>OIZO01000157.1_pt1 | contig 56351 bp, 65 predicted proteins | sample 1588551 | NCBI WGS metagenome assembly OIZO01 (sample SAMN03283271) | human gut metagenome | biome: human-associated habitat; material: feces | host: Homo sapiens | place: Peru | collected 2012
TAACCTCTCATTTCTTACAAACATTTATAAATTCTTTAAATAATTTCATTCATATTTTTTTAAATTCTATCATAAGATATAGAAAAAATAAAGCATATAATAAGTTAAATTATTATATGCTTGTATTGTACTTTTTCTATGCTTTCAAAATATTATTTTTTAGCTATCTCCATATATCTCTATTAATGTGACTTGTCAAAGCCATAATAAATGCATTTCTTGTTAAATCTATTCTTGATACTTCATTTTTAGTTAAAAAACTAATTCCACCTTTTCCTTTATTAAGACCTTTTTCACTAAATATTTTATCCATAACTTTTCCAAGTTCAGTTTCTTTTATCTCATCTATGTACTTGTCTGGAATAGGGAAACCTTGACTTGTCCCTACACTTTGAAATCCTTTTGAATCTTCTATAACTACTGCATTTATATCAATCCACTCTCCTAAAAGATTTGTAATTCCTGCTTCACTTGAAATATAAAAATCCGCTTCTATCTTATTATTTATTGCATATTCTTTTAGATTTTTTACTCTATTTTTTGCTCCTTGAAGTATTTCTTCATTTATTGGTTGATCTCCTACATTTGAACTTACTGGAACTCCTTCTATTTCAACATTTTCAAAATATTTTTCAAATGCTTGTTTTGCTCCTTCTATTTTACCTGGATTTTTTGTTCCAATTAATATCCTCATTTTCTCTATATCTCCTTTATATTTTATCTACATATATAATTTTTATTTTCTATTTTAATACCACTCTAAGATTTCTTTTATATCTTTTCTAGGTCTTTGTTTAGGAGTTTGATTTGGATAACCGATAGAAATTGCTGAAACTAATTCCATACTTTCGTATCCTACTAATTTTGCTATTTCTTTCTCGATATACGTTGTATCTCTTATCCAAAGTGAGCCTAATCCTAAATCTGTTGCTCTTAAGCAAATATTTTCTATAGCTCCTCCTATTGAAAGTGTATCTCCTATAATCCAATTATCTTCATGTTCTTTAAAAACTAATATTAATATAGGTGCTTCTTTTATTATTTTTGCTGTTGTTATAACACTACTATTAGCATTACATATCTGATCTTCTAACCTTTCTTTTGAATCTTCTTCATTTTTTATCATAACATCTGCAATTTTATCTTTCGTACTATTTTTTACTATTAAAAATTTCCAAGGTTGTCTATTTTTAGCTGATGGTGCTAATCTTGCACACTCTATTAGATCTTCTATTAATTCATTTGGCACATCTTCATTTGTATATTTTCTAATACTTCTTCTATTTTTTATTGCTTCTTCTAATTCCATTTTAACCTCTCATTTCTTACAAACATTTATAAATTCTTTAAATATTTCATTCATATTTTTGTCTTTTGTATATAAACTTTCAGGATGAAACCTTACTCCTATGTAAAACTTTTTATCTTTAGATTCAATAACATCTGGATAACCATCTTCACAAAATGCTACTTTATCTAACATTGGACAATTTTTTATTGTTCTTTTATGTCTAGAGTTTACCATCAACTCTTCCGTTTTTACTATATTATAAAATTTTGAATTTTTATCTATCTTAATATTATGAACATACTCATCAAATGACTTATCATGCTTTTCTGGATTAGAAATTTCATAAGTCGTACCACCTAAAGCCCTTGCAACATTATTTTGTCCTGCACATATTCCTAATATAGGTATATTGTTGTCATAACAATATTTAGCAATTATACTTTCATAGTTATCTGTCTCTGCTCCACCCTGCAATATAATTCCATCACATAACTCAATTTGAGCAATTAAATTTTCTTTTTCTTCTTTAGACAGATTATCTTCCCATTCATCACCACTATAATTAATTTGTTTTTCAGTAGGCAAAATTCCAATTGCTATACCTCCATTATCAAATATTGCTTGCTTTACTTCGTCTCTTATAAACGTATCTGTTCTATTTGTTTTATATGTAGCATAATGTTTTGATAAAATGCCAACAATTGGTTTATTCATATTAATATCTCCTTTATTCTTATCTATATTGATATTCCTTGTCAATTCCACTTAGTGAACTATAAATACTTATAATTAGTTAAATGCATTTTATTCGATAATTCCACCAGAACAATGAAGTTCATAAATTAAAATGTCATTTTTATAAATCTGTTCAATTCCATCAAAGTTTTCTACTGTTCCTGTTGTTTTAAATATATATGTATATCCGTTATTTTCATATTTTCCAGGTCCTCTTACTGGAATAACATTTTTATCTTCTCCTACTTTTATTAGTGCAGGTCTTAAAGCATTATCCATAGCCTCTTCTCCAAGTGTTTTATCCAAAGTTACTCCATAATAATTCATTCCCCATATTGGTTTATTACTATTGCGATATACAACTTCTTCTCCCATAAATTTAGTTCCACCAAAATAAGTATCATGATAAGTATAGTTATTTCCTTCAATATTTGTTTCATAATGATAATCATTTGATCCTAATCTACTAGAGTCAACTTTTTCAACTGTACTATTTGCATAAGTTCCTTTTTTGGCACTTATTAAAAAATCAATAAAAGTATTATCAATTATATTCATGTTTGCCTCCTAAATTTTATATTTTAAAGTAACATTATAATCCTCAAATCCATTTTTTGTATAGAATTGTATTGCTTTATCATTTTTAGCTGAAGCTGTTACTTTTATATTTTGTATCTTCTTTTCTTTGCAATACTCTTTGAATTTATTAATTAATAATGTTCCTATTCCAGATTTTCTATATCTCCATATAATCACAAATTCTCTCCTAATCTTTACCATATTTAATGTATCATAGATTTCTTAATTTTACAATGAAATCAACCAATATTTACAAGCATATTTTCTAAATAAATATTTCTAGTATTTGGTTTTTGTCCAAAAATTAATACATAATCATAATTTTGTAACATTTTTTTCTTCTATTTGATTACTACTTACTTCAAAATTATTTTCTAAATATAAAATATCTTGATTATTTTTTTCTTTTATATTATCTAATAATATTTTTGCTGAATTATCATTTTCTTTAAAACCTGCAACTAATATTTTCATTTCTTACCTCATATTCTATCATTTATGGTTACTATACCATAATTTGTTATTACACCTGCATTATGAGCAGCTTCTAATAACATTTGATTCCATTGTTTTATATCTCCACGAATTACTAATCTTTTATTATATTCATCTAATTGATTAAAATAATCCGCAACTTCTTGTCTTCTAGTTTGAATCGCAAAATAAGTTTGACCTAAAGCAATTACTTCTTTTCTTGGATCTCCATTTTGTACAATTAGATAACATGCATATCTCGAAAGTTCATAATCTAGTAACTCTCTTACAGTATTACTCCCTATTTCAACCATTTTCCTGACCTCAGGAAAATGGTCTAAATTTCAAATCCACTATTGTTACATGCCAATTTTGCTCTATCAATTACTTTAGCAAAATTTTTCCATTTCTTGTATTGTAAAACTTCACTTAGTTCTCTTGCATTCCAATATTCTGTTCCATCTTCTCTAATCTTTTTTATTTCTTCAAAATTTTTGTATTCTTCTGCTTGTAAATTACTCAATATTATCATCTCCAATATTTTAATTTTTATAATTATATTAAACATTTGTTTGTTGTTCAAGCATTTTTAGATAAAAACTAATTTTTTATAATAAAAAAGCCCAGAACTTAATCTAGACATTTTCTATTATTTTCAACTTATTTACAGTTTCTCTCAGTTCTATATATTTTCCTTTTACAGATATATCCGCAAAATTAATTAAACCAATTATTTTATTTTTGTTATGCATATGTGTTTCTTTTTTTCTTATAAATTTTGTTTGAGCTTTTATTTTGGATTTTATTTTATTTGGTATCACTAATTAAATTCATCAAACATGTCTACATTAACTAAATATGATAGAATTTGACTAGTAGGCGCCCTGATGGTAGATGGTTTGTATTCTTTATTTTCTTCAAATTTAAAAACTCTTGTATTCCATCTTCTACAATCACACTATCTTTTTCATAATTTACTGATATTTGCTTTGATTCTTTATCATATACATATCCTAAACATCCATTATATCCAATTAATTCGCCTCTTTTTAGTTTCATTTATAAGCCTAATTTTACATGAGAAGATATATTTTCACTTTCTTGTTGTGCCATCACACTCATTACAGTTAACATTATTTCTCCTGATAGTTCTAAAGTATTTATGTGCTCTTCTTCAAAATATATTGTTATTCCTTTTTCTTTTAATATTCTTACATATTTTAAAGTATCTACTGTATTTCTTACAAAACTTGATATTGATATTGATTTTGTTATTATCATATCAAATTTATTGTTCGTAGCATCTTGCATCATTTTCATAAAGCCATCTCGTTTGTAGTCTAAAGTTCCTGTGATTCCTTCATCTGCATAAATTCCAACATATTTCCAATTGCTATTACTTTTGATTTTTTCTTAATAATACTTTAGTTGAGAATTGTAACCGTTTATTTGTTCTTCTTTTTCTGTACTTACTCTTAAATTACCTCTTATTTCTTCTCCTGTCGTTCTATTAATTCGACCTTTTTTCTTCTCTATAACTTGTACTTTCAAATTTAACCTCTCTTTCTCAAGTTTAGAGAATCTTTATGTGCTTATTATACATCAAAGTATTATTTTTTCAAATACCTATATGAGTTAAATTATATTCTTGTAAAATATTTTTCTTTAATTCTAAATCTCTCTCTTCTTTAATCAAATTTGCATCAAAAGTTTTGTTTAATATTGCTATTTTAATACTACAATTAAAGATATTTTAATTTAGTTTGATGTTTTTTGTATTATTAAAATTGATTTCGTACAACATAAAAATCCTCCTTGCTTGAATTAAATTTCAAAAAAGGCAACAAAAGAGCCAGCCGGCTGGCTTCGACTGACTTACTTTACATTTTTTGATAATCCGATTATATTATTATGTTTTTCTAAAATCAATTCCGTTTTATTTTCCTTTTTTCTATTAAATTTTTAATATTTACTAATTTATGATACTAGTTCACTGGGTGTATTTTTACATCACTTTTTTTCTCTTTGATTAATACTAGAAAGCTTGCCTTCTATGTGTGATGGCATTGCGTTAAGCATGCTATCCTGCCTTTAGTAAGAATTATTTTTTCTTTATAAATTCTTCTATTGTGTTGATTAATTCTTTTGCTTCGTTAGTTACTTTTTCTTCATATTGAAAGTTTGGATCTTTGCTCCATTCTACCACACATTTATAAAATTTTAGCTTATCATATAAGAATCCATTTTTTAAAAATCCTTCTTCTCTACCAGTAATGCCTTTTAGCTGTCTCCTATTAAACTTTTTTAACAATTTATCATTTATATACTTACCTAATTTTTGCTTTTTATATTGGTCATATTGTATATCCAAATCTTGCATTAATTCATCAGTAATTAATTCTTTCTTTATTCCCTGTTTTATATATATTTCTATTACTTCTTTTGGAAAAAGATTTTCAACTTCTCTCACTTTTAATTTATATATATTTCTCCCTAATTTTTTAGAAAGCTTTTTAAAATTCTCGCTTTTGGCTTTTTTATCTTCTTCAAACATATTATCATCGTCTAAAATAACCATGTATTTCGGATTTATCTTTTTAGCTTTAACAATAAAATCTTTTATTTGTTCCTCTTGATTACTCGAATTAAAATCTATTAAAGTCATATTTTTACCACCATAGGGTATAAAACAATAGTCATAATCCTCCATATACTTTTTTGAATCTTCTATATTTATGTTTTTAAGATTTAATAATAATCGGATATAAAAAGCATCATACTTTCCCTCTACCCATATTGCTTTATTAGCTATTAAAACACTACTTGCTTCAACTCCCAATTCCTCAATAACATCATAATACTCTTCATTTTTTTCACTAATATTAATTTGATTATTTTCTTTTTTACACAAATATATTAAACTATTTTTATTTTCTCTGTTTCCTATATCAATTAAATTATTAGAATGTGTTGATAATATGAAAACACATTTCTCAAATTCTTTAAAGTATGTAATCATATTTATAAATAATCTTTGGAAACCTGGATGAAAATTATTTTCTGGTTCTTCGATAAAAAACATTTTATAATTATTTTTATCACATTCCATAAATATAGTGTACATTATTATTAAGAGTGATGTAATACCATCTCCTACTTGATATATAAACTTATCTTCTTCATCATTTATATTAATTTTTAATTCAAAAGTCTCTTCATCTGGTATAATCGATACATTATCACCATTAAAAAAATTATTGGATAAAAATTTTTCAAATCTATCTACTTTTTCTCTCTTGTCTTTTGTTCCCAGTAAATTTTTCTTATAATCTTGATAAAAATTTAATCCTGTAACAATCTCAATATCACTCTCAAACTTATATTCAGAAATAATTCTCTCTTTATATATGTCTATTTTTGCTTCATCATTATATAAACTTTTGGTATCTTTTAATGGATGTCGTATATTCCTTAAAATTGGAAAATAATATCTCTTTATTTTTTCTTTTTCAGTAAGTGTATTCATTTCAAATCCCAATTTTACTATATCTTTTTCATTTAAATTTTCTAAATTATTCACTAATTTTTCTTTTAAGTCTTTTAAAATATCCAATTTAATACCTTTGTATTTAGGTATAATTTCTGTATCTAATTTAAATTTTTGGTTTTGCTTTATGTCCAAATAATCAAATAAAGGTTGCATTTCCTTTAAAAGCTCATGTTCATTTTCATAATCATATGATTTTTGGTTATTAGAAATATATCTTGAATTAGAATCTTTTTTTGAATCATATGCTTTATCAAGTAAAGTTATATATTTTTTATATCTTTCACTCAATGCCTTTATATTAGTATTTTCTATTCTATCCAAAAGTTCAAAATTAATTTCGTTAGATAAAATTGCCTGTTTCAAATCATTAATTAATTCAATTTCATCATTATATATCTTAATTGCATTCATTAGCAAAAATCTTAAAAAATAACTTTTTCCACTATTATTTTTTCCCACCAGAAAATTAGTTTTATCTACCTTTAATAAATAAGTTGATTCATTATCTATATTAAATTTATCTAATATATTTTCTCCCAATAATAACCACATATTACTCTTCCTTTTATTTACATTTTATTATATTTTTTATTCTTTCTAACACTTCCATCGTATCCTCATAACTAATATCTTCTGCATAACTAAACTTACTCTGATAATTCTTCCAATGTTCTTTCAAAACATCACTTTCTTTTATAACTTCCATTATCTCATCTATATGCTTTAATTTATCTATCGAATCTCTATATTCAAATTTCTTTACAATAGCTTGTCCTAGTAATCCTTTATCAAAATTTTGTTGTTGTGTAGTCCAAAGTATATAGATATCATAAAAGTCCCTTGCTCTTGTTGTATCAACATTTCTCGATATAATTGTTTCAAATTTATCTGCTATTACAGTTTCCATATTATATGCAAGTATTTCTATAGAACGATTTTCAAACATCAAACCAAATTTATAATTTACTTCTTTAGGTACAATAACATCTCCTGTTGTTATATCTAATTTCATTGGTACAACTAATTTGTCGAATTTAGCATTTAATGAAACTCTATATCCTCCATATTCATCTTCTTGCCTTATTTCCTTTATATTTAAAAATTCAAAATCAACTCCATCATCTAAGTTTATATTGAATATTTCATTTAATATATTTTCTAGGTTGTCTTTTTCTAAATCAAATCCTTTAATTGTTGCATCCATATCTAGTGTATTTCTCATATCTATTCCAACTATGGCTGTTATTAACATTCCGCCTTTTAATACAAATTTATATTTGTATTTTGATACTGAAATTCTTTCCAATAGTCTTTCTAGCATATAGTTTTGTAAAATAATGTTTTCATTTACATTAACTTTTGATGACATATTTTTTATCCAAGCTTTTAATTGTGCTCTATTTTTAGCTATCATAGTAACACCTCCAAATATTTTCTTATTTCATCTTCTATATTAAATAATTTTGCATATTTGTGTAATCTAATTGAGTTTCTATCTTTTCTTTCTGCATATCTTTTCATCGCATCTGTAAATAAGGCTATTTCGATTCTCTTTTTATTTCTAATAATATCACAAATTGTTCTTTCTAAATCATATACTCTTATTTTGTTTCCGTACGGTGTTATCATTTCTGTTATACCAACTTCATACAATTCTTCTTTTAAATAAAAGAAATCATAATTTTTATTTTTTATAAGTGTATGATTATAATAACTTGGTATAGTTAATTGATATTTTATTGGTGTTCTATCACACAAGTCATGAAAATATAAAGCGGTTTCATGCGAGAATATTCCTTTTTTACAAATAGCTTGTGTAATAAAATATTTATCTTCTAATGTATCAGTACTTATATAAATTCCTCTTGCAACTCTTTCTATTATTCCTTTTTCTATCATCCTTGTTAAAACTCTGCTATTAATTCCTATTTTTTCAACCTCACTTGTTGTTATAATTCCATTATTCTTTTTTAATAATTTTTCAATTCTTTCTATATTATCCATCTTTCTTCTCCTTTGTCGGAAACTCTCGTAAATATTATATCATTTACGAGAGTTTCCGACAAGCATTTATATAAAATTTGTTAAAAAATATTGCTTTATAATAAAGTTTCTATTATATTTAATTAGATGACTGAGAAGACTTACTTCGGTAAGCAGTTATGATTTAGAATGTAGCTTATATAGAAATATATAAGCTATAGTTTTTATTATTAAAATTGCCGTTTTCATTATTTACGAATGAAAACGGCAATTAACTTATAAATAACTAACTATATCTTCAAATGTATCATATCCACTTTCACTATTGATATGTCCGCCATTATGTATTAAAACTTGTTCTGTTGCAACTGTATTAGCAAATTCTTTTTCTACTTCATATCTTACATATGGATCATTATCTGAGTAGAAACAAATTATCTCATTAGCATATGGTTTTACATCTTCCAAGTTATCAAAATACATTGATTTATTAACATTATCGTATTCTTCATTTATACCTAGATAATTATTAAATCCACATACGAATATTAACTTCTTAACTTTCACTTTATTTTCAACTAGAAATTTTGATATTAATATTGGTGCAATACTATGTCCTATAATTGTTGTATTTTCATTTATAAGACCTAAATCTAAATAATATTTTAACAACTTACTCCAATTTTCATAATTTTGATATCCTACTCCAATTGGAAAATCTGGTACATATACTTGTTTGCCATCTGTTGCTATAAAATCTTGTAACCAACTAAACCAATTTCCAAATGGGCTTCCAAACGAACCATGTATTATAAAATAATTTTCCATTTATTATACCTCCTAAATTAACTATTTTTCAATCTCACTTTCATATTTATCTTTGTATTGTTCAAATTTAACTTTTGCTCTAGGCAATCCTGCATTTACTGCCATTTTTAAGTAATACTCTGACAATCTCAATTTTTTTTCTGTTCCAACTCCATTATAATAAAAATTTGCCCCTAAATCATAAATTGCTGGAAGATGTCCTTGCATTGCACAATCATGTATTAATTCAAATGCTTTATTTACATCTTTTTCAACTTCTCCAAATCCAAAATAGTAGTACGCACCTAAACAAAATTTAGAAAATGCTTGTCTTCTGGGATTTTCTTTTTCTGCATTTATCAGACTTAATAGTGATTCATAAGCCTCAATATGTATCTGTTTTGCTTTTTCTTTATCTTGTTCTACTCCATCCCCAAAATAATAACAAGCACCAACTCCATAAGCACAACGAGGATCTCCTAACTCTTCTCCTTTTTCATACCAGTACATTGCCTTTTCAAAACTTTGCTCTGCTCCATTTTCTTCACTGTCATAACTTCTACCTAAAATATAACATGCAAATTTATCACCTTTTTCAGCTTTTCTTCTTACATCATCCAAATCAAATATTATTGGTTTAATATTATTATTCATTTTCGACTTCTCCTAATCTTTTTAACAAAATATATCTTTTAATATTTTCATCTTTTTGATACCAAGTCTTTTCTTCATAGCCTAAATCATTTAAGTTTCTTAAACTATAAACATTACCAAAAGTTACTTCTGCAATAATATTTTTAATTTCTTTTTCTCTTGCCATCTTCTCAAGATGTTTTACTAATATTTTTTGTAGTCCATATCCCCTATATTCTGGTAATACTATAACACCATCTATATCAGCGCAATTTCCTTCTAATTTTGGAATCATTTGTTTTAATTCTTTCATTCTATTTGAAACTGATAAGAATATCCATGCAATCATTTTGTCATCTAAAAAAGCACCATATATTTCGCCATCATTTATAGGGTCGTTAACTATTCTTAAATATGTTTCTTTTTTGAAAGGTAAAAAGTATCCTTTTTCTTCTTCTTTAAAATTATCTATTACAATATTTTGAATATTATATATATCATCAACATCATTAGCAGTACATTTTCTTATCTTTATATTTCTATTTCTAATATATTTATATTCTTCTTCGTTTGCTTGTTGTTTTTCTTTTTTCTCTCCTATTGGAGTATTATTTTCATCAAATATATCTATATATTCCATAAAACACCTCTTTATTTTTTTATCTAGTATTTATTCATCAAATAATTTACATTGCTCTTTATTCCATGCTGGAGTACATACAATTGCAAGTTTAAATGAACCTTCCCAATAATAAATATCTTTCTTATGTATAAATATAATATCTCCTTTTTTAAAATTAAAACATTCATCATCTCTTTTATAAATTGTTCCATTACCTTCTAATATATAACATAATTCTTCACATTCTAAATTTGAACAATATCCTTTTTCTGGATATCTTCCATTAATTTCATTTATACAGAAATCTAAATTCTTTTCATTCAAATCTATTGAATATTCTAGCACTGAACTGGTATCTGCATATTTAAATTTTTTTGCTTGTTCTTCTTTAACTATTTTCATAACTTTATTTCTCCCTTAAATTATATTTATTAATATTATCTATTGTAGCAAAACCATTATGTTCTTTTACCTTTTCAAGAAATACAATTTCCTCTAAGTGATCACATTCATGTTGTACTAACCTTGCAAAAAATCCATGCAATTGTTTTATTATTTGATTACCATTTTCATCACAATATGTTAATTCTACATCTTTATATCTCTCTACTTTACCTCTAATACTAGGGACACTCATACATCCTTCATATTGTATATCTGTTTCTTTTGATATTTCTCTCCAAGTAGGATTTATCATTGCTGTTACAGGATTTTCTTCTGCATCATTATATTTAATATTTTCTTTTTTAGCACCTACTACAATTATTCTCTTATTTATACCTATTTGTGGTGCAGCAATTCCTACTCCAGTACCAAATTCTAATGTTGACTTTAAATCTTCTATGATGTCTAATATTTCTTTAGTTATATTTTTTATATCTACTTCATCACATTCTTTTTCAAGAACAGGGTCTCCCACTTCTCTTATTTTTAAAACTTTCCCCATATTTTCCTACTTTCTTACTCATATTTTCCAGTATTTCAAGGATTTTGCTCAATTTTCTAAAAAATATTTTATGTGTTTCCACTTACCACTTAAGCAATTACTCTAACTTTCACACCCAAATTTTGATGTTCTTCTTTACCAAATCTGCCTTTTTGTTCAAAAGTTATAATCTCTGAAACCATATCAAAATCAAGTATTACATGTCTTGTTTTAGTTGTAGCACTGACACGCACTCCACATGGCTTGTAAACGGAAACATATCTACTGGTTGTATATTACCTATTTCATAATTTTCATTAAGTAACTTCATATCTCTTACCATAGTTGCAGGATTACAACTAATATAAACTACCTTTTTAGGCTTAACCGCTAAAATATTGTTAATTGTATTGTTGTCTAATCCCTTACGTGGAGGATCTACTATTATTACATCAGGATAAACTTGTTTCTTTTCCATTAAATTAGAAAATATTTTTTCTACATCTCCTGCAAAAAATTCTATATTTTCAATATTATTTATCTTCGCATTTTCTTTTGCATCTTCAATTGCTTGCTCTACAATTTCTATTCCATAAACTTTTTTTACATAGCTTGAAGCAAAAATTCCTATTGTTCCAATTCCACAATATAAATCAAATAATACATCATCTTTGCTTAAGCCTGCCATTTCAATTGCTGTATTGTATAAAACTTCTGCTTGTACTGGGTTTACTTGGTAGAATGACATTGGAGAGATTTTAAATGTATAATCTCCTAATATATCATAAATATATCCATCTCCATGAAGAACTACATTTTCATATCCTAGTATTACATTTGTGTTTTTCATATTTATATTTTTTACAATTGTTTTTACATTGTATTGTCTTACAAGCATTTCAACAAGTTCTGTTTCATACGGTATTTTTTTGCCATTTACAACTAATATACACATTATTTCGTGTGTACGAATTCCTACTTTTATTACAATATGGCGAATTAGCCCCTCTAATGCCTCTTCATTATATACTGGTATATTTTTTTCTATTATAAATTTTTGAATAGAAAATGCTATTTTTTGTGTTTCTATATTTTGAATAAAACATTCTTTTATTCCTATAATTTCATGTGTTCTTTGTGCAAAGACTCCTACTTGTATTTCGCCTTGTTTATTTAGTCCTACTGGAAATTGAGCTTTATTTCTATAATTATATGGATTGCCCATTCCTATTGTTTTTTCTACTTTTATATTAGCTCCATTAAAGGTTTTGCTCACTAAATTCTGTACATTTTTTTGTTTTATATTTAATGTTTCTTCATAATCAATATGTCTTAAATCACAGCCACCACATCTTTTGTATGTACTGCAATCTTCTTCCACTCTAAAAGGAGATTTTTCTAGTATTTCTACTACTTTTCCATATCCATAAGAAGAAAGTACTTTCACTATAATTATTTTTACTTTTTCGCCTTTCATGGCATACGGAATAAATATGGTGAAATCATTTATTTTAGCAATGCCTTCTCCATTCATTCCATAATCTATAATGTCTACAATATATTCTTCATTCTTTTTTATTTTTTCCATTTGTGTTCTCCTTTAAAAAATTCAATTTAAATTGTCTTATATAAAATTTTAATTCTTGATTCTATTTTATTCTTTTTCCTTGTACTAAAGGATTCAAGTCTCTTATTTTTACATTTGCTAGATTAATACTTGGTATTTCTTCAATTGTTATATTTTCAAATTTATCAAAACATTCAAGTAACTTCAAATCCTTTGTTTCCTTTAATTTAAAAATTAAATCTTCCTCATTATCAATATACAACTCTTCATAAGTAATATACTTTTTATTAATTCCGTATTTTGTAATATAAGCCAAAAGTTCCATCATATAATTATCCTCATTAGAATGACAATAACAATCTATACTTTTGCTAATTTCTAAAACTTTATTTGCAATGCTTCTCGTCTTAAATCCTATTTCATTGTCATAAATTTCTATATCGTTTATGATGTTCTTTATATCTTCATAATCTACATTTTTTGTCCAAGAAATTCCTGTAAGAATTACTCCATCTAGTCTATCAGCACATACTTTTGGACGTTCATTATCAACTATGTTATATTTTTTAAAATTAATAATATCTTCAATTTCAATGTTGTCTTCTTTCAAACATCTACTTAAATATGCATCGTTTTTTAATATTTTTTCTGTATTTTCTTCTGTACTTTCTTGATTTTTATAATCCTTATTCATATAATCTATTACATGCGAAAAACATGGAGTAGCAATATCATGAAAAAGTCCAGCCAAAGTAGCTCTTTTGTCTTTAGTACATTTCCAAGTTAATAATGCAACTGTTAACGAATGATCATATCTTGTAATATTTTCTTTAAAATTATATATATTTTTAGATGCATAATCCATTCCACAAAAATATCCTACCTTTTTTAATCTAATTAGACAAGGAGTCTCTAAATATTTATTTAAAAAATTAGGTTTTTTATTATATTCTAATATGTCTAAATAAAATTCAAGCAAAGTATTTTTCATTATTTTTCTTACCTTTCTATATTTTATGCAAATTCATTTTCTTGTTTTATAATTTTAGTCTATTTTTTTATTTGCAATAGTTTCAAATTTTCCTTTTTTCTTATTTATATCATAAAATTTGCATAAAAACAATTGTAATATTTTTTTCTTTGAATTGTTTTTATACAACAAAAAAAATCAATCAGATTTTATTTTCTGATTGATTTTTGTATCAACTCTGTTCTATTAGTTTGAACAGAAACGTCATTGGTGCGGATGAGAGGACTTGAACCCCCACCCTTTCGGACTAGATCCTAAGTCTAGCGCGTCTGCCAGTTTCGCCACATCCGCATTTCCTATCGACAATATTTATATTAGCACATTTTGCTCTTTATTGTCAATAGGTATTTTCAATTTTTTTGCTTTTATTTTACCCTATTTTTCCATACTAATTCTAAACTTTCTAACCATTTTGTAGTAGTATTAATTTATTACTTCACTCATTACCTTTGCTAAATATTTCATACTATTTAAACATTGATCCATTGTATTTCCTGTAGCCCCCACTTCTATTATGCATGCTGCTTTTGCTAGATGTTGATTATACCTACTATTTCTTAATATTATTGGTTTAAATAATCCTGGATATAATTCATTTGCTTTTTCTTGTACTTTTATAGCAAATTTTAAGTTATCATTCCAATTTTCGTGCTCTAGTCCTCCTCCATCTGTCCCTATTACAAACATAATTTGTGCTGCTTGTTCTTCTCCAATTTGAACAGTTGGTGCATATGTATAATCTCCTATTGCATCTCTATGTAAATCTATTACAATATCTGTATTATCATATTGTTTTAATAAGTTCTTAACTGTAATTAATGATCTTCCATATGACCCATTATATGCAGGATAATCATGATATGTATTATCATGAATTACATTATATCCATAACTCTTTAATTGATTTGTAAGTTCTGTTCCAACTCTTACTACATTATAATTAAAATCTGTTGTTCTATATGTTCCTGTTTGTTCATACTCAAAGTTTTCACTTGGTGTATAACTTTCACATGTATGTGTATGAAATAATAAAATATTTTCTTTGTTAACAGTTATATCTGGTTTCAACATTTCTTCTGTTAATTCATATTCTGTTTCATTTCTTACTTTTACACCATTATATTCATTTGTAAACTTAGTAGGTACATTATTTTCTACTACTTTTGTTTCAAGTCCTGTTTTCGCTTGTTCTACTACTACATCATTATTTTCTTCTTTTATCTCCTGATTTTCTGTTTTATTTTCTTTTGGTCTAATTTCGTTAAGCATTGCTAATTGTTTAGATACAGTATACTCCAGAAAGTTTATTCCTTCTATTTTCTCTCCAAAATCTTCCACGTTTCCATTTACTTGTTTCATCATTGGTATAGTCTCTTCTAGGCAAGATTCTAGTCTATTTTTATTCAAAATTCCCTGTAATTTTATTTCTTCTTTTTGATTACTTTGTTTTATTATTTTTATAAACATAAATAAACATACAAGTACTATTCCTAGTTTTATTCCATATTTTAGAACGTCTTTTTTATTTAAAATTGTCACATTTACCATATATGTTTTCCTTTCGTACAAACCTATTATATATTAGTATATGCTTGTACTTAGGAATTTATGCTAATAGAAATAGAGATTTCAATCACATATAATAAAAAGTATATATATTCTAAATAATATATATACTTTTATTTAAATATTGTTATTTAATTTTCTTAATTACTTCTTCTATTTTTAGAGTTTCTTGTTCTCCTGTTTGCATATTTTTTAAAGTAACTGTATTGTTTGCTATTTCATCTTCTCCTATTACTATAACATATGGAATAGCAAGTCTATCTGCATATTTGAATTTAGCTTTTATTTTTTTATTTTCTAAATAAACTTCTGCGTTTATATTCTCACTTCTTAATTCTGTTGCTACTTCTAATGCTTTTGAATTATCTTCTACCATTGAAACTACTAAGACTTTTGAAATTGAATTTTGTTCTTCTTTTAGTGCATTTAGTTCATTTAATTTATAGAATAGTCTTGTTAATCCTATAGAGATTCCTACTCCAGGTAATTTTTTATCTGTATAATATTCTGCTAAATTATCATATCTTCCGCCTGAGCAAACACTTCCTAATTCACGATATTCATTTAAAAACGTTTCATAAACTGTTCCAGTATAATAGTCTAAACCTCTTGCTATTGTTAAGTCTACTTTAAAGTTAGAATTTGGAACACCAAAAGCTTTAACATATTTTACAACTTGTTTTAGTTCTTCTAAACCTTCATTAAATATTTCATTAGTATAATTTAATTTTTCTAATGAATCTATTTTTTCTTCAGTTGTTCCACTAATTTCAATAAAGTTTATTATATCATTTATTTGATTTTCACTTAATTCTAAATCTTTTAAACATTCTATAACATTTTCTTTGCCTATTTTTTCGATTTTATCTATTATACGCATAATGTCTACAGATTTATCTTCTAAATCTAATTCTTTGAATAGACCAGATAATAATTTACGATTATTTATACATATTGTAAAATCTTTAAATCCTAAATCTTTAATTGTACTATATATTACTGCTGGCATTTCTGCATCATTTATTATGCTTAATTCTCCATCACCTATAATATCTATATCACATTGATAAAATTCACGGAATCTTCCTTTTTGTGGTCTTTCTCCACGATATACTTTTCCTATTTGATATCTTCTAAAAGGAAAGCTTAAATCGTTATAATATTCAGTTACATATTTGGCAAGTGGTACTGTTAAATCAAAACGAAGTGCTAAATCATTGTCTCCTTTTTGGAAACGATAGATTTGTTTTTCTGTTTCTCCTCCAGCTTTTGCTAAAAGTACATCTGACATTTCTATTATTGGTGTATCTATTGGTAAAAAGCCAAACTTTTCATATGATTTTTGTATTTTTTCTTTCATTTTATTAAATAGAATTTGCTCTTTTGGTAGCAGTTCCATAAAGCCTGGCAATGTTCTTGGTTCTATTTTGTTCATTTTATTTCCTCCTATTAAAGCTAAACTATTAGGGACGGGCCTTTTTAGTTTAGTTATATATTTTCTATTTTTTACCTATTTGATTACTTACTAAACTAAAAAGGCCCGTCCCTAATAGTTTAGCTTTAATCTAATCTTGGTTTTAGTTCTAAATATATTGGTTCTTCTTCTCTTATTGTTGTCATTCTTCCGTGACCTGGATATACTATTGTATCATCTGGAAGTATTGTTAGTTTGTTTGTTATAGATGTTATTATATCTGGAAAACTACTTGTTGGTAAGTCTGTTCTTCCCCATGTTCCTTTAAATAATGTATCTCCTGAAAATAGTAATCCTTCTTCTTTACAATATAGACAAGTTCCACCTTTTGTATGTCCTGGTGTGTGTATTACCTTGAATTCTAGATTTCCTAAATGGATTATATCTCCTTCATCTACTCTTGAATCCGCTTCTAGTTCTATATCGTCCATTCCTATATAATAAGTAAGACTAATTGCAGGATTATACAACCCTTCTGCATCATCTCTATGAATTAATACTTTTCCACCTTTTTTTGCTTTTACTTCTAATATTGCTCCAAAATGGTCTCCATGACAATGTGTTAAATATATATATTTTAACTTGTCTATTCCTAATGTATCTAGCATATCTATAATCTTATCTGCTTCTCCACCTGGATCTATAACCATTGTTTCTTTACTTTCTTCGTCTTCTACTATATAACAATTTGTTGGCTCTTCCAAAGCTGTAGTTACTTTTAATCTTTTTAATATCATTTGTTTTTCCTTCTTTTTAAATATATTTGTATTAAATCTGGATCATTTTGATTCTCTGGTAATTTATCAATATCAAAGAATTTCATATTTCTAGACTCATTGTCCCATTATCTACTAGTTCTAAATCTTCCTCTTTTACATCTAAATTAGTTTCTTCTTTTATTTCTCTAATAATAGTATCTTGAAATCTTTCTCCTAATTCTTGACAACCACCAGGAAGTCCCCATTTATCTCTATCTGCTCTACTTTGTAATAAAATTTGATTTTTACTATTTAATATAATAGCAGCTGCACCATCTTGTAACAAAACAAATCTGTGCTTTAGTTCTCCCATACATAATCTAGTAAATACAGGATATCCTATAATATTGCTTAATTCAATTATTTCGTCAGAAGATAATTTTTCTATTATTTTCTTTAATTCATCATAAGACATATTTCTTTGTTCTTGTAAAGATAAATTTCTAATTTTATTTAGTATTTCTTTATTATTCATACCTTTCCACCTTTTTATTCTAAAACAAATCAAAAACGAGTAGTACTAGGCATTGAAAGCTGAAAAAACGGAGGCGTACGTGTTGTACGTCGAGGATTTTTCAAGTTTTCAATAACGAAGTAATACGAAGTTTTTCATTTGTTTTAGCTATTTTTTACGTTTAACCTCATACACACTATCAACTTTTCTAATTGCCTTTAATACATCATTTAATTGTTCTAGATTTTCTACTTCTACTGTTACTTCTGTAATTGCTATTCTTTCTTTATTAGCTCTACAATTAACCGCTATTAGTTTTGTTTTTGCATTACTTATTTGAGCTATAATGTCTGCTAAAAGTCCTGATCTATCATTTGCAAATACTTCAATATCTACATTGTATGCCACTTCTTTTTCTGTGTACCAGTAAACATCTATCATTCTGCTTTCTTCGTCTTCAAATAAATCTTTCAAGTTTTTGCAATCTGCTCTATGAATAGATACTCCTCTTCCTCTTGTGATATATCCTACTATATCATCTCCTGGTACAGGATTGCAACATTTTGAAAGTTTTACTAGACAATTGTCTATTCCTTTCACTACTACACCAGATTTTGAAGGTTTTGCTACATTTTTTTCTTTGCTTAATTCTTCTAATTTTTGCTCAACATTTTCTTCTTTATGAACTTTTCTGTATTCCTCTAATATTCTTGCTATTACTTTTCCTGAAGTTATTGCTCCAAACCCTACAGATGCATACATATCTTCTATAGAATTGAATTTATATCTGTTTAATGCTCCTTGTATAAATTCTTGTTTAAATAATTCATCATGATTCATTCCTATACGTTTTATTTCTTTTTCAATTAAGTCTTTACCTTTTTCAATGTTTTCTTCTCTTTGATTTTTCTTAAACCATGCATTTATTTTATTTTTAGCAGTTGAACTTTGTATAAATTTTAGCCAATCTCTACTTGGTCCTTTACTATTTTCTGAAGTTATTATTTCTATAATATCTCCGTTTTTTAGTTTTGTTATTATTGGCATCATTTTACTATTTATTTTACATCCTGTCATATGATGACCTATTTCAGCATGTATACTATATGCATAATCTATTGGTGTACTACCACTTGGAAGTACTTTTATGTCTCCTTTTGGAGTAAATACATATACTTCATCTTCAAATAATTCTGTCTTTAATGTATTTAAAAATTCTTGTGGGTCTTGCATATCTTTTTGCCACTCTAGTGTCTCACGAAGCCATGCTAGTTTGTCCTCTGAAACTTTTACATTTGCCTTTTTTCCTTTTGCAAAACTTGCTTCCTTGTAAGCCCAGTGCGCAGCAATTCCATATTCTGCAATTCTATGCATATCCCAAGTACGAATTTGTACTTCAAATGGTGTTCCTTTTTCTCCTATTAATGTTGTGTGTAATGATTGATACATATTTGGTTTTGGAACTGCAATATAGTCTTTAAACCTTCCTGGCATTGGATTATATAGTTCATGTACCACACCTAAAGCTGCATAACAATCTTTTACTGAATTTACAATTATACGAAGTGCAAATAAATCATATATTTGGTCTAAAGTGATATTGTCTCTTTTCATTTTTCTATAAATACTATATAAGTGTTTTGCACGTCCTGTAATTTCTGCTTCTATTTTTTGTTTTTTTAATTCTTGTTTTATTTGTTCTTCTATTTTGTCTATAAATTGCAAACGTTCTTCTCTTTTTCTATCTATTCCTTCTACTATTTCTCTATATTCTTCTGGATATAAATATTTAAAAGATAAATCTTCTAATTCCCATTTTAAAGAATATATACCAAGTCTATTTGCAAGTGGTGCATACAAATCCATTGTTTCTTTTGCATTTGCTATTTGTCTGTCTCTTGATAAATATTTTAATGTTCTCATGTTATGAAGTCTATCTGAAAGTTTTATCATTATTACACGTATATCTTTTCCCATTGCTAGGAACATTTTTCTGTAATTTTCAACTTGTGCCTCTTCTACAGATTCATAATTTAATTTGCTAAGTTTTGTTACACCATCTACCATTTCTGCAATTTCTATTCCAAATTCATTTGTCAAATCTTGATGTGTAACTTCTGTGTCTTCTACTACATCATGAAGAAGCGCAGCACAAATAGTTGCATCATCTAATTCCAATTCTGCTAATGTATAAGCAACTTGAATTGGATGAATTATGTATGGTTCTCCTGACTTTCTTAATTGATCCCCATGATTTTCTTTTGCATAGTTGTATGCTTTCATTATAAGTTTTATATCTGATTTTTTGTTGTTCTTTTTCATTTTATTTACAATATCTTCTATTGTATATTGTACTTTTGCTTCTTGCATTGCATTCACTTCCTTTTAATATGACTTTCTTAAGTCTTTCAAATTAATTTGTACACTTTCTCTTCCATTGAATCTATTTATTTCAAGTGAACCAACCATATCCACTTTATCTCCAATTTGATATTCTTCTGCTAAATGTCCTAAATTAAATCCTATACTATCAATATAAAAATTGTTATCTTTTAGTGTTAGTTTTATGTGTTTACCTTCTGACAAAGTTCTTATTGAATGTATTTTCAAGTTTTTATACATGAATAATGGCATCTTATTTGCCTCACCAAATGGCTCTAACATGTTTAATTCTTCTACTGCTTTTATATTAATATCTTCAAGTGTTATTTCTTCATCAATTTTAATAATAGGTATTATATCACATATATTGCTATTTTGTGCATATTTTTCAAATTCTTCTTTAAATTTTTCAAAATTTTCTTTTTTTAGTGTAACTCCTACTGCCATAGAGTGTCCACCAAATTTTTCTAAATTTTCACTACAATTTGTTAAACTTTCATAAAGGTCGAATCCAGGGATGCTTCTTCCAGAGCCTTTTCCTTCATCTTCTTCAAAACAAATTAATATACTTGGTTTAAAATATAAGTCTGTTATTTTTGATGCAACAATTCCTATTACTCCATGGTGCCAATTTTCACTGCCTAATACTAATACTTGTTTATTCTTTTCACTTTTTTCTATTTTGTTTACTGCATCCTCATATATTCTTTTTTCAATATCTTGTCTTTCTTTATTATACTCATTTAACCTTAATGCGATTTTTTTTGCTTCATTTTCATCTTGTGTTAAAAATAAGTTTAATGCTTCTTTTTCTTTGCCCATTCTTCCACATGCATTTATTCTTGGAGCTAGTCCAAATGAAACTGTAAAAGAATCTATTTTTTTATAACCTGAAGCTTCTAAAAGAGCCTTTAATCCAACATTTTTTGTTACTTCTACTAGTTTTAATCCAAGTTTTGCTATAACTCTATTTTCATCTACTAATGGCACTATATCTGATATTGTACCTATACACACAATATCTAAATATTTTAAATATTCTTTTTCTTCTAACTCTAATCTTTGAGCTATTGCTTGAATTAATTTAAATCCAACGCCTACACCTGCTAGTTCTCTAAAAGGATATGTACTATCTTTTCTTTTTGCGTCTACTACTGCTATTGCATTTGGTAAAACTTCTCCTACTTCGTGATGATCTGTTACAATAACTTCTAATCCCAAAGAATTTGCATAATCTACTTCTTCTATTCCTGAAATTCCACAGTCTACTGTAATTATTAAATTTACAGCATCATCTGATATTTTCTTTATTGCATCTTTGTTTAATCCATATCCCTCATTTAATCTATTTGGAATATATTGTGTAACATTTGCGCCTCTTTCTAACAAGAAATTTTTAACTACTGTAATACTTGTAATTCCGTCTACATCATAATCTCCATAGATTAATATTTTTTCTTTATTATTAATAGCTTTTATTATTCTATCTACAGCTAATGCCATGTCTGGCATTAAGTATGGATTATGAAAATCGTGTCTCGTTGGTTTTAAAAATAAATCAATATCTTCCTTTTTGATTAAATTTTTATTTACCAAAATTTTAGCAAGTAAATTGCTTATTCCATATTCATTCTCAATTTTTTCTACATTTTTAATTTTCTCATTATCTAATTCTATACATTCCCATTTTTTGTTCATTTTTCTACTTTTTTCCTTTTTTTACACTTTTGTCCTATTTTATAATATTTTTCTTAGTTTTAAAAGACTTTTTAGTAACTTTTTTATTATATTTGTAGTTTATATGTAAAAAGAGTGGTTATTAAACCACCCTTTTTACTTTTTAGAACTACTTGAATCTGCTTTTTGATCGCTATAATATGAACAGAAAATCATTAATACAGTTTTTTCATCTAAATTACAATCTTTTGTAATTCTTACTTTAAAATCATTAAATAAGAATTTTGAATTAAAATCTGCAATTAATTTTCCTTCCATATCATACATGTTTCCGTTAGTGTTAAACATATTAAATGTAACTCTTGCAATCTTCTCTCCATTTTCATTGTATATTTCATATTCTTCACCAAAAAGCTTTACTAATCCTACCATCTCTACTGATAAATTTCCATTCACAAAAATTGAATGTGAATCTTGTTTAATCAAATGATATGAATCATCTGCATAAGCAATTTGGTTTTCGTTTAAATCATACATTTTCAATGGATCTGTGATTACTTTAAATATATTGCCTTTGACTTTTACAAACTCTTTGTTATCTTTATCAATATCTATTGTTGTTGACAGCCGAAGAGATTTTACATCACATTTATATTCTGTATAATCACTCATTTTTTGCTTATTTGATAATAATAAACCGCCTAACAGAAACAAGCAAATTAATACTACAAGTATAATCCGTCCTTTATTTTCTTTCATTATAATACCTCCATTATTTAGTATCATTTTTGTTTACTATAGTATTAATATTTATTTTACCACATTTTTATACAATTTTCAAATTTTATAAAAAACCAAAATTTATACTTTTAATTCTATATCTTCTTTTTTGTATTCTTCTGGTTTTAGTCCAAATCTAGTCCTCATATAATCCAAAGTAACAACCATACTAGCTAGTGCGATTAATCCTACTAGTAAAAATGCATTTTGAATACTTGCAACTTCTAGTAATACTCCTCCTAATATTGAAAATATACTTGCGGCAATTCCACCTATAAATTCATAAGTAAATGTAATTTTGTTTCTCATATATTCATTTGTAAAATTCTTCAAATATTTTGATTCTAGTATATACCAAATTGAAGTTGATATACGTTGTATAACATACATTACAAGTATTACTGGAATAATGAAATCATCTGTATACATAGTTGAAATTACGCCTATTACAATACATGCTCCTATATACATTAATGATATAAAAGCTAATGTCCTATTTTTAAACTTCTTTTCAATAGGCTTCTTTAAAGAAAGTGATATTCCTCCTATTAAATTTAATATTGCAAATATCATTGAAAATTGTTCTTCTGGTATTCCTATATTCGTTAGTAAATCTCCATTATATGTGTCTATTATGCTTATTAGACTGTAGAATACTATTTGGAATAATATAAATGCTTTCATTCTTTTTGATTTTAATATAAATTTAAATGATGTTTTTAAATCTTGTTTATATTCTTTTAATGTATTTATTAATCCTTTACTATTATTTTTTTCTTTTTTTACTTCATATATATCTTCAAATTTGAAAGACAATATAGTTGATATTATGATAAATCCTAAACAAATAAACATTGGTAAATAATTATTCATTACAAATAAATATCCTGCTGTTAATGATGCAACACCATCTAATATATAATATAGACTACCACCTTTAGCATCTAATTTTGAGTATAACCCTTCACCACCCCTTGTTGATACAGAGTCGTATAGCAAATTAGACTCGGCTATTGTCTTTATATTATATCCTAAGGAAAAAATTAAATTTGCAATAATTATTCCTATTGCACCTGGAACAATTATTAAAATTAGCATATAAATTATAAGCATTATATTTCCTAAAATTATACTTTTTCTTTTTCCAAAAAAGTCTGTAATTGCTACTGCTGGTATTTGCATTATTATTCTACACAATAAATATATTCCATTTATTACTAATACTTCAGAAGCAGTGACTTTTTTGGTTATTGTGTAAAATAAGAACTCTATTGAATAAAAGAATAGTAAATCCCAAGAAAACATTTTATATATTGGATAAAGTTTTGCATTTTTTCTTCGTATTTTATTTAATTCATTTCTACTTTTCATTCTTTATTCCTCATTACTCTTTTGTTTAATCTTCCTGTTAGATTTTCAATACTCCACCTATCGTTCTATTCATTGCCTCTTCTCCCATATCTTTACTAGCTACAATAGAAGCTCCACCTGCTATAACAACTATGTCTCCCTCTTGTACATATCCTCTTCTTTTAGCTTCTTCTATTCCTTCTGTAATAACATCATTTGGTTTTTGTTTGTTTGTTATTAGTATTGGATTTGTATTCCATGAAAGTGCTAATTGTCTATATGTTTGTTCATTTGTTGTTAATGCATATATTGGACATGCTGGTAAGAAGCTTGCTATCATTCTAGGTGTATCTCCTGTTTCTGTATATGCAAATATTGCCTTTGCTTTCATTTCCATAGCAGTTGATGTTACACTATGGCTTAAGTTAAATTCATAATTCAAATCTGCCAAATCATGTTCTCTTCTTGTAAATCTCTTCCAGTATTTTATATTAGCTTCTACTGCTGTTGCTATTTCATTCATTGTCTCAACACATTTTACTGGATATTTTCCCATGGCACTTTCTCCAGATAACATTATTGCTCCTGTTACATCAAATATTGCATTTGCAACATCGCTTATTTCAGCTCTTGTTGGATTTGGATTTTCTGTCATAGATTCTAACATTTGAGTAGCTGTAATTACCATTTTTCCATCATTATTACATTTTTGAATAAGTTTTTTTTGCATAATTGGAACATCATAGTATGGAATTTCTACTCCCAAATCACCACGAGCTACCATAACTCCATCACTTAGTTTTGTAATTTCATCTAAATTGTCTATTCCTTCTTGATTTTCTATTTTTGATATAATTTTTATATTTTTTCCACCATTTTCATCTAGTACTTTTCTTATATTTTTTACATCTTCTCCATTTCTTACAAAAGATGCTGCAATAAAATCAAATCCTACTCTACATCCATCTTTTAAATCTTGTATATCCTTCTCTTTTAATGATGGTAAATTTACATGTGTTCCAGGTAGGTTTATACTCTTTCTATTTCCTAGACTTCCTCCATTTGTTACTTTACAAATTACATCTTTATCTTTTACTTCTATTACTTCTAATTCTATTTTTCCATCATCTATTAATATAGTAGTCCCTACTTCTATATCTTTATATAATTCTTTGTATGATACACTTACTCTTTCTTTATTTCCTATAATATCATCATTTACAAGTGCAAATATATCATTTGCTTTAAGTTCAACAGGCATTTGCTCTAATACACCTGTTCTTATTTCTGGACCTTGTGTATCTAGTAATAATGCAACTGGCATGTTTAACTCTTCTCTTGCTTTTTTTACATTATCTATATATACTTTTTGGTCTTCGTAATTTCCATGTGAAAAGTTAATTCTTGCCACATTCATTCCTGCCAAAATTAATTTTTTTAATGTTTCTACCTCCTTTGTTGCTGGCCCTATTGTACATACTATTTTTGTTTTTCTCATAAAATCTTCTTCCTCCTAAACTCTTTTTATATTATATATCGTACGTATTATATCATTAAATATTTACATGTTCAATAGAAAAGAACTAGATTTTCTAGTTCTTTAATCTATTTTACTATCCATTTTACTAAATCTAGATTTTCACTATCTAAAAGCATTTCATGTTTTGGCATAACTCGGAATGTGTAACCATAGTCTCCACCTGTTGTTAATTCTATTTTTGCTTTGTATGTAGCTATTCTTTCTTCTTCGTCATAGTCTACCATTAACATTGGAATAACAGCTATTTTTTCTACTACTCCATTTTCTTTTATTCTTCCATAATAAACTTGTGCTTCAATATTTTCTGGCTCGATATTTGGTAATTTTACTTTGCAAGATACTTCTATGTTATTTCCTGCATCCATTGTTATATTGTCTAAATTGTTTTCTTCTGTTATTACTATATCTTCCCAGTTATTATATAGTTCTCTTTTCCAATTATTATAATTTGCAACTTCTTCTAAGTTTTCATAGTGTTTATGGTAAAGATTAGCAAGTGGCATATAAAGCTTATTTGTGTAGTCTACAAGCATTCTTGCTGTACTATATTTTCCACCTGTAGATATTATAGAGTTTTTCATATATTCCATCCATTTAGCAGATATTCCTTTTTCATCTTGTTCATAATATGCTGGAACTATTTTATTTTCTAATGTTTGATAAATGCTTTCGCTATCACAATTATCTTGAATATCATAGTTTTCATATTCTGCATTTGTTCCTATTGCCCAACCATTTTTTTGATTATATCCTTCTGCCCACCAACCATCTAAAATACTAAAGTTTACTGCTCCATTTACAGATGCTTTTTGTCCACTTGTACCAGATGCTTCCATTGGACGTCTTGGAGTATTAAGCCATACATCTACACCACTTATTAAATAACGTGATAATTCCATATTATAGTTTTCTAATAAGAAGACTTTTCCTTTAAATTGTGGCTTCATTGATATTTCATGTATATATTTTATTAGGTCTTGTCCTTCTTTATCAGCTGGATGTGCTTTACCAGCTATTAATATTTGAACTGGTCTATTTTGATTGTTTACTATTTGTGTTATTCTTTCTAAGTCTCTAAATAATAAAGTTGCTCTTTTATATGTTGCAAATCTTCTTGCAAAACCTATTGTTAATACATTTGGATTTAATTTTGAAGTAATTTCATTTATTTCTTCATAACGATATCCGCTTCTCTTTAATCTTTCGGTAATGTTTTGTTTTGCTTTTTCCATTAATTTTTGTTTTCTTACCATATGTGCATTCCACAATTCTTCATTTGGAATGTCATTTATTTTTTTCCAAGTTTCATCTTCATAAATATGATCTTGCCAATATGGCATTAAGTATTCATTATATAATTCTTTTAAATTTGGTGAAAGCCATGAACATGTATGAATTCCGTTTGTTACATATGTAATTGGAGATTCATCTGCTGCAATTTCTGGCCAAACATCATTAAATAATTCTCTTGATACTGCGCCATGAAGTTTACTTACTCCATTTTTCTTACCTGCTACTTTTAGGGCTAGAATTCCCATATTGAATCCTGCGTTTGGCTTTGGATTTGGCTCCATTCCCATCTTAAAGAATTCTTCTTTTGAAATTCCAAATCTATCCCAATAATCTTTAAAATATTTTTCTACTAAATCTAATGGGAAAATATCATTTCCTGCTGGAACTGGTGTATGTGTTGTAAATACTGTTTTTGAAGATACTATATCTTTTGCCATTTCAAATGATATTTCTTTTTCTTTCATCATATTTTTTATTAATTCCAAAATTAAGAAAGATGAATGTCCTTCATTCATATGATATATAGTTGGTTGTAAACCTAAAGTTTTTAGTAACCTTACACCTGCCATACCAAGAACTATTTCTTGTGATATTCTCATTTCTTGGTCTCCACCATATAAAGTAGTTGTAATATTTCTATATTCCTCGTGGTTTTCTTCTATATCTGAATCCATTAAATATAAAGTTACTCTACCTACATTAACACTCCATACTTTTAAATATAGTCTTCTTTTTGGGAATTTTACATATATAATTAAGTCTTTTCCGTCTTCACCTTTTACTGGTTTTATTGGAAGTGTATTTATATCTATTCTTCTATATTCTGTTTCTTGGTCTCCATATCCATTTATTTTTTGATGGAAATATCCATTTTTATATAACAACCCTACTGCAACTAGTGGAATTCCTAAATCACTTGCTGATTTTAAGTGATCACCAGATAAAATTCCTAGACCTCCTGAATAAATAGACAAGATCTGATCTAGTCCATATTCAGCTGAAAAATATGCAATTATATCATTTTTATTTTCTGGATAATTTTTAGAAAACCATGTAGATTTGCTATTTTGATAAGCTTCAAAATTTTCTACAACTTTATCATATTGTTTTAAAAATTCTATACTCTTTGAGGCTTCTTCTAATCTTTCTTGAGAAACTTGTCTTAGGAATCTAACAGGATTTTTTTCTACTGTCTCCCATAAATCTCTATCTATTTGTTTAAATAAGCTTAGAAATTCCGTATTCCAAGACCACCATAAATTATTAGCAATTTTTTCTAATTTTTCAATTCTTTTAGGTAATTGTGGATTAACAGTTATTTTGTTAAACACGTACATTTCTTATTTTCCTCCTTTGTAAATTATGAAATTTTATCTTTTAGTAATTCATTTTTTATTATCTATTAACTTTATTTATTTGTCAAATATTTTTTAGTTTTTTATAAAAATATTTCTTAAATTTATTATTTATTAAATATAAATTATCATTTTAATCATTATATAATTTCTATAAGATTTCTTTTTTGCTATATTCTTCTGGCTTTAATCCTACTCTAGTTCTCATATAATCTAGTAATAGTACAAATCCAGCTGTAAATATGCACCCTATTATAATAAGTGTATATGCAGTTGGTACAATATCTAATATATATGAAGCAGCAAAAACAAGTAATGATGCAATTGCATTTTCAATTATGTTATTTGCTGTTGAAATTCTTACCCTTTTTTCACTATTTGTAAAATTATTAAAATATTGCTTTATTAGTACATAATATGGTCCTTTCATTATATATTGTATAGTAAATAATATTAGTGTTAATATTATTAATGTACTTATGTTAAACTTACATAGTAATATAACTCCTGACATTAGGCAAGAAACTGCCATTGGTATTGATAAAAAAGCTAAAGTTCTATTTCTATATTTTTTATGAATTCTGCCTTGATTTCTAGCAGCAATTCCTGTTACAATTCCAAGTACTGCAAATATAACTCCAAAGTACTGTTCTGGAACACCTATATCTATTAAAACTGTATTTCTTAGATTTTGTAAAATTTTTAATAACGCTACAAAAACTGCATTAAATATTAATAAACATTTTAGTCTTTTAGATTTTAATATGTTTTTGAAAGAGATTCTTATGTTCATAATTTCTTCTTTTACTCGCATTTTTCCCTTTTCACTATAAAGTTCTTCAAATTTTGTAGATGCTATAAATGCTATTAATAATATTATAAAACATATTACCATTGGTATATATGGATTTACTACATATAAGAAACTAGATAATATAGCAGAAATTGCATCTATATAATAATATCTAGAAGATGCTTTTCCATCTATTTTTGCAAATTGTACTCCTCTTTTTTCTCCATGTTCTAATGAATCATATAACATGTCGCTTTCACATGTTGACTTAATTACAAATGAAAACGCACATAACAATTGTGATAATAATAACATAGTAAAACTTGTTGAAAACATTATTATTAAGATATGTATTGCCAAAATGAAATTTGCCAATATTAAGCTCTTTCGCTTTCCTATTTTTTGTATAACTAATGTAGATGGTATTTGTGTTAGAAATTTAAATAAGACATAAAATGCATCCATTTGTAGTACTTGTGCTGGTGAAATTTCCTTTTCTATCGTTAAAAACAAATATATTATTGCATAATAAAATAATAAATCCCATGAAAAAATACGATATATTTTATATAAATTTATATTTTTTTTCTTTTTTTCTTGTAGTTTTATTTCTTCTTTTGTCAGTTCTTTTGTTTCTCGTAGTATCTCCATCATTTTCTCCTATTTTCATTTGTTTTTTTGTATTATATCAAACCTATTTTTTTAGTGCAACATTTTTTGCATTATATTCTCTACATTTTTGCTCTAATAATTTAAAATTGCAACATAACTCTTTAAAAAATAAATAGTCACTATGTTTCGTATTTTCTAATACTTTAAATATATTGTTTACTTTTTTAATTATTTCCTTTTGAATATTTTTAGAACGCAAATATCTTATCTCAGACATATAATATGTTTTATATTTCAAATTATTAATATTAGCCACATGTGCATCTTTTATATTAACTGGTATCATGTTATTTAATAAAAGCTTTGCTATTGTTTTATTTTCATTTTTTATATTAATTGTTAATTTTGAATTTGTCTTTTTATGTATCTTGCTGGTAAGTGGAATGTAGTAATCTATGCCTTTTTTATTTATCAATATTCCATAAAACTTTCTATTATCTTTTAAACTGACTTTTGCATCAAATTTTGATAAATATTTTTTATATTCATTTGATATATCATACATTTTTAATTTATTATCTTTTATTTTAATCATTTTTCCTCCTAAAAATATAAAAGAGGAGCTATTATACTTAATGTATAATAGCCCCTATATTTTAAATTGTCCACTAAAGCAGGACCTCTCTCATTTTTAATTGTCTACTAAGGCAAGACCTCTCCTATTTTTAATTGTCCACTAAAGCAGGACCTCTCTCATTTTTTGATGTTTAATATCAACATCTATTTAGTATATCTATTATAATATATTATATTCTCAATTTCAAGTATTTTACATAAATTTCCTTTTGTTTCTAAAATTCTTCTAATATATCTTGCATACATGTTACGCATTTTGCTCCTTGCTTTATTAATTCATTTGTTCCTTCTGAGTTTTTACTTGTTATATTTCCGTGGAATTGTAAATACATTTTTACCTTGTTCTAGTGCAAAGTCTACTGTTGTCATTGTTCCACTTTTCTTTTTAGCTTCTATTACGATAACACCATTTGATAATCCACTTATAATTCTATTTCTTGCTGGAAAATTCATCTTTTCTGGCTTTGTTCCAAGTGGATATTCACTTACTATACACCCTCCATTATTTATTATTTTATCTACTAAATTTTTATTTTCAAAAGGATATATTATATCTAAAGAACTTCCTATAACTGCAATCGTCTTTCCTCTATTTTTTAAAGTTTCTATATGACAAATACTATCAATTCCTCTTGCCAAACCACTTATAGTTACTATATTATTTTTTACTATTCCTTTCGTAACAGCTTTAGCTACTTCTTCTCCATATTTTGAATTCTGCCTACATCCTATTACTGCTAAAGAAAAACTACTTAATATTTCTACATTTCCTTTTACATACAAACTAATTGGTTTATCATATATTTGCTTTAATTTTTCTGGATAATTTGCATCATCTATATTTATTAATTTAATTTTTTCTTTCTTCATTTGGTTTATCATATTTTCTATTCCTATTTTATATTTTGGGTTTAATATCTCTTTTGCTGTTTTTTCACCAATTTCATTTATGCTCATTAATTCTTCCTGTTTCAAATTCCAAATTTCTTCTATTTTATATTTTTTTAATAGTTTCTGTTTCTTTATACTTCCTAAATTTTTTATTCTAGAAAACCATATCCAATATTTTGTTTTTTCCATTTTTTCTCCTCACTTTATAGTATTTATTGTAATTAATTTACTATAATATAAAAAACAAAAGAACTTAGTAAAAAACTAAGCCCTTTATATTTTTATAATTTATTTTTCTTCCAAGTATTTAGCTGCAATTACAACATTGTGAAGTAGCATTGCAATTGTCATAGGTCCAACTCCACCTGGAACTGGTGTTATGTATGATGCTTTTTTACTTACATTTTCAAAATCTACGTCACCAACTAAACCTGTTTCTAATCTGTTAATTCCAACATCTATAACAACTGCCCCCTCTTTTACCATATCAGCTGTTACAAATTTTGGTTTACCTATAGCAGAAATTAATATATCTGCATTTTTTGTTATTTCTTCTATATTTTTTGTTTTAGAATGGCAAATAGTAACTGTAGCATCTGCATTTAATAAACATTGTGCTAAAGGTTTTCCTACTATGTTGCTTCTTCCTAATATAACAACATTTGCACCACTTAAATTTATATTATATTCTTCTAACATCTTCATAACACCATGTGGTGTGCAAGATATAAAAGTTTGTCTTTTTAACGTTAGTCTTCCTATATTTATTGGATGAAAACCATCTACATCTTTTCTAAAATCTATTGTTTCAAATGCCGTATATATATCTAATGGCTTTGGAATTGGACTTTGAAGTAATATTCCGTGTATGTCTTTTCTTTCATTTAAGTCCTCTATTACTTTCAATAATTCTTCCATTGAACATGTTTCGTCTAATAAAAATTCCTCATATTCAATTCCTACTTCATTACATGCTTTACTTTTATTTCTAACATAAACTTTTGATGCTGGATCTTGTCCAACCATTATAACTGCAAGTTTTGGAAATATATTTTTCTTTTTTAATTCTTCTACTTCTACTTTTACTTGTTCTCTTATTTTTTTTGAAAGTTCTTTTCCATTTATAATTGTTGCCATATCTATCTCTCCCTTTATTTTTTTGTATTATATATTAGCGTTCTTTATTTTACAATAGTTTTTTATAAACTTATTAATTTTGATATTTTTTCTCATATGTAGCTTGGAAGAAGAGATTCTTCCAAGTTTGTATAAATTTTAACTAAAACTCATACTATTAGCATCTTCTCTTACAGCATATTAGCATTATAATCCTTATTATTATTAAGATTCCAATTAGAACAGCTAAAACAACAAATGCCCCTAATCCTAATGTTTCAAATATTGCTGTTTCTGCTCCTATTATAATCCCAATTACAAAAGTAAATAACAATCCTAATATAAATACTATTACATCTACGCAGCATCTTTTTGTTCTTTTGCAACAATTATCTTCTTCAAACATACTATTCACCTCCATAATAGTACATATAAGATACTATTAATATATAATATGTTCTTCTTCTACTTTTTTCCACTATTTTCTTCTTTAAATTTTATATTTTTATCAATTTGCATTTTACCCGCTCTTGTAATAGCTTCATACCCATATTTTTCTTTAATATTATCTAACACTGAATCTATTTTCTTTTGTTTTTCATTTTCCACATTTTCAAATAAAGAGATCTGTCTTTCTTCTTTCTCTACCAGCCCACTTACACTTACTCCTATTAATCTTATTGGAGTATTATTATAAATTTCTGTTAATAGTTTTTTAGCTTCTTTTCCAATAATTTTAGTACTATCTGTTGCAAAATCTAACTTTCTTTGATGTGAAAAAACTTTAAATTCATTAGTTTTTATTTGTACATTTACAACATTTGCAAACATTTCTTGATTTCTTAGCCTATAGCTTACTTGTTCTACTAAAGCAAGTAAAACTTCTTCTATTTTTTCTATATCGTTATAATCATATGGAAGTGTTATAGAATTTCCTATATTTTTAGGCTTTTCTTTTATATAATTTACTTCTTCGTTATCTATTCCATTACTATATTCCCATATCATTTTACCATATTTGCCAAAATTTTTTATTAGTAACTTTTCATCACTTTTAGCTAAATCCTCAATAGTTTTTATTCCCATTTTTTGAAGTTTCGGTAAACTTCTTCTACCTACCATAAAAAGCTCTGCTACTGGAAGTTTCCACATTTTAGTCTCTATTTCTTCTTGGTATAAAGTATGAACTTTGTTAGGCTTTTCGAAATCCGATGCCATTTTTGCTAAAAGCTTATTTGGTGCTACACCTATATTTACAGTAAAGCCTAATTCTTCCCTTACTCTTTTACTTATTTCATATGCTATATCTATTAATTTTCTTGTTTTTGGAATATAACCTGTTAAATCTAAAAAGCATTCATCTATTGAATAACGTTCTATTTTATTCGTGTATTCCAATAATAAATTATATAATGCATTTGAATATTTCCTATACACATTAAAATCTGATTGAAAAATTTGTATATTAGGACATTTTTTACGTGCAAAAAATATTGGTTCACCTGTTTGAATTCCAAATTGTTTTGCAATATTACTTTTAGCTAAAACTATTCCTTTTCTTTGTGCTTCATCTCCACCTATAATAGCAGGTATAGTTCTTATATCTAAAGTTTCTCCATTTTTTAATTTTTCTACTGCTGTCCAAGATAAAAACGCATTATTTACATCTACATGTAATATTTCTCTTTTCATATTTAACACCTATGGTTATTATAAAACATATGTTTTGTATTGTCAATATAGATTTATTATTTAACATAGAAAACTAGCACTTGCAGAAAGTATTATGCTTCTTTAAGTTCTTCCTTTATCTTTTCTACTTCTTTCTTACTAATTTTTGTACATTTACAAATTTTATTTATATCTATTTTTTGCTTTATCATTTCTTTAGCTATTTCAAATCTTGCTTTACTTACTCCTTTGTTCATTCCTTCTCTCATTCCCTCTTTTATTCCTTCTTTTCTACAATTTTCTCTTATCTTCCTGTCTTCTTTTTCTATTCTTTCTAGAACAGCTAACATATAATCTACCCCTTTCTTTTTATTACTTATTTTGTTTAATAAATTATCTGTTTCTTTATTACCTAATTTTTTTCTTAATATTATATTAATTATCCTTTGCATTTTATTTAAAGCATCTTCTTCTACTACTTTATCTATAATTTTTATTAAGTTCTGTTTTAATTCATTATTATTATTGCACTTTTCTATTATCATTGCCTTAGTTATTACTAAATCATCTTTTAATAATTCTTCTTTGCTATATCTATTAATATCTATCAAATTGTAATCATTTGTTTTATTTTCATATCCGTGGCAATTTTTTCTGCATATCCTCAAATCTTAACTTTGCATTCCATTTTTTATTTCCTGTATATAAGACAATTGCAATAACTAACGGATACTCATAATCTACTTGATGCACTTTTTTCTTATTTACTGCTGTTCTTAATATCTCTATTGCATAATTTTTGATTCTATATGGCATTGATACATCTATTGTAGATTGATGTTCTATTAAGAAAAATATATCTTCATTCTGCTTTTTATATACAATATCTGCTTCTTTACTTTTATATTCTGAAGTTATATAGCTACTATTATATAATTCTAATTCATTCTTCTTTAAAGGTTCTGGTAATTTTAAAAACTTATTAATAAATTTTCTCGCTTCTTCCTTATCGCTTAATAAGTCTTTAAATAATTTATCATGTTCATTATCAATATTGTAAGTATATATTTCTTCTGTTTCATTTAACATTCGTTGTTCTATTTTTAAATATTGTTCATATCTTATTGTTTTTACATATTGGGGTATTTTCATAATTTTTCTCTCTTTCTTTAATTATATATTTTATTTATTTTTTAGTCAATATTTATTTATTGGTTTATTTTTTTAAAAAACTTTCCTATTCCTGATTTTACTTTTTTAACATTGATTTCTGTTTAGATTTTAATTTTTTGAATTAACTTTTATTGATATAAAATGTAATTGAAATTGTATTTATATTAATATCATACTTTTATGTAAATATCAAGAAAAATCGTTCGTCAAATTTCATCATTTTCTCCCTTTTTATTTACAATTTTATTATTTTGCTATAAAATACTAATATACATTAATTTGGGAAAGGCATGAGTTTTATATGGAAAAGTTTATATCAAAAAGTGAACAAGATACAATTGATTTTGCAAAAGACTTTGCAAAGAATTTAAAAAAAGGTGATATTATAGTTTTAACTGGTGAACTTGGTTCTCGGAAAAACTAAATTTACTCAAGGTGTGCTTACCTATTTTGGTCTTGAAAAAGAAATTTCTAGTCCTACTTTTACTATTGTTAACGAATATCATAAAGATGATGTAAATATATATCATTTTGATGTTTATCGTTTAGAAGATACTGACGAATTCTATGCTATGGGTGGAGAAGAGTATTTTGAAAATGGTATTTGTATTATTGAATGGGGCGAGCAAATTGAAGAAATTTTGCCAAAAGGATATACTAAAATAACTTTTTCTAAATCTGAAGAAAATGAAAATTATAGAGAGCTAAAAATAGAGAAAATGTAAAATGCATTTTCTTTATTTTTGTAATAAAAACTACATATTTTTGTCACACATTTGTAAACTTTATTTTTCCTAAAAAGGTTTACAAATCTTGTCTATTAATATAGAATAATGTTGAATATTTATAAAAAAGAAGGTAATCAATTTTGAAAATTTTAAGCTTAGATACTTCTTCTAAAATATGTTCTGTTGCGGTTTTAGAAGATACGGATATTATAATTGAAAAACATATAGAAAATGAACTTACTCATTCACAAAAACTTATGCCTTTAGTTGACGAAATTTTAAAACAAACTAATCTTACTTTAAAAGATTTTGACTTTTATGCATGCTCTGTTGGACCTGGATCTTTTACTGGCGTACGTATTGGTGTATCTACTGTAAAAGCTTTTTTTGATGTTACAAATGTACCTATTGTAAGTGTAAGTTCTTTAGAAAGTTTAGCTTATAATACACTTTCATCTAATTTCACAAATGATGCCGATTTGGTTTGTTCTATTTTAGATGCCAAGAATGATAATGTTTATTTTGGGTTATTTAAAAAGTTGAATAATCATTTTGAATTGGTAGAAAATTTAGATGCTAAAAATATTGATGAAATGATAGCTTTATTAAAAAAATACCACTCTACTTCTATCTTATTTGTTGGAGATGGTGCTGAAAAACATCAATATAAATTATTAGAATATTTTTCAAAAGCTACTTTTGTTGAAGATGTGCACAATAAGCAAACAGCAAATAGTGTTGGTATAGCAGGATATTATCATTTTAAAAATGGAATTTATGGAGATTCAAATTCTATTACTCCACTTTATTTAAGAAAATCTCAAGCTGAACGAGCTTTAGAAGGAGAAAAATAGATGATAGATATTACAAAAATAGAGATTTCTACAATGATACTTAATGATTTGGAACAAATTAAAAAAAATTTACAAACCGATTTTGATGATTTTTGGAATTTTGAAATATTTAAAGAAGAACTTGCAAATAATAATTCTATGTATTTAGTTTTAAGATATGAAAATGAAATTGTTTCATTTGGTGGTATTAAAATTATACTAGATGAAGCAGATATAATGAACATAGTAACTAAAAAAAATAAAAGAAATCAAGGTTTTGCTAAATTCTTATTAAATGAATTAATTACTATAGCAGAAGAGCAAAATTGCAAAACAATCACTCTTGAAGTAGATGAAAATAATTTGCCAGCAATTAAACTTTACAAAGACTTTGAGTTTAAAGAAGTTGGCAAAAGAAAAAATTATTATAAAAATGGTAATACAGCTATTTTAATGACATATACTTTTTAATTTTTTTATAACAAATGATATTGTATACAAAATGTATATACTTGTAAAATTTTTTTACAATTTGAAAGGAGAAACAAATGAAAAAGAAAAATGAATTATCTTACCAAGATTTAAAAATAACATGTAACCCAAGCAATTTTAAATTTAGTGACACTTCTGAACTAACACCTATTGTTACAGGTATAGGTCAAGAACGTGGAATTAAAGCTTTAGAATTTGGTGTTAATGTAGATATAAAAGGTTATAACTTATATCTAGAAGGACCTAGTGGCGTAGGTAAAACTATGTATGCTAAAAATTATTTAGATAAAATATCTAAGAAACAAAAAACTCCTTCTGACTGGTGTTATATTTATAATTTTGATAATCCAAATGAGCCTATAGCTGTTTCTTTCCCTGCTGGACAAGGAAAAGAATTTAAAGAAACTATGGATACATTTATTAAAGAAATAAAAAGTGATATTAAAAGCACTTTTAATAATGATGACTTTGAAAAAGAGAAAAAATTAATTAAACAAGATTTTGAACAAAAAAGAACTTCTTTACTAGAAAAATTAAATGAAGATGCTGGTAAACACGGTTTCCAAGTAAAATCTGCTCAAAATGGTATTTATATGATGCCTGTTATAGATGGCAAAACTATTGAAGAAGAAGAATTTGATAAATTAGATGATGATATAAAAAAACAATTTGAAGAAAAATCTGGAATAGTTCAAGAACAAATTATGGAAGTAATTGCTAAAATTAAAGAAATAGAAAGAGCTTCTGATAAACATTTAGAAGAATGGCAAGCTAATATCGCTCTTCTTACTGTTAATTCACATATCAATTACATTAAAAATAAATATAAAAGAAACAAAAAAGTTAATAAATTTTTAACAGATATTAAGCAAGACATATTAAAAAATATTTCTATATTTACATCAGATGATTCTAAAAATCAAGGTCAACAACAAGCTGGTCCTAGACAAGAATCTCCAAAGCCTTGGCTTAACTATCGTGTAAATTTATTTGTAGATAATAGCAATTTAGAAGGTGCTCCAGTTATTATGGACTCTAACTATTCTTATCATAATATTTTCGGTAAGTTGGAATATGAAAATTATTATGGTGCACTAAAAACAGATTATACAATGTTAAAACCTGGTCTACTTCAAATTGCTAATGGTGGTTATATAATCTTTCAAGCCAAAGATTTACTTGCTAATGGTATCTGTTATGAAGCTTTAAAGAAAGCCCTACGTATAAAGCAACTTTCTATTGAAAACACTGCAGATCAACGTTCTTCAATGGTTATGATTTCTTTAAAACCTGAACCTATTCCACTAGATATAAAAGTAATTATGGTTGGAAATGACTCAATTTATCAATCTTTACTTGCTATGGATAGTGACTTTAGAAAATTATTTAAAGTTAAAGTAGAATTTGCAGAAGATGCTCCTTTAAATGAAGAAAATATGAACAAACTTGCACAATTTATCCATGGTTTTTGTGAGCAAGAAGAACTTCCTCATTTAGATAAAGAAGCCGTTGCAAAAGTTGTAGAATATGCTTCTAAAATTTCAGGAGATAAAGAAAAAATTTCTACTAGATTTACAGATATTTCTCAAGTTGTTGGTGAAGCTGCTACTTGGGCTCAAATGGATAAAAAGAAATTAGTAACTGCAGATTATATAGATATTGCTTTAAAAGAAAGAATTGAAAGAGTAAAAAAATACGATGCTAAATATATGGAAATGATAAAAGAAAACACTTTGCTTATAGAAACCACTGGAAGTAAAGTTGGTCAAATAAATGGTCTTACTGTTATGACAATTGGTGACTATACTTTTGGAAAACCTGTAAAAATCACTGCTAACACATATATGGGCAAAACTGGAATCGTAAACATTGAAAGAGAAGTTGAACTTTCTGGTTCTTCACATTCTAAAGGTATTTTGATTTTAAGTGGTTATTTAGGTGAAACGTTTGCTCAAGATTTTCCTTTATCTCTTACAGCTAGTATTTGTTTTGAACAATTATATAATGGTGTTGATGGTGACAGTGCTTCAAGTACAGAATTATATGCAATTTTGTCTAGCTTATCTGGAATCCCTATTAATCAATCTATGGCTGTTACAGGATCTGTTAATCAAAAAGGTGAAATTCAACCAATTGGTGGTGTAAATGATAAGATTGAAGGATTCTATCAAGTATGTAAAATGAGAGGCTTAGATGGAAATCATGGTGTTATGATTCCAGTACAAAATGTACAAAATTTAAGCTTATCTGATGAAATTATAGAAGCTGTTAAAAATAAAAAATTCCATATCTACGCTATTTCTACTATTGAAGAAGGAATTGAAATTTTAACAGGTGTACCTGCTGGTAAGAAAGATGCAAATGGTCACTTCCCTGCTGGCTCAATAAATTATTTAGCTTATGAGAAGTTAAAGAAATATGCTAAATTAAGTAAAGATATGTAATATAAGCTTTTTTAGATAAATATAACAAACCTAAGTAAACTTTAAGAAAATCTTAGGCTTGTTTTTTATATTCTAGGAAAGTTATCATAGTATGATACTTTCTGTAGAAGATAAATATGGCAGAAATTAGATTTTGTAGCAGTTTACACTGCGTACAAAATCTTGATTCTGTTTTTTTTATTGCTTTCATTATAACTTATTTATAAATTAGTATTTTTTATATTTCAATTCTATCTGTGAATTTCTTACTAACTAGTACTTTTAGTGGTTTATTTTTTTCAAGTTCTAGCTTTGGATCTTCTTGTTCTATTTTTATTGCTAAACTTTGTACCATTTTTAATGTAGGCATATCTTCAAAAAGATTTGCTATTTTAAGTTCTGGAAGTCCATGTTGCCTTGTTCCAAAAAACTCTCCACTTCCTCTTAACTCTAAATCTTTTTCTGCAATAACAAATCCATCATTTGTCTCTTGCATAGTTTTCATTCTTTGCCTTACTACATCAGACTTACTATCATATTTTAATATACAATAAGACTTATACTCTCCACGTCCTACTCTTCCTCTTAATTGGTGAAGCTGCGCTAATCCAAACCTTTCCGCATTTTCAACTACCATTATACTTGCATTAGGTACATTTACACCTACTTCTATAACAGTTGTTGAAATAAGTATATCTATGCTTCCTTCTTTAAATTCTTGCATAATAGCATCTTTTTCTTTTGGTCTCATTTTTCCATGAAGATATTCTACTCTATAATTTTTAAATATTTCATTTTTATATTTTTCTGTAAGCTCTAACACTGCTTTTGCATCTATTTCTTCTGTCTCCTCTACCAATGGGCAAACAACATACACTTGTCTACCTTCATCTATTTGTTTTTTTATAAAGTTATTAATTCTTTCTTCCATAGATTTTGTAACTGCATATGTATCTATTTTCTTTCTATTTGGTGGAAGTTCGTCAATTATAGATATGTCCAAGTCACCATATAAAATTAATGCTAATGTTCTTGGAATTGGAGTTGCTGTCATAACTAATACATCTGGATTTTCTCCCTTTTGACTTATAGTAGCTCTTTGTCTTACTCCAAAACGATGTTGCTCATCTGTTACAACTAAACCTAAATTTTTAAATACTACATTTTCTTCTAATAAAGCATGTGTTCCAATTAATACATCTATTTCTCCATTTTTTAGTTTTTCTAAAATTTCTTCTTTTTTCTTTTTAGTAACACTTCCTATTAGTAGTTCGCATTTTATTCCATATTTTTCTAATATCTCATTAAATGATTCTAAATGTTGGCTTGCAAGTATTGCTGTTGGTGCCATTATTGCTACTTGATATCCACATTTTACTGCTTTATAAGCTGCACACATTGCAACAACAGTTTTTCCGTGATCCAACATCTCCTTGAAGAAGTCTATTCATAGCTTTTTGACTTTCCATGTCATTATCTATTTCTTCTAAAACCTTTAATTGTGCTTTTGTTAGTCTGAATGGTAAGTCATTTATTACTGTAGATATTTTTACATCTTTACTAAAACTAATACCCTTTTCTTCCTTTGTGTACCTATTTTTTAGGCTTATTAATGCTAGTTGCATAGAAAGTAATTCTTCAAAAACTAGACGTTTTCTTGCTTTTTCAAATTCTGTAAAATCTTTTGGAAAATGAATTTGATTAATTGCTGTGTTTACGTCTTCCAACTTGTATTCTTTCATTATATAATCTGGAAGAGTTTCTTCTAATAATTTTTCTTCATTTACTACTTTTAAGCCATTTTCTATAACTTGTCTTATTGTTGTTTGGTATAAGCCAAATGTTGCTGGGTAAAGAGGTATAATTTTCCCTGTATTTTTATTTGTCTCTTCACTATCATAAACAGGTGAATTCATTTCTATCTTTCCATATTTAACAGATACTTTTCCATAAAATTTATACTTTTGTCCTAGTGTAAATTTATTTTTTAGATAACTTTGATTAAACCATGTAAGAACGCAAGTTCCAGTTTCATCTCTTACTATTAGTTTGTAAATAACCATGTTTTTACGAATTCTTTGTTCACTTATTCTGCTTACTACCATTGCTTCTATCAATGCTTCTTCTCCATCTACTAAAGAAGCAATCATTTTAGGCTTGCTTCTATCTTCGTAATCTCTTGGATAATATGTAATTAAATCTTCTAAAGTATTTATTCCTAATTTATTTAAAAGTTTTGCTCTATTTGGACCTACTCCTTTTATAAATTGAATTTCTTTTTCTAATTCTTGCATTTTTATCTCCATTTTTTGTTTAATTGTATCATGAAGTTTGTAAATTTAAAAGAGAGAATTTAATTTTTATTTAAATTCTCTCTTTTGATAATCTTTTTCAAATATTACCATATAATATAAATATATAATACCAAAAGGGACAGATTAACCAAAAGTAAACGTCCCTAAAGGTAGGTCTGTCCCTTTTGGTAGGTATTGCATTTTTAGTTTATTGTGCTATAATGAATTTATAAACGCAAAAGAGTAAATAATAAAAGGAGTTTTTAAAATGTCTACTACGCTTGTAAAAGCTGATATAAATGAACATATTGAATTTTATTCTCTTGTTTCAGATATTATTTCAAATGAAACTGTTCAAGAGATGAAAAAATATAGACAACATTATAATACTAGTACATATGAACATTGCTTTAATGTTGCTTATATAAGTTATAAAATTTGTAAAAAATTAAAGCTAGATTATGTATCTGTGGCTCGTGCTGCTATGGTTCACGACTTGTTTTTATATGATTGGAGAGGTGGAAAAAAAGCTGAAAAATTTAAAGATTTACATGCCTTTTCTCATCCTAGAACTGCACTAGAAAATGCTTCAAAATTATTCGATTTAAATTATAAAGAGAAAGATATTATAGTTAAACATATGTGGCCTATTACTTTAGCTCTTCCTAAATATCCTGAATCTTTTATAGTTACTTTTGTAGATAAGTTTAGTGCTTTGCAAGAATCTTTTATGTTTTATAATAATTTTTTACAAACTAAAAAATTATATAAATATGCATATGTATTTCTTTGTTTACTTATTTTAGCTTAATATATAAACGCTATCAATACTGAAATTGATAGCGTTTTTTCTATATTTTTTAAGTTTTTTCTGTTAATTTTCTCTATGTGCTTTTTTTGCATTAACTTTTAAAATACATTTTTTATTTCTAATTTAAATTTATCTTTTATATGGTTTAATATAAATATTGCTTTTTCTAGCTCTGATACTGCTTGCTCATATTCTTCTACTTCTATATTTGCTTTTAAACCTGTAAGCTCTGTTTCTGCTTTTTCTAATTCATCGTGTTCTATAAAATATGCTAATGTATTAAATCTCTTTTTCCACTCACTCATAATATTTTCCATGTTTTCTTGCAATTCTTCTTTATTTGGATTTTCTTCTTCTAATTTCTCTTTTAATTCTTCTAAGTTTTTATCTATTTGTTCTACTGATTGTTTTGTATAATTTTGAGTTATAATATTTAAGCTTATTACAAGTATGATGATTATAATGCATATAATCCATTCTTTAGTCATTTTTTACATTCCTTTCCTAATTCTATATCTACTTATTTCTAATTTTTCTTTTTTCCTTCTTTTTCTTGACAGAAGAAATTTCCTTTTCCATCAATTGTCGCTATTAATGCTTCCTCTGGCTTTATTCCAAAAGGTTCAACTTGTTTTAATAGCCAATTGTAATCTTTGTCCAATTTTTCTAAATTTTCCTTCATTACTTTTCCATCTATTACTAAATCATAAGCTATTCCTTCATATTCTGGCATAATTCCAAAATCTTCTGGTATTGCGTTTCTTTTGTTAGGCTTTTGTAATATGCTTATTTGTCCACTTGTTTCTAATATTGCATATTCTATATCTCCTATATTTGTAACATTATAGCCTCTTAATCTTTCTTCTAATTCATTTATTGTAAATCTCTCTTTTTTCATTGTTTTTTCTTGTATTCTTCCTCTGTAAATTAGTATAGCAGGTTTTCCACAAATAATTTCTCTCATTTTTATGCTTTTTAAATTTATAACTGAAATTGTTAAGTGCATTACCAACAATCCTAATATTGGAACAACTCCACTTGAAATTGGTATTCCTGTTTCTGCCATTGGAATTGTTGCTAAATCTGCAATCATAATTGAAATTGCAAGTTCAAATGGTTGAAGTTGGCCTATTTCTCTTTTTCCCATAAAACGCATTACTATTAATACTAGTATGTATAAAATAATAGTTCTTATAAAAGTTAATAACATATTTTTCATTCCTTACATTTTTATTTTTTACTTATTTTTAACCGATTTTTAAGCTTTTATTCACTTTTTGTATATTTCAAAAAAAATTGTGAATAATAACATTATAAAACCATTTAAATTGCGATTTTAAAATTTTCAAAAATAAGGAGGTTTTTATTATGTCAGAAAATCAAACTCGTAGTCAATCTAAATATGGAACTAGCACAGTTTGGCAAATTGTTGGAAGACTTATAGTTTCAGCTATAGTCCTTGCAATAACAGCTTTCTTTACACCTGGATTTCATATTGCTAACTTTTGGACATTAGCTGTTGCTGCTATTGTTCTTGCTGTAATAGATTATTTAATCGTTAAATTCACAGGTCTTCATGCTAGTCCATTTGGAAAAGGTTTTGTAGGTTTTGTACTTTCTGCTATTGTTTTATATATAACTCAATATTTTGTAGCAGGATATACAATTTCTTGGATGGCTGCTATCGTAGGTGCTTTAATTTATGGTGTTGTCGACTATTTCTTACCTGGCGAACAACAAATGTAGCCATAGACAGCAAAAAAACGGATTAAGAACTTGCTTTTCTTATCCGTTTTCTTGTTGTTTAATTTTTATGCTATTAATTAATAAATTATAGAATTATACAGATTAATCCTCCGCTTCCCTCATTTACTATACGCTCTAATGTTTCTTGTAGTTTTTCTTGTGCATCTTCTGGCATTCTACAAAGTTTGTTTTGTAATCCTTCATTTACAAGTTCATGTAGACTCTTTCCAAATATATTAGATTCCCATATTTTTTGAGGGTCTGACTCAAACTCTGATAATAAATAATTAACTAATTCTTCAGATTGTTTTTCGCTTCCTACTATTGGTGATACTTCTGTTTCTATATCTGCTCTTATCATATGTATTGAAGGGGCTTTAGCTTTTAATTTTACTCCAAAACGAGAACCCTGTTTTACCATTTCTGGTTCATCTAATATCAATTCTTCCATAGAAGGAGTTACTATACCATAACCTTTTGTTTTTACTTCTTCTAGCGCATATGAAATTTTGTCGTATTCTTTTTTAGTATTTGCTAGATTTGTAATTGTTGCAAATAAATCTCCTTCATTGTCTATTTTTACTCCAGATATTTCAGTTAATACTTTATAGAATAATTCATCCATAAGTTGAATTGATATATTAACTTCTCCTGTTCCAAGTAATATTTCATCTACCATTGTCTTATTTATTATTTCTGTTCTTTGAATCTTTTGAACGCAAATATTTACTTGATTTAATACCCTTACTTCTTGGAAACTATCTTTTATTTCATTAAATAGTTCTTTTTTTAGCCAATGATCTTGATTTAATCCATCTATCCAGCGTGGTAAATTAAAATTGATTCTTTCTATTGGAAATTCATATAATATCTTATTAAATATATCATTAATATCTTCTAAATTTAATGTTGTACAATCTGTAGGAATAACTGGTACTGAATACCTATCCTCCAAAGTCTTAGCAAGTGACCTTGTATAATCTGAATTAGGATCTGCTGAATTTAAAACTATTACAAATGGTTTTTTTAATGCTTTTAACTCATTCACAACTCTTGCTTCTGCTTCTACATAATCTTCCCTTGGTATATCTGTAATAGTTCCATCTGTTGTAATTAAAATACCAATTGTAGAATGTTCTTCAATTACTTTTTTAGTTCCAATTTCAGCTGCTTGTTCAAAAGGAATCTCATTGTCGTCCCATGGTGTTTTCACCATACGTGGCATATCATCTTCTAAATACCCAATTGCATTATTTACTAGATATCCTACACAATCTACCATACGAGTTTTTAATTTTATATTTTCTCCTAATGTAATTTCGACAGCTTCGTTTGGAATAAATTTTGGCTCTGTAGTCATAATAGTTCTTCCAGATGCACTTTGTGGCAGTTCATCTAAAGCTCTTTCTCTTTTGTATTCATTATCTATGTTAGGAATTACAAGTAAATCCATAAAACGTTTAATAAAAGTAGACTTTCCTGTTCTAACAGGTCCCACAACTCCAACATAAATGTCTCCATCGGTACGTTTTGCTATATCTTGATATACTGATAAATTTTCTTCCATGAAAATAGATACCTCCTTAAAATGTTTGTACTAATAAACTTTAATTAATGTATATTAGACAAATTTAGGACTTATGACTAATTTATTAAAATAATTGAACAATTTTATTAAATATGTTAATATGATATAGTATTAATAGAAAAGAGGTAAGTTTATGAACAAATATGAAAAAGCAATTGAACTTTTAAATAAATATAATCAACCTAAACTAAAAAAGGAATTAGAAGAAAATAAAAATGAACAATTAATAGATCAAGTACTTTCAATAGACTTTGAACAAATTGAATTAGTAAAAGGTGAAATTGGAAAAGAAAAGAAATTTTCTAATGATGTAATTGAAAATATACATTATACAGATCCTTCTACAATTTCAGAAGATATGTTACAACATTACAAAGAAATCGGAGAAAATATAATTAGTAAAGGTCATTATGCAGTGGTTACTATGGCTGGTGGTCAACGGAACAAGACTTGGACATAATGGTCCAAAAGGCACTTTTTTAGTAAATATAAAACCTGAATCTAAATATATTTTTGAGATTTTAGCTAACACTTTAGAAACAGTAAATAAAAAGTATAATACAATAATTCCTTGGTACATAATGACAAGCAAAGAAAACAACAAAGATACAACTAACTTTTTTGAAGAACACTCTTACTTTAATTATCCAAAAGATAGTATTAAATTTTTCATTCAAGGTGAAATGCCTTTGTTGAACGAAGATGGTGAGTTTTTATTAGATGAAACTGGTAAAATTCAATTTGCATCTGATGGAAATGGTAGTATATATCGTTCTATGAAAAATAATAATATATTAGAAGATATGAAAAAAAGAAATATCCAATGGGTTTATATTTGCTCTGTTGATAATATTTTACTTAAAATGGTAGAACCTACTTTAGTTGGATTAACTATTAAAGAAGGAAATGAAATTGCATCAAAAACAATTGTAAAAAGAAATGCTAAAGAAAAAGTTGGTGTATTTTGTTTAAGAAATAATAAACCTTCTGTAATAGAATATAGTGAACTTCCTGAAGATATGGCTGAAAAAGTTGATGAGAATAATAATTTAGTATTTGGTGAATCACATATTATGTGTAATTTGTTTTCACTAAACGCTTTAGAAAAAATCGCAAACATTAAACTTCCATATCATATAGCACACAAAAAAATTACATGTTTTGAAAATGGATTTAAAATAGAACCTACTGAGCCTAATGCATATAAAATGGAATCTTTTATATTTGATGCATTTGCTTATTTTAACGATATTACTCTATTGAGAGGAAAAAGAGAAGAAGATTTTGCACCTATAAAAAATAAAGAAGGTGCTGATAGTCCTGAAACGGCTATTGAATTATATAATAACATTCAAAAAAGAATTTCTACATAGTTTTAATATGTAGAAATTCTTTTTTAATTTTTGTTTTATTTTAAGAATATTTACTTTCTAACTTTACAAAATTAATTTAAATATTCTATAATATGTTTCTATTTTATATAGAAGCTAATTCTAAATCCTATATCACTATTTGCAGTATTGTCATTATACGCATAACGAGCAGCGGCTAATTGCCCTATTGTTATTCTATAAGCTCCTCCTCTTACTACGTTTACGTCATTTCCTGCATTTTCCATTGTCCATTCATATGCATTTCCTGCTACATCATAAATATTTTTAGCTTTTGTCTCTTCACTACTTCCTGTTTTTATTAAATATACTTCTCCGCTTTTCTTTAAATATTTATTTCCTAGTGAATCTGTATAATTTAATTCAGATGTAGTATAATTTCCCCATTTTATACTATCATTTACATTGTTTTGTTCACTTACTATAAATCTTAACATTGAATCCCATTGTACACCATACATAACAGATGTTTTAACTGTTTTGTATTCGTTTTGTTCTCCAAATTTTATTGCTAATTCTTGTGCTCCTATTATCTCTCTTTTATTTATTGTAGACAATTTGAATGGTACATAATTATAAACATTTAAGTATTTTCTTACTCCTATAGAATCTGCATTTCTTGTTATATCTCTTGGTACTTGTGCTGTTAAATCTCCTGTTTCATAACGTCCTACATAAAATCCACCATATTTTTTAACTTTATAGTACATTGTATAGTACTCTTCTTCATCTTCTTTTGTAGGCTCTGTATATGTAGAATCAATTATTTCTTTAGGCGCATTTTTTTGCCAATCTGTAGTCTTAAATATATTCATATTTTCTATAGGTATCCATACAAATTGATTACCATTTTTGTCTTCTATAACTAATCCATATAGATAGGCATTTTGCTCTCCCCATTTAGCATTTATATCAATCGTTTTATCTTCTTCAATTCCTATTGCTTTAAATCCTTCTGGAATTACAGGATTATAAAAACATGGTATTCTACCATCTATAGTTGAATTTGTTGTTGCTATTACATTTCTTGCTACTTTAGGTAATTCTTGTTTTGCAATTCCTTCATCTAATTTTGTATAATCTTCTGTTTTTGTATTTTCGATTATATTTTGTTGTGGCTCTTGAATATCATTTACTCCGCTTTTTTTATTTTCAGATGCTCCTATAACAGCTATTGCTACAATTGTTCCAACAGCCAACACAGCTATTAACACAATTATAACTAACCAAATACGTGGTATTCCTTTATTATTCATATTCTATTCCTCTCTTTCTTTTGTTCTCCTAAATTATATATTATAAATGTACGTTTTTCAATTTAAAATAAAGATTTTTCCAAAATTGTTTTTCTTTTTATAAAAGTATAGTATAATATATTTGTAAATAATGGAGGTAACAAATGAAACTTATAAAAAGATTATTACTTCTTATCTTAGTTATCATTATTATAGTAGGAAGTGTTATATTTTTAAATGGCTATAAATTATATAAAACTACTTTAAACAATTTAAGCCTTTCAAATAAAATTAGTGAAATTAAAAATGAAGATTCTTATGTTTCTATAAATGATGTTCCTAAGAATTATATTAATGCTATTATTGCTGTAGAAGACCATCGTTTTAGAGAACATGGTGCTATAGATGTTATTGCTCTTTTAAGAGCTACTGTTTCAAACATTCAAGCTAAAGAATTTAATGAAGGTGGTAGTACTATTACTCAACAAGTTGCTAAAAATTTATATTTTATTAATGAAAATGATGTTGTTTCTAGAAAAATAGCAGAAGCATTAGTTGCTTTTGATTTGGAAAAAGACTATTCTAAAGATGATATTTTGGAATTTTATATGAATACTATTTATTTTGGCGAAGGCTACTATGGCATTAAAGAAGCTTCAAATGGATATTATAACAAAGAACCAAAAGATATGAATTTAGATGAATCTACTATGCTTGCTGGTGTTCCAAATGCTCCCTCTGTTTACGCTCCAACTATTAATCCAGATTTAGCAAAAAGTAGACAAGGTAAAGTCCTTCGCTCTATGGTTGAGTATGGGTATATTTCACAAGAAGAAGCTGATAAAGTTTTAAACAAATAATTAATTATACAAACGACCACAAACGAGTATTATCAAATTTGATAATACTCGTTTGTTTAGCTACATTTTATTTTTAGCTCTAATTCTCTTTACTTCTATCTTTAACAATTTCAGTTACATTCATATCTGTTATAAAATCAGACAATAAGTTCAATTAATTAACTTTATAATTTCTATATTTTTCACACAAATTTAAAGTTGAATAATTGTTAATTTTTTCAATTGGAATTATATATATGTCTATATTATCTGTCAATATAAACACTTCATCTATGTTTGTATTAATAATTGTTTTATATGTTTTTCCATTAGTTCCACCACAACTTTTTAAAGCTACTTGATAATTTCCATATTTAGTCTTACACGATGTTGCTTTTACTTGTACTCTGCGTATTTTATTATCTTTATCTACAATTAAATCATAATCTTGTGTGTCATTTAAAGGTATTGAAACTATATAGCCATTAGAAGTATAATATGCAATTGCTATTCCTAATCCAGTATTTCCTTTTTCTTTATTTGTACTAAATTTCATAAACCCTCCTTTTTTTCTATAGATTCATATTGTAAAATTAAGCTTGTTATATTATAGAACTTTTGTTTGTGTTGATGGTGAAAAATAAAAACAAGTCTCCTTGTTTTTATGGTGGGCAGGGATGGATTCGAACCATCGTACTCGTATGAGAACAGATTTCTTACTACTATAGTTTTCACTACCATTAAAATGTTTGTAGTCTGGACTTTCTCTTTATCTCTTTCGAGATACCAGGTATAAAGTCTCTACACTCGGAACTAAAATTCCTAGCTCGGGATTGTCATAAGTATTTCTACTCTTAGAGTTCCCCGAATTAGCCCGGTTTTCATCTTACCATTACTGATAAGAGCTGCAATTTAGGTTTTGATTAAACCAAAGACCACAGTCTGCCGCCTTTAGCCACTCGGCCACCTACCCAAATATTAAATTGTATATAAATGAAATGGTGCTCCCTCAAGGATTCGAACCTTGGACCCACCGGTTATGAGCCGGTTGCTCTGACCAACTGAGCTAAGGGAGCATGTGCTTAACACAAGTTTGATTATACAAAACTTTTAACTTGTTGTCAATAGATTATTTAAATTTTTTTAATTTTTTTATTATAAATTATTTTTTACTTTTATAATACTATAAAGTAGGTTAGAAACACTAAATTTCTAACCTACTTTTGACATTCAATATTTATTTAGATTTATATTATCTTTGTTCTCCTCTACCTTCTGGTAACGCTGGAACATCTAATACAACTCTAATTTTGAAAGCATATCTAATAGCTCTACCTATTTTGCTTTCCTTAATTCTTTGCCATAAAGATGGTTTAACTTCAAATCTAGTTTCTTCTATATATTGTTTATTTTCTTCTGTTGCAACTGGTGCTTCTGCTAATTCTTCAACTTCCATAACTTCTTCTTGTGGTGTTGGAATCAATTTTAATGCATCAGCAATTTCAATTCCAATGTAACTTAATGCTTTTGATCTATCTTCAATTCTTTCCATATCTATTTCTATATGTAAGTTTGATTCTAGATTTACAATTCTTGCATTTACTAATTTAACTGCATCTTGATAATTTTGAGATGTTTTTGTTCTTGCTTTTCCTATTATTTCTAATGTTTCTACTATATCTTCTGGTAAATTTTTAGAAGCCTCTTTAAGTTCTTGTTTCCATCCATCTTCTTTAGCTGTTACTACTTCTAAAATTTCTTTTAAATCTCCTGCTAATGCAATATTAGTTTCTCTTTGACGAATTAATTCTTCTATTTGTTTTGTGTTTTCTTCAAATTGATTTGTAGCATATTCTACTAAGCCATAAGCAGCTTTATATACACTTGCTGGAAAGTTCTTTTTCTTTGGATATTCCACCAAGTAAGTTTTTATTGATTCTATTAAATCTTTAAAGTATGTATCATCATCTAATTGGATGATTTGTTTTTTACTTTTTGGATTAATTAATTTTTGTACTTTATCAATATTTGATAACATTTTTTCTTCTGTGATTACCATTCTCACATTTACTATGCCAGATCTAGACATTGTAAACTCCTCCCTTTTCCTATGTATTGCTATATTATATGTTTTTCTACAAAAAACTACAATAGGAATTATAATATTTTATAATTTGACTTCATTTTTATTTTAATACAACATATTGTAATCTGTCAATAGCAAAATTGTTATTTCCGTAAATATTTTTTAAATTTTAGAAAATTTTTCCTACTTTTAAATTATAATTTTTTTCCTGTTTTAGTATTATTCTTTTTTTATATTTCGACATTATATTTTTATCTTTAATATTATAATTTTTCTATTTATCTTTGTTTATTTCCACATATCTTTTAATTTTCATTGTAGTTGTTTTTGCGAATTCATCTTTCTTTATTTCTAGTTTCTTTATTGCTTTATATGATGTTAATTTATGATTTACTTCTTTTATTTTTTCCCAAATAATATCATGAATTTGTTCATCTGTTAGTTCACCTTTATGTTCTTTTTGGATTTCTTCTAAGTTTGGTATTACTTTTGCAGTAATAATTAATTCTTTTTCTCCTTCAACTTCTTTTCCATATACCATACATTCTTTTATTTCTGGTATATCACCTAACATTAATTCTATTTCTTCTGGGTAAATATTTTTTCCGTTTTGAGTTACTATTACATTTTTTATTCTTCCTGTTATATATAGGAAACCATCTTTATCTAGATAACCAACATCACCTGAATGGAACCATCTATTTCCTTCTTCATCCATTTCTATAACTTCATCTGTTGCTTTTTGATCTTCATAATATCCAAGCATTAATGTTTCACTCTTTATTAATACTTCTCCTTCTCCTTTTTCATTTGGATTATCTATTTTTAATTCTGCACAAGTAACAGCTTTTCCAGCTGAGCCTACTCTTGTATCGTATTGTGGTGTAAGTGCTGCTATAGGAGCTGTTTCTGTTAGTCCATACCCTTGAAGGAATATTATTCCTAAATCTTGCATCCATTTTCCTACTTTTGGATCTATTGGAGCTGCTGCTGAAACAACAAATCTTAGTTTTCCACCTAAATTTTCGTATATTTCTTTAAATACTGTTTTCTTTATATCTACTCCAACATTTTTTAATGCATTTGTTATTTGCATCATTGAATTTACCATTGCTGTTTTTCCACTTTTATCTATTGTTTGGTTTATTTTTTTGTAAAGATTTTCTATTAATAGTGGAACTGCAAGTAATGCTGTTGGCTTTGTTTCTTTTAAGTTAGGTACTATGTATTTTAGTCCTTGACATACTGCAATAGAAGATCCTCTTGCAACAGGAAGTAAGAAACCTATTGTAGATTCATATGTATGGTGTAAAGGTAATATAGAAAAGAATCTATCTGTTTCATGTATTTTTACATATGGATTTACAGCATTAATATTTTGAGCTAGGTTTCTGTTACATAACATTACACCTTTTGAGTTAGATGTAGTTCCTGAAGTAAATATTAATACTTTAAATTCTTCTGGATCTATTTCTATTTTAATAAAAGAATTATCACCTTTTTCTATTATTTGCTTTCCTTGATTAATAACAGTATTTAACCCTACTTCTCTTCCTATTAACTTTTCATCTGAGTTCATTTGCATAAAATATTTTACTTGTGGAAGCTTATCTTCAACCTTTTTTATTACGTCTGCTTTTTTAGTAGAATATATAACTGCTGTTGCTCTAGAACGTTTTATAACATTTTCTATTTCATTTACTGGCAATTCTTTGTCTACTGGAACTGCTATTCCAACTCCACAAAGCATAGCCATATATGAAACATACCAATGATATGTGTTTTCACCAATAATAACTACTCTTTCATCTTTTAAATTATATTTTTTAGTTAGAGCTGTTCCTAAAGCTATTACATCATCTGCAAATTCCTTATATGTAATTTCTGTAAAATCTCCCTTTGATGTAAATTTTTCTAACATAAATATATTATCTGAATATTTTTCTCTTGCCATTTCAAATACTTCTTTTATTGTTTTATAATCTGTTGTCTCATATCCTCTTTGTTTTCTTTTTTGTGCTATTACTTGTTTTTTTTGCAATCTCTCATAGTCTACTTTTACTTCTTCAATGTTCTCTACATCTTTCATTTTTATTTTTTTAAATTTAAAGTTTGGTATTTTAAAATCATTTAATATTCTCATTTTACTTCTCCTTTTTTTGTAATTTTGTAATAAAAGTTTTTTCTATTTCTTTATACAATTCCATAACTTCAATTTCTTCATTGTTTCTTAGTTTGTATATTAAACTTGAACAAACAAATCCAAATATTCCTGAAGCCACTACATTTGGATCTAAATTTCCGATTTCTCCGTTTTTGATTCCTTCTTTTACTATTTCTTCTATCATCTCTATATATTCAAACACTATACTACGGCACATTTTTGAACGTTCGCTGGTTCCCCATATTTCACTTAATATAATAGTTATAAAATTTTCATATTTAACTAATACTTTTATTTGTATTAATATTATTGCCTTTATTTTATCTATAGAATTAGTCAGTTTGTCTGTTTTTATTTCTATACTATTTTTTAAAAGTTTTACGCCTTCTTCTACTAAGAATTTAAATATTTCTTCCTTACTAGAAAAATGATAATATAAAGTTCCTTTCGCAACTCCGACAGTTGCTGTTATTTCTTCTATGCTTGTAGCATCATAACCTTTTTCTGCAAATAACTTCATCGAGGTTTCAAATATTTTTCTTTTTGTTTTATTCATTTTTTCACCCTCATATAAAAATCTTTTATTATTATATAATCTTCTTTTTATTTTTGCAAGTAAATTTTGCTATTTGACTAGGTGTTCAATTATATTATTAAGTTTTCTACTAATAAAAAAATAGGAGGATAAAAAAGATGTTACTTTTAAAGTAACATCTTTTTTATCCTCCTAGTTTTTTATTAATTTTTTTCTTTATTCTTTTCTTTTTTTAACTTTTCCCGGATTCCCTTGGGAACATTATCACACAAAAATGCTCGCGAGCATTTTTCATATTTGTAGCAAACTTCATCAATTCCTGATTTTAAATTGCATTTCATATATTTATCCTCCTTTAGGATTATTAATATATGAATTATATCACTATTTACATAATTTTGCAAGTTATTTTCTTTTTCCATCTAGTGTATCTAAATTATCTAGTGCTTTTCCCGTTCCTAAAGCAACACATGACACTGCATCTTGTGCTATCATTACATTTATTCCTGTTTTTTCTTGTAGTAATTTATCTAGTCCGTCAACTAAGCATCCTCCGCCTGTCATATATATTCCTCTATCACTAATATCTGCTGCAAGTTCTGGTGGTGTTTTTTCTAATACTGAATGAACTGCATCTACTATCATCATTGCAGGTTCCATTAATGCTTCAAGCATTTCACTTGAATGTATAGTTATTGTTTTTGGAAGACCAGTTATTAAGTCTCTTCCTCTTACTTCCATCTCTGTATCTTGTATTTTAGGATACACACAACCTACATTTATTTTTAGATCTTCTGCTGTTCTTTCTCCTATCATAACATTATGTTTTTTCTTTATATATTTTACAATATACTCATCAAATTTATCTCCTGCTACTTTTAAAGAAGTGCTAACAACACTACCACCTAAAGAAATAACTGCTATATCTGTCGTTCCTCCACCAATGTCTACTACCATATTTCCACATGGTTTTGAAATATCTATTCCTGCCCCTATAGCTGCTGCTATTGGTTCTTCTATTAAATATACTTTTCTTGCTCCTGCTTGTGATGCTGCATCTATTACAGCCTTTTTTTCTACCTCTGTTACTCTTGAAGGAATACATATCATTATTCTTGGTGCAAATACAAATTTTCCACATATTTTGCTTATAAAATATTTTAACATTTTTTCAGTTTCTGTATAACTTGAAATAACTCCTTCTCTTAAAGGTCTTGTTGCTACTATATTTCCTGGTGTTCTTCCAAGCATTCTTCTCGCTTCTTTTCCTACTGCTAATACATTTCCTGTATTGTTATCTACTGCTACTACTGATGGTTCACGAAGTACTATTCCTTTTCCTTTTACATATGCTATTACTGTTGCTGTTCCTAAATCTATTCCTATATCTTGTCCAAATCCAAACATTTGCATCTTCCTTTCAGTATATATTGTTCACTTTTATTTCTTTTTTATTACAAATCTGTTAC
>OIZO01000161.1_pt1 | contig 55022 bp, 46 predicted proteins | sample 1588551 | NCBI WGS metagenome assembly OIZO01 (sample SAMN03283271) | human gut metagenome | biome: human-associated habitat; material: feces | host: Homo sapiens | place: Peru | collected 2012
TGCCACACCAGCGTGCGCGCTGGTTCGCAATGACAGAGCGTTTTCTAACAGCCCCCATGCTACAATCTTACCTCCACCGTCTGACCGACGGTCATGCTGTTAGGGGTCACCTGGCAGTCCACGGCCAGGATGTGGACGCCTCCGGCTGCGGCCTCCCGCAGGGCCTCGCCAAAGACGGGGTCTGTTGCGTCATTGGGGTGAAGATACAATACCGGCCGCATCTGGATCACGAACAGGGCATAGCACGCGCAGCCCTCCGTCACCGCCCTTTGCAGACCCCGCAGGTGCTTGGCCCCCCGCTCCGTGGGGGCGTCCGGAAAGGCGCAGATGCCCCCATCCTCCAATGTAACGCCCTTGACCTCCAGATAGCACTGCTTCCCGTCCTTTTGGAAGGCAAAGTCAAACCGGGAATCCCCGTGGACGGTCTCGGGCCGCAGGTCCCGGATCTGCCCCATGCCGCCGCCCAGAAGCCACTCCTGAACGGCCTTGTTGGGGGCCTGGGAATCCATATTGATAAGGTACGGTCCCTTTTCCACGCAGATCAGGTCGAATTTTGTCTTCCTGGCTGGATTTTCCGATTTTTGGCACCAGACCTTTGCCCCCGGTACCAGCAGCTCCCGGCACCGGCCGGTATTTTTCACGTGGACGGTTTCCAGCTTCCCGTCCAGCTCCACATGGGCAATGAACCGGTTGGGCCGGTCCCGGAAGATACCGGGCTGCATATTCTCATAGATCACGGCTTTTCCCTCACCGGATCAGAGAGGCCGCCAGATTCAGCACCCCCGCCAGAACCATGACCGCAATGGGGCTGAGCTTCGTCTTGCGCAGCAGCACAAAGCTCAGCACAAAAATGGCGACCATGACGTAGTTGGTATTGGCCAGGACGACGGTACGGCCGCCCCAAAAGGCGTTCATCAGGATGGTCAGGCCCGCCGAGGCGATCATGGCCACCACCGCCGGCCGCAGAGAGCCCAGCACGCTTTGCAGCACCGTCAGGTTCCGATACTTGAGGTACAGCCTGGCAATCAGCGTCACCAGCACGCAGGCCGGGAGAATGCACCCCGCCGTTGCCACCAGGGCCCCCAGGACACCCGCCACCTTCGTGCCCACAAAGGTGGCCGCATTGACGGCAATGGGGCCGGGGGTCATTTCTGCAATGGTCACCAGGTCCGAAAATTCCGTCATGGTCAGCCAGCCGTGGGATGTTACAATCTGGGCCTCGATCAGGGGCATGGACGCATAGCCGCCGCCGAAGCTCAGGGCCCCGATCTGCAAAAAGCTCAGGAACAGCTGAAGATAGATCATGCCTTTTTCCTCCCTGCCAGCACCGTCCGCAGCACCCCCAGGGCAATGCAGACCAAAATCACAATGACCACATTCACCCGGTACACGCACACCGCCACAAAGGCCGCCGCCATGATCACCAGGGAAAGGGCGCTTTTTTGCTTCACAATGCCGCCGCCCATATCCCAGACCACGGAGGCAATGACCGCAGCCACACCGGCCTGCATTCCGGCCAGGAGCGTACTGATGACAAAGCTGTCCCGGAACAGCTCATAGAAAAAGGAAATTGCGGAAATGATCACAAAGGGCGGAAGGATTGTCGCCAGGATTGCCACCAGAGCCCCCAGCAGGCCTGCCAGCTTGTAGCCCACCACAATGGCCCCGTTGACCGCAATGGCCCCGGGCGCGGACTGGGCAATGGCGATGAGGTCCAGCATCTCGTCCTCCTCGATCCAGTGCAGCTCATCCACGAATTTTTCCTTCATGAGTGTCACGATCACATAGCCTCCGCCGAAGGTGAAGGCGCTGAGGTAAAGCGTGGAAATGAACAGCTTCCACAGTACGTGTTTCTTTTTCATCGTTTTTCTCTCCTCTCGCCTATCCGAAATAGCGGCGGAACACCTCTTCCGGGCAATCGTTCCGGCGCATCAGCGCCTGCATGGCCGCCTCCATACGCGCCTGCACCCCGGCATCCTCCACAGGGACCGCCTCTGCAGGGTCCCGGGCCAGATCGTAGAGCACCGTCGGATAATGGCTCTGGGAAACGTCCTTCTCGTTTTTCAGCTTTAATACCGGCATTCCCTTCGTAAAGGAGAAGCCCTTGCTCAGCTCCGCCCCCCGCAGCATGGCATCCGGCATAAAGGCCCGGCGGGCCGCCGTGTGGCAGGTGGGCATCAGGGTGTATTCATACTTGGGGTATTCCGGATGATTTGGAGCCCGCAGGTACACAAATCTGCCGTCCGTACAGCCGATCTGGCCGCCGTACAGACCAAACAGCGCCGTTTCCCGGACGGGGGCATCCTCGGCAGCCGTCCGGCCCAGGGGCCTTCCCTCCATGTCCTCCGGCAGGGGCTGCCCGAAGAATTCCAGCAGGGTGGCCGGCAAATCGACGGTCTGCACCAGTGCCTTCCGCCGCTGACCTTCCAGGGCGCAGCGGGGATCCCAGAGGAACAGAGGCGTATGGGACACCTCCTCATAGAAGGGGCAGTGGCACTTGGCCCACTGGCCGTGCTCCCCCAGCAGGAAGCCATGGTCCGTGTTCACGATCAGCAGGGTGTCCTTCCACAGGTCATACCGGTCCATGGCATCCAGCACCCGGCCCAGATTCCGGTCACACATGGCTATCAGCGCCGCATACTCCCGGCGCACATGGTCGATGAGCTCCGGGGAGTCGGTCCCGTTCACCGGCCGGTAATCCGGCCAGTCCAGCAGCGGGCCGTGATAGCCGTCCGGGAACAGGGCCTTATACTCCGGCTGCACATAGAAGGGCTCATGGGGATCAAAGGTCTCCAGCTGCAAAAACCAGTTGTCCCGGTCGTGGTTCAGGTCCAGGAATTCCAGGCCCTTGTCGAAGGTCACCGTCTGGCTCTGGCTGGCGGCATCGGGCATCCGACTGCGGTTTGCAAAATCCTGCCCGATCCAATTGTCCTGAGCCGTGCCGCAGACATTTGCATTCTCCGGGATGCGGTCAAAGCCCACCAGCGGTGCCCAGGCATCCCCCTCCTGGCCCCGGACGCAGTCCCAGGTGGTGTAGCGCTGGTGGTACGTCGCACCGCCGTCCTCCCAGTAGTGATAGTGGTCGCTGACCAGGTGGGTATGGATCCCCGCCCGGCGCAGAAGCTCCGGCACGGAGTCATCAAAGGGCTCCAGAGGGCCCCAGCTGCGGTGCAGAAAATTGTATCTGCCGGTATGGAGCTCCCGCCGGGCAGGCATGCAGGGCATGCTGCCCACATAGCAGTTGTCAAAGGTCAGCGCCCGCCGGGCCAGGCGGGTGAAATTAGGGGTCTTCGTCCATTGGCAGCCGTAGGGCTCCAAAAAATGCCGATTCAGGGAATCGTACATCACCATGATCGCTTTCATATTCGTTTCCTCTCATTCGCTGCGGTGCCGGTATTCATAGGGGCTCATGCCATATTTCTTTTTGAAAATCGTGGAAAAATAGCTGACGTTGGGGTACCCCACCGCCTGGGCCACATCCTGCACCCGCTTGGCGGTGGATTCCAGCATCTGCACCGAGTGGCGCAGGCGCACATCCGTCAGGTAATTCACAAAGGTAACGCCCACCTCTTCCTTGAAGATCCTGGAAAAATATTCCGGCGTCAGGTGGACCTCTGCCGCCACCTGCTCCAGGCTCAGGGGCTGGGCATAGTCGCTCTGGATGCGGCGCATGGCCAGGCGCACCGCCTTGGAGCTCACCCGGACGGGCTGGGTCTGCCGCGCGCAGCGGGCCGCCAGCTCCAGCACTGGCTGCACCGTCTCCGCCATGGAGATGCTGGTCGCCAGACGCCGCCGCAGCTGCTCCGGCTTTTCCGCCTCCAGGCTCATAGCAGTGGCCTGGGCATAGAGCAGGTCATAGCAGTCCGTGCAGAATTTTGTCACCGCCTCCACTTCCCCGATCTGCTGCTTGGCCGTATCCTGCAGGACCTCCTCCAGCAGCTGCTGCAGCGCCGCGCCGGTAAGCTGATACAGCTGCACCCGGATGGCGCTGATCTTCGCCCGCCAGGTCCGCATCCGAACGTCCTGCACCTCCAGGGGCTCCTCCGGCTGGTACAGGCAAACCCGGCCCTCATAAAAGCCCCGGCTCAGGGAAAAGGCCGCCTGCCGGGCCATGGCGGGGATGCGGGACATTTCATCCGTCACGCTGCTGCTTCCCACCATGCAGTCGTTCAGCGTCTGGACCTGCCGGGCATACAGCGCCAGTTGCCGCTCCTTTTCCACGGCGCTCAGGGCCCTTGGCAGGTTGCCGACCACCATGTAAATCCGCTCGGAATAGTCAAAGCCCGCCACATGTCTGGCAGGCCCGTCCTTTGGGAAATGCAGCCCGCCGTTCATCAGGCTCTGCTTCCAGACCGCCAGAGCAAACAATCCGTTGTCCCGCCAGCGCAGGCCGCACTGGCGCAGCTCCTGCAAATCCCGATCCTGCAAGGGCTCCTGCTGCCGCAGGATCTTGCCCACGATGGCATGGGCCTGGGCCGTGTTGGTCAGGCTGTCGCCCTCCGCTGCGTCCCCGGCACCGCAGGAGAGCATCATCCGGGAGAGCATCTCCTGCAGGACCTCGCTGTTCATCTCCGTTTTCAGCAGATACTCATCCGCCCCCTCCCGCAGGGCGTTCCGCGCCATTTCAAAGTCCGCAAAGGCCGTCAGCAGGACCACCTTGGTCCCGGAGGACTGCTGCCGGATGGCGTGAAGCAGCTCCAGGCCGTCCATCACGGGCATTTTGATATCCGTCAGAACCAGCTCCGGCTTTTCCCGGCAGTAGAGCTCCAGCCCTTCCCTGCCGTTGTGGGCCACACCCACCAGCGTACAGGCGGGGTTGGCGGAAATGCAGAATTCCAGCCACTCACAAATCAGCTTCTCATCGTCAACGATCATTACCCGCATTTCTGCTCTCCCTTCTCCCGGGGCTCCCGCAGGGCGGGAAGCCGAAGCGTGATGGTGGTGCCCATATCCGGCACGCTCTGAATGGATGCACCGTAGCCCGGCCCGTAGTTCAGCCGCAGCCGGTTATTGACGTTTGCAAGGCCGATGGAGTCGCTCTGCTTCTCCCGGCCATCCTGGTAGGCCTCCATATCCGCCCTGACCTGCTCCAGCACCTCCGGCGTCATTCCCGCGCCGTCATCCGCAACCGTCAGGATCAGATCGTCCCCCTCCAGCGCTGAGGAGACCACCACCAGGTCCGAATCCGCCTTGGCCTCCAGCCCGTGGAAAATGGCGTTTTCCACCAGCGGCTGCAAAATCAGCGGCGGCACCCGGCACAGCTCCGTCTCCGGGGCCAGGTCCATTTCAAAATGCACCTTCTCCCCGTAGCGCAGCTTCTGCACCACCAGGTATTTCCGGGTATTCTCGAATTCGTCCCGGAGGGCGATGGCATCCTCGGTGGTCTTCAGGGTCGTCCGGAGCAGGTCCGTAAAGGCCTGGATCATCTGCACGGCCTGCTCGCTTTTCCCCATTTCCACGGTGCAGCGGATGGAGAAGAGCATGTTGTAGAGGAAATGGGGGTTGATCTGGGCCCGCAGGAAATTCATCTCCGCCAGCCGCTTCTGCCGCTCCTGCTCCGTCACCCGGTTCATCAGGCTGGAGATCTCCCCCGCCATGTGGTTGAAGCTCTGGCTCAGGGTGTCGATCTCCCGGGTCCCCGTATCCGTGGGCACCGGCGTGAAATCGCCTCCGCCGAAACTGTCCATGGCCTTGCTCAGGCCCGTCAAAGGCCGCGCGATCTTCTGGCTCTGGTACAGCGCCGCACCCAGACCCAGCACCAGGCAGACCCCGAGGATGGTGAAAACCAGCTCATACATCCGGTCCAGCTCTCCAAAGATCATATCGGCCGGGATCTCCTCTACGATGGTCCAGCCGGTGTTCTCGTCCAGATAGTTCGTCAGCAGATAGGCCTTTCCCTGCTTGCGGATCACGGAGGCGCTGTTGACGCCATACAGGGTCGCCATGGCCTGGGGGTCCACAAACTGCTTTCCCAGCAGCTTCTTGTTAGGGTGGGAAACGATATAGCCCTGCTGATCGTAGATATAGATCTCGCTGCCGTCGGTGAGCACCGGCTCATAGAGAGCCTGCAAAACGCGCTCATCCATCAGCACCATAAGGATGCACTCCCCGTCAAACTGCTCCAGGGCCTGTGCCACGGCGAACTGATAGCGCGTGCCGTCGGCCGTTGGGAAGGTGCTGCCGAACACCACCGTCCCGGCGGGTGCATCCAGCACCTTCCGGCGCAGCCGCCTGTACCACAGCTGGGATTCCAGATAAGGGGGCAGCTCCTGCTCCGGGAAAGAGGAATAGATGCCCTGCCCGGTGACAAGCAGCGGGTCATTGTCCATGCCGATGGGGCCGAAGACCCCGCTGTATCTTCTCTTGTCCGCCTGGAGCAGCTCGTCCATATTCTCCGGGATCTCGGTCAGATCGGCGATCCCGTAGCGGTACAGTCCCACCAGGGTCGTGGCGCTGGTCTTCACGGTGTTGGCCCGCTCGCTGATCTGCCGCAGCAGGTCTATGCGGGAGGAGCCGATCTGGTTGGTCATGATTTGGCGGGCCGCCATGGCCACGCCGAAGCCCAGCACCGCAAAGGACAGGCTCAGCACCAATACATAAGACAGAAAAACCTGAATTTTAATGCATTGAATTCGGTTTTTCAGCATTTCCAAGTATTTTTTCACGGTTTTCTGTCTTCCTTTCCGGGGCTCAGCGGAGCCGATAGGGGGCGAAATTGGGATTTTCCTTGATATAGTCGTCGCAGCTGTGGGCAGGACTTCCGTCTCCCCAGGTCCCTGCCAGGCCAATCTGGCCGGAGCCGAACACGGCCTCCTTGGCCCCGTCGATCTCCGGATTCACATATTGGGCGAACCACTTTTCCAGCCGCAGCTTCATCTCGCCGCCCAGGGCCTGCCATGCCTCTTCCTTCATCAGGTTCCGGGTCTCGCCGGGGTCCTCCTGCAGGTCGTACAGCTCGTTGGGTCCGTAGGGATAGCGGGTGATATACTTGTAGCGGCGGCCCCGGATCATCCGGTTGGGCCCGTATTCATCCAGCACCACCACCTCCTCATGCTGCCGGAAGGGCTCCCCCCGCAGCGCCGGGGCAAAGGACACGCCGGGGCGGCGCAGGCCGTCCGTGGCGGGCACCCCCGTGTATTCCAGCAGCGTGGGCATAAAGTCGTAGGCGGAGATCAGCGCGTCGCACACCGTGCCCGCCGGGATCTTCCCCGGCTGCCGGGCGATGAAGGGGACCTTCACGCTTTCCTCAAACATGTTGATGGGGAAGGTGGCATTGCCCTTTCCCCAGAAGCCGTGGTGGCCGCAGCTGAAGCCGTTGTCCGCCGTGAAGACCACCAGGGTATCCTCAGTCATATGCAGCGCATCCAGCCTGTCCAGTATCCTGCCGATGGCGGCATCCATGGCCGTCACGGCGGCGAAATAGCCGATCAGATTGCTGCGCTCATCCTTGGCCACCTCATCCGTCAGATAGATGCTGTCCGGATTCCGGGGCAGATGGGGCACGGATGCAAAGGGGCAGTCCTGATAGAGGTCCGTATATTCCTTGGGATGGTTGTTCAGCCATGGGGCATGGGGCGCGGTATAGCCCACGTACAGCAGGAAGGGCTCCTCCTTCCCGACCCGGCTGTCCAGGTATTCCAGGGCATCGTCCGTAATGGCATCCGTCACATAGCGCTCCTCCCGGTAGAGCTTCCCGTCCTTATACATGGGCGCGCCATAGTAGGGACCGCCGCCGCTCTTGTGGCAGAACCAGTGGGAAAAGCCCTGCTGGGGCTTTTCCGAGGCACCCATGTGCCATTTTCCGGACAGGGCGCAGTCATATCCGGCCTCGGAAAGAGCCTTGGTATAGGAATACTGGCCCGCCAGATACTCAATGGCGGCCTGCCGGTCGTTGTCGTCCCGCAGCCAGTCGTGGATGCCGTGCTGGCTGGGGATGCAGCCGGTCAGAAGGCTTGCTCTGGCCGGAGAGCACACGGGCGATGCGCAGAAAAAGTTATCAAAGCGCATTCCCTCCGCCGCCAGGCGGTCAATATTCGGTGTAATGATCTCCCGGTTGCCGGTGCAGCCCAGGGACCACCAGCCCTGATCATCCGACAAAAGGAATACGACATTTGGGTGTTTCACGCTCATTCCCTCCTATTGAAAAACTCACAATATCACATTTTTTTCGAAAAGTAAAGCCGCAGCAAGCCGCGTTCAACGGCCTGCTGCGGCTGCGCATTTTTATGACTGGAATGGATGGATGGTTCTTACCACCATTTGATCAGATCGGTGACCTTGTTCCGCAGCTCTACAAAGTCAGGGCTTGCAATATCCCTGGGCCGGGGCAGGTCGTTGTCGATGCTGCACTTGATGGAGGTGGGCTTGTTGGTCAGGACCATGATCCGCTGGCCCATATAGACCGCTTCCTCAATGTTGTGGGTGATGAAGATGACCGTGGTCCCGGTGCGCTGCCACAGAGAGATGAGCTCATCCTCCAGATGATAGCGCAGCTGGATGTCCAGCTGGCCATAGGGCTCGTCCATCAGCAGCAGATCCGGCTGGGTCGCAAAGGCCCGGGCAATGACCACGCGCTGCAGCATACTGGCGGACAGCTGGTCCGGATAGTAATGGCGGTACTTGGTCAGGCCCACGATATCCAGATATTCATCCACCAAAGCCTTGGCCTTGGTCTTCTCCACGCCCTTAATATCCAGGCCGAAGCCGACGTTTTCCTCCACCGTCAGCCAGGGCATTGTGGAATACTCCTGGAAGATGTAGGCAACGTTGTGCTTTTTCAGGTCTACGGGCTCGCCGTCCAGCAAAATTTCACCGGCCGTGGGCTTGTAGAGCTTGGTCAGGCTGTTCAGGAAGGTCGTCTTGCCGCAGCCCGTAGGGCCGACGATGCAGAGGAACTCTCCCTTGGGTACATCAAAGGAGATATTGTCCAGCACCAACAAGTCTCCAAATTTTTTCGTCAGGTTCTTCACCTGGACCTTGGGCATTTCCTGTGCCATAGCAATTCTCCTTTCTTACAGACTGGGATCCATGTTGTCCGTGATCTCCTTGCGCAGGCGCAGGAATTCGGGATCGACATAGTCTCTGGGATGGGGCATGGTGATGGTGTATTCCTGCTTGATGTGGGTGGGGCAGTTGGTCAGCAGGATGATGCGGTCCGCCAGGAACAGGGCCTCTTCGATGTTGTTGGTGACGAAGACCACGGTACGCTTCTCCTTCTGCCAGATGCGCTGGAGCTCCTCCTCCATCATGTAGCGGGTCTGGGCATCCAGATGGCCGAAGGGCTCGTCCATCAGCATGATGTCGGGCTGGTTGGCATAGGCCCGGGCAATGCCCACACGCTGCCGCATACCGCCGGACAGCTGGCTGGGGTAGCTCTTTTCGAATCCGGTCAGACCCACCAGCTCCAGATATCTGTGAATGCGCTCCTGCTGCTCCTTCTTGGGCAGATGGCGCACACTGGGGCCAAAGCCCACATTCTCCTCCACCGTCAGCCAGGGGAACAGGCTGGTCTTCTGGTACACAACGCCCCGCTCGGGAGAGGGACCCGTGACCTGCTTGCCCCGGGTGAACACGGCACCCTCCGTGGGCTTGTCCAGGCCTGCCAGGATATTCAGCAGGGTGGTCTTGCCGCACTGGCCTGCACCGAAGAGGACCAGGAATTCATTCTCCCGCACCTCAAAATTGACGTCCTTCAGCACGACGTTGGATTCGCCGTTTTTTTCATAGCTTTCAAAGGTACGGCCAACCCCGCGGCATTCCAGCACGGGGGCACTCTTTACATTCCCTTCTGCTCGTTCCATGCACACAGTCTCCTTTCCAGTGCGGATGTCAGGGTTGCCAGCAGGAAGCCAACAATGCCGATGGCCACCATGCCGACCATGATCTGCAGGGTATTGCCGGTGTTCATGCCCCGGACGATCATCCAGCCCACGCCCTCATCGGAGCGGACCATCTCTGCGCCCACCACGGCGCTCCAGCCGGCGGTAACGGCGATCTGCAGGCCTGCGAAGATATAGGGCACGGCGCTTGGCAGCACGATCCGGAAGAACACCTGGCGCTCACTGGCGCCCAGCATCCGGGCGGCACCCATAAGCTCGGGGTCAACGTTTTTTGCGCCGTCATAGGTATTGACGGTGATGAAGGTGAAGCAGCCCAGGAAGATGATGAAGAATTTGCTCTTGTCGCCCAGGCCGAACCACAGGATGGACAGAGGGATCCAGGCCAGAGGCGGGATGGGGCGGATAAACTCAAAGATCGGCTTCAGCATGGCCTCCAGCAGCTTGGAGTAGCCCATGCCGATGCCCAGGGCGATGCCGGCAACCGTTGCCAGCAGAAAGGCCACGGCCACGCGATAGAGGCTGATGCCGATGTGGGCCAGCATGGTGTATTTGCCCACGGGCTCCACAAAGCTCTTAAAGAACGCACCCAGCACCGTGCTTGCGGCGGGCAGGAACATGGAGGCCTTGGTAAAACGGGCCACAAGCTCCCAGATCACCAGCAGCGTCAGCAGAGAAATGATCGTGTAAATGATCACCAGCTGCTTCTGAGAAAAGCGGCTGTCCTTGGTATTGTCGATCACCGTTTTTTACCTCCTTTGACAAAACGCTTTTGCAGGGCCTCCAGAATGTAGTTCAGGGCCAGGCCGATAAAGCCAATGGTCAGCATACCCACGATGATCACATCGGGGCGGCCCAGCATACGGGCCATCTGGATCATATAGCCCAGACCTCTGGTTGCGGCCAGCAGCTCAGCGGCCACCAGGGCGACCCAGGAGGAGCCCAGAGCCAGACGCAGGCCCGTGAAGATCATGGGCATGGCGGTGGGGATGGCCACCTTAAACAGCAGCTGACGGTTGGAAGCGCCGAAGGTCTTGCCCACCCACAGGTGGACCTGGCTGGTCCGCTTGATGCCGGCATAGCTGTTCACCGTAGCGCTGATGAAGGCTGCGAAGAAGATGATGCCAACCTTGGAGGCATAGCCAATGCCCAGCCACAGGATCATCAGAGGGATCCAGGCCAGCGCGGGGATGGGGCGGATGATATCGAACAGGGGCTTGGTAAACAGCTCGAACCGGCGGCTCCAGGCCATGCCGATGCCCAGAGGAACGCCGACGAGCACACCCACGGCATAGCCGCCCAGGGCGATCTTCAGGCTGGCCCAGATGTTCTGGAACAGCGTCGCGCCGTCGGGATTCGTACCGCCCTTCAGCTTGTAAACAAGGGTGCTGAAAATTTTGGCCGGGCTGGGAAGCATCATTGGGCTGATCAAATGCAGCACATCGGTACAAAGCTCCCAGACCAGCAGAACAAACAGGAACGAACCAACGGAGATCAGGTGGTATTTCTGTTTCTTCAAAAACTGCTTCACAGGTTTCACCGTGCCTTTCTAGTTATTGCGGAGGTCTGTTTTTTGAAATTGGGGGAATACCCGTGTATTCCCCCAGTTTCTGTGTGTATATTTGGGCCAATGCCCGGAGGAGAAATGCTGCTTACTTATAGCCCTTTACGAAGGTATCCACAACGTTGGTCTCGAACTTGTCGATGACGTTGGGCTCCAGCTGGCCCTGGCCAACATAGAACTCGCCCAGCTCCTTGGCAAAGTTGCCGATCTGGCGATCCTTCCAATCGGTGCGGGTGATGAACTGCACGCGCTCCAGGTCGGCAACGCAGTTCTCCCGGCTGGTCTCGGAGCCGTTTTCCTTCAGGAACTGTACGAACAGGTCAGCGGCCATCTCCTGGTCGTTCTGCAGGGCCTCGCAGGCCTCGGTCAGAGCGTCCATATAGGCCTGCACCAGCTCGGGCTTGCCTTCCACAGCCTTGCGGTTGGCAACGACCATGTCCACGTACTTGATGCCCATGTCCGCCAGATTGCCGACCTGGACCATGCCGTCGTTGATGGCGTCGAAGAAGGTGGGAACGTTCAGGGAGGCGGCATCACACTGGCCGGCCTGCAGAGCCTGATAAGCCTGCACGCTGTCCATGTTCACGATGTTCACATCGGTGGACTCCATGCCCAGCTTCTCCAGCCATTTCAGAACGGTCATATGCTGTGCGGTGCCCACGGGGGTCAGAATGGTGATGCCCTTCACGGTCTCGGGGCTGCCCTTCACGGTGGGGTAAGAGGGATTGTAGCCCTCGTCGGTGGCAATGGGGCTGTCGGGCTTTACGAACACGCCCAGGCCGTCCACGCTCTCCAGGACCTCGCCGATGATCATCTCGTCATAGTTGGCAACGCCGGTGACGGCTGCGGCACCCATAGCGCCCACGTCCCACAGATCGGCGGCCAGAGCCTCGTTCATGGGTGCGCCGGTGGCAAACATGGTCACATCCATCTTGAAGCCGTACTTCTCACCCAGGTTGTTCTGCTGGATGTAGTAGGTGGGCAGGCTGGTGATGAAGGGCATTGCCGCCACGCGCAGGGTGGGCAGCTCGGCAGAATCGGACTTGCTGTCGGTCTTCGCGGAAGAACCGGAGCTTCCGCCGCAGGCCGCCAAAGACAGGGCCATAACCAGGGCCAGGATCAGTGCCAGATACTTTTTCATCTTTTTTCCTCCTAAAAACGATTGTTGATGCGGTCTTCCGTATCGGATGGACATATTTTATCATAGGAACAGCCACAGAAATTTTACAATTTTTAAGGTTTTTTTACCTGTCCGGACATTGGGTTTCACATTTTTGTCTTTTCTGCCAATTTTTTATTCTTCCGCCCTCTGGAAATGTGCAAGCTGTTTAAAACAGGCGGCCGTTTTTTTACGTTTTCACCAATAAACGTATCCAAAAATTGTTGCTGCACGGCTTTCCTCCGGCAGCCGGAAATGCAAAAACGCCGCGGCAGGCCGGGGGCACCGGCACGCCGTGACGCTTCGTTCCGCACAGTCCCTCCAAGGCCATCAGCGCGCCATCATCCGGTAGAGCCGCTCCAGCCTTGGATAGGCATATTCAAAAAAGCCCTGATAGGCAGGGCAGAAATAGTTCAGGCCGATGCCCTTTTCAAAATAGTCTCTGTCCCTGCGGCAGCCCCCCCGGCACAGCGGGAACCACCGGCATGCCCGGCACTTTTCCTCCACCGGGAGGCTCTGCTCCAGAAAGCCCAGCTCCTTTCGCCGGGCGTCCACCGTCTCCAGGGTATCCTCTGTCAGATTGCCGATGCAATAGCCGTCCAGCATATAAAAATCGCAGGGATAGACGCTGCCGTCGGCCTCAATGACATACTGCATGGTGCAGTGCCCCAGCATTCCGCAGGCCTCCGGCAGCTGGCCGTTCAGCATACACAGCAGGTTGTCAAAATACCGGTGGTACTGCTTCCGCCCCGCCATTGCCTCCTGATACCACAGGTCGAAGGCCGTTTTGAGATAGGTTTCGAACAGCTCCGGCGTCAATGACCAGGCGCTGCCGCCCCGCTCCTCTCCCATGGGGTCCAGGCAGGGGATAAACTGCTGGTAGTGATACCCCTTCCTCCGGAAGAACCCATGGATCGACCGGTAGGCGCGGACGGTATTTTTGGTAACCACTGTCAGGATGTTGTAGTCCACGCCGAATTGCTCCAGAATCTCAATGGCATGGGTCACCCGGCCAAAGGTCCCCTGCCCTGCCGCATCCACCCGGTTCCGGTCGTGGACCTCCTTGGTCCCGTCCAGAGATACCCCCACCAGGAAGTGATTCTCCGCAAAAAAGACTGCCCACTGTGCATCGATCAGCAGCCCATTGGTTTGCAGGGCAAAATGCAGCCGGGCCTGATTCTTGTTTTTCCTTTTTGCTTCCGCCACCGCATACCGGAAGAAATCCAGCCCGGCCAGGGTGGGTTCCCCGCCCTGGAATGCTATGGTGCACTCCTGGGTCACCGCTGCCAAAGCATGCTCCAGCACTGCGGACAGGGTGTCCCGGGACATCAGGCCATAGCTGGCAGTCTCCCGCTTGCTGGTCTCATCGGCATAAAAGCAATAATGGCAGCGCATATTGCACAGGCCGCTGGCCGGCTTGATCATCAAATGAAGTGAACGCATAAGCTGTCCTCCCGCCCTTTTGGTTCCCCTCATTCTATCAAAACTCCCCCGGTTTTGCAACCGGGGGAATTGGCTCAGCTGTTCTCCGACAGCTCCAGGCTGGCCTTCACAAAGGACAGGAACAGAGGGTGGGGCTTGTTGGGGCGGCTCTTGAACTCGGGGTGGAACTGGACGCCCACATAGAAGGGACTGTCCGGCAGCTCCACGGTCTCCACAATGTAGCCATCGGGAGAGGTGCCGCTGACGGTGAGGCCCCCATCGGAAAGGGCCTGGCGGAAATCGTTGTTGAATTCGTAGCGGTGGCGATGGCGCTCGTAAATATGGTTCACGCCATAAGCCTCAAACATCTTCGTACCGGGGACGATCTGGCAGGGGTAGGCCCCCAGCCGCAGGGTGCCGCCCTTGGCAACGCTGTCGCTCTGGTCCGGCAGGAAATCGATGACCTTGTGGGTGCTCTCCGGGTCGAATTCGCCGGAGTTGGCATCCGCCATCCCCGCCACACTCCGGGCAAAGGCGATGACGGAGATCTGCATACCCAGGCAGATGCCGAAATAGGGCACGCGGTTTTCCCGGCAGTAGTCCGCCGTGGCGATCATGCCGTCAATGCCCCGGCTGCCAAAGCCGCCGGGCACGATGATGCCTGCGCAGCCGCGGAGGACCTCGGCCACATTCTCCCGGGTGATGGTTTCGGAATCGATCCACCGGATATCCACATTGGCCCCCAGGTCGAAGCCCGCATGGCGCAGGGCCTCGGCCACGGACAGATAGGCATCGTGCAGCTGCACATACTTGCCCACCAGGCCAACGGTCACGGTCTTGTCCCGGGTGTCGATTTTATGGAGCATGGTGTTCCACTCTGTCAGATCGATCTTGGGGGCATCGATATTCAGCTCCCGGCACACAATGCCGGAGAAATTCTGCTTTTCCAGCATGACGGGGGCCTCGTACAGGCTGGGCAGGGTGATGTTCTCAATAACGCAGTCCGGCTTCACATTGCAGAACATGGCGATCTTCCGGAAAATGCTGTCTTCCAGAGGCTCGTCACAGCGCAGAACGATGATATCCGGCTTGACGCCCAGGCCCTGGAGCTCCTTGACGGAGTGCTGGGTGGGCTTGCTCTTGTGCTCGTCGGAGCCCCGCAGGAAGGGCACCAAAGTCACGTGGATGAACAGGCTGTTGGTAGGGCCGACCTCCAGGGAGATCTGCCGCACGGCCTCTACAAAGGGCTGGGATTCGATGTCGCCGATGGTGCCGCCGATTTCCGTTATGACCACATCCGCATCGGTCTGCTTGCCCACCCGGTATACGAATTCCTTGATCTCATTGGTGATGTGGGGAATCACCTGGACGGTGGAGCCCAGATACTCCCCCTGGCGCTCCTTGTTCAGAACATTCCAATAAACCTTGCCGGTGGTCAGGTTGGAATATTTATTGAGGTCTTCGTCAATGAAGCGCTCATAGTGACCAAGGTCCAGGTCCGTCTCCGCGCCGTCCTCGGTGACATAGACCTCGCCGTGCTGATAGGGGCTCATGGTGCCCGGGTCTACATTGATATAGGGGTCAAGCTTCTGGGCCGCCACCTTCAGCCCCCGGCTCTTCAGAAGCCGGCCCAAAGAGGCCGCCGTAATGCCCTTGCCCAGCCCGGAGACCACGCCGCCGGTTACGAAAATATACTTGGTTTCTTTCATATATAGATCCTCCTACTGGTCATACGACCTGATAATATTCTCTGCCACTTCCCGGCGGGAGAGGCGGGTGTCCATGGCCTGGCGCTCGATATAATAATGGGCCTCGCTTTCCGTCATGCGCAGCTGCTCGATGAGCAGCCATTTGGCCCGGTTGATGGTGCGGATATCCGTCATCTTCTCCTGCAGGGCCCTGTTCCGGCGGTCCATCTGCAAAAGCTTTCCCCGCAGGGCCGTAATCATGTGCAGGCCCATTTCCAGCGTTTGCCGGGTCAGGGGCTTGGCCAGGGCCATAACGCCCTCATCCTCCACCTGGTCCCGCACCCCGTCGAAGCTCTCCCCGGGCACCAGCAGCAGCACGCCCACGTTGTCCCGGGCCAGATTCAGAGCCAGCTGGGTGCCGAATTCATCCCGCATGGGGGCATTGAGAATGGCAATGTCCACTGCATAGTCCAATGCCATGCGCTTGGCCTCTCCGGCAGACCCGGCCCGCAGAGGCGGGCCATAGCTGCTGCCGGGAAGCAGTGTTTGCAGGAGCGCAAAGGTCTTGTCATTGGCGCCCGCAACCAGGACCTTATAGATATTCTTTCCCGATGCCATCCCTTTCCGCTCCTTTCTCTCAATTACTTCCAGAATCCCTCCGGCAGGACGCTGCGGATAAAATCACTTTCGGAAGCAATGTCCTTTGCCTCCTTCAGGCTGCCGGGAAGGGTCTCCAGGCCTGCCGTGATGCTGCGGTCCGCAGTATAAAGGTTCACATTCATAGGCTCCGGAGGCAGGAGCTTCCGCCGCACGCCGTCCAGCCCCGCATAGATCACCAGGGCATAGGCCAGGTGCGGATTGACCGTGGGGTCCGGAGACCGCAGCTCCATGCGCTTATATTCCCCCTGAGCCGCCGGAATGCGGATGAGCTGGGAGCGGTTTCCGGGGGACCAAGTGACAAAACGGGGAGCCTTCCGCTCTCCCAGGCGACGGTAAGAGTTCTCCGTGGGATTCAGGTAGGCCGTCATCTCCCGGATATGGGCCAGAATGCCCGCCATAAAATTCTGGCTGACCTGCTCCCCATTGTCCTGCCGGAGGGAGATATTGATATGCAGGCCGTTGCCCGCCTGCTCCGGAATGGGCTTAGGGGAAAAGTCCGCATACAGCCCATTGCTCACTGCCACCGCCTTGACAACGGAGGTAAACAGCAGGGCATTGTCCGCCGCCGTAATGGCATCGGAATAGCGGAAATCGATCTCATTCTGCCCGGGGCCCTCCTCGTGGTGGGAGCTCTCCGGGGAAATGCCCATGCTCTCCAGCATCAGGCAGATCTCCCGGCGGACGTTCTCTCCCTTGTCCTCCGGGGCTACGTCCATATAGCCCGCGTGGTCAAAGGGCTGGGTGGTGGGGTTTCCGTCGGCATCGGTTTTAAAAAGGTAGAACTCAAATTCCGCGCCGATCTGCACGGTGATCCCCTCGTTTTTTGCCTCCCGCACCGCATTCGCCAGCAGAGCCCGGCAGTCCATGGGATAGGGCCGCCCATCGGGATAGCGGATATTGCAAAGCATCCGCACCACCTTGCCCCGGCTGGGCCGCCAGGGAAGATCCGTCAGGGTTTCAGGGATGGGGAACAGGAACAGGTCCGACTCCTCTACCCCGCTGAAGCCCCCCACAGCGGAGCCATCAAAGGAAATGCCCTGGGAGAACGCGCGTTTGAGCTCCTGGGGCATGATGGCGATATTTTTTTGTCTTCCCGCAGCGTCGCAGAAGACCAGGCGAATGAACTTCACATCCTCCTGCTCCACATAGGAAAACACGTCTTCTTGTGTATACAGCATGGCAGTCCCTTTCCGTCAAAAAATGGAAAAAAGGACGCTCACCGGACGAGGGCGTGCACCCAGGTTCAGCAAACATCCTTGTCTACTCGGGGTCATTATACTCTCGCCGAAGGCCCCTGTCAATGATTTTTCCGGAGAAAACGTCACAATGGCACACCTCACCCCTGCCGCATGTCAAAATTGCCGGAAGCATCGGCAGCCGGGGCGGCAACAATTGGGCGAACCGCCAAAATGCAATTTGCCGATTGACAAATTGCAATTTTTGGCGTATGATGCCTCCATACAGACAGGGGAGCCGGTTCTTCCGGTACTCCAAAAAGAAGCGACAATGGTGTCGCTATGGCGAAAGCCATAGTGCCCCCGGCCGCTTCTTTTTTATTTACAGAAAAGGGGAAATCAGTATGGTAACGGATATCTTTTCTTCCATGGTTTTTGACGATGCCACTATGGAGGCGCGTCTGCCCAAGGACACCTATAAGGCCCTGCAAAAAACCATCAAGCTGGGCAAGCACCTGGACCCCAATGTGGCAACGGTGGTCGCCAACGCCATGAAGGACTGGGCCATTGAAAAGGGCGCCACCCACTTCACCCATTGGTTCCAGCCCATGACCGGCGTTACTGCCGAGAAGCACGACTCCTTTATCTCCCCCAAGGATGGCGGCAAGGTCATCATGGAGTTCTCCGGCAAGGAGCTCATTCAGGGTGAGCCGGATGCATCCAGCTTCCCCTCCGGCGGCCTGCGGGCCACCTTTGAGGCCCGGGGCTATACCGCCTGGGATGCTACCTCTTATGCTTTTATCAAGGACGGCGTTCTGTGCATCCCCACGGTGTTCTGCTCCTACGGCGGCGAGGCCCTGGACCAGAAAACCGCCCTGCTGCGGTCCATGGAGGCCATCAACCGGCAGGCCATGCGGGTTCTGAAGCTCTTCGGCAACGACGACGTGACCTCCGTAAAGACCACTGTAGGCCCCGAGCAGGAATACTTCCTCATCGACAAATCCGCCTTCGACAAGCGCAAGGACCTGATCTTCACCGGCCGGACCCTGTACGGTGCCAAGGCCCCCAAGGGGCAGGAGCTGGACGACCACTACTTCGGTGCCATCAAGCCCAGAGTGGCTGCCTTTATGAAGGAGCTGAATGACGAGCTGTGGAAGCTGGGGGTTCTGGCCAAGACCGAGCACAACGAGGTTGCCCCCGCCCAGCATGAAATGGCCCCCATCTTCACCACCACCAACATCGCCGCCGACCACAACCAGCTGACCATGGAGATGATGCGCAAGGTGGCCCAGCGCCACGGCCTGGTGTGCCTGCTCCACGAGAAGCCCTTCGACGGTGTCAACGGCAGCGGCAAGCACAACAACTGGTCCATCTCCACCAATACCGGCGTGAACCTCCTGGAGCCCGGCGAAACCCCCTATGAAAACGCCCAGTTCCTGCTGTTCCTGTGCGCAGTCATCAAGGCGGTAGACGAATACCAGGACCTGCTGCGTATCTCCGTTGCCTCTGCGGGCAACGACCACCGTCTGGGCGCCAACGAGGCCCCTCCCGCCATCGTGTCCATGTTCCTGGGCTCAGACCTGAGCGAAATTCTGGAGGCCATCGAAAAAGACGTGCCCTACGACGGTAAAGAGAAGCAGGTCATGCGCATTGGCGTGCACACTCTGCCCAAGTTCCAGCGGGATGCCACGGACCGGAACCGGACCAGCCCCTTCGCCTTCACCGGCAATAAATTTGAATTCCGGATGCTGGGCTCCGCCGAGTCCATCTCCTGCACCAACACCGTGCTGAACACCACCGTGGCCGAGGAGCTGCGGCAGTTCGCCGATGCCCTGGAGGGAGCTGAGGACTTTGAGACTGCCCTGCACGACCTGATCCGCAAAACGATCCAGGACCACAAGCGCATCATCTTCAACGGCGACGGCTACGACGCCTCCTGGGTGACGGAAGCCGAGAAGCGTGGCCTGCTGAATCTCCGCGCCACCCCCGATGCCCTGGCCCATATGCTGGACAGCAAGAATATGGAACTGTTCAGAATCCACAACGTCTACAGCGAGACCGAGCTCACCGCCCGCCACGAGGTCAAGCTGGAAAACTACTGCAAGGTCATCAACATCGAGGCCCAGACCATGCTGGATATGGCCTGGAAGGACATCTTCCCCGCCGTGTCTGACTACACCGCCAAGCTCTGCCAGAGAGTCTCCTCCAAGAAGGCCCTGTCGCTGGATTGCAGCTACGAGGAGGACACTGGGCGCAAGCTCAGCGGTCTGCTCTGCGCCGCCTACAAGGCAGCGGGCAAGCTGGAAGCGGATCTGCTATCCAGCAAGAGCGCCCCGGACACCGTGGCCCTGGCCGACATCTTTAAGAGTGACATCTTAGACGATATGCGCGATCTTCGCATCAGCGTAGACACCATGGAGACCATCATGCCCGCCGAGACCTGGCCCTACCCCTCCTACGGCGAGATCCTGTTCGGGGTAAGATAAGGTCGATTCAAAGGGACCTGTGGGGTATGAGTTGACAGTTGACAATTGACAGTTGACAGTTGGCGAATTTCCTACGGAAATGAATAATATTTAAGATCCGTCCCGCAGGGACACCATAACTGTCAACTGTACACTGTCAACTGTCAACTTGTAATCCTACTTTTTCCCATCTCATACCATTCTCCAAGGACGGAGAAATTGCAAAACCGGATTCTGCAATCCGGTTTTGTCATAGAAAGAAGGAAACACCATGTGTTCTATCATCGGATATTTGGGGCACCGGTTCACGCCGGAATCCATAAGACCTTATTTTGACCGCACCCTCTCCCGGGGGCCGGATATGAGCCGGGTGCTCCCCATTCCCGGAGGCTTTCTGGGCTTCCACCGGCTGGCCATCATGGGCCTGAACGAAATGGGAATGCAGCCCTTTGTCCGGGGGGATATGGCCTTGGTGTGCAACGGCGAGATCTACGGCTTCCGGGCCATCCGGGAAACGCTCCAGAAAAAGGGATACATCTTCCACAGCGACTCGGACTGCGAAATTCTGCTGCCGCTGTACGCCGAGCTGGGCGTGGAGATGTTCCGGAAGCTGGACGCGGAATTTGCCATGATCCTCTTTGATGGCAAGTCCCTCATCGCCGCCCGGGACCCCATCGGAATTCGGCCGCTGTACTACGGTTACGATGCCGATGGGCAGATCATCTTCGCCAGCGAGGCCAAGAACCTGGTAGGACTGTGCGCCAAGATCATGCCCTTCCCGCCCGGGCACTACTATAAGGACGGCAAATTCATCTGCTACCGGGACATGGGTGCCCCGGCCTATCGCAGCGAAGATGATTTGGAAACCGCCTGCCGGAAGATTCGGGAGAAGCTTACCGCCGGAATTGAAAAGCGGCTGGACGCAGACGTCCCTGTGGGCTTTCTTCTGTCCGGCGGTCTGGATTCCAGTCTGGTCTGTGCCGTGGCCGCCCGGTGCAGCAAAAAGCCCATCCGCACCTTCTCCATCGGCATGGACATCGATGCCATCGACCTGAAATACGCCCGGGAAGTGGCAGACTATCTGGGAGCGGACCACACGGAGGTCATCATCACCAAAGCGGATGTGCTGGAATCCCTGCCCAAGGTGGTGGCCTTGCTTGGCACCTACGACATCACCACCATCCGGGCTTCCATCGGTATGTATCTGGTATGCAAATACATCCATGAGCACACAGACCTGCGGGTGCTGCTCACCGGTGAGATCTCCGACGAGCTCTTCGGCTACAAATACACGGATTTTGCCCCCAGCGCAGAGGAATTCCAAAAGGAAGCCGAAAAGCGAATCCGGGAGCTGCATATGTACGATGTTCTCCGGGCGGACCGGTGCATCAGCGTCAATTCCCTGGAGGCCCGGGTGCCCTTTGGCGACCTGGATTTTGTAGAATACGTTATGGCCCTTGACCCGGAGATGAAGCGCAACCACTACGGCAAGGGCAAATACCTGCTGCGCCATGCCTTTGAGGGGGATTATCTGCCCGGAGACATTCTCATGCGGGAGAAAGCCGCCTTCTCCGATGCCGTGGGCCACTCCATGGTGGACGACCTGAAGGCCTACGCCGAAACCCTATACACCGATGCGGAATTCGAACACCGCCGGAAATTCTACCGCTTCGCCCAGCCCTTTACCAAAGAGAGCCTGCTGTACCGGGAGCTCTTCGAGCGCTACTACCCCGGCCAAGCGGAAATGGTTGCAGACTTCTGGATGCCCAACAAATCCTGGGAGGGCTGCAATGTGCAGGATCCCTCCGCAAGAGTGCTCTCCAATTACGGAGACAGCGGGAAATAAAAATGAAATAACTCCCCTGAAACGGAGCTGGCAGCGCAGCTGCCTGAGAAGTTCTGCCTGGCCCTTGGCCAAATCCCGCCGCAGGCGGGAAAGTTGGAACCCCTCAGTCTCGGCTAACGCCGAGCCAGCTTCCCTTTCAGGGGAGCCTTTTTATAGATAGCTTTTGATGGTCGAGATCAGGATATCTCCTGCCACCACCCGGTCCTCGGCGGCGAAGCCTTCGGCGAAATTGTCGGAATAGAGCACCTGGGCGTTGGGTGGGAACTCATCGTCCCCTTCCCAGACCATGATCTGCATCCGGTAGGGGCCGATCAGGTCAAACTGGTAGCCCGCGTCTCCGTGCTTTAAGGGCACGGCCCCCATTTTCTCGGCAGCGGCCTTGAAGGCGGCCACCCGGGTGCCGAAGGTGAAGGCGGCCCGGGTCAGGACGCGGCCCGTATAGGGTTTGATGTACATCTCCCCCCAGGGCATTTCCCGGAAGGTCTTCCACGCCCCGCCAAAGGCCACCTGCTTGCTCTCCAGCAGGTAGCGCAGCAGGAAGGTGCGGGTGGGCAGGGGCGGCAGCGCGCCGCCGTCCTTGGCGGAAAATTCGCAGCCGGGATAGGTAATGGAGAAGCTTCTGCCCAGCAGCGTCACCTGAAAGGCCCCGCCGTCAAAGCCTACCTCCGGCAGCCGCTCCAGCACCTCCTGGGGGTTCAAGTCCTTGAAGAGGGCCTCATAGTGGGCAAAGGGGACCTCTTCCTTGTGATTTTCAATTTCCAAATTTTAAGCCTCCTGTACGCTGTGGGGGAACAGCCGGGAATCGGTATGGGGAATGAAGCAGGCGGCCACAAAGGCATCCATATACCCAGGATGGGTGCTCAGCTCCAGATAGGTCATGTTGGAAGCCACCTCGGCGGTTTTGGCATTGGCCTCGTCGCTCATGACCATGGCGTAAGCGCCGGTCAGGGAGGAATTGCCGATGTAATGGAACTTCTCCAGGGGCACATCCGGGAACATGCCGATGTTCACCGCATTGCCCATGTTAATGCCGGAACCAATGCCGCCGGCAACGTACACATCGTCAATGCCATCCACCGTCATGTCTACGCTCTTAAGAAGCGTATCAATGGCGGAGAAAATGGCGCCCTTGGCCCGGATAAAGTTGTCGATATCCACCTCGTTGATGGAGATTTCCCGCTCGGTCTCGCTTTCGCTGGCCTCTGCCAGAACGTAGCGGCCCATGCCGTGGTGGTCCCGGCGGATGCGGGAGCCTTCCTTGACGAACAGGCCCTTGGCATTGATCATGCCGCAGCGGAACAGCTCGGAGATGATGTCGATGATGCCGGAACCGCAGATACCTACGGCCTTCTGGCCCGGGTCGCCTACGATGGTCAGAGTGGGCTCCATGGTGTTCTTGTCGATGGTGCAGGCCTCAATGGCGCCGTCGGTGGCGCGCATACCGCAGGAGATGTCGCCGCCCTCAAAGGCAGGACCGGCGGAGCAGGCGCAGCTCATCAAAAAGTCCCGGTTGCCGAAGACGATTTCGCCGTTGGTGCCCAGGTCGATGAACAGGCTCATCTCGTCCCGGTCCCAGATGCCGGAGGCCAGAGTACCGGCGGTGATATCGCCGCCTACGTAGGAGCCGATGTTGGGCGCAATCAGCACCTGGGCCAGGGGGTTGGCAGGGAGCTTTACGTCCCCGGCCAGCAGCCCATCCCAGTGGAAGAAGCTGGGGATATAGGGCTCCATCCGCACACTCTGGGCATCCACCCCTACGAACAGATGGTTCATGGTGGTGTTGGCGCCTACGCAGAGGCTCAGGATGCTCCGGGGATTGAGGGAGGCGGACTTGCACAGGCCCACCATAATGGGGACCAGGGTCTCCTTGATGATGGCATCCTGGAGCTTCTTTTTGCCGCCGGGCTTGCCCTGCTCAATGATCCGGTTGATGACATCCGCGCCGTAGCGGATCTGGCCGTTGCCGGAGGAGCCCTTGGCCAGGATCTTGCCGCTGGTCAGGTCCGTCATGACCATGGTCACGGTGGTGGTGCCGATGTCGATGGCGCAGCCATAGATACCCGTGTCCTGGGGGCCGCAGATTTCCATACAGGTGAAGGCCGTTCCCTCCAGGCGGCCCTTGACGCAGACCTGGAAGTCATGCTCCCGGAGGGTGGTGGCCAGACGGACCATTACCGTGTGGGGGATGCGGACGGTCTCCACCCCCAGAGCGTCCTCAATGGCCCAGGTCAGCCGCTCGTTGTCCGGCATGGTGTCCTCCAGGCTGGGCTCGGACATGGTCAGAACCAGGCTGCGGTAGGAATTGACGAAATGGATGCCGCTCTTTTTCAGGTCCTCCTGGGCCTTGTCGAAGATGGCTACCTCCTTGGGGGAGGACAGATCCGCGGTCTTCATCCGGGACTGATAGGCGGAGGCAATGTCCGGCACAAAAATGGTGCAGTCCCCGGCTACCTTAGAAGAGCAGCTGAGCCGCCAGCCCCCGGCATATTCTTCGTCGGAGATGTGCCGGGTCTGGATGCTTTCCAGATCGCCCTCCACCAGCTTTACACGGCACTTGCCGCAGGAGCCGTTGCCGGAGCAGGGAGCATCGATGGCCACATTGGACCGCCGGGCCAGCTCCAGAAGGTTGTCGCCCACATTGCATTCGGCAGTAACAGGCTTGCCGCCTTCAATTTGGAAAATGACTTTTGGCATATAGGGAACCCTCTTTCTTACGTTTTTGCTTTAGTATACCATAGGGAAAGGCAGTTGTCCAGAGAAATCAGTATGCTTATATCGGTATGTAAGAAGAAGGACTGTCAGCTGGGAGATGTCCGTAAAGATGTACGGGGGGAAATAAAACCCTCTCCTGGGAGAGGGTGGACCGGGCGCAGCCCGGGACGGGTGTGGGGCGGTACCTGGTCAGACCTGGTACCGCCCCTCTTCCGTCTCGGCTTCGCCGAGCCACCTTCCCCCAGGGGAAGGTTTTTATTTTTTTACCTTCCTCCACACCAGGCCGATGACCAGGCCGATGGCTGCCGGGAGGAGCCAGCCCAGTCCCAGGCTGAAGAGGGGAAGGGTCCGTCCTGCCCAGTCGAGAAGCCCCGCCACATGGATGGCTTCTATGGCAGAGGCCGGCAAGGCGTTCAGCAGGTCCAGGATGGCTGCCAGGAAGGTGCAGGCGGTGACGCTGACATAGATCTTCCGGTCATTGCCGTAGAACTTCCCGAAGACCGTCAGCAGGATCAGGGTAATGGCCAGGGGATACAGGAACATAAGCACCGGCAGGGAGAGGGTAATGATCTGGGTCAGGCCGAAGTTGGACACCACCAGGGGGAAGACGCTGAACAGAACCGTCCAGGCCTTGTAGCTGACCTTGGGGAAGAGGAGGCCGAAGGTCTCGGCGCAGGAGGTGACGAGGCCAATGGAGGTCTTCAGGCAGGCCAGGGTCACGGTGGCGGCCAGGATCAGCTGACCGGCAGCCCCAAAGTAGTGGTGGGCGATCTGGGTCAGGGCAATGCCGCCGTTTTCACTGGTGGCGAAAACGCCCCGGCTGAAAACGCCCATCAGGGTAATGAGGGCGTAGATCACAGCCATCAGCAGGCTGCTGAACAGGCCCGCCCGGTAGGTGGCTCCGGCCACGTCCTGGGGCTTCTCCACCCCCAGCTCCTTGATGACCTGGACAATGGTAATGCCGAAGGCCAGGGCCGCCAGGATGTCCATGGTATTGTAGCCCTCCAGGAAGCCGGTGACGAAGGGATGATTTACATAATTTCCTTCGGGAGCAACCTCGGTGAGCCCGGCTGTGGGATTGAGGAGAGCGGCAATGATCAGCAGCAGCAGAAACACCAGAAACACCGGATTGATGACCTTGCCTACGTAGGTCAGGATGCCGCTGGGCCGCAGGGAGAAATAGAGCACCAGGGCAAAGAAAATGGTAGAAAAAATCAGCAGGGCCAGGGCCTGCTGATCCTCCCCCACCAGAGGGGCCATGCCCACCGTAAAGGAGGTGGAGGCGCATCTGGGAATGGCGAAGCAGGGTCCGATGGTCAGATACAGCAGACAGGTGAAAAAGATGCCGTAGTGCTTGCCTACCCGGCCGGAAAGCTCCGCCAGGCTCTCACTGCGGGACAGGGCCATGGATACAATGGCCAGCAAAGGAAGGCCGACCGCCGTCACGACAAAGCCCAGGATGGCTACTACGGAGTTCGCACCTGCCATTTGTCCCATGTGTACCGGGAAGATCAGGTTGCCTGCGCCAAAAAACAGACCAAACAATAAGCTGGCTACAGCCACGATTTCCCTCGCTGTCAATTTCCGTTTCATCATTCGTACCTTCCTTTCTGAAGATTTGTTTTTGTCTCCGCGGTTTGCGGAGGGTATGTGACCGAGTATAACACTTAGTTTATAAAAAGTAAACAAAAATTTTATATTTTTTTGATGTACCGTCAAAACGACAAAGGTCCGGGCGGCACCCGTCAGGGCTGCGCCCGGTCCACCTTCCCCGTGGGGGAAGGCGACCTCCGGCGGGGGCTTTTTCCCCTTGCATTCTTCCCCAATTTCTGGTAAAATCCAGCCAAAATAAATTTGGGAGGCCTTGCCATGAATCACGATGTTTACAGCTGCCTCTCCGCCATCCCCACCGGGGAGGCGGGGGAGCGGATCGTCAGGGGCTGCCTGGTGCTGGAGGGCGGAGCCTTTCGGGGGCTCTATACCCAGGGGGCTCTGGATGCCTGGATGCAGCGGGAAATCAATTTCTCCTGCACCGTGGGCGTTTCCGCCGGGGCCCTGGCGGGGATGAGCTATGTTTCCGGGCAGATCGGCCGGTCCGCCAGAGCCAATCTGGGGCACCGCCACGACTCGGACTATATCGGCACCGGGGCCATCAAAAAGAGCCGGAGTCTGATTCGGCTGGATTATCTTCTGAATGACTACAACGCCATCGAGCCCCTGAACGCCGCCCGGTTCTTAGATCCCAAGCGCCGGTTTGTGGTAGAGGCCACCAACTGCCGCACCGGGGAGCCTATCTTCTGGGAGCGGGGGTCTTGCGATATCTATGCCGCCGCCAAGGCCTCGGCCTCCATGCCCTTTGTGACCCCTATGGTGGATGTGGAGGGGATCCCCTGCCTGGACGGAGGCTGCTCCTGCGGCATTCCCTTCCGCTGGGCCCTGGACCAGGGCTTTGAAAAAATCGTGGTCATCCGTACCCGGCACCGGGATTTCCGGAAAAAGCCCAAGGAGAAGGCTACGGCAGAGCGGGTCTACCGCCGCTGGCCGGAATTCGCCCGGGCTACGGACCGGATGAATCTGACCTACAACGAGCTGTGCGAAGAGCTGGAGGCCCTGGAGCACCAAGGCCGGGTCTTCGTCCTGGCACCGGAGCGGCCCATCTCCGTCAGCCGGGTGGAGGGCAATATGGAAAAGCTGGGAGCCCTCTACTGGCAGGGCTATACCGATGCCATGAACGCCGCGGAGGCCCTGGGCACCTACCTGGGCGCGCCGGTATAAGGACCGGCCCCCCATTGGAGCATGATCTCCAATGGGGGGCCGGCTTTTCGTTTTTATCCCCACAGTCCGTCGGGGTACAGTCCGTCCTTTGTCATATCCGCCAGGGCCTTTACCACCACGGGCTTGTCGGCGGCGTAGGTGACGCCGTGCCACTTGTCCGGAGAGTAGAGCATCTGTACTGTGGCCTTGCCCTCGGTCAGCAGGGCCGTAACGGTGGAGGGCAGGAAATACTCCCCCTTCATGGGATTCTCTTTCAGGGCCTTGTCCAGGAAGGCGGGGAACCGGGCAATGCTCTCCTTGGCAAAGCTGGGGGTGAAGCCCCACATATTCATGGAGACAGGGGTTTTCCCGTCCAGATCGGTCCAGGTCTCGCCGCCGTCCTCGGTATAGTGGATGCCGCCTTCATACTTTTCGATGTGGGTCCGTTCCACCACGGCATCCAGGAAGCCCTGGCCGTTCACCTGGCATACCCCCCGGGCGACGGAGCCGTTGTCGGTCACGGTGTTGCCCAGCTCGTAGCCCACCATGCAGTAGCGGTATTTGTCGTCATCGTGATGGGTACTCAGGTATTGGTAGATCTCCCGGAAGGCAGCCTTGCCGTAGTAGTCGTCGGCGTTGATGACGGCGAAGGGCGCGTCACCGATGACCTGGGCGGCGCAGCATACGGCGTGGCAGGTGCCCCAGGGCTTGGTCCGCCCCTGGGGGACGGCGTAGCCCTGAGGGAGCTTGTCCAGCTCCTGGAAGGCGTAGCGGATCTCCATGGGGGCCTGCTTCAGCCGGGCACCGACGGTTTCCATAAAGTCCTTCTCAATGGCCTTTTTGATGATGATCACGGCTTTTTCGAAGCCGGCCTCCCGGGCATCGAAGAGGGAGTAGTCCAGGATGGCCTCCCCCTTGGACCCCACCGGGTCGATCTGCTTCAGCCCGCCGTAGCGGCTGCCCATACCGGCGGCCATAACCACAAGAACCGGTTTCTGCATATTTGAATACTCCTCTTCCACGATTTTTTTCATTTCTTCCCACTTTTTTTCCATATCGGCCACCAGCTTGAACTGGGTCCGGGCCCGGTCCAGGTTCTGACCCTGCCGGTGGATGCCGAAGTAGCGGTCCCCGTCGATGTGGTCCGCCAGGAAGCGGATGCCGCACTCCAGGGTCATCACCAGAGCCCCCAGGGGCAGGGAGGCCCGCTCTGCCTCGGTCAGGGCCGGGCAGGCTTTCAGAAAGCCCCGGGTGAAGATCCGGTACAGGTCCAGATCCATCTCCACCTTGCTCAGATCCTGCTCGTCCTCCGGTGCCGTGGCGGCACCGAAGCGGATGGAGTCTCCAAAGTCGTAGGCGCTGAGGCCCGGCATGGTGGTGTCCAGATCGATGACGCACAGAGGCTCATGGGTCTTGGCATCCAGCATGACGTTGTTCAGCTTGGTGTCGTTGTGGGTCACCCGCAGGGGCAGGATCCCCTGGGCCAGCTGGTCCACCAGGGCGCTGCCCACCTGCTCATGGGCCAGGGCAAAGTCGATCTCCTGCCGCACTTCCGCCGCCCGGCCCAGAGGATCCCGGGCAACGGCCTCCTTGAACTGCCGGAAGCGGGCCGGGGTGTTGTGGAAATCCCGGATGGTTTCGTGGAGGGTCTCCGCCGGGAAGTCGGACAGTGCCTGCTGGAAGCCGCCGAAGGCCAGGGCACTCTCATAAAAGTCCTCCGGGCACCGGGGAGCCTCCAGACAGATGCTGTCTTCTATGTAGTCAAATACCCGCCAATTGCTGTCCGGCCGGAGGGCGTACCAGCTCTCTCCGGTGACGGTGGGGACCAGGTGCAGGGTCCCCCGGGGGTCCGGATTTTTCCCCCGCAGGTGGGCGGTGACGGCGGTGATATTTTCCTGCAATCCCTTTACATCCGGAAATGCCAGGGTGCTCACCTTCTGCAAAATATATCGTTTCCCATTCCGGGCGGTGACCAGATAGGTTTCGTTGATGTGCCCGCAGCCATACCGGCTGCAGGACAGGACCCCCTCCGGGAAGAATTGCGGCAAAATGCTTTGAAGCGCTTCCGGCATAGGTTCTGCCTCCTTATGTTTCTTTCTGCGTATTTAGTATACCCGTTTCCAATGGAATGTCAAGGACAGAAACCGGGGAGGATTTCCCATTTCGGCGGCGGTCTCAGGCGAGAATGATCTCGGTTTTTTTCGCGATCTCATCCAGCGCCCGGGCGTTCTGCTCGGTCTGGACGGTGATCAGCACATCCAGCTCTTCGTATTTACAGAAGGTATACAGGCCCCGGGTGGTGAACTTGGAGGAGTCCGCGAGGGCGACCCGCTTGGCGGCGCACTTCATGAGGGCGTGCTTCACATCCAGCATGGGCAGATAGGAGACGGTGAGCCCGGGGGTGGAGGCAATGCCGTTGGTGCCCAGGAAGGTGATATCCGCGGTGATGTTCTCTAGATAGTCCGTCATAGCCGTGCCGCAGATGGAAAACTCTCCGGGAAAGACCATCCCGTTGGGCACGTAGGTATGAAAGTATTTGCTGGACTCCAGCGCCGTGGTCAGGGAGCAGGTGATGATCTCCAGCTTCCGGTCGGCCAGGTCGGAGATCAGAAGCCGGGTCATTTCCTCCACTGTGGTGCCGGAGTCCAGGGCAATGGAGTGGACACCCCGGCACAGGTCCATGGCTTTCGCGGCAATGCGCTGCTTCTCCTCCTGAAATACATTGCGCCTGCGCACAGAGAAATTGTGCCCCTGATCCGGCAGAATGGCAAAGCCCCGCTTCCGGAGGATCTCCCCCTGCTCCTCCATTTCAATGAGATCTCTTCGGATCGTGGTTTCGGTTACCTGAAACTGCTCTGCCAGCTCTGAAACGGAAAGCTGACCGTGAATTTCGAGAAGACTGTAGATCTGATCGCGCCTGGATGCGTTGCCCATAATGACCGCCCTTTCCCTTTTGCAAAATGGTGTGCCGGACCGAACACGCAGTGAACGTTTTGTGCGGAACATGTGCGCAGACCTTGAAATCCGCTCCGGTAACACCGATAGGCCTATTGTAACAGGAAAATCCTGGAATGTCTATTGCTTATTGAGGAAAAGAAAAAACTTTTTTAGGAAAGATACAAGGGAAAGGAAGGGGTAAACAAGGGCAAAGTGACGCCCGGTGTGGGGCAGGAAAGGGGCGATCCTGGCAAAATGCATAAAAGGGAGGGGCCTGATTTGACGAAATGAACATTCGAAATATTTGAACGAACATTGAACACCACAATAATGATCTATTTTGTGTGTGAATTAAAAAAGGTGTTGACATTGCGAACATCTGCGTGTACTATGAAGTTACACAAAAACACTTCCGAAAAATGATATAAACTATAAAACATACACAGCAATGCCAGAAAACATAGGAAGATAGTAAGCGAATATATCAGTTCTGTACGAAAACGACAGAAAAGCACAGCGAAACAAATAGAACAAGTTTCGTACAAAAAATGATTTGTTTATGTATGGTGCATAAACGCAGATGTGCGTTAGCAAATAAAAAACAAAACAAAACAGGAGGCACAACATGAAAAAGGCATTGGCAATGGTATTGGCACTGGTTATGTGTCTGGGCCTTGTGGCCTGCGCAGGCAGTGGCAGCAACTCTACCCCCGCAACAACGAAGGCATCTACGGATACGCAGGCACCTGCCGCTGAGGGCAGCGGCAAGGCTGCAGAAGGCAAGACCATGCTGTACTACACCGCCTACATCGGCGACTTCGGTCTGGCCGACATGGGCTGGCGTGCCGCTCAGGCCGCTCAGGAAAAGTACGGCTACGATGTGACCCTGGTCGAGTACGGCAACGACAGCTCTCAGGCTGTGAACTCCCTGATCGACGCTCTGGATACCAAGCATTATGACTACGTCATGGCCATGGGCTGGTACATCTCCGACACCGTCATCGAGAAGTCCAAGAGCGGCGAGTGGGCCGACACCACCTTCATCCTGTACGATACCGCCCCCTCCACCGACTTCAGCGGCACCAACAACATCTACGGCGTTTCCTTTGCTCAGAACGAAGGCTCCTTCCTGGTTGGTATTTACTCCGCTCTGATGTCCAAGACCGGCAAGGTCGGCTGCGTCATCAACCTGGATGCCCCCATCACCAACGACTTCGGCACCGGCTGGCTGTGCGGCGTTAAGTATGCCAAGAAGACCCTGGGCCTGAATGTGGATTCCATGTACACCTACATGGGCGAGCTGACCGTTCAGGGCGACTACGAGTCCGTGAACGTTGTGATGGACAATGGCTGCGACTATGTCTACAACGTGGGCGCTTCCGTCTCTCTGGGCGCTATGCAGGCTGCTGACGAAAAGGGCGGCTACGAGAACGGCAAGTTCATCATCGGCACCGACTACGACCAGTACACCTACTTCGAGACCGTCGGCGATGTCCAGGGCTACAAGTCCATGGTCACCTCCATGCTGAAGAACATTGAGCCCTGCGTGGCCCTGCTGCTGCAGAACATCAACGGCGAGGCTACCGGCATTGAGCCCGGCAACCACACCTACGGCGTAGCCGAAGGCGGCACCGGCCTGGCTGAGAACGACTGGTACAAGCAGAACACCCCCGAGGATGTGCAGAAGCAGATCACGGACATCTCCGCCAAGATCGCCAGCGGCGAGATCGACGTAGTCTCCTACTTCGACTTCCCCACCTATGACGACTTCGCTACCTACCGCGACAACATCGACGCTGAATTCACCAAGTAAGATCACCTGACAATCACTTATTTTCGGGCGAGTGGCCAGATCGCCACTCGCCCTTTCCATTGAGGAGGGAGCACAGGAATGCCAAAAGAACTGCTGAGAATGGAAGGCATCACAAAAGTTTATCCCAACGGATTTATGGCTAACAAAGATGTCACCCTGTCTGTAAATGAGGGAGAGATCCATGCACTGATCGGCGAAAACGGCGCCGGTAAAACAACTTTGATGAAAATTCTTTTCGGGCATGAGAACTGCCAGGAAGGAAAGATATATATTGACGGAGCGGAGACCAAGATCGCCAATCCCCTGGACGCCATTGCCAAGGGCGTGGGCATGGTGCACCAGCACTTTATGCTGGTGCCGAACCTGACGGTGACGGACAACATCATGCTGGGCATGGAGCCCGGCCCAGGCCAGATCTACGATACGAAGAAAGCTACCCAGATGGTCCAGGAAGCCGCCGACAAGTACCAGCTTGGGGTAGACCCCAACAGCCTGATCCGGGACCTGAGCGTAGGCTACAAGCAGAAGGTAGAGCTGCTGAAGGCCCTGATCCGCGGCGCCCGGGTGCTGATCCTGGACGAGCCCACCGCGGTGCTGACCCCCCAGGAGACCAGAGAGCTTTTCGTGCAGCTGAAGCTGCTGCGGGAGCAGGGCTACGGCATCATCTTCATCTCCCACAAGCTGGAAGAGGTAATGGAGCTCTGCGACCGGTGCACCGTGCTGCGGCACGGCCGGGTCACCGGCCACGGAGAGATCAAGGACCTGAATCCCGCCCTTCTCTCCCGCATGATGGTGGAGCGGGACGTGGTGCTGGAGATCGAAAAGGAAAAGTCCCAGCCCAAGGATACCATCCTCCATGTGGAGAAGCTGAACTATGTCAATGACATCGGCAAGCGGGTGCTGAACGACGTGACCTTCGGCATCCGGGCCGGAGAGGTGGTTGGCATCGCCGGTGTAGAAGGCAACGGCCAGACGGAGCTGTCGGAGATCATTTCCGGCCTGCTCCACCGGACGGACGGCAAGATCCAGCTCAACGGCACCGAGACGGAGGGCAAGACCATCAAGCAGATCCGGGATCTGGGCCTGGCCCACATCTCCGAGGACCGGATGAAGTACGGCATCGCGCCGAACCTGTCCATCCGGGATAACATCGCCTCGATCTATCTGGAAAACCAGAAGTTCAAAAAGGGCCTGTTTTTGAATACCCGGGAGCTGAACAAATTCGTGGATCAATGCATCGAGGAATTTGAGATCGCCTGTACCGGCAGCAGCTCCTCCGTGAAGTTCCTGTCCGGTGGCAACATCCAGAAGGTGATCATTGCCCGGGAATTCTGCAGCGGTGCCAACTTTATCCTGGCCAACCAGCCTACCCGAGGCATCGACATCGGCACCACAGACCTGATCCGCCGCCTGCTGGTCCGCTACACCCGGGAAAAGGGCTACGGCTCTTTGCTGATCTCCTCCGACCTGAACGAGATCATGGAAGTGTCCGACCGGCTGCTGGTCATGCACAAGGGAAAGTTTGTGGCCCAGTTTACGGACCTGAAGAAGCTGACAACAGATGAGCTCGGCGAATACATGCTGGGCGTTAAAACGATGACAAAAGAAGAAATGGGGGATCTGTTTTGAAAAAGGTTGAAAGAGTGGACTCTTTCTTTGAGTTCCTCCGGGTATTTTTGGGAATCGTGATCGCGTTCCTGATCTGTGTCGTGGTCATTGTCCTGATGAGCGGTTCCGACGCCGGTGAGGCGGTCAAGAACTTTATGATCGGCCCCTTCATGACCAGACGCCGCTTTGGCCATGTCATGGCAAAATGGGCCTCCTACATGCTGACCGGCATGGGTATGTGTTTCATTTACGCCGCCGGCCGCCTGAACATGGCCGGTGAGGGTGCCATCAACCTGGCGCCTATGCCCGCCCTGCTGCTGATGTTCGGCTCCACCTTCGGCCTGAATGTGATGCCGGGCCTGCCGAAAATCGTGAACCTGGCCATCATTGTGGCCGGCTGTATGATCACCGGCGCGGCCATCCTGATGGTCCCCGCCTTTGGCCGGGAGCGTCTGGGTGCCAACGAAATGGTCACCTCCACCATCATGAATATGTTCTGCATGTATGCGGCACTGTGGATCCTGAAGGGCACCGTGGCAGACCGCAGCGTTTCCTTCCTGGGCACCGCCAACTATCCCGCAGCCATGCGCTTCACCAGATACTGGAACGGGAGCAACTTTACCGGCGGCTTCTGGGTGGCAGTGATCGGCGTGATTATCGGTCTGATCCTCTACTACCGGACGCCTCTGGGTGTGAAGATCCGGATCTGCGGCGACAATCTGCAGTTCGCCGTTTACTCCGGCATCAATGCCAAGAAGATGATGTATCTGGCCCAGCTGATCGGCGGCCTCTTCGCCGGCGCGGCTGCTGCCGTGGAAGTGTTCGGCCTGTATGATTCCTACTATCTGCAATTTTTGACCAACGTTGGCATGGACGGCCTGCTGGTGGCGGTCATGGCCAAGAAAAAACCCCTGTACATTCCCGTTACTGCCTTCGTCATGGCCTATATCCGCCAGGCGGCTGCCGTGCTGAACGCCAACACCAATATCCCCATCGAGCTGGTCACCATGCTGTCCTCCGTCATCATCCTGTTTGTGGCTGCTGAGGAGTTCCTGGGCGGCTTCCGTCGAAAGGTCATTTTCAACATCTCTCGCAAGGCTGAGGCTGAGGCGAAGAAGGGAGAGTCCCTGTCATGCTGAATTACATCACCAACTTTATCTATTCCCTGATCCGGATTTCCACGCCTCTGATCTTTGTGGCTCTGTGCTCTACGATTTCTCAGCAGGCGGGCCTGCTGAACATGGCCGCCGAGGCCATGATGCTGACCTCCTCTCTGGCTGGCGTTATGTTCAGCGCCATGTTCCAGAATGTGTGGCTGGGTATCCTGTGCGGCATGGCCTGCTCCGTGCTGCTGGCCCTGTTCCTGTGTTTCGCCAGCTTCGTTATGAAGGTAGACCTGTACCTCATGTCGATCTCTCTGAATATGTCCCTGGTGGCAGGCACGGTGTTTGTGGTGTACCTGGCAACAGGCACCAAGAACACCACCGCCGGTGTGATTCAGAGCCTGTCCTTGCCCAACGTGAATATCCCCATCATTCAGGATATTCCCATCATCGGTGCCATCTTCTCCGGACATAACCTGTTTACCTACATTGCCCTTGTCATGGTCTTTGTGGTCTGGTTCCTGCTGTTCCGGACCAAGCTGGGACTGCGGATCCGCGCCTCCGGACAGAACCCCCGCGCGGTGGAGTCCGTCGGCATCAACCCCAGAAAGATCTACACCCTGGCCTTTGTGCTGGCCGCTGCCATCGGTAGCCTGGGTGGCATGTACCTGTCCATGGGCTACAACAACTTCTTCATCCGTAACATGACTGCGAACCGGGGCTTCGTCGGCATGGCCGCCGCTACCATCGGCAACGGCATGCCTGTGGGTGCCACCGTTATGAGCTTCTTCTTCGGCCTGGCCTACGCCATCACCAACTACCTGAAGCCCTATATTGTGGACTCCTACTTCCTGTCCGCCCTGCCCTTCCTGCTGATCATTGTGCTGTACTTTATTGTCAGCGCCTACCGGTCCATGGAGGAGGAGCGCCGCCTGAAGGTTGCCAGAATGAAGCTGGCAGAAGCGGAGGCCAGCGAACAGAAGGCCCAGGCCCAATAAGGAGGAACGTGAGCTATGAGATATGTCATTGGCGGAAATGTGATGCTGGATTCCGTCCGCTTTGCGGACGGCACCGAGCACACCAGAGAGAGCATCGGCGGCCCGGCTACCTTTGCCTACAGCGGCGTGAAGCTGTTTACCGATGATGTGGCCCAGTGCAGCCGGGTAGGCGAGGACTACCACACCCTGTTTGACCCCTGGGTGGCGAAAAACGGCATTGAAACCAAGGGACTGAAGGTGGTCAGCGACCGCTGCAACCACAGCAACCTGGTGTATTATCCGGATGGTACCTACGGCTCCTCCCAGTTCCAGGACATCGTTGCCACCAGCGAGTGGATGCAGAACCTGGGCTATATGAAGACCTCTCCCCAGGACTTTGCCGCGATGACCTCCGCGGATACCAAGGGCATCTATCTGGCCCAGAACTGCGACAAGGTATTTTGGGATCAGCTGGGAAAGGTGAAGGAGCGGGACGGCTTCAAGATCATGTGGGAAATCGAGGGCCCCAGCGCCCAGAAGGAGTTCCTGGATAAGGTGATCTACGCCTGCCGATATGTGGACATCTTCTCCATCAATATCCAGGAGGCCCAGCACCTCTTTGATGTAGAGGGCGACCAGGCCTGCATCGAAAACCTGCAAAAGCTGCCTGTGGACGTGACACTGTTCCGGGTGGGCGAGCGGGGAGCCTATGTGGTGACGCCGGACAGCGCCTATCTGCTGGCCCCGGCCCCCGGGCCTGTGGTAGATCCCACCGGCTGCGGCAACACCTCCACCGGCGCGGCGCTGTATGCCTATGCCGAGGGATATGATCCCCTGATGATCGGCGTGATCGCCAATGTGGCATCCGGCCAGAACATCCGGCAGTTCGGTGTCATTCCCGATTTTGGGGCTGTCCGTCAGGAGGCAGAGGCCCAGGTCAAGGAGTTATACGCATTCTACAAAGAGAAGTACGGCCTGTAAACGCCGACAGATCAGGAGAACAAGATGGACAAACAAAACTATTTTAACTCTGTGACGCAGCAGGTGCTGGAATTAAAGGACCTGGCTGCCGTCCAGGTAGAAAAGTGCTTCGATCTGCAAAAGCTGGAAGAGATGCTTCCGCCCGAAACTGCCGGGAAGATCCAGAGAGTGATCGTCACCGGCTGCGGGGACTCCTACTCCGCCGCCGGAGCCATGCGCCCGGCCCTGCGGGAGCTCAGCGGCATCTATGACTGCAACGCACCGGATGCGGTGGATTTTTGCAGATATTATACGGAAAATAGGATCCTGAAGAGACACCGCCCCGAAGAGGTCCTGGTGATCTCCATCAGCTTCAGCGGGAACTCCGTCCGGGCGGCGGAGGCCCTGGAGCGGGCCAAGAACCTGGGACTGCATAGCCTTGCCATTACCGGGAACAAAGCATCCCGGTGCGGGGAAGCGGCGGAGCTGGTGCTGGACGTGGAAACGCCTCAGGGCTGCAATACGCCGGGACTCCGGTCCTACTATGCCAGCCTGGTGGCCCTGTCTGCGGTGGGAGCCTACCTGGGACTGTGCAGAGGCAAGCTGACCCAGGAGCGATTCGCCCAGATTGGTGCCCAGATCCGGGATTACACCCTGGAATTCATGGAGTACATTGGGGACATCGATGCCCAGATGTTTGAAACCGCCTGTGTCATGAAGGACCTGCGGAAATTCGAGACCATTGCCGACTGGAACGAGGGCTTCTCCGCCCAGTTCGTGGAGCAGAAGCTGATCGAGTGCGGCGGCGTGTTCTGCGACCATATCACTTCGGAAGAGTTTGCCCACATCAGCTTCTTCCAGCGGGATCCCGGCTCCTACGGCATGATCGTGATGGTCAATGAGGCCGACCCGAGCCTGTCCCGGATGCTGGATACCGTAGGGGGCTGCCTAGAGCAGCACCGCCCTACCCTGGTGGTGACGGACGCAGAGCCGAAGCAATTTGAGGTTGAGCCCCGCAAGGTGGATACCTCTGTCAACATCTACGGCAGTGCGGTGCTGGGTGCCAACGCCATGGAGCACGCCATCAAGCCCATCGTCTGCCGGATCCCTACCGCGCCGGAGAGGTGGATGTCCCCTCTGGTGGACTTTGTCCCCGGGGCACTGCTGGCCGGTTATCACGCGGCGGTCAACGAGCGGTTCTTCTTTGACGGACGCTACGATTTCCGGAACCAGACCTGGCTCGGACGCAATTAGGAGGTGCGCAGAATGTTCAAACGACTTGGAGACGAGAAATATTATCGCCAATTCTATTTTCAGGACAGCTTCTACGCCCAGTGCATGGATGTGGACCCGCTGACCATGGAGCAGTTCGACAGAGCCGCCGCCCAGGTCAGGGCTCTGGTGAAGTGCCCGGAGGTCCGCCGGGCCAAGCGTGTGTTGGCAACGGGCTGCGGAGACTCCAATCTGGTGTCCTTTGCCGTCAAGGAAGCATTTGCGCATTATCTTCCGGATGTGGAATATGAGGCAGTGGAGGCCATTGAGCTCAGTCGGCATTACCCCTTCCAGGGGGATGGATCGGACACCATTGCCGTGTTCATCAGCGTTTCCGGCGGCATTTTCCGAACCATTGAGGCGCTGAAGCAGTGCCGCCGCCATGGAGTGACCACCATTGCCATGACTGGAAGGACAGAGTCCCCCACGGCGAAAGAGGCGGACCTGCTGTACTATCTGAACTGCCCGCCGGGAGACAACAACGCGGGCCTGCGGACCTACTATATGAACGTGATGAGCCTGACCATTCTGGCGGCGGCCATGGCGGAGGAGCTTGACGGCCAGCCCAGACTCCCGGCCCTGCGGGAGCAGGTCCAGAGCTACCACGACCGGTTCTTCGGAAAGATCAAGGAAATCGAAAAGGCCTGCTTTGAAGCAGCCATCCATTGGATGGATAAGAAATACATTGAGATCCTTGGCGACGGCCCAATGTTCTGGGCGGGAAAATTCATCCAGGCCAAGATCGTGGAGCTCTCCGGAGATCCCTGCACGGTGATCGACAGCGAGAACTATATGCACGTGAACAGCCTGATGGGACCGGGATCGGACATCGCCAGCCTGGTGCTGATGGACAGCCAGTCCCCCAGCGCCGACAATCTGGCCACCGCCGTCAATGCCATGGTGGAGCGGACGGGACGGGAAGTGCTGGTGTTCAGTGACGTGGAGCCCGAGAAGCTGGGTATCCAGGTGCCTGTGCGGTACTGCCCCCTGCCTCAGCCGGACCGGGGATGGGAATTCCTGAGCCAGATCTATGCCTACCTGCCCGGCGCGATTTTCGGCGGCTTCCGGCATACGACCATTGGGGAGCCCATGTTCCGGGGCGGTATGGATCCCACCATTTTCATTCCCACCTATTTCTCTCCCATTGAAGTGGTGGAGCGGTAACGGAGGTAGCATACATGAATATCGAATACCTTGCCTGCGGCAATATTATGTCCGACCGGATCGAGGACAGGGAGGGAAATTTCTCCGAGTGGAATATGGGCGGCCCTGCCTTCTACGCACTGTCCGGCATGCGGATCTGGACGAAGGACTGCAAGCTGGTGTGCAAGACCGGCGCGGATTACGCGGACTCCTACGGAAAGTGGATGGATGCCAACGGCGTGACCCGGGAATCTGTGCGGGAAGAGCTGGAGCAGCACACCCGCTATACGCTGAAATACAACAAGGACGGCTCCTTCCTGCCCACACCCAGCTTTTCCGGGGAGCATCTGGGCTTTTTGAAGACCCACGCCGACGACATCGATGAGGCGGCTGCGGGATATCCGATCCGGGGCATGTACATGGCCCATAATCTGGACTATGTGGTTTGGGAGAATCTGCGCCGGGTGAAGGAAAAGCACGGCTTCCGGATCATGTGGGAGATCGAGTATGCGGGGGCCTATCGGAAGGCCCAGGGAATCAGCCGGGAGGAAGTCCTGGTCCGGATCCGCCATATTCTGGAAACCGGCGCGGATGCCTGGTCCCTGAACAGCAACGAGGCTTCGGATCTGTTCGACATTCCGAAGGAAGATGACGAGGCCATTATCCGGGAGCTGCAGAAGCTGCCCACCAAGTTCACCTTCTACCGGGTGGGGGACCGGGGCTCCTACGCCGTCACACCGACGGATGCCTATTTCTGCCCGGTGGTCAAGCCCTTTGGGGAGTCCGTGGATCCCACGGGCTGCGGCAACTGCTCTACCGGTGCCGCTGCCTATGCCTATTTCGCCGGGGAGCACCCGGCCATGGTGGCGGCAATGGCCAATGTAGCCGGTGGCTACAACGCGGCCCAGCGGGGACCCTACCGGCTGTATACGGATGAAACAATGGCGGAGGCCAGAGCTCTTGCACAAAAGGTATTCCAGCAGATGAAGGCAGAGCAGCATTTCTGACATGGGGGAGGATAAAAACATGAAACAGGCTATCAAAAAATTGCTTGGGTTCCGATCCGGAAATCCCCTGAAAATGACTGTGGCACTGGCTTGGTACCTGCTGTGCCTTGTGGTCCTGTTTTTCGGCCTGACCACCCCGGTGCCGGTGACCGCCGGCGCCTATGATGGGGGGATCTACCGCCTGAGCGGAGTGATCCTGTTTCTGTGGATGCTCAGTCCGGCCGTGTTTTTATCCGACACCCCTCTGCGGCAGTATTTGCCGCTGTTCCGCAAGCGCCAGACCGGCTTCAGTGTGATGGGGATGATGATCGTATTTGTCTTCTTCGCCTATCTGTTTGCCAGTGTGGAGAGCCTGCACAGCGCAGCCTATCAGGAGATGTTCAATACCTATATCCAAAGCGCCTATCAGGCCTTTGTAGAAGCCGGTGCGCGCTGAAGCAGGCCTGCCGGTGGGGAAAATGAGTATCTCATAGAAATGGCTGTGGTGAAGAAATGAATGCGTAAGTGACTATCGGCGTGTGTGGGCATGAAGGAAAAAGGGCCGTTTCGGCCTTAATGCTGGCAAGCGGATAGTCACTTTTTTATCACCCAGCGGAAAGCTGGAGAAAGAGAGAGTGTACTGTGACGAATTATTTTTCCACGCCTGTGGCAATCGCCTTGACGCTGTTGGCGGCGGCCATGTGGGGCAGCTGGATGCAGGTGATCAAACTGAAAAAGGACTATCCCATTACGGGTATTGCCTTTATGCTGTATATGTTCTCCTTCCTTCTGGTGTGGGCCATTACCTTGGTGCTGTCGCCGGTGCTGCTGCCCAACGGATTTATGGCGGCCCTGGAGCAGTGTAAGCATGTTATGGGTGAGATCATTCTGGGAGGGGCCATGATGTCCCTGGGACTGGTGATCAGCCTGACGATCATGAACGACCTGGGACTGATGCTGGCGACGACCCTTTCCGGCGCGGTGACCAGCATTATGGGTATCGCCACATCCATTTCCAAGGAAGGACTTCCGGATAAGCCCATGGCCCTGGTACTGATCGTGGCCACGGCGGTGATCTTTATTGTTGCCGGCTATATCTGCTCCAAGGCCTCTCAGATGTGCGCCCAGGACCGGATGGCCGCCGAAGGGGTCCGTCAGGAAAAGCCGAAGAGCAAGGTGACCCTGAAGGTGGTTGTGTGGATCCTTGTGGACTGCCTGCTGATGAACGGCTGGGCCAGCGGCACTGCTACAGGCACCGCCGCCGGGCTTCCGCCCATTATGACCTGTGCCTTTATGGTAACGGGCTCCGCACTGTCGGTGCTTGTGCTGGGCCTGGTGCTGTTTACCTGGAAAAAGCAGTGGAAGATAGTGCTGTGCATTGGCAGCAGCAAAAAGCCCCTGGTCATGAGCGCCATCTCCGCTGTGTGCCATTACGGCGGCAACGTGCTCTCGATTTACTCCATGCCTGCCATCAGCGCCACCCTGTCCTTCCTGTTCGGCAAGACCTCTACGATCTGGACCTATTTCTGGGGCTTCTACTACAGGGAGTTTGAAGGCGCGAAGAAGAAAACCATGGCAACCCTGTTTGCAGGGCTGGCCCTGTACTTCGTAGGCCTGGGACTGCTGTTTTTCTACAACTTCGGATAAGGCGTAAGACGTATCCGCAACAAAAAACAAGGGAGGAACCAACGTGAAAAGCGAACAATTTGATAATCCCATCCGGCGGCAGGTGTTTGACCTGCCTGGCCTGACCCAGGTCCAGCTGGAATCCTGCTTCGGCCATGGGCTGAAGGAACTGATGACAATGGCGGAAATTTTTGATGCCAGAAAGATCATCCTGACCGGCTGCGGAGATTCCTATGCGGCGGCGGTGGCCATGGCTCCCGTTGTGGAGCGCTACTGCGACTGCTTCGGGGTCCAGGCCATGCGGGCCATTGACTTCACCCGATTTCTGCCGAAGGACCAGATCGGCATCGGGGAACCCAACAGCCCTCTGGTCATTGCCATCAGCGCCGGCGGCGGCACTGCCAGAATCTGCGAGGTGCTGGAAAAGGCCAACGCTGTGGGAGCCTTTTCCATCCTGATGACCAACAACCCGGAGTCCAGGGCGGCCAAGCTGGCCAAGCGGGTCTACTGCATGGGCACACCGGATTTCCCGGATAAGGGGCCGGGCCTGCGGTCCTACTTTGCCTCTCTGATCGGGCTCATCGCCTTTGCCAACCGGCTGGGCCATGTGCGCGGGACCCTTCCGCCCACGGCACCCGGTGATTTCCAGGCGGCGATCCGCAGCCACATGGAGGCCTTTAGCCAGGTGCTGGAGTCGGTGGACGAGCAGATGTTCCGGCTGGCCCAGCAGTGGCAGAGCTTTACAAGGTTTGACTTTATCGGCGACGGAGAGGAATTCGGCTCTGCCTTCTTTGGTGCGGCCAAGTTCCTGGAGGCCAATGGCTGCACGGTTTCCGTGGATGACAGCGAGGACTGGTGCCACATCAACTACTTCCTGAAGGATCCGGCCAGCATTGGCACGGTGATCATGGCGGATAAGAATTCCCCGGCCTACGGACGGGAAAAGGAGACAGCCGCCTCTGCCGCGGCCATCGGTCGGCCGGTACTGGTGGTGACCAACGGGCCCCGTGAGGACTTCCCCGGAGCCCAGGCGGTATGCTGCGTCCCGGAGGCACCCGCAGGCTATGAATGGCTGCTGCCGCTGACGGATTACATCCCCGCCTCCCTGCTGGCAGGCTACATTGCCCAGCTGCAGCAGGAGCCCTTCTTCCGGTTTGCCCGGCTGGCCGACGGTACACCGGACCCCAACAGCGATTTTGCCAACCGTGGCTGCATGACCTTGAGCAACAGCAAGGTTGAGATCTACGATTAAGGAGGGAACGAACATGCTGTATGAAAGAAAACTGACTACAACCTTCCGCTCCTGCACTTCCATTACGGCGGATGTCAATGAGATCCTGGCTCAGAGCGGCGTTCAGGAGGGACTGTGTGTGGTTTCCGTGCCCCATACGACTGCCGGACTGGCCATCACCTCCTTTTGGGACCCCAGAGGTCTGGCGGACCTGATGGACGAGATCGACCGGAATCTGCCGACCCGAGTGAGCTACAGACACCAGGATTCTCCCTATGACGCTTCCGGCCATGTGAAGTCGGCCTTAATGGGAAGCTCTGCCATGCTGATCATCCACCAGGGGAAACTGATCCTGGGCTCCTCCCAGGGCCTGGTGTTTGTGGAGTTTGACGGCCCCCGCCCCCGTGAATTCTGGGTGGAGATCATTGAAAAGCCTCTGTACCTGGAAAAGCGGAACATTCAGACCGTATATATGGGAATGCACGATGTTACCGCCGCCGTAGAGGAGATCACGGCCAAGAGCGGCGTCCGGAACGGTATCTGCCACATTGCCATGCTCCATTCCACAGCCGGACTGGTGCTGGCACCGAAGCAGCAGACCGAGGCAAAGGACGTTATGGCGAATATTGAGCGGATGGTGCCTACCCGTGTGGACTTCAAGCACCGGGAGACCGCGTCGGATGCCGGCGGGCACGTGAAGACGGCATTGACAGGCTCTCAGATATCCCTGCCGGTTTCTGATGGTCGGCTGGTTCTGGGAGCGGAGCAGGCAGTCACCTTTGCGGAGTTCGACGGGCCGCGGCCCCGGAGCTTTTATGTAGCGGTTTACGCGGATTGAGGAGAATGGAGGCAACACAAGTGGAAAACAACATGTTTGACAATCCTTTGAGCAGTCAGTGCCTGAGCCTTCCGGAGCTGGCAAAGCCCCAGGTAGAAGGGGCCCTGCTGGGACTGAGCCAGGCCATTCCGGAGGATGTGCTGAAAAAGATCCGCCGGGTCCTGATCACCGGCTGCGGTGACTCTTATGTAGCGGCCCAGGCCGCAATCCCCGCCTTCCGGAAATTTGCCGGACGCTTCGGCAGCCAGTTCTCCTATGCCAGAGCCATCGATGCGGCTCGGTTTACGGATTTCTCCAGCCTGGGCGGTGAAAACGCCCTGGTGATCGGCGTCAGCTGCTCCGGCGGACCTGCCCGGATCTCGGAGGTGCTGGAGCGCGCCAACCGGTATGGCTGCGTCAGTTTGGCCCTGACCAACAACCCGGAGTCTCCGGCCGCCAAAACGGCTGCCTATACCTACCTGGTGCACACCCCGGAATTCCCCAATGCCAATCCGGGACTGCGCAATTACTTCGCCTCTCTGACTGGCCTGTATCTGCTGGCCGCGAAGCTGGGCGAGCTTACCGGCTGCAGCAAGCCCGGTGCCCTGGAGGGCATGGCCGCGGCCATTGTGGAGAATACGGCTGCCTGGGCAGGAGAAATGGACCGCATCAACAGCCAGATGCTGGCCCTGTCGGAAGCCTGGAAGGATTTTGAACGCTTCGACTATATCGGTGATGATATCCAGTTCGCCTCCGCCTTCTTCATGGCGGCCAAGATTGTGGAAGTGACCGGCTGCATGACGGCCACGGATGACAGCGAGGACTGGTGCCATGTGGGCTTCTTCCAGAGAGATCCACACAGCATCGGTACGGTGGTTGCGGCGGACCGGCATGCCAATGACTGGAGCAGACTTCGGGAAACGCTGAGCCAGGCGGCGGGCATCGGACGGCCAACCCTGCTGATCGTCAACGGCACCCAGGAGGGGGAGATCCCCGAGGGCGTTACGGTTTGCTCTGTTCCGGAGGCACCAAAGGGCTACGATTTCCTGCTGGCGATGATGAACTATGTGCCCGGCGCCCTTTTGGCGGGCTATCTGTCGGTGAGAAAGCAGGAGCCCTTCTTCCGGGGAGGCGGCGTGTGGGCCCAGGCCGGAAACAATACCATTCGTACCAGTAAAATCGAGATCGTGTAAGGGGGAACGGAACGTGTATATTGAAAAGACGGTTCAGACGGCGAAGCGCGGCTCCCTTCTGGAATTGACAGAGGAAGTGAAGCAAATCGTGGCGGCCAGCGGGATACACCACGGTGTTGCCCTGGTGTCCACACCGGAACCCGGCGTGGGCATTCTGTGCACCTCCTTCTATGACCCGAAGGGCCATGAGGACATCATCGAGGATTTTGATCGGATCTGGCCGGCAAGACTGGACTTCCAGTCCGTCGGAGACCCGTGGAAGATTGCGGCGGAGAGCAAGGCCTCCGTGGCGGGACAGAGCATGGACTTCATTGTGGAGGAGGGTGCTCTGAAACTGGGGGCCTCCCAGGGGATCTTCTTTGGAGAGTATGTGGCCGGACAGCAGAGAACCTACGCCGTGACAGTACTGGGCCTGTAACAAAACACGGCACTTAGAGAAAAAAGTCCAGGAGAACAGGAGATGAAAATATGCATCAGGCGCTGCTCTTTGATATGGACGGAGTGCTGCTGGATACGGAGGTCCAGGCCTATGAGATCTGGCGGGACTTTTTGCGAAAGACACAGAACTATGAACTGAGCAGGGAGGAGTACGCCAACGTAAGCGGCTCTCCTCCCTGGGAGTTCGACCGGTTCATCGCCCTGAATCTGCCGGGAGATCCGGATGCCCTCCGCCAAAATTGGGGGGAGGAGACCTGGCACCGGATCCGGCAAGGCCGTGTCCCCACAATGCCGGGGTATGAAACGCTGATGGCCTATCTGAGGACCTTTCCAAAGAAGAAGGCCATTGTGACCTCCAACGGCAGCACATGGATGGAGGGCTACGGGGCGCTCTTCCGGTTTGAGGAAGTATTTGACGCGGTGTATACAGGGGACCTGGAGCTGCCAAGAAAGCCGTCCCCGGAGCCATACCTGAATGCCTGCCGGAAGCTGGGGGTAGCGCCGGAGGACTGCCTGGCCGTAGAGGATTCCCAAAGCGGCATTACCGCCGCGCTGGAGGCGGGGATCCAGGTCGTGCAGTTTTTGGGGATCTCCCGGGTGGAGCCTGAGACGGCCGCAAAGTGCCTGAGGCAGGTCCGGGACCTGAATGAGCTGACCCGGTGGCTGGAAGAAACGGAAATATAAGCATAGTACAAAAGAAAATGGAGGAATGCGCAATGCACACTTGTTTTGACGATCTGAACGGAAAAAAGTTGGTGATCGGCCTGGTTCATCTGCTGCCCATGGTTTCAACCCCTCTTTACCAGGACGGAAACCTGGATAAGATGACCAAAAAGGCCATTGAGGACTGCCTGACGCTGAAGAAAAACGGTGCCGACGGCGGCCTGATCCAGACGGTGGACGTGTTCTATCCCAGCACGGATGACACGGACTATGCCCGGGTAGCCGGGCTGGCAGCCGTCACCGCCCGGGTGCGGGACGCAGTGGGACCGGATTTTATTCTCGGTGCCCAGATCATGATGAACTGCATTACGCCTTCTCTGGCGGTCTGCAAGGCTGCCGGTGCAGACTTTACCCGCTGCTCCGCCCTGGTTGGTAAGGTGGAGACCCTGTACGGGACCATGGAGGGTCAGCCCTTGAAGGTAGCGGACTATCGCAAGAAGATCGAGGCCCAGAACATCGGTATGCTCTCTGAGATCTCCGGCTACCACCACGTAGGCGAATACAGCTCCGCGGACATCCGGAGCCTGGCGGGTACCTCTATGCGCCTGGGCGCCAATGCCATAGAGGTCTGCGACCGGGATTTTGCCCGCAATGAGCAGCTGGTGAAGGACGTGAAGAGTGCCGGCAATTTCCCGGTCATCCTGGGCGGCGCGACGACGGTAGAGAACTGCGCGGATCGGCTGCGTTATGCGGACGGCGCATTGGTAGGTACTGCCTTTGAGGGCGGCAAATGGGGCGGTCCCGTGATCGGCTCTATCGTAGCGGACTATGTTCGCAACGTCAGAGCCCTGGAAGACGAGCTTGCCAAGGGCTGATGCAGAGGGTGCGGAGAATATGAAGCAAGAAAAAGCAAAGATGCACTATGCGTGGAAAATTGTAATTGCCTGCATTCTGATGAAATTGGGCACCGGCGGCGCGACAGCCGCTGCAGTGGGCAATTTCATTACGCCCATCGTGCAGGAGCTGGGGTGCAAGGTCAGCCAGCTGACCATGTTTACAAGTATCCAGGCAATTTCTATGGCCCTGCTGTATACCACAGCGGCGCGGTTTATCACCACCAAGCGGGTGGGACTGGTGATCGGCATTTCCTCTGTGCTGGAGGTTGTTGGTCTTGCCCTGATGGGCCTTTACCGCACGGTCCAGATGTTTTACATTTCCGGCGTGATGATCGGCGTGGCCCAGGCCTTCACCGGATTTGTGTCCATTCCCATCCTGCTGAATATGTGGTTCCGGAAAAAGAACGGCACCGTTCTGGGCATCGTTACGGCGGTGGGCACCGCCTCCGCCATCCTGTATACCCTGCTTTCCGCAAAGCTGATCACCAGCCTTGGCTGGAGAAACGCCTATTTTATCATGGCGGCTATGGCGGCGGTCATTACGATCCCTGCGGTGTTTGCCCTGATCCGCAGCCCCCAGGAGGTGGGCTGTGAGCCCTATGGAGCGGAGGAGGAGCTGCCCAAGGGCGAGACGGTGACTACCCGGCAGGAAGCCACCGGCCTGACCAAGCAGCAGGCATTCCGTCTGCCGCTGCTCTACATTGCCTGGACGGCTTGCGTGCTGTTCAGCTACGCCTGCGGCATTGCGGGCTATGCCACAAACTTTGCCACCATCGAGCTGAAGCAGACGATCCAGTTCGGTGCCGCAGTGGGGGTGTGCTCCAACCTGGGCGGAACCCTCAGCAGTATTATTGTGGGTAAGATCAATGACCGCTACGGTGTCAAGGCAGGTCTGCTCTGGGGCGGCGTGACAACGGCACTGGGCTACACCATTATGTTCCTCAGCTTCCGGAATCCCCTGTTTGCCTACCCGGCCATTTTTGTGGTGGGTCTGGGCAACAGCATGTATATGGTGCAGTGCCCGCTGCTTGCCAGAAATATTGTGGGTACGGCCCATTATTCCGAGATCTGGTCTTTGATGATGATGATCAACAGCCTGATCGGCGGCGGCCTGTATGCAAGTATCGGCCTGTTCTACGATAAGTTCGGCTCTTATCGGGGAGCCTTTGTTATGGGAATCGTCCTGTATGCCATTGCCGGCATTCTGGGAGCGATCTCCATTGACAAGAGCAGAAAAATGAAGGAACGTATGGGAGAAGCTGCGCTATGAAAGTAATCGGCAGAGACAATCAGGTAAAATTAGGATTTGCGTCCTATCCGGCCTTTGTAAAGGGCCTTGTGGAAGCGCTGACGGATGAGGCGCTGTCTGCGGTCATTCCGGATGACGTGCTGAAAAACATCCGCCATGTGGTCGTTACAGGCAATGGGGACTCCTATGGGGCCAGTCTGGCAACCAAGGAGTTTGGCAGCAGGATGTTCCTGGGGGCGGACTACCAGGCCCTTCGCTGCATCGATGTGAGCCGTCATCATGTGTTTGATCCGGAGCACCCGGAGCAGACCCTTGTGATGGTAATCAGCGTCTCCGGCGGTGGAGCCCGGGTCACGGAGGCCATGAAGCGGGCTGCGGCCAAGGGCTGCACGACTCTGGCCATTACGGGAAACCCGGAGTCCAGAATGGCAAAGGAGGCCGGTCATATCCTGCAGATCAGGATCCCCAAGGCAGAGACCTTCTCTCCGGCTTTCCAGGCCAGGACCTATGTGGCGGCGGCGTGTACCACGCTGCTGATGGCTCTCCACGCGGGACTGCTCCGGGGCAGAGTGACCCAGCAGCAAGCGGCGGAGACCCGTCAGGAGATCCTGGACTATGTCACCAGGGCCTGCAATGAGGAAGTGCTGGCCCGGGTGGACGATCAGATGTACGGTCTGGCGAAAACCTGGCAGGGCTATCTGGGCTACGATTTTGTAGGCGGCGGAAGCGACTTCGCCACAGCCTATTTTGCCACAGCCAAGTTCTTTGAGCTGTGCGGCAGCCTGAACTGCCTGAATGACAGCGAGGATTGGTGCCACATCGATTATTTCCAGACAAAGCGGGACCAGCTGGGAACGGTAGCCATAGCTTTCCAAAGCTGCGCATCCTTCAGTCGGACCGTTGAGACCATTGGCTCCATGCAGAAATCCGGCAGAAATGTACTGGTGATCACGGACGCGGATCCGGACCGGTTCCAGCCGGGGGTCACCGTTTGCCGGATCCCCGGATCGGACAGGGACTTTATCAATCCTCTGGTCAATTTCTTCCCCCTGTTTATGCTGGGAAATTATATCGCCATCGACCGAGATTACGAATATTTTGGCGGCATGGGCCCAAGCAACCCCCTCTTCAGCCAGGAAGGCGGAGTCAATACCATCAAGTCAAGCCAGATCGAGTACGTAGACTGATATGGAAGACGCAATGACATAACCTTATGATACCCGGTATTCCCCCCAGGATGCCGGGTATTTTTGTGGGCGCTTCAAAATTTTAAGTGACAAACGGGGCGGCCTGTGGTATTATGGGAGGTATTATGAGCAAAAACTGCCGCTTTGACGCAAACCTTTGGTATGGAAGCGTGAAAATGGCGAGGAACCGGACGTAAAAACCATAAAGAACAGCAGGGATATCATGAAAATGAAAGGAAAAAGAGGGATTGCGGGCATATTGCTTGCGGGAATGTTAGCGGCCGCCCTGGCGGGCTGCGGCAGGGCCCAGAGCAGCGGCACAGAAGGGGAAAGGCCTGTCATTACCCTTGGCAGCGACAGTTATCCGCCCTATAACTACCTGAATGAGGACGGCGTGCCAACGGGGATTGACGTAGAGCTGGCCACAGAAGCCTTCAACAGAATGGGATATCAGGTGGAGGTCCACCGGATCAGCTGGGAGAAGAAAAAAGAACTGCTGGAAAGCGGGGAGATCGACTGCGTCATGGGCTGCTTTTCCATGGAAGGGCGGTTGGAGGATTACCGCTGGGCCGGGCCCTATATCGCAAGCCGCCAGGTGGTAGCCGTCAATAAGAGCAGCGATATCTACCGCCTGAGTGACCTGGCGGGACGGAATCTTGCCGTCCAGTCCACCTCCAAGCCGGAGGGCATCTTCCTGAACCGGGAGGATGGGCGGATCCCCAGGCTGGGAAACCTGATCAGCCTGGCACACGGGGAACTGATATTTACCTTTCTGGGAAAAGGATATGTAGACGGGATTGCCGCCCATGAGGAGGCTATCGTCCAGTATATGAAGGATTACGATATCAGCTTCCGGATCCTGGAAGAGCCTCTGATGGTTGTCGGGATCGGGGTGGCCTTTGCGAAGGAGGATGACCGGGGGATCTGCGAGGAGATGGACCGGACACTGGAAGAAATGCGGCAGGACGGCACATCCCTGAAAATCATCGGAAAATATCTGGATGATCCGGAAAAGTATCTGGAGGTGGATGATCTTGGATATTAAAGGAGGGTCAAAAGAAAAACAGATCCAGATCATTGGCGGCCTGCTGGGCATTTGCGTGGCCCTGATCGCCCTGATCTATACCTTTCACGCGGAAAAAGCGGACGCGGAAGAAAGAATGGTGGAGATCGTAAACTATGTCAAGGTGCAATGCTCCACCTACACCCACTTCAATGAGTCCTCGGAATCCAAAAGCCTCCTCCGGTCAATCGAAAGCGCCAGGCAGATGAGCACAAATATCAACATGGAGATCGAAAACGGCGGACAGCTCAGCCGGGAGTTTCTGAAGAAAAATCTGCAAACCCTCTGGGTGAACGGGATCCTTGTGCTGGACGCGGAGGGAAAGACGGACTGCGAATACAGCATGGATGAATCCCTTACCGAGGAAATCACGGACTATCTGCAAAAAGACATTATCATGGATTTTACCGGATATGAGGAAAGAAGCTATTCGGAGCGGTTTGCCAGGGAGGACGGGTCCTATATCGACATTGCGGCCTGCGCCAGAAAAGACGCCCCCGGCATCGTGGCGATTTATTATTATACATCCCCGGAATTTACCAGAAACTATACCCTGACGGTGCAGAGCCTATTGAATGGCTACAGTACCCAGAAAGACGGAACGATTCTTGTGGTGGATCAGGGCAGGGTCATTGCCAGCAACGATGAGAGTCTGCTTGGCCAGAATACCGCGGACAACCAGGTGGTTCAGGCCTTGAAGAAGCATACGGACAGCCGGCACATTTTTCACCTGAAAAAGGATGGGGCCGGATGCTACGGGATTATGCTGAAGCAGCGGGACTATTATATCTATGCCTATCTGACGGATACGGAAGTATTCCGCGATCTGCCCCTGTGTGTAGCAGGCGCTGCCCTCCTTTATTTCCTGATATTCAGTATATTCTGGCTCTGGGTGCACAGGACCAATCTGGCCCACCAGAAGCTGGAACAGGAAAAGGAGGAGCAGTACAAAGCAGAGCTTCTGAGATCGGCGAAAAAAGCGGAGGCTGCCAACGAGGCCAAAACCGAGTTCCTCCAGCGTATGAGCCATGACATCCGGACGCCGATCAATGGGATCTGCGGCATGATCGATGTGGCTGAACATTACGCGGCGGATATAGAGAAGCAGACGGAGTGCAGGAGAAAGATCAAAGAGGCCTCCCATCTGCTGCTGGAGCTGATCAACGAAGTCCTGGACATGAGCAAGCTGGAGTCGGAGGAAGTGGTCCTGGAAGAGGTCCCCTTTGATCTGATCAGCATTTCTGAGGAAGTGCTGGTTGTGATCGAGCAGATGGCCGCGGAGCAGAATATCCGGGTCACCTTGGAGAAGAAAGGGATCCTTCACCGGAAGCTCATCGGAAGCCCGGGCCATGTGAAACGGGTGATGATGAATATCCTGTCCAACGCGGTGAAGTATAACAGGGAAAACGGACAAATCTATATGAGCTGCCAGGAGCTCCCATCCCAGCGGACAGATATAGCCACAATGGAATTTATCTGCCGGGATACGGGGATCGGGATGTCCGAGGCGTTCCAGAAGCGTATTTTTGAGCCCTTTGCACAGGAGGATTCCGGCAGCCGCACAAAATACGCGGGAACAGGCCTGGGAATGCCCATCACCAAGAAGCTGATCGAGAAAATGGGAGGAACCATCACCTTCGAAAGTAAAAAAGGTGTGGGGACTACCTTTGTGATCCGGATCCCGTTTCAAATCGATCAGGATGGGAACAAGCGGGAGAAGCAGAAGGATACATCGGAACAATCCATCCAGGGCCTCCACATTCTCCTGGCGGAAGACAATGGGCTGAATATGGAAATCGCGGAATTTGTGCTCCAGAATGAGGGTGCCGTCGTGACCAAGGCGTGGAATGGCCGGGAAGCCCTGGATATATTCGAAAAAAGCAGCCCCGGTGAATTTGACGTGATCCTGATGGACATCATGATGCCGGTCATGAACGGCTACGAGACCACCAGGAGGATCCGCGCTCTGGACAGAGAGGACGCAAAGAAAATTCCCATCATCGCAATGACGGCCAACGCTTTCTCGGAGGACAGGCTGAGAGCAAAAGAGGCGGGAATGGACGAGCATATCCCAAAGCCCATCGATACGAAAATGCTGATCAAGGTCATCTGCGAATTGGTGGAGCGGTGAAAACGAGTTCGGACGCATATCCCAAGATCCCTCACACTATTCTTCAGGCGAACAATAACAAAAAGAAGTAACTGCCTAAGCTCCCCAGCTCACAGTACGAAGCTTCAAACTTACGATACGGAGGCGCGCCATGAACCGTGATTTGACGAAGGGGCCTGTTACCAGGTCTATGCTGCTGTTTGCCATCCCCATGATCCTGGGGGATCTGCTGCAGCAGTGCTATAACATTGCCGACACGCTGATCGTGGGGCAATTCCTGGGCCGGAACGCCCTTGCGGCCGTGGGCTCTGCCTTTACGCTGATGACCTTCCTGACCTCCATTATCCTTGGCCTGTGTATGGGCAGCGGGGCGCTGTTCTCCATGCGCTTTGGCCAGCGGGATGAGAAGGCTCTGTGCGAGAATCTCTGCGCGTCCTTTTTCTTTATTGCCTTGGTCACCCTGCTGCTGAACGTCCTGTCCTTTGCCTGCCTGGATGGGCTGCGGGCATTTCTCCGGGTCCCTGCCGAGGTGTGGGGGGATATGCGCGGATACCTGTTTGTGATTTTCATGGGCATTCCCGCTGTTTTTCTGTATAATTACTTTGCTTCTTTCCTGCGGGCCATCGGCAATTCCGTGATTCCTCTGGCCTTTTTGGCTGTTTCCGCCCTGCTGAATATTGTCCTGGATCTCTGGTTTGTGATCGGGCTGGACCGGGGCGTGGCCGGAGCCGCGGAGGCAACGGTGATCGCCCAGTACCTTTCGGGCATCGGCATTGCCGCCTACACGCTGATGCGCTTCCCTCAAGGGCGTTCCGTGTGGAAGGTCCGCCTTCTGCGGCGGGAGCGGGTCCGTGAGATCGTCTCCTTCTCTACACTGACCTGTGTGCAGCAATCGGTCATGAACCTGGGTATCCTTATGGTCCAGGGCCTTGTCAACAGCTTCGGCTCCGTGGTGATGGCGGCCTTCGCCGCCGCTGTGAAAATCGATGCTTTTGCCTATATGCCGGTGCAGGACTTCGGCAACGCCTTTTCCACATACATCGCCCAGAACTATGGGGCGAAGGAGCGGGGGCGCATCCGTGCCGGGCTCAAAAGCGCTGTGTGCATTTCCATGGCCTTCTGCATCGTCATATCCGCTCTGGTGTTCGCCTTTGCCAGACCCCTTATGGGGCTGTTTGTGGATGCCGGAGAAGCGGAGGTCATTCTGGAAGGCGTGGGGTATCTTCGCATTGAGGGTGCGTTTTACTGCGGCATCGGATGCCTGTTCCTGCTCTATGGGCTCTACCGCGCCCTGGGAAAGCCGGGCATGAGCGTCGTCCTGACCGTCATCTCCCTGGGAACCCGTGTGGCCCTGGCCTATCTGCTGTCCGCGATCCCCACTGTGGGCGTCACCGGCATCTGGTGGTCGGTCCCCATCGGCTGGGGCCTGGCAGATCTGGTGGGTTTTCTCTACTACAAAGCCAAAAAGAAAGAGCTGCTGGAACTGTAGCGTGGAGGAGCGCCTGGAGGAGCTGACAGCCCAGCTGACGCATATCGCCGGCTGAGGGTAAGCGGTAAGCCCCCGGGGGGATGGCCCATTGGCGATACTCTGCACCACCGGCTTTGCCGGTGGATGTGTTTTTCTTGACTTTTCCTGTTTTTCCTGTATAATCTGGGAATAATGCGAAATTTTTTAAAAAAAGGAGAAGCGCCCGTGGAAAAACAGCAAAGCAGATCTGCTGCCATCTCTCTGGCGGTGATCGCCTTCGTGATTCTGGTCGCCATTGGTCTGGTGGTGGAGCTCATCCGGTTGTATGCCCCTGGGGTCTGGGCGGCATTTTCCAGCGGCAACGGCAATGCCCTGGAGGCTTGCTTTGAGGGGGAGGGGAGGGCCTACAGTGCCTGCCTCCTTTGGCTGCTGTCCTTCGTGCAGGTGGTGTCGATTGTTCTGCCCTCCCTGCCCATTCAGCTGGTGGCGGGCATCGTCCTGGGGCCCTGGATCGGCACCGCCGTGTGCCTGTCGGCGGGGATCCTGTCCCATATGACGGTGTTTGCCCTGGGAAAGCGGGCGAAAAAGCTGCTGAACACCGTTGCCGTGACCAATCCCAAGCTGGGAAAGCTGATGAACGTCCTCTCCGTCAGCCGGAACCGGACCTATGTGACGGTGATGGTCCTGCTGGCACCGGGTCTGCCCAACGGCATCATCCCCTACGCCGCCGCCAATTCCGGCATTGTGGCCAAGGCCTATCTGCTGGCCCTGTGTGTGGCCCTGCCCCTGCCGACACTGATCACCTGTGCCGCGGGAAAGGGCATCCTGGCCGGAGACTGGCTGATCAGTGTGATCATGCTGGGAGCCCTCTACGCCATTGTAGGCGTTCTCTTTGTCAACCGGGACCGGCTGCCGGACAAGGTCCGTGGGCTGGTGAAAAAGTAATCCCCTGCCTTCTCCTGCTTGGAGAAGGTGCCGCCGCAGCGGCGGATGTGGAGGGG
>OIZO01000166.1_pt1 | contig 53511 bp, 40 predicted proteins | sample 1588551 | NCBI WGS metagenome assembly OIZO01 (sample SAMN03283271) | human gut metagenome | biome: human-associated habitat; material: feces | host: Homo sapiens | place: Peru | collected 2012
CCCGATATGAGCATAAAAGTGGGATGATAATCCCACGATATGCGAATATTGAGGCGGATTGTGGGAGTGCGTAGCACGAAGCAATCCGTAGGCATCAAAGTCGGGGGCTTTTGACCCCGACATCCTTATATCCTACTATTGTGTAACATTAACAGTATACCATAATCTTACCTTTTGAAAATAAGTTTTTTACGGCAGAAGGATTTCCTGTCCGATTTTGATGTCATCCGGATCTGTGATTCCATTCAGTGCACAGATTTCCGACACTTTTGTATTGCTTCCGTAATTACGTAAAGAGATACCGATCAATGTGTCACCTTTCTTGATCGTATAAGCCGTCGGCTGTGCCACAGCTGCCTGTGTCTGTGGTGTTTCCGATTCCACTGTCACTTCAGGTGTCGGTTCCGGTGTCGGTGTCGGCTGCGGTTCTTCTGTTACCTCTGTTGTGTCTTCCACAGCAACTTCGGTCTCCATCGTCTCCGGCACAGTGGTCTCCGCTGTAGCTGTCGCATTCTCTGCCATGGCATTGTTTTCCTGCCGCAGTGCAGCTTCCAGCTTGTCCTCTGCCACGAGTGTACTGACCTGGTTCTGTTCCTCCACCGCATCCGGTAATTTCTGCTCCATGAGACTGCTCATCGCCTGCCTGGCCGTCTCCTCCAGGGATTCCCCGGTGTTTTCCTGCCGCATCAGTGCCAGTGCCATAACGCACAGCAGTACGAACACTCCCGTGGCTGCCATCTTCATCCGGCGCAGTCCCTCCGTAGGCATGGGAATAATATTATCCCTATGTTCCGCTCGTCCGGTATATTCGACACGCCCGGCATGTCCGCTTTCCTGTCTCTGTCTGCGTTCTTCCTGCCGCTTCTTTACGACCTCATATTTTTCCTGATCTAGTTTCTCCGGTTCCGCTTCCTCTCCCCGGTTCTCCAGCATATACGCCAGCATGCTGTCATTTTTTTCATAAAATTGTGCATAACCTGCCACATACCGGCAGATCTCCTGCTCACAGATCCGGAAGCCTTCCACCATCTCGCCATTCAGGATCTGATATCCTAAAAATGTCATTTCCGGAAAATACTTCTTCCGCAGCTTCTCGATCTCCTGCTCCTGTGCCTGGGACAGGTGCCGTATCGGTTTTTGCAGAAAATTCAGTTTCGCCGAACCATAGGCGAACAGATAAGCCACACCATTCTCCGTCGTCCGTCTGCCATACAGCGCAATGGCAATGTCTTTGTTCTGTGCCATTCCGTTCATTTGTTTTATGTAAGATACCACATAATCTTCCACATAGACTCTGCAGTGCTTGTCCGCCTCTCCGATCTGCGTTATATTTTTCGGTAATTCCATACAAAAAACACCTCCCATGCCGTTTCTATCAGTTATCACTAACTATAGCATCCGCACAGGAGGTATTTTAGCGTTCTTTGTCGCGTCCTTAAAAAAACACTTCGACAAAGTTTGCATAACTATTTATTTACTCGAATTTGTATACGGTCACAGAATCATAATCACCATTTTCCCCACCAAAGATATAAGAAGGGAAGTTCTCATGATGAATAGTATCCGGATAATACTGGGTCTCCAGGGCAAATCCGGTTCTATTGTCATAGACTGCACCTGCTTTGCCCTCTTCCGGTGCGATAAAGTTGCCTGCATAGAACTGTACGCCGGGCAATGTGGTGTATACCTTCATCACTCTGCCGCTCTTCGGTCCTTTCGCAGTCGCAATATGTTTCAGGCTGCCATCCCAGTCATCAATGCAGAAATTATGATCATAGCCACCTGTCAGCTTTAACTGTTCAAAGTCTGCTTCAATATCTCTTCCGATCTTCTTCGGCTGTGTGAAATCCATGGGTGTGCCCGCCACTGCGCAGATCTCACCGGTAGGAATGGATCCCGGTACCACAGGTGTGAAATGGGAAGCTCCCAGCCATAATTCATGGTCCTCAATTCTGCCGGTACCTTGTCCGTCCAGATTAAAATAAGAATGATTGGTCAGATTAAAAATAGTCCGTTTGTCACTGGACGCATGATAATGCAGTCTTAAGGCATTCTCCTCGTCCAGGGAATAGGTGACGGACACCTTTTTATGTCCGGGGAATCCCAGATATCCATCCTCGTCCTCCAGAGAAAAGGTGACACTGTTCTCTCCCGGTACCGCATCCCAGATTCTCTTATGGAAGCCCAGCTCAATATGTGTGTGCAGGTTGTTGGGTCCATCATTTTGATCCATCCGATAATCCACACCGTCTAATGTATATGCTGCCCCTGCGGTACGGTTCGCACAGGGTCCGATCACTGCACCGAAGAAGCTGTAATTCTTATAATAACGGTCCACGCTGTCAAAGCCCAGTGTCACATCAGCTGTCACACCTTGCGCATCCGGTACCAGGATTCCTACCAGATTCGCACCGAGATCTGTTACCTTTGCCTGCATTCCCTTGCTGTTGCTCAGGGTATACAGAGAGATCTCTCTCCCTTCGGGGCTTTTCCCAAATACACTTTTTGTTACTGCCATTGTCTTCTCCTCCCACATTTATTCATTTTCTCTGCTGCTTATAACTCCACTCTGCCTTCTAAGGCACGGAGCAATGTTACCTCATCGATATATTCCAGATCACCACCCACGGGCACTCCGCTGGCAATTCTGGTCACCTTGATCCCAGTCGGTTTGATCAATTTACTGATATACATTGCCGTAGTCTCGCCCTCCAGGCTGGAATTGGTCGCAATGATCACTTCCTGCACATCTCCCTGCAGGCGTTCCATCAGTTCCTTCAGCTTGATATCACCGGGTCCCACGCCCAGCATGGGAGAGATGGCACCATGCAGGACATGATACACACCTTCGTATTTGCCGGTCTTCTCATAGGCTGCCAGGTCTCTGGTATTCTCCACAACCATGATCGTATGATGATCTCTTCTGGGATTTGCGCACACCGGGCAGATTTCCTTATCCGTCAGGGTATAACACTCCTTACAGTACCGGACATTGGCTCTGGCCTCGATCATGACATTCGCCAGTCTGTCCACACGGTCCTTCGGCATATTGATCAGGTGAAAAGCCAGTCTTTGTGCGGACTTACTGCCAATCCCGGGCAGGGCTGCCAGTTCATCTATTAATTTATTGATCTGTCCGCTGTAAAGTTCCATTAGAAAGGAAATCCTCCTAAGCCTCCGGTCATTTTGCCCATGAGCTCTGCATTGGCTTCGTCAGCCTTGCGCAGTGCCTCGTTGGCTGCTGCCACGATAGCATCCTGTAATGTCTCGATATCCTCGGGATCCACGATCTCCTCTGCCAGTTTGATGGATGTGATCTCTTTTTTACCGTTGATGGTCACTTCCACAGCTCCGCCGCCTGCGGATGCAGAGAACTCCCTGGTCTCTAATTCCTTCTGTCCCTCTTCCATCTGACGCTGCATTCTCTGTGCCTGCTTCATCAGATTGTTCATATTACCTGGCATTGCGCCTCCGGGGAATCCACCTCTTTTTGCCATATTACTGTTCCTCCATATCATTTATGATTGATTTCTCCGTGCTACGCATTCTCGAAATCATAATATATTCGCATTTCGGACTATCGTCCTGCGAGTGAGTTATTATTCTATCTTACCTTATCTGCAAGCCTGTCGCAATCCTAAATTCACGCAGGATCACTCCTCTTCATCGATCTCCATGTTGATGACTTTGCTAAGATCTACGTAGTTGTCCTCGAACTGGCGGTTACTTTCCACCGTCTGGATCGTCACTTCGATCTCCTTGCCGGAAAAGTCGGACAATAAAGCCTCCAGCTGCTGCTTATTCTGCTCGTGGGCTTCTCCTTTGAAATAATCAGAAGCCAGTCCGTCCTCCAGCACCACCATGAGCTTATTGTCTCCGCCCAGGCTCAATCTGGCATTTTTCAGATACATCTTCATGGGATTCTCCGCATTGCCTACGATAGACGGCCATTTTCGCACAATCTCCTGTACATCCTCGGGGATAGCCTTGGGCAGCTCCGGTTTAGGTCTCGCCGCGCCACCCTGCGGTCCCCCCTGTACTCCGGGAGCTCCGGCAGGCATTTGTGCTGTAACGACAATGCCGTTTTCCACTTTTTCCTCTACCTGACGGATTCGATCCAGGACAGCTTCCTGATCTGTCTCCATCTCCGGCTTGCACAGCTTGATCAGCGCGATCTCTACCAGGATACGCTTCTGCGCCGCATAGCGGATCTGTCCGGACAGCTCAGAGAAAATATGGATATAGCGGATGATCTGATCCATGGAAAGCATGGAAGCTTCTTCCTTCAGATTCGCCAGATTATCCGTGGACATATCTATGACATCCTCCAGATTATCCGCTGTCTGTACCAGCATCAGATTCCGCAGATACCAGGTGAAATCCGTGACGAACTGTACCAGCTCTCTGCCCTGCATGACAATCTCTTCCAACAGTTCAATGCATCCTAACACATTCCGGTCCATGACGAAGCGCAGCAATCTGCTGAACACTTCCGTATCCACTGCCCCCAACACATCCAGGGTCATGTCGTAGGTCAGCTCCTTGCCCAGATGGAACGCGATACACTGATCCAGAAGGCTTAGCGCATCACGCATGGAACCGTCCGCTACTTTCGCAATGTAGCGCAGAGCTCTGTCCTCCACCTGTACCTGCTCCGTGTCCATCAGTTCCTTCATGCGATCCGTGATGGTATCAATGGATATTCGTTTAAAATCATATCTCTGGCAACGGGACAGGATCGTAATGGGGATCTTGTGCACCTCTGTGGTCGCCAGAATAAAAATAACATAAGATGGCGGCTCTTCCAGCGTTTTTAACAATGCGTTGAAAGCTCCGGGGGAGAGCATATGCACCTCGTCGATGATGTAGACCTTGTATTTTCCCTCCGCAGGGGAATAGGATACCTCGTCGATGATCTCACGGATATTGTCCACACCGTTGTTGGAAGCCGCATCGATCTCGATGACATTCATGCTGGCTCCCGCCGCAATCGCCTTACAAATACGGCATTCCCCACAGGGGCCGTCCTCTGTGGGGTGTTCGCAGTTCACTGTTTTCGCAAAAATTTTCGCCACCGTAGTTTTACCGGTACCTCTCGTTCCGGTGAACAGATACGCATGGCCGATCCGGTTCGCCCGTAGCTGATTCTTCAGTGTGGTCACGATATGATCCTGACCCTTGACATCGGAAAAAGCGTCCGGGCGGAATTTCCGGTATAGTGCTGTATATGACATGTTTTTTCTCTCTTCCTAACTTTGTTCTGCCGTGAAGACTTTCTTAATCACCAAAGCAGATGCCCAGCATCTTCGCCTCCTGTACGATGGTGGCATCAGGGTCCACGGTCTTAAGCTTGCCCGCTACATCCTCTAACGGAACTCTTACGATCTCACGGTTCTTATAGCCTACCATGAAGCCGTACTGGTTGTCCAGGATCAGCTTGCCTGCCTCGGAGCCCAGACGGCTGGCGAATACTCTGTCGTAAGGGCAGGGGCTTCCGCCTCTCTGCATATGGCCGGGTACGGTGACACGTACTTCTCTGCCGGTCTTCTCCTGGATCTGTGCAGCCACTTCGTAAGATACGGAAGGGAACGGATATTTTTCCATCTTTTTCTTGTAATCTTTTTTCGGAAGGGCTGCATCCTCTTTGGAGATAGCACCCTCGGCTACCGCGATGATGGTAAAACGGCAGCCTTTTTTGTCCCTGTCTTCAATCTTCTCGATCACCTTATCGATATCATAAGGAATCTCGGGAATCAAAATGATATCCGCACCGCCGGCCATGCCTGCATTCAGGGTAAGCCATCCTACCTTATGTCCCATCACTTCCACGATAAATACTCTGCCATGGGAAGCCGCTGTGGTGTGGATGCAGTCGATGGCATCCGTTGCAATATCCACTGCACTCTGGAAACCGAAGGTCATATCGGTGCCCCACAGATCATTGTCAATGGTCTTAGGCAACGTTACGATATTCAGACCTTCCTTGCGCAACAGGTTCGCAGTCTTGTGGGTGCCGTTACCACCGAGAATTACAAGGCAGTCCAGCTGCAGCTTGTAATAGTTCTGCTTCATGGCTTCCACTTTGTTCAGCCCGTTGGGATCCGGATCCTGGATCGTCTTGAACGGGGTCCGGGAGGTTCCCAGGATCGTGCCGCCCTTGGTAAGGATGCCGGAGAAATCCTTGTCTGTCAGCATGCGGAAATTACCGTAGATCAGTCCTCTGTAGCCATCCAGGAAGCCGTAGATCTCCACCTCTTCCTTACCGTTCGCCAGTGTCTTCACCACACCTCTCATAGCTGCGTTCAGGGCCTGGCAGTCACCACCGCTCGTTAACATTCCGATTCTCTTCATCGTAGGATCCTCCGTTTCTATATTTCACTATTTTCTCTTGCGTTTGCTGTAACTATGCAAAACTGTCTTCGTTCTGCCAATACTTATTTCTATTTTAATACATTTATTTTCATCTGAAAATAGTTTGTTGTAATTTCCGGCAGATTTCTCCCCTATGGCAAAACAAACCTCAGAAGCACCGGGCCTCTGAGGTTCGCTTATCATCTTATCATACGTTATTTGAATTTAAACTTTCCTTTGATCATGGTCACGTAGACAGCTGCGCCGCCACCGCCGACCACTACGGCTCCGGCTGCTGCCGCTGCCGCCACGCGGCCTGCGTTCGTTCCCTTACCGGAGGTCTCCGTTATCTGCTCTGTGCCGGATTCCTGAGAGCCGGAATTCTGGGCGGTCATGGAATCTATCCGCTCCTCCTGCGGTGCTTCTCCACTCGATTCCTGCGTGTCCTGTGCCTCCCCGGAGGGCTTTGCCGCATCTTCCTTACGGTTTTCGTCCGCAGTGGGTGTTGTCGGGGGCACGGGAATTACAGAAGGCTTTACCACACCGGGTGTGGCAGGCGTTGCCGTGGCTACGGGAGGTGCTGCCGCGTCCGTGGCCTTCCGGTCCGTATTGGACGCCTGACTGCTGTCATCGTCGTTACTGGCAGCAGGCTTCTTCGGTGCGATCTCATAACCGCAGATCGTACAGATCTCCGCCCGTTCTGTGGTGGCCGCGCCACCGGATGCATGCTTTTCCGTATTGCTGGTGATTCCACAGACACCACACTTATGCCAGTGTCCGGTCATATCGGACAGATATCCTTCTGCCCAGCTATGATCCGTCTTCGGAAGAACGATCTCTGTCGCTGTTATGCTCTTGCTTCCGTCCGCGGATGCAAAATACAGTCCGCAGACGTCGCAGGTCCAGTATTCGATGCTGCCCTCTGCCTGACAGGTGGGTTCCACCCGGTCGTGGCGGTTCAGCGGGCCGTGACCGGAGTTCCATGTCTTCGATACGGCGGGGCTTGCGTTATAATCATCAGTTTCCGCATAGCGGATCCGTGCAGTCACCTTCTCGTTGTGACCGACTCCGGTGGATTTGGTCTGCCCCCAGTCCGTTCCATCAAAGCTGAACTCCACGTCAGTGCGATCTGTGGTGATCTGCGCCGCCAGATCATTGCCGCTGACGGTAAAGGTCATGTCAAAGGCATCCGGATCCGGGGTATCCTCGCGGTCTGCTTTTGCGGTGCGAAGGATGTACACATCAACATGGAAATCCTCATAATTCTGTGACTGTAATTTAACCGATAATATGGCAGTCTTGTCGATATCTTCCACAGTATTTTCTCCCAGGGTAAATATCAGCTTTCCTTCCGAATATTCAACCTTGGAATCTGCTGCCAAAATGTTCTCTGAATCCTCTCTCGTTATAACAGTCATTACTGTTTTTCCCAGATCTTCGGGCAACCCCGGTATCTGCACAGCCCTCTCTTCCTTGGCTGCCCAGCTGTATTGCAGTTTCAGATCTTCAAGGTTCCAGGCTGATGCCGGTTGAATCATCAATTTCACCGATGCGGTCAACGTCTGATAGTATTCCGGATGTTCCGGAACAAATGTCGCCGTATAGGTCTCGCTGTCACTGACATAAGGAATCTCATCTCCGTCGATCTTCCAGCTTCCGTCAATAACATTATTCCCCAGCTTCGCTGTCAATCCGTTCACTGTAAGGCCACTCAGTTTCGTGCCATAGGTTCCGCTGGCAATGCCATCACCCTCTGCCGTAAGTGCTGTCGGGGCGATATTCACAGTCAGATCCTTCGTTGTCTGCTCCGGGAAGAAAGAAGAGTTTGTCCCGGTGTAAACGAGGGTGAAGGTGGTCTCGCCTGCGGTCTGTGCCCTGTAAGTTGCGATGCCGTTCTTGAAATCCGCTGCGCTTACCACCGGGGTATCCCCGATCCGGATTTCAAAGCTGCCCTCCGTATCTTCCGCAGAGATGGTCTGTCCGTCTGTCGCAAAGTTTACCAGTGCCTTTGCGTTGAAAGTAATCTTCTCTCCGTAGGTAAGCGTACTGTCATCTGTTATCTCAAAAGATAGACCTGTGGTGTACTTCACAGGAACTGCGTTATTCTCCCCAAGAGAAGGGTAGTAGGCGATTCCGGTCTCTTTGTCGTTGGCTTTCTTCGTCCAGATGGCCGGATCAAAGCCATTGTCTTTGAGTTCTTTGAAAAAGCTGGAAGAGGTCAGTTGCAGGGTAGAATGTCCCAAATCACCGTCATCTTTTACGTTACAAATATCGTTATTGAAATAGCAATTCTCCGAGCCGGGATCACCATTATTTGATATTCCCGCAAGTTCTCCATTCCCTTTGACATTTCCTATGCTGATGCAATAATCAATGGTTCCGCTCTTGCCACAGATTCCTGCCGCAGAATTCTTTCCCTGCACGTCTCCTGCAAAAAAGCACTGGGAAATCTTATTATAGACTCCACTCTGACTACAGATTCCTCCTGCGGTCCCACCTTTTACCGTCCCTATAAAGGAGCAGCCATAAATTTCGCCCTTAAGCAGATACCCACAAATTCCTCCTGCCGCGTTATTCGAAGCAATCACTCCGTTGGCAGCCAAAAGCATTACTTTACCGCTTTCTGCGATCTGACCATTTATGTTACCTATCCCGCCAAACAAGCCCAGACAATTACCTGTCATATTGACATGGCTTATCGTATGTCCGTCTCCACTGAATTTTCCTATGTATGGAGTTCCGGGATTTCCAATAGATCTGAGTTCCACTCCGCTCACATCAATATTGTTTTTTAATACATAGTTTTCGTTACAGTTTGCCGTATCCTGTCCGATGGCTGCGAATTCCTCCGCCGTGGTGATCAGGGTATAGGTATCCCAGTCGTCACCATTCGTTGTAACATAGTTGTATACCGGTACGGAAGCAGTCTTCGTCTCTCCGATCTCTGCCACCTTTGTCAGATTGATGTAAGTCCCTGCGGCTGTACCAAATCTACTTCCTGTATCTGTAGCCGCTGCAGTGCTGGTATCGACACTGCCCTCTTTCCAGATTGTAGAATTCAAGCCCTCCGGAAGTGCACCGCAAAGCTGCCCTGCCGTTAGTGCTGTTCCTGCGTCAAAGCCTCCGGTAATTGCATCCATATTGTAATAACAATTTGAAATATGCCCCGTACTTTCAGAAGCAGTGCTACCTACAATTCCGCCAAAAGATTCTCCTCCACTGACTTTCCCCAGATTTACACATGCAGTAATACTCGCAGACGCAATGCTATCATCAAAGAAGCCAAATATTCCACCACCGGTACTTTCATTTTGTGTAGTTGTTACCTTTATCTCACCGGTATTCAGGCAATTTTCGGCAGTACACCGATCCCCCATCCCGGCAATGCCACCAGCGCTTCTTTTTCCGCTTACTTCACTGCTATTGTAGCATTGTGAGACTTTACCACCCGGATTTCCGCCAAAATAACCGCATATGCCCCCAACCCTTCTTTCGCCGTTTATTTTATTTGCAATACTACGGCAGTTCTCAATATTTATTTCATATGCCCATCCCACAATCGCTCCAACATGGCTTTTTCCGCAAATATCAGAATTCCTAACTGTAATATTTTTTATGGCACTATTAATATTATGTTTTGTGCATTCTCCAAACAAACCGACATAATCCTTCGAGGAATTACTTATCTGCATTCCCGTCACAGTATGGTTATCGCCGTCAAAATTCCCTTTAAAAGGATTCCTAGAGTTTCCTATTGGTGTCCATTCCTGATTGTTAAGATCAAGATCATTTTTCAGAACAATATATAGTCCATTGTACGGCTGTCCTTCATTCACAGTTTTTGCAAAATACGCAAGTTCCTCCGCAGTATTGATCTGATAGGGATCATTTTCCATACCGGTGCCTCCGGCAAACCCACTTGCAATCGTACCGTTCCACACATCCGTCTCCGCTCTCGCACTCACCGGCACGGCGATCCACGCCAGTGCCGCCAGTGCCAGCAAGGCCAGTCTCATCTTCATGCTCCATGCTTTTGTACTTTTCTTCATAACCCTCATGCCTTTCTATATCCTGCAAAATTTCAAATATTTCCCAACCCTTTGCAGATGTAAAATCCAATTTTGTTTTTATACTATCCGTATCATTTATTATACCGAAAAAGCAAAGGCATCGTCAATATTTTCCATACGATTCGTCTCATATTTTTATAAAATTTTGTCAAACAAGTGCGCCCACCGCAAAATCGAGCAGGCTGGCTCATCGTAAACACAAAAAAGGAGCCACCGGATCTCTCCGGTCACTCCTCGTTGCCTTCTCTGAAAAATATATCCAGTTTTCCCAGACATTTGATCAATGTCTTCATTTCTTCCTCGTCCAGATCCCGAATGATCGTATGGATCATTTTCCTGTGGAAATCTCTATGATGGAAAAAGGCTTTCCGCCCCTTCTCTGTCAGGGTCACCAGCACCACACGTTTGTCCTGTGTGCTGCGGTTACGCTCCAGGTAGCCTTTTTTCGAAAGGCCGTTCATATTCGTGGTCAGGGTTCCCACGGTGACGTGGAGTTCCCCCGCGATCCGGGACATACTCTTTGGTTCCTCGATGCCGATAGCCTCCAGAATGTGCATATCATTATTCGTAATATCCTTGAATTCTTCTGTTATGACCGCCTTTGCCTCTGCATCCATCACATTATGGAACAAATTCACCAATAATTCATTCAGTACCCGGTTGTTGCTCTTCTCCATAGTGTCCTCTACGATATCTGAAATATCTCTGTCGTATGTCCGAGATTTTTCGAAGCTGCCTTCTCCGACAGATAACCATCGTGTACGGCTCTCCGAATTATTTTCAGTATATCGTCTACCAGGTCATCACGCAAGCCCCAATCGTAAGCCCGGCGCCGAATCCCGCCAGAACGATGCGGTCACCGCGGTGCAGCTTTCCCTGCTTGTGTAGTTCATCCAGAAGCACCGGAATGGAGGCAGAGGACAGATTGCCTACCCTCTCCAGATTTGTAGGAAATTTTTCGCGATCCGCATGAAGGCGTTTCGCCACTGCATCAATAATACGTGCGTTGGCCTGATGCAGTACGAACAGGTCAATATCCGGCACAGCAAGTCCGGCATCCGACAACGCTTCCTCAATGCATTGCGGCACCCGTCTGGTGGCGAACCGGTACACTTCCTGTCCATCCATCTGAATAAAATGCTCTCTGTCGTCCATCGGCTGGTTTTGATCTGTTTTTACCGCCGAAGTCCTTGCATACGGGGTTGTCAGTTCCCTCGCATCGCATTGTAAGACGCCACCGCCGGTACCGTCGGAGTGCAGTGCCCGGCCCAGAATTCCTGCTGCCGGTATCCGTTTCTCCTCCGCCGTCTCCTGCATCCCTTTCTCTGTCTCCGGCAAAGCGTTACTGTATTCCACCGCCCGAGACTCCGTCCTGCATCGCTCCACAACTACCGCCCCGGCGCCGTCTCCGAACAGAATACAGCTGCCCCGGTCCTTCCAATCCACCAGTTTAGACAGTACCTCACTGCCGATGACCAGCGCATTTTCCGCAAGTCCCGTCCGCAGATAGGCATCCGCGGTATTCAGTGCAAACAAAAATCCGGAACAGGCCGCATTCACATCAAAAGCCAGTGCATTCACTGCGCCGATGTCCGCCTGTACCTGGCAGGCGCAACAGGGCAGATACTGCTCCGGAGAACAGCTTGCCACCAGGATCAGGTCAATCTCTTCTGCTCTTTTTCCTGCCTGTTCCAGCGCTTTACGGGCTGCTTCTGACGCAAGCGTCACAACTGTCTCCCCCACAGACACATGACGCTCACGGATACCGGTTCTCTCCCGGATCCATTCATCCGAGGTTTCCACCATCTGCTCCAATTCTTTATTTGTAACAATCCTTCCCGGAAGTGCACTTCCGGTTCCGGTGATTCTTATGGTCCTCACGCCATTTCCTCCATGATATCCACTGTTCTTTCTATTTTCTGCGCCCTCCAGGCATTGCTGCCACAGAACAGCAGTCCGTTATCCACATCTCCCGTTGCCGCATTGATCAACGCTCTGGTGATGCAATAGGGCGCCGTCTTCGGGTCGCAGGTCTTAATGCAATGTCTGCATCCGGTCATAAACCGTTCTCCGGCTGCCACTTTTTCCAGAAAAGCATTCTGTATGGCTCTGCCGGGCATTCCCACCGGGCTTTTCACAATGACAATGTCTTCTTTCCGTGCGCTGAGATATGCCTGCTTGTATGCCTCCGCCGCATCACATTCCTCTGTGGTCACGAAACGGGTTCCCATCTGTACCCCTGCAGCCCCGAGGTACAGGCAATGCTCCAGATCCCTCCGGTCATAAATACCGCCTGCTGCGATCAGTGGGATTCCCAGTTCTGCTGCCTGCCGGATCATTACCGTCAGTTCTCTCTCATAGTTCTCCGGTGTGTAAGTATCCAGCTCTTCCCGCTTAAAGCCTAGATGTCCACCTGCCAGCGGCCCCTCCGCTACAATGAAATCCGGCTTCCTGCCGTATTTTTTCATCCAGTATTTCGTGACCACCGACAGGGCACGGGTACTCGACACGATCGGAGCCAGCATTGTCCGGTGGCTGCGCCCGGGCATTCCGTTTTCCGTCTCTGCCACAACTCCGGGCAGATCTAACGGCAGTCCGGCACCGGAGATAATGCAGTCGGTACCTGCCAGCACTGCTGCCCTGACATAATCCTCGTAACGCTGCGTTGCCACCATGATGTTGACACCGACGATACCGCCTTTCGCGATCTGTCTTGCTTTTTCTATTTCTTTTCCGATAGTACGCAGATTACAGGCGATGGGATCTCTGTCAAAATCCGGTTCCCGGAAACCGATCTGGGCAGTAGAAATGATGCCGATCCCACCGGCAGCTGCCACTGCTCCCGCCAGACCGGACAGGCTGATTCCCACACCCATGCCTCCCTGGATCACGGGAATATCTGCATGTAATTCCCCCAAGATCATTTTTCCGTGCTTCATCCCACATTACCTCTCGTTACCGCTTTAATACTTGCGGAACCTTTCATAACGTTCCTCTGCGATCTGTTCACCGGTCATGCCGGTATATTTTTGCAGGAATTCCTTGATATGTTCCTTGAGATACCCGCCGATGGCTTCCACGGTACTTTGGTCTGCCCCGCCGTATTCCGGTACGATCCTCTCGATCACTCCGAGGCGTTTCAGGTCCTCGGATGTAATATTCATGACTTCACTGGCTTCTCTGGCACGGTCAGCATCCTTCCATAATATAGAAGCAAAGCCTTCGGGAGACAGGATCGAGTATGTGGCATTTTCCATCATCCATACCTCATTGCCTACCGCCGTAGCCAATGCTCCGCCGCTACCGCCTTCTCCGATAAGGATACACAATACCGGTACTTTCAAGGCTGACATCTCCAGCAGGTTCCGGGCAATGGCCTCGCCCTGGCCTCTCTCCTCCGCCTCCACACCGCAGAAAGCTCCCGGCGTGTTTACAAAGCTGATAATGGGGCGGTGGAATTTCTCCGCCTGTTTCATCAGGCGCAGTGCCTTACGATACCCCTCCGGCATGGGCATGCCGTAATTGCGTCTGGCACACTCCGCAAAATCCTTGCCCTTCACATCTGCCAGCACTGTCACCGGCTGCCCGTCCAGGAATGCCACCGCACCTACCAGTGCTTTATCATCCCCATAATAACGGTCTCCGTGAGCTTCCACTACATAATCGAAAATGTAGGGAATATAGTCGGTCGCTGCCGGTCTGTCCACTCTCCGGACTGTCTTGACCTTTTCCCATGCCGTTCTGGGGAGTGTCAGGAATGACCGTTCCTTCACGATCTCCGTAGGTTCAAAATGGAAGTCAATATTTTTCTTAAAATCTGCATAATTCCCCTCACTGCACCGATGCGTCGTGATCAGGAAATATAAGGTCTTCTTCAGATTCTCCCGGCGGACGATACCGTCCACAAAACCATGCTCCTGTAAAAATTCCGCTGTCTGGAAGCCGTCAGGGAGACGCTGTCCCAAGGTCTGCTTAATGACTCTCGGTCCTGCAAAGCCGATCAAGGCTCCCGGTTCCGCCATGATCACATCTCCCAGCATGGCAAAGCTGGCCGTTACGCCACCTGTGGTGGGATCCGTCAAAATAGTCGCATAGAGAAGTCCTGCTTCTCCATGCCGTTTGATCGCTGCGGAGGTCTTTGCCATCTGCATCAGCGACACAATTCCCTCCTGCATTCTCGCACCGCCGGAACAGCAGAACAAAAATACAGGCAGCCGCAATTCTGTCGCCTTTTCAATTGCCCGGGTGACTTTCTCGCCGACCACATGCCCCATGCTTCCCATCATAAATTTGGATTCGCAGATGCCGATCACAGCCTTTTCCCCGTAGATCTCGCATTCACCTACGGTCACAGCTTCTTTTACGCCGGATTTTTCCCTGGCCTCCGACAGCTTTTCTTCATAGCCCTCATATTTCAGTGGATTGCTCTCTTCTATCTCCTCGAACCAAGGCTGAAAGCTTTTCCGGTCTGCCACCATGCGAATCCGGTTGTGGGTCTTCACCCGGAAATAATAACCACATTCGTAACAGACATATTTATTTTTCGCTGCCCGGTCTCTGTTTATCATTTTCTTACATTTCGGGCATTTGATCTCTGTTTCTATCGTTACATTTCCCATACTTGCACCTCTTATTTTGCGTCACTCTTATCTCTCTGTCCCACTCATAAAAAACTTCCGCAGACTATTTTTATTTTACTGCAAAGGTAAGTTCTGCTTTCGCCGCCAGTTTTCCGTTTACCGTGGCGATCGCTTCCCCGACACCTATCGGTCCCTTGCTGCGGATAATGGTGGTCTCCAGTTCCAAGGTGTCTCCGGGACGCACCATCTGTTTGAATTTTGCCTTGTCAATCCCTGCAAAATAAGCTGTCTTGCCTCGGTTCTCCGGCAGAGACAGGATTGCCACCGCCCCGGTCTGGGCCAGTGCCTCCAGGATCAGTACTCCGGGCATCACCGGATTTCCCGGAAAATGTCCGGCAAAATACGGTTCATTGAAGGTTACGTTTTTGCGTCCCACCGCTCTGACACCGGGCTCCAGCTCCTCGATAGTATCGATCAGCAGAAAGGGATGTCTGTGGGGCAGAATCTCCATGATTTCCTGGGTGTTATATACTGACATGATTCCTCCGTTCCGATTATTCCATATACTTCTTTAGCAAGAGACTGGCATTATGTCCGCCGAAACCTAACGAATTGGTCAGTGCATAAGGCACCTCTTCTTCGTAGCTGTCCCGACAGTAATTCAGATCCAGTTCCTCCTCCGTCTCACGCAGTCCCACGGTGCGGTGGATATAGCCTTCCTGAATTTCTTTTACACAGGTAACAAACTCCACTGCACCTGCTGCTCCCAGGAGATGTCCCACCATGGATTTGGTGGAATTGATCTTCAGATCATAAGCATGTTCTCCAAATGCGAGCTTGATAGCTCTGGTCTCGAACAGGTCATTATGATGGGTGCTGGTTCCATGGGCATTAATATAAGTAAGCTCCTCCGGTTCCACCCCGCCGTCTTTTAAGGCATTCAGCATGGCGGTAGCCGCCCCGCTGCCGTCCTCCGCAGGGGAGGTAATATGGTAAGCATCCGAAGAACAGCCATACCCGATCAACTCCGCATAGATCTTAGCTCCGCGTCTCTTTGCATGCTCCAGTTCTTCCAGCACCACTACTGCCGAGCCTTCTCCCATAACGAAACCATTGCGGTCTTTATCGAAGGGAATAGAAGCTCTCTGAGGATCTTCACTAAACGACAATGCTGTCAGTGCGGAAAATCCGGCAATGCCGATGGGTGTAATAGAACTTTCCGTTCCTCCGGCTACCATCACGTCTGCATCACCGTACTGGATCGTACGATATGCTTCTCCGATGGAATGTGTACCGGTTGCACAGGCAGTCACAACGTTCAGGCTCTTGCCCTTCAGCCCATAGGCAATGCTGACATTACCTGCTGCCATATTGGAGATCATCAGAGGCACCAGCATGGGTCCTACCCTGCCGGGACCTTTTTCCTTCAGACGGTCATATTCCCGCTCCATGGCCTGTAAGCTTCCGATGCCGCTTCCCACACTGCAGCCCACCATATACGGATCTTCCTGTTCCATAATAAGACCTGCATCTGCGATCGCCTGTCCGGCAGCCGCCACGGCGAACTGGCAGAACTGCTCCATTCTGCGGGCGGATTTTTTGTCCATATATTGTGCAGGATCAAAATCCTTCACTTCTGCCGCCAGCTTACAACGGTAATCCGCAGTATCAAAATAGGTTATCGGACCGAATCCGGTCTTGCCCTCTTTGATACCATTCCAGAATTCCTCTACGCTGTTTCCAATCGGAGTGATAGCTCCCATGCCTGTTACTACAACTCTTCTATTTTTACCCATACGTGATATACTCCCTCGCGTCCTGAATTATTTTCTATCCTGCTGTACTGTTAGCGGACATATTTTCTATTCTGCTTTACTGTTGCCGGAGGTATTTTTTACATTGCCATACCGCCGTCCACGCACAGTACCTGGCCGGTGATATAGTCCGAGGCATTTCCTGCCAGGAACAGTACCGCCTGTGCGACATCCTCCGGTCTTCCCATTTTCTTAAGCGGGATCTGTCCGACCGCATTGTCCTGTACCGCCTCCGGCAGCTTGTCTGTCATATCTGTCCGGATAAATCCGGGTGCCACGGCATTCACACAGACGTTTCTGGATGCCAGTTCTCTCGCTACACTTTTCGTCAGGCCGATCAGCCCCGCCTTGGATGCGGAATAATTAGCCTGCCCGGCATTCCCGACGATGCCACTGACAGAAGAGATATTGATGATTTTCCCATATCTCTGCTTCATAAAGGTCTTCGTCAGATGCCGGATCATGTGAAATGCGCCCTTTAGATTCGTGTCCAGCACAGCATTGAATTCTTCTTCCGTCATCCGCACGATCAGATTATCCCGCGTGATCCCGGCGTTATTGACAAGGATGTCAACTCTGCCGTATTTCTCTGTTACTGCCTTTACAAAGGCTTCACTCTCTGCAAAATCTGCAACATTGCACTTCGCAGCCTCCGCCATGCCGCCGCAGCTTCGAATGTCCGCCGCCACCGCTTCCGCCGCCTCTGCAGAGCCGTTATAATTAATGATCACCGTGGCTCCTTCTGCTGCCAGTGCCTGTGCAACTGCTTTTCCAATGCCCCGTGATGCCCCTGTGACAATAGCAACTTGTCCTGTCAGGCTTTTTCCTGTCAACATGCCAGTTCCTCCATCACCCGGTCCAGATCCTCCGGTTTCTCGATATTGTATACTTTGACATTTCTGTCAATTTTACGGACGAAGCTTGTGAGTGTCTTCCCCGGGCCGATCTCTATAAAAGTGTCCACGCCATCCGCGATCATGCGCTCTATGCTCTGGGTGAACTGTACGGGACTGGATACCTGTTGTTTCAGCAGTTTCGCAACCTGTGACGCATCTGTCACATAATCCGCTGTTACGTTGGATACATAAGGAATCCAAGGGGTTGACAGCTTGACGCTTTTCAGTTCTTCTGCCAATTGTTCTCCTGCATTTTTTAACAGGGCTGAGTGGAACGGTCCGCTGACCTTTAAGGGGATACAGCGTTTTGCACCTGTTTCTTTCAGCGCTTCTGATGCCGCCTCTACTGCATCTGCCTCTCCGGTGATCACGATCTGTCCCGGGCAGTTATAATTTGCCACGGAGACGACTTTGCCGGTTTCTTTTGCTGTCTGTTCGCAGATTGCTGCCACAGCATCTCCGTCCAGCCCTAATACTGCTGTCATGGCTCCACCTTCCGGATAGGCCTCCTGCATATAGATACCACGCATCCGGATGATACGGAACAGATCCGGCAATTCCATCACACCAGCGGCAGCCAGCGCCCCATATTCTCCCAGGCTTAAGCCTGCTGCCATCTCTGCTTTCAGTCCTTTTGCCTCCAATACTTTCAGAATAGCCACTTCCATGGTCAGCATGGCGATCTGCGTATATTCCGTAATGTTGATATAAGGATTTTCTTCAAAGGTCAGCTGCTCCATAGAGTACGGATGTCCGCTATCCGCCTGCTTTTCCCGCTTATCCTGCCAGTACAGATTCTGAAGTACCTTGTCCGCCAGCTTCCATACCGCCTGTGCTTCCGGGTAAGTATCATGGAATTCTTTTCCCATTCCTATGTACTGGGATCCCTGTCCCGGGAATAAATATGCGATTTTGCTCATTTTGTCATCTCCTATTACTATGTGATGCTATTGTTCTCCTCGGTTACAGCACATTTTTTATAATGCACCGTTTTCCATATAACTACGCTGCCTGTCGCTGTTCGAAATCTACTGTCAGCGGTTACCTGTCGCTATATTTTATTTATGCTGTCCTTGTGCCGCTATGCACTCCTGAGCCTGCTGCACTGTTTCTTCAATAATCTCACGGCAGGTCTGTTCTCTGCGGATCAGTCCTGCGATCTGTCCCGCCATCAGGGTTCCATTTACGGTATCCCCATCCTGCACTGCCTTCCTAAGAGATCCCAACGTCAGCTTTTCCAGTTCCATGAAGTCTGCATTTTCCTTTTCCAACTTCAGATATTCTCTGGTCATCTGATTGCGCAGGGAACGCACCGGATGTCCGGTAGACATTCCCGTGACCACGGAATCGATATCCTTTGCCTTGATGATCTGATTCTTATAATTTTCATGGACGATGGATTCCTTTGATGCGACGAACCGGGTGCCCATCTGGATACCTTCCGCTCCCAGCATAAAAGCCGCCGCCATTCCTCTGCCATCGGCGATACCTCCGGCTGCGATCACCGGGATAGATACCGCATCCACTACCTGCGGCACCAGCGCCATGGTCGTGGTGGAACCGATATGTCCACCGCTTTCCATGCCTTCCGCCACCACAGCGTCCGCTCCGGCACGCTCCATCATCTTCGCCATAGCCACACTGGCTACCACCGGAATGACTTTCACTCCGGCATTTTTCCACAGCTCCATGAATTTTCCGGGATTTCCCGCACCTGTCGTTACCGCTTGTACTCCTTCTTCCACAACAATCTTAGCTACTTCCTCTGCGTTGGGATTGAGCAGCATGATATTCACGCCGAAGGGCTTGTCGGTCAGCTCTTTACATTTACGGATTTCCTCCCGGACGACCTCCGGCGGAGCGGAAGCGGCACCGATGATGCCTAAGCCTCCGGCATTCGATACCGCTGCCGCCAGCTTATGTTCCGCCACCCATGCCATGCCGCCCTGGAAAATAGGATATTCGATTTGTAGAAGTTCCGTGATCTTTGTTCTCATTGTCTTTCTGATCCTTCTCGTCGTTCTGCGTTATATTACATATTCTGTTGCAGTTCCTTACGCCTGCTCCTGAATATATCTGATAACATCACCTACTGTTGCCATATTTTCCAATTCCTCGGAAGGAATGGACACACCATATTCCTCTTCAAATGCCATTACCAGTTCAAACAGATCCAGGGAGTCCACTTCCAGATCCTCCTTGAAACGGGTCGCCTCCGTGATTTCTACATTCTCCTGGTTTAACTGTTCTCTGATGATAGCTGCTACTTTCTCTAACATGTTTTTACTCTCCTTATGCATTTCATTATTGTGTTTCTGATACCTTGGTTTACTACTTTGTCGTCTCCGGCGTATTCGCTTTCCCTTCGCAATTGTTGTCAGTATTGACCTTTTGCATTTCAAGTCTATCTTCGCCGAATTATTTTGACTATCAAAGCATTTATCTGCAATATACTACGAAGATGTTGTTCTGTCAACATCTTTTTTTATTATTAACTCTGCACCATATTTTCATCGCTCTGGCGGTAAAATCAGGATTTTTCGTTTCTCCCCTTGCCAAACCGGCATTTTTCAGATAAAATAATTTACGTTGTAATCTTTTGGAGACGTATCGAAGTGGTCATAACGGGGCGCACTCGAAATGCGTTAGCCCTTCTCGGGCACGTGGGTTCAAATCCCACCGTCTCCGCGCATAAAAAGCCGGCAGTCTGTAAAATAGACCGTCGGCTTTTGTATTTTAGAAAAATGTGTTACATCTCCCGCAGGATCTGCATAATCGTATCATAATGCTCCGGATCATGCGGGAAGTTACAGCCCGAGCAATCCTTGATCCGCCTACCGTTTTTCGCGAAATACCGGGTATTCCCCGGGCAGTGCTCCAGACGGTACAGGGGGCAGTAGCAGAACAGGCAGTTGAACTCCGTAAGGCCCTTATGGCAGGGGAAATATTTACAATCTTTATTTTCAAAAAAGCGATAAGAATTTTCCATGCTGATATCGACATCCTCCCATTGATTACAAATTTTGTGCCATTGGCACAAATTTATGTGTGAAACTTAGAACTTCTTCACGAAAGAGCCCTTGCTCTGAGTGATTAGAAGTTCTTTTCACACTTCACACTTCTTCTGCCATGCACATTCCATGGGCAATCCCCTGCTCCTGCAGCTGTTCCTCCAGCTGATTCAGGGCATCGTCTTCGTCTTCCGCAAATATGACTGCCTGATAGACTTCCTCCGACCCCTCCGGCGCCAGCGCCGTCACCTCATACATCTGCATGATCGTTACCTCTTATCTTTCCGATACATTTCGCCCCAAAATTATGCATCGTTCTTCTATCAGTCTTTCAAATCTTTTTATCCTTTCGGCAATAATCCCCTCGGTGATCTTAATAAAACATAGTTGGTTCCATTTCATTGTCGTGCACAATTTTCATTAATGAAAGCATTGCTAAATTATGAATCGTATCTCTCACTTCGTATTCTTTTTCCTGTTTCCAATGCGGTTTCCAGTTAAGAACATAATCATAAATATCTTTATCGGAAATAATCGCCTCGCTCAAAGCTAACTGATCATAAGCGTATAAAACCGTTGCAATCATTTCGGCCTGTTCCGTCCTTTTTACTCTGGCAAATAGATCCACTGTTTTGACAACAGCATTCCATTCTTCCTCTGTATATCTATCTTTTTTCAACACAACGCCATCTGCAACACTCAATGAAATCATTCTTCCCAATTGTTTCTCAACAATCAGATTTGCATTTGCCAATGCTACTATGGATTCCTTTGCCTGCGGGGAATATGGACCAAATTCTCCTTTGGAAAAAACGAATCCTGTATCAACACCATTTCTGGTGAGTACATAACATATTTTTTGATAAATTGTTCTTCCTACTTTTAATGAGTACTCTCTATTATTTAATTCCTTAATTACCTGAAGAATCAAATACCACTTCGAATTAACTTGAATTTGTCTGCTTCCGAGCATTTCCTCCTGTAAAGATTCCTGTTCCAAAAAATCAGTCGATAATTCTTTGGGATTAGTGCCAAAAGGCGCATATATCTCTATTCGAATTGGTAATTCTTTTAATTTACTATACATTATCGGGCCGACAACTCTCCATGTCAGCCCTCCGTTTCCACAACCTAATGGCGGAAATGCGATACTGTCAATCCCCATTTTTTCATAATTATTAACAAACCAGTCTAATCCGTCAATAACATATGATAATCTTGATGGTGATCTCCAATGATCTTTGGTCGGGAAATTAATAATCTTAATATCTCCATTATCATATAAATATGGTGCCCCCGGTTTTACTTCACCGGAATTACATTTTTTAACATACTGTGTATACATATCAGGATATCTTTTTTTGAATTCCAAAGCAATTCCCTTGCCCATTACGCCCACACAGTTGATCGTATTTACAATAGTAGTGCACTTACTGGAAAACATATCTCCAATTTTAACTATCATCTAATTGACTCCTTTAGAAGAAAACCCTTGGTTCCATTTGAATTTGCTTATCAAATCCGACATTCTGTAACTTTTCAGCCGCTACTTCATTTATTACAGCAGCACATATTACATAATCATATGGTATAACATGCGGAACTAATACTTCCGCACATTTAATAGATTTCTTGCGCATTTGTTCAAAATAATCTTCATCTATCCAATATCTTGCATATACCAGATCAAAATCTATCAAATTCATCCCCATTTCCGGTGAATAAAAACTGGCATAATCACTCGAAGCGTTTCTGTCAGAAATAATCACACCAGGTATGTCTAAAATTTGATAATCAATTTTTAAAATACAAATATTTTCATTTTGACTTCTCCTGGCCGAAAGCATCGGGTTATGCGGATCAAAATAAACATTAGCATATTGATGCAATTTTAAGCCGTTCGGAATTTTGACATTATCTCTTCTTTCTTGCACTTCATTCATCGCAATGGATGTATGTGTAACACGTTGGGCTCTCTCATTTGATAACAATCCCCTTCGCATTATGGAAGGAATATTGTCAATCGCCTGAATATTATATAACCCCGTTTGTTTTGTTCTTTCAACGAATATCTCCGATCCCCTCATCAATAATCCTCCCCTAATGCTTTATTATACATTGTAAGGATAACACAATTTTGCAAAAATGTCGAACATTTGTTTGCATTTTATAACTTCTTACCCTCTATCTTTTCTCCCCGGCACCGCTTCCATATCAAACATGCTCAATGCAATATTCACCTTATCCATCCGCACAGTCTCTTTTCCCTGTTCCAGATCTCTGACAAAGCGAAGCCCCAGTCCCGAACGCATCGCAAACTCTTCCTGAGTCAGCCCTGATGCTTTTCTGTTTTCTTTTACAAATTCAGCAATCCTATTCATTATAATACCCATCCTAATTACCATCAATTATATACCCGTTCGGGTATATTTTCAAGTTCTCTCGTTATATTTATACCCGATAAGGTATAATTTATTTTTTACACAGCGAAAAGCGCCACTCCGGGGAAGAGTGCCGCTTTTCAGGAGAGATTTATGTATTGAATGTTGCTGGCGAAATATTAACCCTTGACACTTCCCATTGCCACGCCCTGGACAATGAACTTGGAAAGGATCAGGTATACTACGATAACGGGGAAGATGGAGAATGCGATGGTCACATACACCTGACCCATATCGAACTTCAGGAAGTCTGCGGAACGCAGCTGAGCGATCAGGATAGGTAATGTCTTCATCTTATCGTTATGCAGGATCAGTGCCGGTGTGAAGTAATTGTTCCAGCTGCTTACAAATGTGAAGATCGCCTGTACTGCGATGGCGGGCTTCATCAGAGGAAGCACGATGGTATTGAAAGTACGGAACTCACCGGAACCGTCGATTCTCGCTGCCTCTACCAGAGACAGGGGCAATGCGCTCTCCATGTACTGCTTCATATAGAAGAAAGTAACCGGAGCAGCGATTGCAGGAACGATCAAAGGAATAAAGTTATCTTCCAGTTTCATGTCTGATACTAACTGCAGGAAACCAAGTGCGGTAACCTGTGTAGGGATCGTCATGACTGCCATGATGAACGTGAACATAAACTTTTTGATCTTAAAATCATATACATGAATCGCATAAGCGGTCATAGTTGAGAAGTAGGTACAGAGTGCTGCGCTGCACAATGCTACGAACAAGCTGTTGAACATGCCTCTTACGATGGGTAATGTTCCTGCCATAACTCCCTGCCAGTTTTTCAGCAGGTACGTGCTGGGAATCGGGGTAAAACCTTTGGTCAGTTCTCCGTGGGATCTGGTTGCGTTTACAAACAGCACATAGAACCAAAACAGACACAGGAAGCTTACCAGTATCAATACTACATATGCAAGAATTCTTCTGGCATGGATGCCCATACCTTTTTTTGTTTCGTTTGTTTCGATACTTAACATGTCTGCCACCTCCTATCAATCTTTCTTGTTGGAGAACTTGAATACAACGAGACTCAGGAGACCTGTGATAATAAACAGGATCACGGAGAGTGCACCGCCCATACCATAGTTCTTACTGAACAGATGCTTGTTCAGATACATGATCAGAGTCATGGTAGATCTCATAGGATCACCGGTACCATTGGTCAGGATCTGAGGTACATCAAACATCTGTAAGCCACCGATCAGGGATGTGATCATTACGTAGATCAAGATCGGACGAAGCAGAGGTAATGTAATCTTAAAGAATACCTGTGTAGAGGTTGCGCCATCTACTTCTGCTGCCTCGAAAAGGGATGTATCAATACCCATCATACCAGCCATCAGGAGAATGGTGGTATTACCGAACCACATCAAGAAGTTCATAAATGCTACAAGGGATCTGGTACTCCATTCGTTGGAGAGGAACTTATAGGGTTCGCTGATCCATCCAAGCTGCATCAAGATCTCATTGATCGGTCCGCCCTCAGAGAACAATGTGAAGAACAACATTGCAAATGCTGCTGCCATGATCAGGTTCGGCAGATAGATCACTGTCTTAAAGAATCTCTGTCCTTTTAATCTGAGGCTGGGATCCGAGAACCATGCCCCCAGCACCAGAGATACAATAATCTGCGGAATAAATCCCATGATCCACATGATCAATGTGTTCTCGGTATAAATCCAGATATCCGGATTTTTGAAAATTGTAATAAAGTTCTGTAATCCGACAAAGTTGGGACCGATCTGTGTCAGTCCGGAACGATAGTTCTCAAAAAAGCTGTAATAGAATGTTCTGAAAAGTGGAACTAACTGGAATATCAGATATACTACAATGAAAGGAATCAGGAAAATATAACCCCATTTATTGTAGCTTACCACCTTTCCGCGTTTTACCTTTGCCATAAATCATTCCTCCCTTTAGTTGCCATGCATACCTTCTGCATAGATTGTCGTGCCATAATTTCCGATAAGGCTCGCAGCAGATCTCTTACTTGCATTTTTTACTTATAAAAAAGCTTCTGCCAGCCTTCTCTTTTTCTTATTTTTCTTGCTTTTTCCATTTTTTTGAGAGAAAAACCGTACCCACCTGACCAACCAGGCAGGTACGGCTCTCAATTACTTATTTTCAGCCAACTGCTTATCTAATTCAGATTAGTGAGTAAGCTCAGGATACTTCTCTTCTACAGCCTTGTAGAACAGATCCAGCGCACCATCCAGATCAGTCTTGCCTTCGAAGTAGTTCTTCATAGCATTCTGGAAGCTCTCGTTACATCCCTGATCGTAAGCGGACAGATTGCTCAGATCGATCTTCTCAGCACCTGCGCAGTACATAGCCAGAGGGTTCTGACCGCCCAGTACTTTGCTGGAGTAAGAGGTATCTGCTGCCATAGCTTCCATTGCAGGTACGTTGTTTACGAAATCATTATCATCTTTAACGATGTCGGTCATGATATCGGTATCGGTGGTCATCTTCAGGATGATGTCCTTAACAAGGCTCGCATTGTCAGTGCCCTGTGCTGCACATACCCAAGTACCGCCCCAGAAGAAGCCCTGAGGTCCTTCGGTAGCGCCCCACTTACCGGCGTTAGCGATAGATCCGTCAGTATCTGCTGCCATAGAGAAGTCTACGAACCAAGCGGGTCCAAAGTAGCAGAATACCTTACCATCGGGATAGAAGCCTTTGCTCCAGTCATCAGACCACAGATCATAAGTATTGGTTTCCTTAGCGTCAACCATCTTCTTGGAGTCCTCAACCCACTTCATGATGTTGTCATCTACTACGATCTTGCCATCCTGTACCCACTTACCGGATACGTTGTTGGAGTATACACGATAGGTATCGTTAGCAGAAGAAGTCATGAAGTAACCGGCTTTCTTCATAGTCTCAGCGGTTGCGGTAAAGGTATCCCAGTCAGCTACTGCCTTCTGAACCTCTGCAGGATCATCAGATCCAAGTACTTCCTTAGCTACGTCACGGCTGTAAATCAGGACACCGGGGCAGCCCTGCCATGAAACGCCCTTCAGAACGCCCTTGGAATCTGTAACGATATCCTTGGTGTACTGATACTGATTAGCCAGATCTGCATCGGTGATACCCAGATCAGCGATAGGCATGGTGTAATCGGTATCTACGTATTTCAGAGCGTAGTCAGCCTCGATCAGGAACATATCGATCTTGTCATCAGTTGCTGCGTCAGCCTGCTTTAACAGGTTGGCATCCAGATTGTTCTGGTAAGCGTTGTCATTACTGGGGGTAATGTTCCACTTAACAGTTACATCACCGATCTTACCGGTGGTACCGTCAACCTCTTCATATCCCGGATAGTGGGCGATCAGACGGCTCTTGAACTCTTCGTTCCAAGCGTAGATGTTGAGGACTTTTCCTTCCTCAGCTGCAGGCTCAGCTGCTACCTCGGTAGAAGCTGCTGCTTCGGTGGATGCTGCGGGTGCTGCCTCACTAGAAGCTGCTGCAGGAGCATCGTTGCTGTTGCCACAGCCTACCAGCATGCTGGCAAGCATAGCGGTTGTAAGTAAAGCACTGAGTACTTTTTTCTTCATGTTTGTTTCCTCCCATTTTTTGTTGAATGTTTGTTGTAAGTGCTTGTTGCATTTATATTCATATGGTTGCGGTTGCGGCGCTTCCATAAGAAATGCCTGATTATTTATCTGTCGGAAGCTGTGCTACCGACTTGCCTTCCACTACCTTACCGGGTACTATGACCTGTTCGATAATGGTGGTCTTGGGTCTCTCTATGAGACTGATCAATTCTCTGGCTGCCAGACAGCCGATCTGTTCGGTATCCTGTTGGACTGTGGTCAGCCTGGGCTCCAGCTGTCTTGCGGACTGAATCCCATCATATCCTGCCACCGAGATATCTTCGGGAATCTGTAACCCCCTCTCCCTGATAGCATTGATGCCTCCGAAAGAAGCGAAGTCATCCGGATAAATGATACATGTCGGTGGATCCGGAAGATCCAGTAATTCGTTAGTCACACGATAGGTCGTGGCAGTATCTCTGTAAGCTGCTTCTCTGATGTACTCATCGGGAATCTGTAATCCCAGCCGTTCTGCCGTCCGGTAGAAGCTGGATAATCGTCCCGAGGTAACTGCTGACATTGCGCCGTGGATATAGGCAATTTTCCTATGTCCTCTACTATATATGTATTCCAGCAGTTCTTTCATACCTGTCACATTGTCCGACATGATCGCGATACGATTATTAAACAGATAGTCAATGGTGACCACCGGGATGGAACTCTGTACTAATTCGATGACTTCGGGATCTGCGAAATCAATACAGGCGAGCACCACTCCATCAAAGCCTCTGTACCTGCTGTGTTCCAGGTAGGACATCCGATCCGGACGGTTCTTGCAGCTGTTAATAAATGTAATGTCGTAACCGCTCTTCTCAGCCGTCCTCTTGAAGCTGTCCAGTACACTGGAAAAGTAATCATGAGTCAGACCGCTTTGTGCTTCATCTACGAAGAGGACTCCTATTCCGTAGGTTCTGTTCGTCTTCAATGCTCTGGCGGAAAGGTTCGGGGAATATCCCATCTCCTTGGCTACCCGTCTGATATTTGCTTTGGTTTCTTCTCCAATGTCCTTGTGGTCGTTCAGTGCCTTGCTGACAGTTGCAACGGAGACTCCACAAATCTTGGAAATGTCTTTCAATGATGCCATACCGTTCTCCTGTTTCATGTCTTCGTCATTTCATCCGACCTGTTTTGTAACTTAATCGTTTTCGTAGTTTTAATATATACCACCTTTGAGCATTTTGCAATACTTTTTTGCATTTTTTTCTAAAAAGTATCCACTTTGTCTATAATTAACAATTTCAAATAAGTGTTTTTGTACATTTGGCTTGTGAAGCAATTGGGTTTCTTCTATATAATGGCAAAGTATGCGATAACGTTTGCTACTATTTTGTTTCGTAAATCTGCTTTTTTCAAGATCCGTTTTGTTTTGTATCTTCTGTCCATGTTTTTCTTTCGTATTTGTATATATTGCGCATTTTACAGGCTTTTTCAATATTCGTATTGCATTTTCAGCACTGCTTCTGTATAATACAAATCAGAATTCCGGATTACTTAATCGTTTACTGAACATTGAGCAGTCCGCAGCGAAAAAGCAAACACTCAACATACAACAACATGAAAGAAGGAGATTTTCTTATGAAGTATGGTCATTTTGATGATGTGCATCAAGAATATGTCATCACTACTCCCAAGACTCCACTTCCCTGGATCAACTACCTGGGTTGCAACGAGTTTTTCAGTCTGATATCCAACACCTGCGGCGGATATACCTTCTATAAGGATGCCAAACTGCTGCGTCTGACCCGTTATCGTTACAATAATGTACCGGCAGACATCAACGGCAAATATCTGTATATTAAGGATGGAGATACCGTATGGAATCCCGGCTGGCAGCCTACGAAGACCGAGCTGGATTCTTACGAGTGCCGTCACGGTATCGGTTACAGCCGTTTCACCTCTTCCAAGAACGGTGTTAAGGCTTCCGTGCTCTCTTTCGTTCCTCTGAATGATAACTGTGAGATCTCCCAGCTGACTCTGACCAACGGGAGCTCCGAGGACAAGAAGCTGTCCGTATTCTCTTATGTAGAATGGTGTCTGTGGAATGCTGACGATGATATGAAGAACTTCCAGCGTAACTTAAGCACCGGCGAAGTGGAGGTACAGGATTCGACTATTTACCATAAGACCGAGTACCGCGAACGCCGTAATCATTACGCAATCTATTCTGTAAACACGAAGATTGATGGTTTCGATACCAGCAGAGATGCTTTTCTGGGCGCATACAGAGGTGCGGATTCTCCCGAAGCGATTGAGAACGGCAAGTGCACGAATTCCATGGCAAGTGGCTGGTCTCCCATTGCTTCTCATCAGATCAATGTAGATCTGACAGCCGGCGAAAGCAAGACTTTCATCTTCGTACTGGGTTATATCGAGAATCCCGAAGACGAGAAGTGGGAGTCCTACGGTGTGATCAACAAGACCCGCGCGAAGGAAATGCTGGCAAAATACCAGACCGACGCCCAGGTAGAAGAAGCTTTCGCAGCGCTGCAGGCTTACTGGAAGCAGTTACTTGCCCGTTACACGGTAGATTCTGCTGACGAAAAAGTAAACCGTATGGTCAACACCTGGAACCAGTATCAGTGCATGGTAACCTTCAACATGTCCCGTTCCGCTTCTTATTATGAGTCTGGAATCGGTCGTGGCATGGGCTTCCGTGATTCCTGCCAGGATCTGCTCGGCTTCGTACATCTGATCCCGGATCGTGCAAGAGAGCGTATCATCGATATCGCTTCCACCCAGTTCCAGGACGGCAGCGCTTACCATCAGTACCAGCCTCTGACCAAGAAGGGTAACTCTGATATCGGCAGTGGTTTCAACGATGATCCTCTGTGGCTCATTGCAGGTACCAGTGCTTACGTAAGAGAGACCGGTGATACCTCCATCCTGACCCAGATGGTTCCTTTTGACAACGATATGAGCGTAGCTGCTCCTCTGATGGATCACTTAAAGCGCTCCTTAGACTATATCATCAACCACAAAGGTCCTCACAATCTGCCTCTGATCGGCCGCGCCGACTGGAATGACTGTCTGAACCTGAACTGCTTCTCCGCTCATCCCGGAGAATCCTTCCAGACCTTCGGTCCCAGTGAAGGACCCGTGGCAGAATCCGTATTCATTGCCGGTATGTTCGTAAAATACGGCGAAGAATATGCCCAGCTGTGCGAGCTGATGGGTGATGCCAATGAAGCTGCCCGCGCACGCAAGGAAGTACAGGCAATGTACGATGCGATCCTGAAGGATGGCTGGGACGGCGACTGGTTCGTTCGTGCTTACGATGCTTACAGCCACAAGGTAGGTTCCAAGGAATGTCGCGAAGGTCAGATCTACATCGAGCCTCAGGGCTTCTGTGTACTCGCCGGTGTCGGTGTAAAGGAAGGGCTTGCCGAGAAGGCACTGAATTCCGTAAAAGAAAGACTGGATACCAAGTACGGTGTCATGATCTTACAACCTGCATACACGGAGTATCACCTTGAGCTTGGTGAAGTATCCTCTTATCCCCCCGGATACAAGGAGAATGCCGGTATCTTCTGCCACAACAATCCCTGGGTATCCATCGCAGAAACTGTTCTGGGCAGAGGTGACAGAGCCTTCGAAATCTACCGTAAGACCTGTCCCGCATACATTGAGGATATCAGCGAGATCCATCGTACCGAGCCTTATGTATACTCCCAGATGGTAGCCGGTAAGGATGCAAAATTCCACGGCGAAGCGAAAAACAGCTGGCTGACCGGTACCGCGGCATGGACTTTCGTAAATATCTCCCAGTACATCCTGGGTGTATATCCTACCCATCAGGGATTATCCGTAGATCCTTGTATTCCTAAGGGCTTCGGTGATTTCTCCATCACCCGTAAGTTCCGTGAGGGCACCTATCACATTCAGGTGAAGAATCCTCAGAACGTGGAGAAGGGTGTGGTATCCATGACCGTAGATGGCAAGGCTGTTGACGGACACATCATCCCTTACGAAAAGGGCAAGGAAGAGTACAACGTAGTTATTACGATGGGCTAATTCCTTTCAAAACGATTTCTATCCTCCTTAAAACCCCGGCAGTTATGATAACTGTCGGGGTTTTGTATTGGAAATTCCGGTAAACAACATTCCAATAATGCGTGGCAGGTGAATCTTCTGGCAGATTGCTGCCATAAGAAGTCCCAGCAAAAAAATCAGTCCCAGTGATGTAAGCATAAAAATTTCCTCCATTTTCTCGCAGCAGGACGTTTTGGATTCCAGCAAAAAGGCTGGTGTCCCCTGCATATTCTGCAGAAGTCATCAGCCAAATAAAATCCTATTTCGGCGGTTCGAAACCTAAGTTTCCGGGAGAACCTCATTCCCGATGTTTTTATTATATACTAGAAAATATCCACCGTCAACGCATCCCCGAAATCCTCTGCTGGAATCTCGAAATCAACAATTCCCACTGCATACGGCTGCAGTACATACTGCCCGGATTCAAAGACGAATCCATCTCCCGTAATGCTGAAAGTCGGGCTTGCCGGTCCATTGCCGGTACCTGCAATGTCCGCTCCATAGATTTCCTGATAGATAGTATCCATATTTTCCGTACCATCTAACACTACCAGTTTAATACTCTTCTCATAATCAGGGAAGAAGCAGTCATCCGTCGCCTGCATCTCGGCAGCTTTTTTCGCCACCAGTTCCAGTGCTTTGTCACGGAAGCTGTTTCCGAGACTGTCAAAAGTAATTTTTTCTCCTGTCTGCGTATAATAGTTTCTGTAATCCTGTATGTACCAGCCATGCGCTCCCTGATCATAGCCCTCATTGCCCCATACCACGCTGATCACCTTGTCATCTGCACGGATCACCTGAAATGAAAGCTCTTCATAGCTTGTCACTCCCGACATCTCGCCCTCATAAACTGTACCGAAATCACTATTGTTGATACTATCCAAAAAAGTTTCCACATACGCGTTCAAATCCTTTTGGATCTTGTCCTGCGCTTCTTCATTACCTTCTATCGTGATCGTCGGCATCTGATAGGTATAGGTGTATTTTCTCTCCGCATTTCCCGGATCACTGCTGCCTTCAAAATCTTCCGTGGCGATCTCCACCTTGCCGATTGCAGCAGTCTCGGTCTGCGTCTCCTGCTGCGATGCAGTCTCCGCCTCTGTATTCTCCTGTGCGCTTTCCTGCGTATTCTCGATTGCGGTGCCGGTCACCTCCGGGATCAGCGTGGATTCCTCCTCACCACATGCAGTACAGGTAAGGAGCAGTCCTGTAAATATAGTCGCCAATAATATTTTTTTCATATTTATCTACCTCCCAATGCAAGTATATACAACCATTGCATCATAATGGCATCATGTCCCGGCCACGCCCCGCAGCACGACTTTTCCGACATATTTTCGTGCCAATTCCGCCATCTGTTCCAATTCTTCCCGGGAAAATGCGCCTAACGGATCCGCACCGCCCTGCTTAACATTATCACATTCCGCTGTTTGTGTCATCCGGTACAGGCAGTTATCATTCTCCTGATAACTCTGCAGATAATAAGCAGGACACCCTTCGATCCATCTGCCGATATCTTCAAATTCTTCCACCCTGTGGATTCCCTTTACCACAGTAGTCCGGAATTCATAGGGGATGCCGCTGCTTTTCAGGATACCGATACTCTCCTCAATGCGGGAGATATCCATGTGCGGCAGTCCCGCCGCCCGGGCATAATTATCTCTGGAAGCCTTCATATCCATCGCCACGTAATCGATCAGATGCTCCTGTAACAGTTTCCACAATACTCCTGGCATATACCCGTTGGTATCCAGCTTAATGGGATACTCCAGCTCCTTGATCTTTTGCAGGAACGCCCGAAGGTCCCGCTGCAGAGTCGGCTCTCCACCGGTGACACAGACGCCCTGGAGGATTCCCTGTCTTTTCTTCAGGTAGGACAGCACTTCCTCTTCTGAGACGGAGGGCTGTCTCGCAGGATCCAGCACCAGTTCCCCATTGTGGCAAAACGGACAGCGAAAATTGCAGCCTCCTGTAAAAACAGTGGCTGCAATATGTTCCGGATAATCTAATAAAGTTGTCTTGTTAAAACCATGTATTTCCATACAGTATTCCCTTCGTCCCCATAAGGACTGTATGACTCTTTCTTACGCCCTCGACATCGTAGAATCCCGGACCACCAGTTCTCCGTCGAATACACAGTGCTGGTGTTTCGCTTTTTTCCCGATAATGTCAAACAGAATCCGGGCGGTCTCTCTCGCCATGCTGTCTACCGGCTGTTTTAAAGTCGTCAATGACGGGATAACATATTTCCCGATTTCCACACCATCAAAGCCTGTCAGGGAAATATCTTCCGGTACCCTGTATCCGGCATCAGACAATGCTTTTCCAGCACCGATTGCCAGCATATCGGAGATTGCGAAGATCGCCGTGCACGGAATCTGCTTCTCCAGGAATTCCTTCGTCACCATGTAGCCATTCTCCAGGGAGTAATCCTCAAGGTCACTCCTCATGGGCAGGATCAGTTCTTCCCTTACTTCTATTCCGTTATCCTTCAACGCCTTTTTATAGCCTTCCAAACGCAGCTTACCGATGGAAGCATCCGTTTTGCGGGCACAGACGATCGCAATATCCTTATGCCCATTCTTACACAGATAGTCCACCATCTTGTAGCTTTCTTTGGTATCATCCACGGTCACGGAAGAATAGGTATTACGGCTGAATCCCTTTGGCAGCATTCCGGTAGTACTCAAGATAAACGGTACATGAAGCTGTGCCAGTTTTTCCTCGCTGTGAACCAGATAACCACCGAGAAAAATAATGCCCCGAAGCCTTTTTTCCTTTACAAGCTTCAGTGCCACCTCCACTTCATCATCGTCATAATCGACATGCTGCAAAACCATGGAGTAGGACTTTTCCTTGATCTCTTCTTCCAATACCTTGATCATCTGGCTGAAGAAAGAGTTGTTAATACCTTTGACCAGTACTGCAATTGCCTTGGCATCCTGACGTTTCAGGTTTCTGGCACTGTTGTTGGGTACGTAGTTATTCTCTTTGATCACCCGCATGATCGTTTCCTTGGTCTCAGGATTGATGTCCGGGTGGTTATTTATGGCACGGGATACCGTGCTGACGCCGACACCGCAGATTCTGGCAATGTCTCTGATCGTGATTTCCTCCATGGAGCACAAACCTTTCTAAGCCTACAGACTTATCTGCCGTACAGCTTCGTCATGCTGCGGATCCGCCCTGCAAGCTCCTTTGTAAAATCTCCGTTCCCCATTCTCCACATCCAGTTGATGCCAAGCGTGGAAGGAATGTTGATGCGGGCCTCCGATCCCAGTCCGAGATAATCCTGCATGGGAATGATCGCCATATCCGCTACGCTGGACATTGCGGCACGCACGAATTCCCAGGGAATCTGCTCTCTGGGAATCGGCTCTCCGTCCGCATTTTTCAGACGCAGATAGTCGTCACAGAGCTTTTTGTCAGCTCCCTTCAAGGTGTCATACCACCCCATCACAGTATCATTATCATGAGTTCCTGTATATACCACGCAATTATGTGTATAATTATGCGGCAAATAATCACTTTCCTCACGGGAATCAAAAGCAAACTGCAAAATTTTCATACCTGGATAACCGGATTTCTTCACTAATTCTATCACAGATGGTGTTAAAAAACCAAGATCTTCTGCAATAACTTCTTTTTCTCCCAATTTTTCCTTCATGGTACGGAAAATATCGTATCCCGGACCCTGTTCCCAGTGACCGTGCTCCGCAGTGGGTTCCCCATAGGGAATCGCATAATAAGCATCGAATCCACGAAAATGATCGATACGTACCACATCATAGCGCTCAAAGCAGGCTGCCAGCCGCTGCATCCACCAGGCATAATCGGTCTCTTTGTGATGTTCCCAATTATACAGAGGATTACCCCACAGCTGTCCGGTGGCAGAAAATGCATCGGGAGGGCATCCCGCTACTGCTACCGGCTCACAATTCTCGTCAAACTGGAACAGCTCCGGATTCGCCCAGGCATCTGAGCTGTCAAATGCCACATAAATGGGAATATCCCCGATAATCTTGATGCCGTTATCGTTGGCATAGGTCTTTACTTTCTCCCACTGTACCTGGAACAGATACTGCTGGAACTGGTAAAAAGCGATCTCTTTCGCATATTTTCTGCGATATTTGTCCATAGCCGCAGGAGTTCTCAGTTTGATATCATCCTCCCAGGCTGCCCAACAGATACCACGGAAGCCGTCCTTGACTGCCATATATAATGCATAATCCTCCAGCCAGTATGCATTCTTCTGTACAAACTCCTGAAATCTTGCATCTTCTTCAATATGACTATTATCAAACGCTTCTTTTAGCAGGCGGAAGCGACTCTTGTAGATTTTACCGTAGTCCACGGAATGAATGTCGGTACCGAAATCATAAGCATTGCACTGCTCAGCGGTCACATAGCCTCTCGCCACCAGATCCTCAGGATCGATGAAATAAGGATTCCCTGCAAAGGTGGAGAAGGACTGGTAAGGAGAATCTCCATAGCTGGTCGGACCTAACGGCAGGATCTGCCAGTATGCCTGACCGGCTTCTTTTAATCTGTCAATAAATTTGTATGCTTCTTTGGAAAAGCAGCCGATTCCGTATTTGGAAGGCAGACTGCTCACCGGCAGCAGGATTCCACTTTTTCTCATAACATAAATCTCCCGTTGTAACTTTTTCGTTTAACCCTTAACTGCTCCGGCTACCACGCCTTCGATGATGTACTTCTGACAGGTCAGATAGAAGACGATGATAGGGATAACAGACAATACCAACAGTGCCATCATGGCACCCAGATCCTTTGCACCGTAAGAGCCTACCAGGTATTGTACCACAACCGGAATAGTTTTGTAGTTGGTACTCAGACCAATTACCAGATAAGGTAGCAAATAGTCGTTCCAGATCCACATAGCGTTCAGAATCGCTACTGTGATAGCTGTCGGCTTCAGGATCGGCATTACGACGCCGAAGAAAGTCTGCAGCGGATTACAGCCGTCGATCATGGCTGCCTCTTCGATGTCCAACGGAATAGATTTGATAAATCCGCAGAACATAAATACGGACAGACCAGATCCGAAGCCCAGATACAGAAGCACCATTCCGGGAGGGTTATTTAAGTGAGTCATATTCGCCAGCTTAGACATCGTGAACATAACCATCTGGAAAGGTACGATCATGGAAAATACAAACATATAATACAATACGTTGGTCACACCGGTTTTTACTCTGGTCAGGTAATAAGCGGTCATGGAAGTAAACAGAATGATCGCTGCCACAGAAAATACCGTGATAAAAGCAGACCATCCGAAGGCTGTGAAGAAACCTGTTTTTTCAATACCGTTCACATAGTTGGTAAGCCCTGTAAAAGTCTCTGCGGTAGGCAGTGCGAAAGGATTGTTACTGATGAACAGTTTTCCTTTAAAGGAGTTGATCAGCACGAAGAAAATAGGTGTCAAAAATGCAACTACCAACACACACAGGATACAAAAAATGATTACATTGGAAGTTTTTTTCTTAGTCATTATTGTTCTACCTCCTTACGTCTGGTAAGTACCAGCTGTCCCAGGGCAATGACTGCCACTACAATGAAGAACAGTACTGCTTTGGCCTGACCAACACCTTCAAATCCGCTTCTGCCATAGAAGGTATTGTAGATATCCAGAGCCAGCATAGCTGTCTTTTTGCTGGGTGCTCCAGCCGTCAATGCAAGGTTCTGGTCGAACAGCTTAAAGCTGTTGGACACGGTGAGGAACAAACATATGGTAATAGATGGCATAACCATCGGAATTTTCACTTTGAATAATGTCTGTAACGAAGTAGCTCCATCGATCTCTGCTGCTTCGATCAGATCCGTAGGTACATTCTGCAGTCCGGCTACATAAATGATCATCATATAACCGATCATCTGCCAGTTCATCAGAATGATCAGACCCCAGAATCCATAGGTCGGATTCGCCACCAGTGTTGTCTCGTATTTTAACAATACTGCGTTGATCATCTGCTGCCAGATATATCCCAAAATGATACCGCCGATCAGGTTCGGCATGAAAAATACTGTACGGAACAGGTTGGTTCCTTTGATCTTTCTCGTCAATGCCAGTGCCAAAATGAAGGCAAACACATTAATGGTGACAATGGACACTACGGAGAATTTTAGAGTAAATCCAAATGCGTTGACAAAATCTTTGTCCGCAAAAATTTTAATGTAATTATCTAAGCCTACAAATTGCGCGTTTGTAATTGTCTTAAATTTGCAAAAGGACAGATATACGCCCATGACAAACGGTATGATAAAAGCAAAGGAAAACGCGATCAGGGTAGGCAGTACAAAAATGGGGAAATATCTTTTTAATGTCTTTTGCATAAGCCTGTCTCCTTTTTCACAAACACGGGGGCCGTGGTACCACCACCGCCCCCTGTGTCTGAAGTTATATAAGATGGATTAAGTTATTGTCTTTTTGTCGATGGAGCTTAGTTAGCTGCGGTTGCGGCCTTTTCAGCTGCCCATCTGTCAACTACGGTTGTCTTTACAGTATCCCAGTCGATGGAACCGGAAGCATACTCCAGAAGAGCTGCGCCGAAGTCATCCTTGAACTGCTGGCTGGGGAAGGAAGTGAAGTTCCATGCTACAGATGTCTTGGAGCTATCTGCCATGTAACGAAGAACTTCCTGTGCCAGAGGATCGGTGGGCTTTTCGTCATCGCTAAAGGTATCGAAAGGAGCAATGAATCCAAGGTCGTTGGTTACTGCAGCCTTACCGGTCTCAGAAGAGAACAGCCATTCAACGAATGCGATAGATGCTGCCTGATCCTCAGCAGAAGCTTCCTTGTTGATGCAGAAGAAATTCTCAGTACCGGTGCACAGTCCCTGGTTCTCTTCACCTTCAACTCCGGTATAGATAGGAAGGAACTTAACATCCTCAGCCTTAACAGTGTTACCGTCTACGCCATTGATCTGGCTCCAACCCCAGTTACCGTTCTGTACCATTGCTGCCTGACCCAGAGCGAACTCAGCCATGGAGTCGTCTACAGACTTGCTTCCCAGCAGGCCGGGTGCTGTGCAGGAGTTGTTGATGTACAGATCGAAAATGTTCTTGAAGTTATCGGAGTAAGTGAACTCCAGGTTATCGGTATCGGTGATACCCTTGTCCTTGAACTCGTAGTATACAGGGATGTTAGCCAGATGAGTCTGCCATCTCCAGTCTTCACCGGGAGTCAGGGATGTGGAAGCGAATACGCCTTCAATGCCCAGCTCATCTTTCTTAGCCTGCATATCTTCTACAACCTCTTTTAACTTAGCGAAGTTGTTGATCTCATCCATGCTTGCTGCCTTAGCGCCATCCAGTGCAAAGTACTTCTGCATGATAGCGTCGTTATAAATGATACCATAACCTTCTACTACGTAAGGGATTCCGTATACACCACCGTCTTCGCCGGTGATTGCCAGGCTCTTATCCATTAACCAGCTGTACAGGTCTGTATCCTTTAAGTCTGCACAGTAGTCTTTCCAGTTCTGATAACCGATAGGTCCGTTGATCTGGAACAGGGTAGGTGCTTCCTTGTTAGCGATCTCAGACATCAGGGTCTGCTCATAAGTACCACTTGCTGCGGTTACAACCTTTACAGGAACACCGGTCTCCTCGGTATATTCCTTAGCCAGCTTCTGCCATACTTCGTCAACTTCAGGCTTGAAGTTCAGGTAGTATACAGATCCGTCTGCAGCTGCTGTCGTTTCAACAGCTTCGGTGGTTGCTGCATCGGTCTTGCTGTCGGTAGCAGGGGTGGTAGCTGCTGCATCACCGGAGTTTCCACAACCGGTCAGCATGGAAGCTGCCATTACTGCACAAAGTAATACGCTTGCCAATTTCTTCTTCATAATCTTACCTCTCCTTTATGTTTGTACGGGTCATTTCATAATTTTTTCATGTTCCCGTAAGTGTTTCGGAATCGGTATCGGTATTGTTACCGGTAACGTTTCCGTTGCTGTAATTAGAAGATAGCACATTCACGAATCAGTTGCAAGAGATTTCCCGCAATTTATCGGAAGTTTGTATATTGTCATCAAATCTGCAACATTGTTTTTGTGCATTTTCACAACGGAATAAAGTGTCGATAAATGTTTATGGATAATTTCAATTGTTCTGTAACTTGAAAGTTAGTGGAGAAGCCACGAACGCCCGCAGCGAACGGAACATCACACCTTGATGTCGCGTCTCCGGGTGTGAATTTTCTAATGAAAAGTGATACAGTGGTTCTCATCATGACGGGGTCGCCTACACGCGCCATCCATGGCGCGGATCGGCTGACGCGGACATCGTGTCCGCTTTCCCCCTGTCTTTCAACACTTTTCAAGAAAATATCAACACCCTCCGACAGACATCGCGGCATGACATTCCGTCCACTGTGGGCGTTCTGTTTACTGATTCCGCTAAAATCCATCGAATAACAGAAAATAGTGGAATTAATGTTTTGGGAGTAAATAATTTCCTCTATAATTGCAGAAAAGATCTAAAACAGAGGAATTGCTTCTTCTATAGAACTTTTTTCTATTCAATTTCCACCATTTTCATTAGGTTAAGGCTTTTTTAGAGGAAACCAGTAGCCTGCAGTTAGGGTAAGGACAAGCAGACTCTAAGCAACCGTCGGTACCATAGCGTCCCAAGGGACGCATTGCGAGGGTATTGTCCTCGCTTATGTACCGCTACGGTCTGCGTCCGTAAGCGAATCGTGCTAAAGCACGCGCGGGTCTGCGGTTCTTAGCCCAAATGCGGGCTACGGGGATTTGATAGCATTTCTTTACTAACTCTCAATTTACTTGTCTTGTACAACTGTTCATATCGCAAAGTTCTGACAACTTGTAAAAATATGAAATAATTAACAATATTTACTTGTAATAGCAGTATATATTTAGTAAAATACACGTAAGGGGTTAAAAATCCAATCCAACGGCTGGACAAAATACCCAAAATGCAGAATAAATGGAGGATGGGATATGAATATTTACACAACAGACAAGATCCGTAACGTAGTATTACTGGGCCATGGAGGCAGTGGCAAGACCAGTCTTGCAGAAGCCTTTGGTTATCTGTCCGGTATCACCTCCCGTATGGGCAAGGTAGATGACGGCAATACCCTTAGCGATTACAGTAAAGAAGAACAGAAACGTCATTTCTCTATCAGTACCTCCGTGATCCCCATTGAGTGGGAAGGATACAAGATCAATATTATTGATACACCTGGTTATTTTGATTTCGTGGGAGAAGTGGAAGAGGCAGTCAGTGCCGCAGGAGCAGCTATCATTGTAGTTAACGGCAAGTCCGGCATCGAAGTTGGCACCCAGAAGGCATGGGAGCTTTGCGAGAAATACAAGCTGCCCCGTTTCATCTATGTTTCCAACATGGACGTGGATAACGCTTCCTTCCGGCAGGTAGTGGAAGATATGACCAACCTGTACGGCAAGAAGATGGCGCCGTTTCATCTGCCAATCCGTGAAAACGAGAAATTCGTAGGATACATCAATGTTATCACCGAGAGCGGTAACCGCTGGGAGGGTAAGGAAGTTGTTCCCTGTGACGTACCGGATTACAGCCGGGCGAATCTGCAGATCTGTCGTGACACCTTAATGGAAGCCGTAGCCGAGACCAGTGAAGAATTCATGGAGCGGTATTTCGGCGGAGAGACCTTCTCTGAAGCAGAGATTCGTGCAGCCCTCCGTACCAATGTCTGTGACGGCAGCATCGTTCCCATGACCATGGGCTCTAACATTCTGTGCCAGGGTATGTACACACTGTTAGATGATATTATCAAATACATGCCCAGCCCTGAGAACAGAGAAGTAGCGGGTATCAATCTGAAGACCAACGAGATCTACCATGCGGATTATGACTTCGCAAAGGCTAAATCCGCTTATATCTGGAAGACCATTGTGGATCCTTTCATTGGAAAATATTCCCTGATCAAGGTAAACTCAGGAGTACTGAAAACAGATGATCTGCTGTATAACGTGGATCGTGATATTGAAGAGAAGATTGGTAAAATATATGTATTGCAGGGCAATAAGCCTATCGAGGTCAGTGAACTGCATGCGGGAGATATCGGAGCATTGGCGAAGCTGACGGCTGCGAGAACCGGCAACAGTCTTTCGACCAAGGCGACGACTATTAAATACGGCAAGTTTGATATTTCCACCCCGTATACCTACATGCGGTATAAGCCGAAGAACAAGGCGGATGTGGATAAGATATCCCAGGCATTGCAGAAGATGACTCATGAAGATCTGACCATCCGTGTAGTGAACGATGCGGAGAACCGCCAGACCTTACTTTACGGCATGGGTGACCAGCATCTGGATATCGTGGTCAGCCGTCTGCTAAACGAATACAAAGTAGAGATCGAGCTTTCCAGACCGAAGATCGCATACAAAGAGACCATCAAGAAACAGTCTGATGTGGAATATAAGTACAAGAAACAGTCCGGCGGACATGGGCAGTACGGTCATGTAAAAATGCGTTTCTCACCTTCCGGCGATCTGACGAAGCCCTATGAATTTGCAACAGAAGTCGTAGGTGGTGCAGTACCGAAAAACTTCTTCCCTGCAGTAGAAAAAGGTATTCAGGAGTCCGTGGGCAGAGGACCTCTGGCGGAATATCCGGTAGTTGGTGTCAAGGCAGTATTGTACGATGGCTCTTACCATCCGGTAGACTCTTCGGAGATGGCATTCAAGACCGCAGCGATTCAGGCATTCAAGAAGGGTGTTATGGAAGCGGGTCCGGTTCTGTTAGAGCCTATCATGTCCCTGAAAGTTACAGTACCCGATGCTTACACCGGTGACATCATGGGTGATCTGAACAAAAGAAGAGGTCGCGTACTGGGCATGACTCCCATGAGTGGCGGCAGACAGGTCATCGAAGCGGATATTCCTATGAGTGGATTGTTCGGTTATTGTACGGATCTGCGTTCCATGACCGGAGGCAGAGGCGATTATTCCTATGAATTTGCCCGTTATGAGCAGACACCTTCCGATGTACAGGAGAAGGAAGTGGCAGCCAGAGCAGCGAAAGTAGCGGAGAATAACGCAGAAGATTAATATATAGAATACATAGGATCCAGCAAAAGAGACCGGCGGATGTGTCCGGTCTCTTTTTAGCGTGTTCGATATTTCATCGATAACGCTGCATCAGATTGATCAGTAATGTGATCCATGCAAACATGATTCATCACCTCTCGTATATATGATATGCACAGAGAACAGAAAATATGTACAAATATGTATGGATAGAGCCGCAGTCCTTGACAGTATTGGCAAAACACGATAAAATAATCGGTAGTTTTTTAACGACTTGAGAACGTAAATTCAAATAGAAAACTTCTCATAGTTTAGGAGGAAATAATTATGGCAGTACCTTACAATCACAGAGAGGTAGAGAAAAAATGGCAGACTGTCTGGGATGACGAAAAAGCATTCAAGACTTCCGACGATTTCTCCAAGCCCAAATATTACGCACTGGTAGAGTTCCCTTATCCTTCGGGACAGGGATTACACGTAGGTCATCCGAGACCTTATACCGCACTGGATATCGTAGCACGTAAGCGCAGAATGCAGGGATACAACGTGCTGTATCCTATGGGATGGGATGCGTTCGGTCTCCCTACCGAGAATTACGCAATTAAAAATCACATCCATCCCAAGATCGTAACCAAGAATAACGTGGCAAGATTCAAGAATCAGCTGCATTCCTTAGGTTATTCCTTTGACTGGGACAGAGAGATCAATACCACGGATCCCGAGTATTATCATTGGACCCAGTGGATCTTCTTAAAGCTGTTCAAGGCAGGACTGGCTTACAAGACAGAGATGCCTATCAACTGGTGTACCTCCTGTAAGGTAGGTCTTGCAAATGAGGAAGTAGTCAATGGCGTCTGCGAGCGTTGCGGTTCCGAAGTCATCCGTAAGGTCAAGAGCCAGTGGATGCTGAAGATCACTGAATATGCAGACAAGCTGATCCAGGGACTGGACACCGTAGATTATATCGAGCGTGTCAAGGTTTCCCAGAAGAACTGGATCGGAAAGTCCCAGGGTGCGGAAGTAGACTTTACCCTCACCGGAAAAGATGAGAAGCTGCGCATTTACACCACCAGACCGGATACTCTGTTCGGTGTTACCTACATGGTAGTATCTCCGGAGCATCCTGTACTGGATAAATACAAGGACGAGATCAAGAACTGGGATGATATCGTGGCATATCGTGAGATGGCTGCGAAAAAGTCTGATTTCGAACGTACCGAGCTGGCAAAGGATAAGACCGGTGTCTGCATCCAGGGTCTGACCGCTACCAATCCCGTCAACGGTAAAGAGATCCCTGTATGGGTATCTGACTATGTATTGATGACTTACGGTACCGGCGCTATCATGGCAGTACCTGCCCATGATGAGAGAGACTGGGAGTTCGCTAAAAAGTTTGGCATGCCTATTATCGAAGTTGTAGCCGGAAGCCCTGTCAGCGTAGAAGAAGCTGTATATACCGATGTTGCTGATGGTACTTTGGTCAATTCCGATTTCCTGAACGGCCTGTCTGTGGCAGAAGCCAAAGAGAAGATCATGAACTATCTGGAAGAGAAGGGCATCGGTAACCGCAAGACCAATTATAAATTAAGAGACTGGGTATTCTCCAGACAGCGTTACTGGGGTGAGCCGATCCCTATCGTACATTGCGATAAGTGCGGATATGTTCCCATTGATGAGAGCGAACTGCCTCTGCAGTTACCCGATGTAGAGATCTACATGCCTACCGATACCGGAGAATCTCCTCTGGCTGCCATGACTGACTGGGTAAATACCACCTGTCCCTGCTGTGGCGGTCCGGCAAAGAGAGAGACCGATACCATGCCTCAGTGGGCAGGTTCTTCCTGGTATTACCTGCGTTATACCGATCCTCACAATGACAAGGCACTGGCAAGTCCTGAAGCATTGAAGTACTGGCTGCCGGTTGACTGGTACAACGGCGGTATGGAACATACCACACTGCATCTTTTGTACTCCCGTTTCTGGCATAAGTTCCTGTATGATCAGGGCGTAGTACCTACTCCCGAACCTTACCAGAAGAGAACCAGCCACGGTATGATCCTGGGATCCAACGGTGAGAAGATGTCCAAGTCACGTGGCAATGTGGTAAATCCGGACGATATCGTACAGGATTACGGTGCAGATACTCTGCGTACCTACGAGATGTTCATCGGTGCCTTTGAGCTGAGTGCTTCCTGGAGTGAGGAAGGCGTAAAGGGATGCCGTAGATTCCTTGAGAGAGTCTGGAAGTTGCAGGATATTCTGACTGATGAAGAAGGCTATAGTGCAGACTTAGAGACTAAAATGCACCAGACCATCAAAAAGGTCAGCAGCGATTTTGAGAACTTGAAGTACAACACCGCCATTGCAGCTATGATGTCCCTGATCAACGAGTTTTATAAGAAGAACGCCATTACCAGAGGCGAATACAAGACACTGCTTACTTTGCTTAACCCCGTAGCACCTCATATCACTGAGGAATTGTGGCAGACTGCCGGATTCGAGGGCAGACTGTATCAGGCAGCATGGCCTGAATTTGAGGAAGAGAAGACTGTAGAGAGCGTTGTTGAGATCGGCGTTCAGGTCAACGGCAAGATGCGTGTGACCATCAAAGTTTCCAAGGATGAGACCAAGGAAAATGTCATCGCCATGGCAAAAGAAGCTCTGGGTGACAAGCTGACCGGCAACATCGTAAAAGAGATCTACGTTCCCGGCAGAATCGTCAACATCGTAGTTAAGTAGTCGCTGTCTTATGAGCAAAGGTAGTCACGTAGTGACGTAAAAGCGTGATAACGCGACTTTGCGAATGACGTTGGCTGAACTTACGTGAAAGAAATAACTCCTGACAGACCTTACGTCTGCCGGGAGTTATTTCTTTGAGCGTTGCTTTTTTCTAAAATGTTTTGAATCTGCTGCAGCTCTGCTTCGGTGCTGTATTTTTTGATGGCTGTGATGGCAGCCTGCATTTCCTGTGGGGTAAAAGTGAGATGCTCCTGCTTTGCCTTACGCATGGCAGGCATGAGAAGTGACATCATTTCTTTTTGTGATTTGCCATGCCCTTTGGCAAAAAGAGTGGAGAGAAATTCTAATTTTTCTCTGGGGATGTCCTTCACAAGATCATCCTGCATCCAGAGGGGAGTCTGGGAATAATCCATTTTGTTGACCTCCTGATTGATTTTGAGTGGCTGCGAAAAGTTCGGACAACATAGCCGGATCACAACCGTCCAGATCGGAGAAGCCTTCCGGGAACAGCTCCTGCATGGACTTAGCCATATCCATCATTTCTTGAAAATTATGGATATTGTCAAGCATCTGGGTGACCTGCTGCAGGGATGCTTTCTGCGTTTCATCGCATAAAGGCATGAGATCACTGCATAGTTCACCGGCGAGACTGCTTCCATCGGATGATAGAGGAAAACTGTGCAGAGCAGTCTCCGGATGCTTTCTAAACAGTGCCAGCGTATATTGCAATTCCAAAAATTTTATGTAGACAGCAAGTCCTTTCAGGAGATGCGGATCTATATAATAGGCAAGTGTTTTCAGAATCTGAATGCGGTTGTTGGTAAATAAAGTGTCAAAGGCGGCCGCCTTGTCGATTCTGTTATCATCCATGCAGATAATACCTTCCAGTAAATGAATTACTAGTATCTTATGAAGCGGATAATTCGCTTATGCCAATCAGTCATTCGGGGTACGGAAGATCCGCACCCCGGGATGATCGATCATACGTGTGTAAAAAGTCCGGTAAATCAGCAACCGCAATTTCCACAGCCGTTGTTGCCACCGCCACAGAAGCAGGACAGGAGCAGAATCCAGATCAGCCATTCGCAACAATCATTTCCGCCGCAACCGTTGTTTTTATTGCCAAGAAGTCCGCAGCTGTTGTTGCCGCAACCGTTACCGCAGCCACCGCCGCAGAACAGTAAAAGGATGATCCAGATGCAGCTGTTGCCGAAGATACCGTTACTACAGTTGTTATTGTTGCTGCAGGAATTATTGTTGCAGCCACAGTTTGTAGCAGTTAAGTCACTCATTTTTAGTGCCTCCACTTTTTATTTATGCTCTATTGTATGCGGGGGAGCCTGTCAATGTTTCCGGAAAAGACTTGCAATAATTTTCTAATATAGTAAAATAAAAATAGCCATGTGGAAATGTAATAGATGATAATATGTAGTTAAAATGATGCAGGCTTAATTCATATAAGTTTACCCCACTTATCCCTGACATCTTATTATTTACTTAAGGATAGATTGAATGACACAGAAGATATATATCGTAGAAGGGCGGCAGTTTCGGACAGAGGCGGATTACCAGAACGCTCTGAAGGATCAGCAGGTGATTGAAAATCTTCGGATGCAGACTAAGAAGATGAACCTGTCGGATCAGAAGAAGCTCTTGGAAGTGATCCGTAGCGGAAAATGCAGATTTCACAGTATCCTGGGACAGGATTATATGGAGGAGCTGGCAGAAGAAATCCGCAGACAGGAACGAAAAGATGCCCCGGTTTCCAAAGCCAATGCAACGAAAAAAAAGGAATTTTTAAAGAAGCCAGTAAAGAAAAAAGAAACACCGAAACGTAGGCAGACCACACAGAAACAGAACAAACCGCAGTTTGATGAACAGGAACTGGATAAAATAGTAAAAGAAGAACTGAAGAAGCGCGAAAAACGAAGGAAACTTCTGGTAGTCCTCTGCGGTATGGCAGCCATTGTCTGCCTGGGGTATTTCGGCGTATATAATTGGTACAATTATCGTACTGCTGATAATTACAAGCAGCTGAGCGAATTGAAAGATAAAGAGCCAACAGCAAGTGATGCACCGGCACCGGTGATTCATTATACCGCGGAGGAAGGACAGAGCACGCCGCCTCCGGTGCTGGATGAATATAAAAATTTATTAAATAAGAACAAAAGACTAATCGGATGGGTAAAAATTGACGATACTAATATAGATTACCCTGTTATGCAGACAACGGATAACGAATATTATCTGGATCACAATCTGAATCAGGAGTATGACAAGAACGGATCCATTTTCATGGACAAGGACTGTGATGTGCTGAAACCCAGTACAAACCTTATTCTGTATGGGCATCACATGAAAAGCGGGCAGATGTTCGGAGGCTTATCCTTATACAGCGACCAGAGCTACTATGAGAAACATCCCTGCATACAGTTTGATACCATCTATGAAAAAGGTCTGTATGAGATCATGTATGTATTCCGTTCAAGGGTATACAGTGAAGATGAGATCGTATTCAAATACTATCAGTTTATAGACGCCCAGAGTGAGCAGGAATTTGACTCGTATATGAATGACATGGAGGGAATGTCATTATATGACACAGGAGTCACGGCTCAATACGGTGACCGGCTTTTAACTCTGTCGACTTGTGATTATCAGGAGAAAAACGGCAGATTCGTAGTGGTTGCCAAAAAGGTGACGACAAAGGAGTAAAGGATGACTAAGGGTACAAGGAAGACCAACAGAAGATTAAAAAAGACAGTAAGGAAGACCCTGGGAACATTGTTCCTGATCTCGGCGATCGTAGTAGCAGCGATTCCTACGGAAGGACTGCGTGCGGAGGAAGGTGCTGTGGCGCAGGCTGCAGGACATTCACATAATGCGACACATACTGCAGATTCGGGAACCTATACATATAAGGTGACTATCGCAAGAAATGCTAAAGAAAAGGAAAAAATTTTGCCGGCTAAAAGTCAGGTAAATACGATGGATGAACTGATACCGGAAGTTGCGCCGAATTCTAACATTTATACTACCGGAACGAATGAAGATGGGAGTAACTATCAGTTTGCATATCAGCGGGTAGGCGGAGTATGGTCTGCAATTATTTTGGGTTATAACAAGGATAACAATTTGCCGGATAATACACTGACGATTCCCAATACGGTTAATGCATATATACAGCCTACCGGTAACCTTGGTACCGTAAATGGTTATGTGGCGGCAAGTTTGAGCGGTGAACCACTGTATTATGAAAAACTTACGAGGAAAAGTCGGATGGTGGATGACCTTGAAAAGCCATTAGTTGATGCAGATGGACAACCATTGAAGGAAAATGGAAAACAGCTATATGCACAAAAAGAAGAAATTTATTATACCGGTGAGATGATGCCGTGCTATGTAACAGATAATGACTGGAAAGAGTTGGATCTGAAAAATTTCTTTTATTATGATGGCGTATCCAGCGGAAGCTATACCAGTACAACGGCAGAAGACGACATAGATTCTTCGTTGAAGAAAACATATAGCGGATATCATCAGACTACGGAAGAAATTCATCAGTGGATTAAAAATGCACAGGTAAAATATATTGGTAATCAGTATTTGGATGCTAAATATGATGAGGTTTCTCATACTTATAAATGGAGTATTCCGGATACAGAAGCAAGAAACTACATAACGTCTCCTTCACAGGGTATTTTTGCTCAGGCAGGAAACATTCGAACACTTAATATCGGTGAAAATTTGATCGGCGTTGGTAACTATGCGTTTTATGAATGTGGTAGTCTGTCAGCCATTTCCTTTGGAAACGGACTTCGCGTTATCGGCAATAATGCTTTTTACGGATGCGGAAGTTTAACAGATATAAATGTTCCTGATGCATCTAATTTGGAACAGATCGGTGATCATGCATTTTATAAATGTACTAATTTGAAAGGGATTACTATACCTATTTCTGTAAAATTTATCGGCGATTATGCTTTCGCAGAATGTCGCTTTCTGAGTAATGTAGAGATGTGTAATTCCGGAGATGCACCTAGTGCAAGCCATTTGACTGAGTTAGGATGGAACGTGTTTGAAAACTGTGAGACTTTGTCTTCCCTTACATTCCCTGACAATTATAGCGAGGCGTTAGACATTTCAGTGGTGAAGGGATGTAAAAATTTGCAGAGGATTACTGCTAGAAACACTAGCATGACATTTACGGAAAAGAAAGACGGAGATGTATACTGTTTCCAATGCTTTAAGGACATGTTGGCTGGAGAGCCGATAAACGGAACCTTTTATTTCGAAGGTAGACCGTCTTCCTCTATTCATGATTTTACGCAGAAAGAGTGTTTTGCTTTCAGCTACATGGAATATGATTCCAAAAAGGAAATCTATGAAAGTCAGAATAAATATGAATTGACGGTAATGGAGGATCCGAAAGGAGATCCTGCTACGGACAGATGTACTTATGTTGTAAATTCATCCAATGAATTGATCTCCACTACAATAGGTACAAAGGTAACAGAACTGAATATTCCCGCACAGATCGGACCGTATCATATTTATAATATCGGATCCAATACTTTTGCCAACAATTGTTCGTTGTCCAAGGTGACGATCCCCGTGACGGTTCAGAAAATTTCTGATGGAGCATTCAAGGGATGTCATAATCTGGAATATGTTATTTTTGATACTGATACTGTAGAGATAGGTCCTGAGGCTTTCAAGACACAGGATTTCGCAGCCAGTGCTACACATAAATGTGTAGAAGGCATAAAAAAGGATTCTTCCGATCCAAATGCTCCCGGTGTAAAGCTGAAGTTCGTCGGTAGTATATCTTCGACTTCACAGCCATATCAGTATGCAATGAATGCTAATAATAATTACAACAATGGAAGCCAGGTTACAAGCTACATTACTTATTGCAGTGGATGGCCGGATAATCTGATCGTACAGTATAATGCGGAAAAAGGCGTTAGTGAACTGATTGATTTCCCAGCATTTTCACAGTTAGGCGATTATAGTAATAAAACCAAATATCCTTATCTTACGGATGCACAAAGAACGGCAGCTCAAGATGCCGTAGATAACTACAGGCAGGAGGGAAAAACTCTGACGCAGGATCAGCAGGACTTTATTAATTCTGCATTGAACCTGACGATTCCTGAGGGAGTCCAGGCAATTCAGGATGGTCTGTTTGCAAAAAAAGAAGCATTAGATCCCGCAATGGAGAAAACAGTTACTCTGTATGGACTGGACAACATCGAAGCTGCCGATTTCAAGGGAGTTAAGAATTTAAAAGAACTGAATGTTTTGGGAAATACTGCATCCATCGAAAAAGAAGCATTTGCAGACTGCACCGGTCTGAAAAAAGTGTCTATTACCGGTAATATGGATTCTATCGGTGATTATGCATTCAGTGGATGTGAAAAACTGACAGATGTAACTTTGTCGGGAACAATAAGTTCATTGGGAAGAATTCCTTTTACAAAATGTAAGGATCTTTCAAATGTTGCGTTTACAGGAAATGATCATTTTAGTTGTGATAACAGTATCATTTATGGAATGAATGGCGGAGCCAAAGCGTCCATAGTGGAGTGCCTGGAAGGAAGACAGAGTAAATATGTTAAGGCCAGCGAGGTGGCTGGTGTAACAGAACTGGCACCGGAAGCATTTAGAAATTGTGCAGACCTTAGAGAAATTGATCTGACAGAGACTGCAATTACTAAAGTACCGGAATATGCATTTGCAGATACTACCGAGTTACGAACAGTGAAACTTCCTACCACCTGTACTACGTTGGACGGTTATATTTTCAGCGGTAGTAATGTGGATCGAATCGAAGCCAGTCAGTATTTGAACCTGATTGATACAAATGCTTTTAAAGGCATGTTACGGGAGAACAATAAAAAAGACGTTGTTATCTGTTGTCCAGAGACCAGCTGGTTATATGATTATGCGGATAAGAACGGATTCTCACGAGATACTTCTCCACTGATTGAATACTTCACAGTTACTTTCCGTGACTGGAGTGATGAAGCAAATCGGTATGTGGATGTAGACAGTGCAAAGCAGACTGTCAGAGGCGGCGAAGATGCAGTACCTCCTACTCCCGCAGGAAAGACAGGAGAGACCTTCCAGTACTGGGATCCGGACTATAGAGAGATCTCCGGCGATACACAGTGCGTAGCTATCTACAGCAAGGATGACCCTGATGCTACAAAATTGACCGTAACCTTCCAGGATTGGGATGGCACGGTAATTAAGGAGATCAAGGTATCCTCCGGCGGCAGCATCGCAGATGCGGATCTGCCCAACACATCTAATCTTGTGAGAGATGGTTATATCTTCATCGGATGGGACAGACCTCTGACCAATATTACAGAGTCTTTTACCACCATGGCACAATATAAGGCGCTGAGCGAAGACGATATTGTAGTCAGATATATCAACAGTGTGACCAAGGAAGTGTTCTATCAGACAACGATCAAGAAGGGAACGGTTGCACCCAGCATCCAGACCCCTACGGTCAGTGGTTACACCTTCAAGGGATGGCTGCCGGATATTGCTACGGCTATCACAGAAAATACAGATTTCTATGCAGTATATGAAGCCAGTGGCTCTAATAATGGTGGAACTGCCAGTCCGGGTGCCAGCACCAGTCCCGGAGCAAGCACTAGTCCGGGAGGCAATAATAACAACGGAACTACTGCCAAGATGTATACTCTGACGGTTAAAAACGGTTCCGGATCCGGAAGTTATGTGGCAGGTTCTCAGCCGATCATCGTGGCAAATGACCCTGCGGCGAACCAGCAGTTCAGTAGTTGGTCAATAGATCCGGCCAATACGACGATTGCCAGCAAGGTATTGTCTGCAACGGTCATCACTATGCCGGAAGCTAATGTAACGGTAACTGCAAATTATACTGCAAAATCCGGTTCAGGTAATAAAACAAATAAATCTACAGGAAGCGGTAATTCCACGAATTCCAATTCCAACAGAAGACCGAGCAGCACTACTACGGGAACCGTATCCGGTGGCAGAACCACCGTTGTTATTGATAAAAACGGTCTGTCCAATACCGGTGTGGTATCTGCAACGGTGAACGGATCTTCTGATAATTTTGTGATCAAGATCACAGAGAGTGCAGCAGCTTCCGAAGAGGTAGTTAAGGCTCTGATGGCAGAGTACGGCAGTGATATCAGTGCTATCAAGTATTTCCCCATGGATATCAGTCTTTATGATTCCACCGGGAATACGAAGATCACGGATACCACGGGATTATCCATCAGTATTACGTTACCGCTGCCGGATTCCCTGATCACCTATGCAGGTAATAACAAAGTGGCAGGTGTAGTGAACAGTAAGTTAGACAAGCTGTCACCGAAGTTCTCCACGATATCCGGTGTATCTTGCGTAACTTTCACTGCGGAGCATTTCTCGCCGTATGTGATCTATGTGGATACGAATAATCTGACTGCGGGAACCATCGCAGACAGCACACCTAAGACCGGAGATGGCATTCATCCCAAGTGGTTCCTATCCATGGGACTTGCATGTATCTCGGTAGTACTCTTCATGAAGAAGGACAAAAAGACTCTGCGGAAAGCCAGAGCCTAGTGTGAAATAAAGGATGGGAAGGTTTATGAATCATAAAAAGTGGATGGCTGTCATAGCACTGGCAGTTACCGCATTGATCCTGACACATCTTCCTGTGTCGGAGGCAGATGCGGCAGCGTCTGCCTCTGATTTTCAGACGCAGGGGAGTACACTGGTAAAATACAGAGGGACGGAAGAACGCGTCACGATTCCGGATACAGTGGAAGTCGTAGGCGAGAGTGCTTTTGAGAACAATCAGAAGGTACAGTTCGTTGTAATTCCGAAATCTGTCAAGCGTTTGGATGCCTATGTTTTCTGGGGATGTAACAATCTGGAAGAGGTTGTCCTGGGAAAGGGTCTGACTGCAGTGGACGAGTATTCGTTTGCAGGATGTACGGGTTTAAAGCAGATCACAATTCCGGAAAATATACAGAGTATTGATGCACAGGCATTTGCGGGATGTGTTAATCTCACAGATATTTATATCCCGGCTACGGTGACCGGTATTGCGGAAGATGCTTTCTTAAACTGTGATAATGTGACAATCCATGCGGACGAGGGAAGTGTGGCAGCACAGTTTGCCCAAAAACTTGCGGAGCAGAAAAACCGTGATCCGCTGGTGACGGCAGCTCCTGTACAGACACCGACAGCAGTAAGCAGACCGGATACACAGGCAACGACAGAACCTGTATCAACGGCTACGCCTGCACCTGTTGCAACACCGGTTCCCGGTAATGTCCTGGGCAGTACTATTATTGTAGGGAATCATGCCCTGGTAATGGTGCATCCGGGTGAGGAAAAAGTACAGCAGGGGTATACGGAACCGGAAGCGGGACAGGAGACCGGTGAAGAACAGGATATCACAGCTGAGACAGAGAACGGCAAGATTCCGGAATGGATGTATTATCGTAACCAGTCTGTCAGCGCAGTTACGATCCCGGAAGGTACTACAGAGATCGGACGTTTTGCTTTTTCCAGAAGTTCTCTCCGGACCGTTACGATTCCGGAAGGTGTAACGACGATTGACTATGCAGCGTTTTATCATTGTGATAATCTGGATAACGTGATATTGCCGGACACGGTGAATACTGTTGGTGCCAAGGCGTTTACCCATACCGGGTGGATGGATGATTTTGAAGAGAACAGTATGGATGATTTTCTGATCAGTGGGGACATCCTGGTAGCTTATAAAGGGAATCTGCCTGAAGTTGTGATACCGAATGGCGTTCGCGTGATCGCAGAGGAAGCATTCCGAAATCATACGGAATTGAAAAAAGTACATCTGCCGGCGAGTGTCACGGATATTGGAAATGACGCTTTCCCGGAGGGGA
>OIZO01000168.1_pt1 | contig 53054 bp, 49 predicted proteins | sample 1588551 | NCBI WGS metagenome assembly OIZO01 (sample SAMN03283271) | human gut metagenome | biome: human-associated habitat; material: feces | host: Homo sapiens | place: Peru | collected 2012
ACCAGGACGTAATGGCTTGCCGTCAGACAGGCTTCGCCATGTTCTGCTCTGGTTCAGTACAGGAGGTTATGGACCTCTCGGCTGTGCCTCACCTCGCTACACTCGAGACATCAGTGCCGTTCATTAACTTCTTCGACGGTTTCCGTACTTCACACGAGTACCACAAGATCGAGGAGATGGATATGGAAGACATCCGTCCGTTGGTAAACCCCGAATATATCAAGCGTTTCCGCGACCGTGCTCTTACACCTGAGCGCCCTGTAACACGCGGTACTGCAGAGAACCCTGAGACATTCTTCACACACCGTGAGGCTTGCAACGAGTACTACGACCGCATTCCTGAGGTAGTAGAGAAGTACCTCGGCGAGATGACCAAGATCACTGGCCGTGAGTATCACCTCTTCAACTACTACGGAGCTGAGGATGCTGAGAACGTAATCATCCTCATGGGTTCGGCTACAGAGCCTGCTCGTGAGGCTATCGACTACCTCAACAAGCAGGGCAAGAAGGTTGGTATGGTGGCTGTTCACCTCTATCGTCCGTTCTCAGTAGACTTCCTGAAGAAGGCTCTTCCTGCTACAGTTAAGCGCATCGCTGTTCTCGACCGCACTAAGGAGCCGGGTGCTGAGGGCGAACCTCTGTACCTCGACGTTAAGTCGGCTCTCTACGACGACGAGCGCAAGCCGCTTATCGTTGGTGGCCGCTACGGTCTCGGTTCTTCAGATACAACACCTGCCAAGATTGTTGCTGTATTCAAGAACCTCGAGCTCCCGCAGCCTAAGAACCACTTCACTGTTGGTATCGTTGACGACGTTACATTCACTTCACTTCCTGAGGAAGAGGAGATCCCGATGGGCGGCGACGACCTGTTCGAGGCTAAGTTCTACGGACTCGGTGCTGACGGTACTGTAGGTGCAAACAAGAACTCTGTACAGATTATCGGTAACAACACCGACAAGTACTGCCAGGCTTACTTCTCTTACGACTCAAAGAAGTCAGGTGGTTTCACTTGCTCACACCTCCGTTTCGGCGACAGCCCAATCCACAGCGCATATCAGGTAAATACTCCTAACTTCGTGGCTTGCCACGTACAGGCTTACCTGCACATGTACGATGTTACTCGCGGTCTGCGTAAGAACGGCTTCTTCCTGTTGAACACTATCTTCGACGGCGAGGAACTCGTTAACTTCATTCCTAACAAGGTAAAGCGTTGCTTCGCTCAGAACAACATCACAGTTTACTATATCAACGCTACCAAGATTGCTCAGGAGATTGGTCTCGGCAACCGTACCAACACTATCCTCCAGTCGGCATTCTTCCGTATCACAGAGGTAATTCCTTTGGATCTCGCAGTAGAGCAGATGAAGGCATTCATCGTTAAGTCTTACTCTAAGAAGGGTCAGGACGTTGTCGACAAGAACTTCGCAGCCGTTGACCGCGGTGGTGAGTACAAGCAGCTCACTGTTGATCCGGCATGGGCTAACCTCGCTGATGAGGAGGCTAAGGAAGACAACGCTCCCGCATTCGTTAAGGAGCTCGTTCGTCCTATCAACGGCCAGGCTGGTGACTTGCTGAAGGTTTCTGACTTCGTTAAGCACGACACAGTAGACGGTACATGGGAGAACGGTACTTCTGCATTCGAGAAGCGCGGTGTAGAGGCTTTCGTTCCGGTATGGAATGTTGAGAACTGTATCCAGTGTAACAAGTGTTCATTCGTTTGTCCTCACGCTGCCATCCGTCCGTTCGTTCTTACAGACGAGGAGCTCGCTGGCATCGAGGGTCTCGAGACTCAGGAGATTAAGGCTCCGGCTGCTCTGAAGGGCATGCACTTCCGCATTGAGACTTCTGTACTCGACTGTCTTGGTTGCGGCAACTGTGCCGACGTTTGCCCGGGCAAGAAGAACAAGGAGACAGGTGAGCTCGAGAAGGCTCTCAAGATGGTTCCGTTCAACGTAGACGCTGAGGACATGCAGAAGGAAGCACAGAACTGGGAGTACCTCGTTCACAACGTATCTTCTAAGCAGGATCTCGTAGACATCAAGCAGAGCCCGAAGAACTCTCAGTTCGCTCAGCCTCTGTTCGAGTTCTCTGGAGCTTGCTCTGGTTGCGGTGAGACTCCGTACGTTAAGCTCATCTCTCAGCTCTTCGGCGACCGTCAGATGATTGCCAACGCTACTGGTTGCTCTTCTATCTACTCAGCTTCTATCCCGTCAACACCTTACACAAAGAACGCTAAGGGTCAGGGTCCGGCATTCGACAACTCATTGTTCGAGGACTTCTGCGAGTTCGGTCTCGGTATGGTACTCGGCAACAAGAAGATGAAGGAGCGCATCTGCCACCTCCTCGAAGAGGCTAAGGCTGACGAGCACGTTCCTGCTGAGTTTGTAGCTGCTGCCGACAAGTGGATGGCTAACATGAACGATTCTGAGGGTTCTAAGGAGGCTGCTGCCGAGCTTAAGCCGCTCATCGCCGCTGGTGCTGAGAAGGGTTGCCCGGTTTGCGCAGAATTGAAGACTCTCGATCACTACCTCGTAAAGCGCAGCCAGTGGATTATCGGTGGCGACGGTGCTTCTTACGATATCGGTTACGGTGGTCTCGACCACGTATTGGCTTCTGGTGAGGACGTTAACATCCTCGTTCTCGATACTGAGGTTTACTCTAACACTGGTGGTCAGTCGTCTAAGTCTACTCCGCTCGGCGCTATCGCTCAGTTTGCTGCTCAGGGCAAGCGTATCCGCAAGAAGGATCTCGGCTTGATGCAGACAACTTACGGCTACATCTACGTAGCTCAGATTGCTATGGGTGCTGACAATGCTCAGACATTGAAGGCTATCCGCGAGGCTGAGGCTTATCCAGGTCCGTCACTCATCATCGCTTACGCTCCGTGTATCAACCACGGTTTGAAGCGCAAGGGCGGTATGGGTCGCTCACAGAACGAGGAGAAGCTCGCTGTTGATTGCGGTTACTGGCACTTGTGGCGTTTCAACCCGCTGTTGGCTGACGAGGGCAAGAACCCGTTCACTCTCGACTCTAAGGCTCCGAAGTGGGACGACTTCCGCGACTTCCTCCTCGGTGAGGTTCGTTATCTGTCAGTACAGAAGGCATTCCCGAAGGAGGCCGACGAGCTCTTCACACAGGCAGAGAAGATGGCTAAGCTCCGCTACCAGACTTACGTTCGTAAGAGCCAGGAGGACTGGAGCGAGCAGATCTAAAAAAGACTGATTAATATTATATAAAAAAAGTGGCAACACAGGAGAGTCATGACCTCCAGTGTTGTCACTTTTTTTGTTTACGAAGTTGCCAGTCTCACAAATTATGATTAGTTTTGCATTCTGCATTCAAGAAACTAACGATTTCATACAGATACAAATACAAAAAGATGATACAGGAATACCAGATACGAGTGTTGCCCGTTGTGGCTTCGAGCGAACAGAATATCCGACAGTTTGTGGCAGAGGATAAGGGTATTGATGCCCGTACGATTAATGCCGTGCGTGTGCTGAAGCGTAGTATTGACGCCCGCCAGCGCACTATTTTCATTAATCTTACGGTAAGAGTATATATCAACGAATTGCCGCAGGACGATGAATATGTAAGCACTGAATATGGCGACGTAAGCTCTAAGCCTACAGTAATAGTGGTGGGTGAGGGCCCTGGCGGATTGTTTGCCTCGCTTCGACTCATTGAGCTCGGATTGCGCCCTATCGTGTTGGAGCGTGGCAAGAATGTGCGCGACCGTAAGGTAGACTTGGCAAATATCAAGAAGATGCAGAAGGTAGACCCTGAGAGCAACTATTGCTTCGGCGAGGGTGGTGCAGGCGCCTATTCTGACGGCAAGCTATATACCCGTTCGAAGAAACGTGGAAACATTGAGAAAATTCTTAATGTATTTTGTCAGCATGGTGCGTCGACCTCAATTCTTGCCGACGCTCATCCGCACATTGGCACTGACAAGCTGCCAAAGGTGATTGAAAATATGCGCGAGACGATAATAAGATGTGGAGGCGAAGTGCACTTCCAGACCAAAATGACGCGTCTGATTATCGACGGTGACGCTGTTGTAGGTGTTGAGGCTGTAAATCTGCTGAATGGTGCAGAGGAGACTTATCGTGGTCCGGTGATACTTGCCACTGGTCATTCGGCACGCGATGTTTATCGCTATCTGGCTGAGGCTAAGGTGGAGATTGAAGCTAAGGGTATTGCTGTTGGCGTGCGTCTGGAGCATCCCTCGCATCTGATCGACCAGATACAGTATCACTCTAAGCAGGGTAGGGGCAAGTATCTGCCTGCGGCTGAATACAGCTTTGTGACGCAGGTGGCAGATCGCGGTGTTTATTCGTTCTGTATGTGTCCTGGCGGTTTTGTCATTCCGGCTGCTACCGATAAGGAACAGCTCGTGGTGAACGGTATGAGTCCGAGCAATCGTGGCACACAATGGAGCAATTCGGGTATGGTTGTTGAGACACGTCCGGAGGATGTGGAGGGCGACGAGAACGATCCGTTGCGCATGATGCACTTTCAAGAGCAGCTTGAGCGTGCATGCTGGCAGCAGGGCAATATGAAGCAGACGGCTCCGGCACAGCGTATGGCTGATTTTGTCAACGGCCGTCTTTCGTACGACTTGCCAAAGAGCAGCTATGCACCGGGACTGATATCGTCACCTTTGCACTTCTGGTTGCCACGTCAGGTGAGCAAGCGATTGCAGGAAGGATTCAAGAAGTTTGGCAAGATGAGCCACGGCTTCCTCACCAACGAGGCTGTGATGATAGCCACTGAGACACGTACATCGTCGCCGGTACGCATTGTGCGCGACCGTGAGACATTGCAGCATGTGCGCATACATGGACTGTTCCCGTGTGGCGAGGGAGCCGGATATGCAGGCGGCATCGTGTCGGCAGGTGTCGATGGCGAACGCTGTGCCGAGATGTGTGCCGCCTACATGGAGGTATAGATATAGGGCGAGTAGTTTTCTACTCGCCTATTTTTATGACGTATTCGCTCATGAACGAAGCTCCAGGCTGCAGATGGTTCATGAGATATTTGTCGCGGAACTGTCCTTTGTATTCGTAGTGGTCGTGAACGCCATACCACGGTTCGAGACAGATAAAGGGCGCATTCTTGCCGTAGGGTGTCCATATGCCTACACATGGAGTGTTGAACTTCACGGTAACTACCGGACGGGCATCCTGCGGGTCGAGTATCTCGATTGAGTGTAGCTGACAGTGGTCGATGACGATGGCGTCGTCCTTAAAGGTCTCTTCATTAAAGGGCAGCAGTCCGCCTTCGAGTGTTGGCAACGGATAGCGGTCGTCGGTGATGCAGCCGTCGTGATTGCCATAGATGCGGTCAATCTCGTCGGTGTTGTCGAAGCGCAGCACGCCCTTGATGGGTTCGCCTTCGCTGATGCCAGGCAGGTTGAAGGCAGGATGTGCGCCAATCTGGAAGTGCATCTCACGAGTGTCCGTATTGTGTACGTGCCAGATTACGTGTACCTCATTGTCAACCAACTTGTAGGTGACTGAAAGCATGAAGCGATAGGGATACTGGCGTAGCGTGTTCTCGGTCTCGTGCAGTACATAGGTGACGCTGTGGTCGGTTTGGCGCAGAACCTTGAAGTTCATGTCGCGTGCAAATCCGTGACGTCCCAACTGATAGGTCTCGCCCTCGGTGCGGTAGGTGCCTTTCCATAATCCGCATACTATAGGGAAGAGAATCGGTGAGCGTCTGCCCCAATACTTGTCGTCGCCCTGCCAAAGATATTCCTTGTCGTCGGCATCCTTTATACTCTGAAGTTCGGCACCAAGGTCGGACACTTCAACTGTCAAATATTCGTTTTGTAGCTTTTCCATTTGTTTGTATGGTTTTTAGTCTTCAAACTTCGTTATTTGGTTCTTTCTTCAAACATCTTCATGAGCCATTGTTTCTGTTCGGCAATGGTCAGATTGCTGTTGTCGAGCACCAGGGCATCGTCGGCTTGACGCAGTGGTGATGTGGCGCGGTGGGTGTCGATGTAGTCGCGCTCCTCTACATTCTTGAGGATGTCGTCGAAGTCGGCAGGCATTCCCTTTGCCTGAAGTTCCTTGTATCGGCGCATAGCACGTATCTCAGCTGTGGCTGTAACGAAAATCTTCAGCTCGGCATCGGGGAATACAACGGTTCCTATATCGCGTCCGTCCATAACGATGCCTTTCTCACGACCCATTGCCTGCTGTTGCTCCACCAGTTTGGCACGTACGAATGGCAATGCTGCTACGGGGCTTACATGCTGCGATACCTCAAGCGAGCGTATCTCATGCTCTACAACCTCGCCGTTGAGGCAAACTTCGGGGCGACCAGTTTCTGCATTCAGTTTGAACGAAATCTGTACCTGTGGCAGAAGCTGCTCCAGGCGTTCTGCATCGATGGTGTCGTTGCTGTCGAAGAGGTTGTTGCGCATTGCAAACAGTGTCACGGCACGATACATAGCGCCCGTGTCAACGTAGATGTAGCCCACCTCATGGGCAAGGTCTTTTGCCATTGTGCTCTTTCCGCACGACGAGTATCCGTCAATGGCTATCACAATTTTCTTCATCTCAGTATATAGTTTTATATAATTTCCCTTTTACTTTTTTACCTTTTTACTTTTTTACCTTTCAAAGGTTGAATGCTGCATTCACCACTATCGACGAGCTTGATACGTGGTATTTGCCATATGCAAGGTTTATCTTGACGCGGCTTAGATTCAGTCCGGCACCGAACGATAGACCCGCACCGTGTGAACTCTTGCCGTCTGCCGACTCAATCTTCATGTCGTGAGCCCGACGGAAGTTGTAGCCGCCACCAATCCATATCGACTCCGATATGACGGCGTCGACACCGAGTACGAGGTGGTTGATAAAGTTGTAGTTCCAGTGATTGAGGTCGACAAGTGTTGCCGACAGTCGGAAAGGCATGTTTTCAAATTTCTTGCTTGCACCCACTTGTAGGTCGATAGGCATGCTCTCAAAGTCGTCATCATAAGCCTTGAGTTGTCCACCGAGGTTGCGTGCCACTGCCGAGACCGACCATTCGGTATCGGGGTCGTAATAGTTGAGACCGAGGTCGACACCCATAGCCAGTGAGTTGTAATCGCCTATATATGAAGTGATGAATCGGGCTGCAATACCGCCAGCTATGCGACTGCCAAGCATATATGAGAAATGTCCGCTAACGGCAATATCCTTAGCCGAGAATTCGCCCGTCTGTTGATTGTTGGCATCAGTCTGTCGCATCGTGCCGTAATTGATAAACTGTCCACTTACGGCCCACGAAATCTTTTCACCAATATTGCGATTGAATGATGCGCTTGCTGCCATCGAGCCCGACATGTAAGTCATGAAATTGAATCCGATGGTCTTGTCGCTTACCGACGACAGAAGGGCTGGATTATGGAATGTCAGCGAAGCGTCGTCTTCGATAAGTGTAGTGTTGTCGCCACCCAGCGCCGCAGCGTGCGCGCTTACCGGAAGACGCAGAAAATTATATAGAGTCTGGCTTTCCTGGGCGCACATTGTGGCGATGCTGGCGAATGTAAGTATATAAAATGCGGTTAAAAATCTTTTCATCGTTTATATAATATGGTGCAAAGTTAATAAATAAACGATAAACGCCACATTTTATTGTCTCGTTTTATTATCTCATTTTATGATTTCCTTGGCACGCTCAAGTGCCAGGTTGATGTGGCTACAGATGTTGTCCTCGCCGATAAGGTCGTAGAACTTGGCCTTTTCGAGCTGGCTGTGTACCTTAGAACTTACTCCCGACAGTACAATCTGTATGCCCTCATTCTTACTCATAAGGCAGAGGTTGGTAAGGTTGTGAATACCTGTTGAGTCGACAAATGGTACTTTGCGCATACGGATGATACGTACCTTAGGACGGTCGCCGAAGGTGGCCATAATCTCCTCAAACTTGTTGCCCGCACCGAAGAAGTAAGGACCGTTGATTTCGTATACCTCAACGCCCTGCGGGATTGTAAGGTGTTCAAGATTACCCTTGACGATGTCCGACTCCTCGTTGATTTCGTCCATGATAACCTTCACGTCGGTAGTCTCCGACATACGCTTCATGAAGAGCAGACAGGCGATGATAAGTCCCACCTCAATAGCCACGGTAAGGTCGAAGATGATGGTGAGGAAGAATGTGATGAGCAGTACGGTGACGTCACTCTTAGGGTTCTTCATCAGTGCTACGAACGAGCGCCATCCACACATTCCATATGACACGATGACGAGTACACCGGCAAGACAAGCCATCGGGATGTACTTGGCAAGTGGCATGAGGAAGAGGAATATGAGCAGCAACACTACAGCATGGATAATGCCTGCGATAGGTGTACGGCCACCGTTGTTGATGTTGGTCATTGTACGGGCAATGGCTCCAGTGGCAGGAATACCGCCGAAGAGAGGCGAGGCAAGGTTTGCCACACCCTGAGCTATAAGCTCTGTATTAGAGTTGTGGTGGTCGCCAATTACACCGTCGGCTACTGTGGCTGAAAGTAACGACTCGATGGCGCCAAGCACTGCAATGGTGAGTGCAGGTGCAACAAGACTCTTAATTGTCTCCCATGTCATTGCAGGTACCTGCATTTCGGGAATAGCATTGCTCACGCTGAAGCGGTCGCCGATGGTCTCGATTGAGGTAACGCCAAAGTAGGTCTTAAGTATCAAGGCTGCAATGGTCATGATGATGATGGCAACGAGCGAACCTGGTATCTTTTTGCTGAACTTAGGAGTGATGGCAATGATTATAACGCTCACGATACCCACGAGTGAGCACCACAGGTCGGCTGTAGAGAAATGCGATATGTAGCAGCCCCATTTCTCGATGAAGTCGGACGGTACAGAGTCGATGGTCAGTCCGAAGAGGTCCTTTATCTGTGTGGTGAAGATGGTAACGGCAATACCGCTGGTGAATCCTACAACAATAGGGTAGGGGATGTACTTGATGATAGTGCCGAGTTTCAGCACGCCAAACATAATAAGGAATACGCCTGCCATGAGTGTGGCTATGGTGAGACCCTCAAGGCCGTACTTCTGTATGATGCCGTATATGATGATGATGAAAGCACCCGTAGGACCTCCAATCTGTACTTTGCTGCCACCGAGCAGCGAGATAATGAATCCGGCTACTATAGCCGTGATGATGCCTTTTTCAGGCGTTACGCCCGAGGCGATACCAAATGCAATGGCAAGCGGCAGGGCCACAATGCCCACAATGATACCCGCCATGAGGTCGCTCATGAACGTCTTGCGGTTGTACGACTTAAGTGTCGTAAACAGTTGGGGTTTGAAATCGAATGTCTTCATCCTCAAATTTTTAGTGTTGAAATGAATTGAATATAAAACAATAGTTTCCTGTAAACGACTGCAAAATTAAGCATTTTTTAGAAGATGACAAAATCGTAACCAAGCAAAAAGGGGAAAAGCGGTTGGTATAAATAATAATTTATGATGTTTCGTTACTTTTTGTGCCAGACATTGTGTAACTTTGCAAAACAGAGGCTTCACCCTGGCCCTGTAATAAATATAAAACAATAATAGATTATTAAGGAGTGGAAGAGAAAAAGTCACGGCGTGCCGATTTGGATAGATGGCGTCCTCTGTTTTTCATAGTGGGACTCGTATTGCCTCTGTTGCTGTTTCTTGCCGCACTGGAATACAGAACTTTGGCAGAGCCGGAAATTGACGTGTCAAGTCTTTTGGACAAACTCTCGAAAGAGAAGGAGTATATACCCGTGCCCAATCGTACTGATAAGGTGGCGGCTGTCGACGCTAAGCCGAAGAAGGTTGATACGCAGAAGCTGGAAGTGGTAGAGCATAAGACAGAGATGGAGAAACTCAATGATATAACCCAAAAGCGCATTGAGGGAGAGGACGGTGGTGAGGATGCTGCTACAGAAAAGGCTGATGGCGACGATAAAACCCCACCGCAGCCTGTTGCCGTAGACTTGGGCGACAATCCGCTCAACTTCCGTATTGTCGAGCAGTTGCCCGAATTTCCTGGTGGAATGTCGGCATTTGTAAAATGGCTCACCGACAACCTGAAGTATCCATATGTGGCACAAAACCAGAAAATAAAAGGGCGTGTTGTCATAACGTTCATAGTAAATAGCGACGGCACAACAAGCGATTTGAAGATTTCAGAGTCGGCCCATCCACTTCTCGACCGTGAAGCCATGCGCGTAATGCGTAAGATGCCACGCTGGAAGCCAGGCATAGCCAACAATCGCCCGTGCCGCACTATGATGGCAATTCCTGTTGAATTCGCATTATAATCATTATTGTATAATAATAGACGTTAATAATTGAACAAAAGATACATTAAAAAGATATTATGAAGACTGCCTATGAAATATTGAAGCAAGTGAATGATTTTCTTGATAATCTTGCTTACGATCGCAAACCTGAGTCGCTTTACGATCCGATACGTTATGTTCTCTCTATGGGAGGCAAGCGCATTCGTCCAGTACTGATGCTTCTGGGCTACAATATGTTCAAGGACAATCCTGAAAGCATACTGATGCCGGCATGTGCCCTTGAAACCTATCATAACTATACATTGCTGCATGACGACTTGATGGACAATGCTTCGATACGTCGTGGCCATCAGACCGTACATTGCAAGTGGGACGCAAACACAGCAATCCTGTCTGGCGACTCAATGCTTGTACTGGCTTATCAGCGTATGGCACAATGCGATAAGGCTTATCTTGCGCAAGTGCTCGATATTTTTACTGAGACAGCATTGCAGATAGGCGAGGGTCAGCAGTATGATATGGACTTCGAACATCGCAATGATGTGGCAGAAGATGAATATATTGAGATGATTCGCCTCAAGACAAGTGTGCTGCTTGCGTGTGCACTGAAGATAGGTGCTGTGTTGGCTGGCGCATCTGACGAGGATGCCGAGAACCTTTATAAGTTCGGCGAGCGAATCGGTCTTGCTTTCCAGTTGCAGGACGACTATCTTGATGTATATGGCGACCCGAAGGTGTTTGGCAAGGCTATTGGTGGCGATATCACATCAAACAAGAAGACCTATATGCTCATCAACGCCTTTAATCGTGCCAATGCTGAGCAGCGTGCCGAACTGGAACGTTGGGTAAATGCAGAGACTTTTGATCGTGAGGAAAAGATTGCAGCTGTGACAAGACTGTACAATGAGATTGGTATAGACCGATTGGCACAGGATAAGATTGCACAATACTTCGATGAGAGCCGTAAGTATCTTGAAGCAGTGAGTGTATCGGATGAGCGCAAGGTAGAACTGGCAGCCTATGCACAGCGTATGATGAAGCGTAAGTATTAATTGTTTATGTTTCATCCAATCAATCAAATTAATCATTACTCATTTTAATCATTAATCATTAAAAAGTGCCCTACCGTAGATTTCCTAAGACAGACACTGCCCGCCTACGTTCGCTTGGAGTGCTGCTTGACAATAATGACGTTTATGCTGCCAAAAGCAGATTTATCAGCATGGATGTTATTACTCAAGCAAAGAAACTGCACGACCAATTGAAGACGCTGAGCAGCCAGTTCCTGTTGTGTTATGAGGCTCAGATGCGCAACTATAAGCGCGTAGCCAAACCCCAGAAGTACATGATGATGTATCTGCAGCACTTTGTACGTGTGCTGCTTATGGGCGTGGAGCGTGGTGAAATAAAAAGTTCGGCACTGAGCGAATATTATGCCATTGAAAATGCCGACGAGACATTACGTTTGTTGCATAATGTAGAGGATGCCAACCGTATCGCCCCAATGGTGATAAAAGGCGAGAAGAAGCGCATTGCAGCTGGAGGCCGTCCTATATATAATCCTACCATTGGTATGGTGGCAACGCATTATGACATATTTGCCGAAATTTACAAACAGCAGCGTATACTTAACGACAAGGCCGACCGTGCGCTTACCGAACTGAAGGCTTTGCGTGCGCAGACAGATGCGCTGATCGTTGACATTTGGAATACTGTCGAAGCTCGCTTTGCAGAGTTGCCGCCTGAGACACGCTATGATGAGTGTCGTAAATATGGCTTGATATATTATTATCGTAAAGGAGAAAACAAAATATGAATTTCATAGACACACACACGCATCTTGATGGCGAGGAGTTTGCTGCCGACCTGCATGAGGTTGTCGATAGAGCTCGTGAGGCTGGGGTGAGCAAGGTGTTTGTGCCGGCTATCGACCTTAAGTCGGTCGATACGGTGGTAGAAACCTGCAATCGCTTTCCCGGCTATGCCTATCCGATGATTGGTTTGCATCCCGAAGAAGTAAAGGCTGATTGGAGCAGTGTGCTTGATGAGATGTACAAGCGTCTGAAGCCCGGTCATCCTTTTATAGCTGTAGGCGAGGTGGGAATAGATTATTATTGGTCGCGCGAGTTTGAGAAAGAGCAACTTAGGGCTTTTGAGCGTCAGGTGGAGTGGTCGATAGAGACACGTCTGCCGCTTATGATTCATTGTCGTAAGGGACAGAACGAAATGGTAAGCATGCTGCGACGTTATGCTGATGAGTTGCCGGGTGGCGTTTTCCATTGCTTTACAGGCAATGAGCACGAGGCTGAGGAGTTGTTACAGTTTGAACGATTTGTCCTTGGCATCGGTGGTGTGTTGACTTTCAGGAAGAGTCACCTGCCCGAAGTGTTGCCAAGTGTGGTGCCACTCAATCGTATTGTTCTCGAAACCGACTCGCCATACATGGCGCCCGTGCCAATGCGAGGCAAGCGCAACGAGAGTGCGTATGTAGCTTATGTATTGCAGAAACTTGCAGTGTGCTACGGTGTTGACCCACAATGTGTGGCTGATACTACAAACGCTACAGTTAAGAGAATTTTTGGTATATAAAAAAGGTTCGGCTTTGTGAAGCTGAACCTTTTTCGTAATTATTCTTTTATTTCTTAAGAAAACAGTATTGGCTTATTACGGCTCCATTGTCGTCCGCAAGGAATTTTACCAATCCAGTCTTGTTGTTATTTGCTTCCACATTGGCGTTGGTTAAATTCACGTTGTCTATAACTTTCTGTCCGTTTACAGATACAGTGATGTTGTTGGCTGTAACGTTGATATTGGTGGTACACCAATTGTTGTTGCTTGTGAACTTATTCCATTTGTCGCTTTTGTATAGGCGTACTCCATGGAGACGATTGAATACGAGCATTGGTACTGAGTGTAGGTTTAGTATCAAATCACCGTCAGTAAGCCAGTCGAATGTGAGGTCAAAGTCGGCAAGTTCATCGTGGATAATCCAAAAACCGCGTTTTCCCATGTGGGTTTCTTCTGTGTGGTTCTGATTGTAGCCACCTTCGGCTTGCCAGTTGTTGATGGCAGTAAGAATTTGGTCAATGTGTTTGTTGACTCCTTCTTCATCATAGTGGCGGATAAACGACTGCTTTGCCGAATTGAGCAGAGTGTGGACATATTTGCCAGCGTTGGCTTCGGGATGTGAACTTATTATTTCTGTTAAGGCGATAGCCAGAGCATCAGATAAGTTAGCGTCGCAGTAGTACTTGCGTATATAAGCCAGAGCTTGAATGCAGTGGGTGTTGCCCATTTCCAAGATAATCTTGCTACGTAGATTGTCATTGGATGTCAGTGCATCGGCATCGCGAAGAATAAGATATCGTTCCTCTGGTGTCAGTGTAGCGTGTTCGGCATTTATCAGTATTCGTGCCAAAATAGCATCGCGCTCAGCCGAAGATTTTTGTTTTGCCAAATTTGTCAACAAGTGTACAGCCTTTTCGGGGGCGTTGTTTGTAATAATGTTATCTGCCTCGTCCTGTGGCTGCTTGCTCATTTCGGTTATTTTGCTATTTAGACTTGTCGGCCAGAATGGAATGACTGCTGGCTGTGGTTTTTCTATAGCAGTTTTTTGTGCTTTGTTGATGGTATTAGTTTGTGCATAAAGTGCAATATCACAGCATATTGCAATAAGTAGAATCGTAATGCGTCTCATTTTTAATTATTGTTCTTATTATTTTTTGACTTGCAAAGGTACGCATAAAAACACAGAAGACCTAATGTCGTGTTGTTTTATGAAAATAAAAACATAAAATTTTGTTACTTTCGTTGCTGTTGTCTGATTTTATATGTAATTTTACACTATGTATCAGAAATTCATAATAAACCAAGATGGAGTGTTGAAGTTTGGTAATGTCTATCTGCATCGCGATCTGCTCGGCAGGGGCGAACGCTGCCCTTTTGGAGGTGGCTTGTGGAAGATTGACAACAGCCGTGGAGCCATAATGCTGTATGGACGTTCGTTTGACTTTGGACGGCCTGACTTCGACTTTCTGAAACGTGTGGACTGGAGCTTTCTCGGAGGCAAGGAGCATCCTTTGCTTTTCCTTCCACATTGGCCTGACGAGAGTATTGTAGAGCCGGTGCTGGTTAATGTCACCTATTAATAAATGTATGAAAAATAAACCAACAACGAAATGAGCAATATTAAATACGACAACCCTGTAGAACAGAAATTTCACGACGACCTTTATGGCTACTTGCGTACACTTGACTTGGTAGACGAGCGTATGCCAGAAGCTCCGGATCTTGACGACCTGTGGTTTAAGATAGGCCAGAGCTATATGGCTGACGGCATACGCGAGTACAATACAGGCTACCCGTCAGTTGCTTTGGGATGGATGATGTTCATAGGTATGGCTGTAGCCAAGTATTGGGATGTGGAATGGGAAGTGTACGGCAAGGTGCCCGATTTGTATGTTTATCTGCGCGACCGTATCGACTTCGACCATATGGACGACTACATTCTCGACAAAGTGCTTTGTCTTGATGCCGACAGTCGCAAGAAGATGAACGATGCTGTGGCTGAGAGCGCTTCGCGTACATACAATATGATGTCGCACATGTGTCTCGAGCCTGGCACAGCTGCTGCCATGCGTGCTTTTACTGCTGCTCTGCACCAGATGTATGTAATGGGTGTAGCTGTAGAATTGAAGGCTCTGGGCTACCACATGACAAAGCTGTAAGGCTTAAAATAAATAAAACAACCCTTAAAACCTATTTGATTATGTTAGAATATCTGTTACAACACCTATGGGCCATTTGGACATTAGTGGCAATGTTGTGTCTTATAATGGAGATGTCATCGGGCGATTTCTACATCACTTGTTTCGGCATTGGAGCAATTGTTGCTCTTATTGTGTCGCTGTTTGCTGCACCATTTTGGTTGCAGGTAGTGGTGTTCGCGGTGTTCAGCGTGCTTTCTATCTTCTATCTTCGACCGAGTCTGGTGGCTCTGCTCAATCATGATGCCGACCGTCGTGTGAGTAATGCCGATGCCATCATTGGTCGTACAGGTGAGGTGACAGAGGCTATTAAGGCTGGCGGCTATGGACGCGTGAAACTTGACGGCGACGACTGGAAGGCTCAGTCGGACTGTGCTGCCGACCTCGAAATAGGTACTAAGGTGCGCATCGTGGGACGTGAGAGCATCATCATAAAGGTGGTTCCAGAAATTTAAACACTAATCATTAACAATTAAAACATTAGTACAATGGAAATCATGACAATCATTCTTATTGCACTTGTAGTGCTTGCAGTCATTTTCGTGAAGATGGCTGTTGTTATCATCCCTCAGAGCGAGACAAAGATTGTTGAGCGTCTTGGTAAGTATTACGCCACGCTCAGCCCAGGTATAAATATCATCATACCGTTCATCGACCGTGCCAAGACCATTGTCACCATGTATCGTGGACGCTATGCTTATTCTACTACTATCGACCTGCGCGAACAGGTATACGACTTCGACAAGCAGAATGTTATCACTAAGGATAATATCCAGATGCAGATTAACGCCCTGCTTTATTTCCAGATTGTCGACCCGTTCAAGGCTGTTTACGAAATCAACAATCTGCCTAACGCTATCGAGAAACTCACACAGACCACTCTGCGTAACATTATAGGTGAGATGGAGCTTGACCAGACCCTTACATCGCGCGACACTATCAATACCAAACTTCGTGCTGTGCTCGACGATGCTACCAACAAGTGGGGTATCAAGGTGAACCGTGTAGAGTTGCAGGATATCATTCCGCCGTCAAGCGTACTTCAGGCAATGGAGAAGCAGATGCAGGCCGAGCGAAACAAGCGTGCTACTATCCTCACATCCGAAGGACAGAAGCAGGCGGAGATCCTCAAGTCGGAGGGTGAGAAAACTTCTACCATCAACCGTGCTGAAGCTGCCAAGCAGCAGGAAATTCTTCGTGCCGAGGGTCAGGCTCAGGCTCGTATTCGCAAGGCAGAGGCTGAGGCTGTTGCCATTGAGAAGATAACAGAGGCTGTAGGCAAGAGCACCAATCCTGCTAACTATCTGCTTGCACAGAAGTATATCCAGATGATGCAGCAGCTTGCCGAGGGCGACAAGACAAAGACGGTCTTCCTGCCGTTTGAGGCAACAAATATGCTGGGCAGCTTGGGAGGAATAAAGGAGCTATTTAAGGAGGAGAAGTAAAAGCCCCACCCATGGCCCCCTCCCCCATAGGGAGGGGAGCTAACACCTTATTATTATATATTGGTCCACTTATAACTTGTAACTTAATCCGGCAAAACGAAATATGCTCGATTTGAAAAACGAAACGTGCAAAAATCGGGAAAAACGAAACGTTCTAAAAATTTCGCACACACGATACTTTAAAGCAATAAAAAAGCAGTCCGTTTTGGGCTGCTTTTATAGTTTTTGAACGGCGAACAAACGGCGAACAAACGGCGTTCAAACGAGGTTCAAATTATGCTGCATTAGACTTCACGAGCATCATATCTTTGTAACCAGCTTCAAAGTTCACATGCGCATTGAACTCGAAACGCTTACAACCTTCGAACGGATTGCCGAGCGTTTTATTCTTGCCTAACCATTCACAAAGCTCAATGATAGACGACTTATCTGATGTAAAATAAACAAACGGCTTTCCTTTGAGCACTTTCAACACATCGAGATAGTCAAACAAATGCCAGTACATTTTGTATGTCCCAACCTCTGTGGACAAATAAGGAGGGTCAACTATAAACACCACATTCGGCTCGTCTTTATATTTTTCGTATAGTTCACGATAGTCGCACGATTCAATCGTCAAGCCTTCCAGATAGTCCTCACTTGTCGGGTAGTCGTTCTTTCGGATATTGTTGTATAATGTCTGCTTCTCCATCTCCTCGATGCTCAGTTCGTACTTCATCGAGAACATCACCGATGCCGAGATGGTTATAAAATCAATATAGCCCACCGTTTGCTCCTCATGCCTCAAACGTTCAAATATCTTCTCACGCATCACACCATCTATTCGCTTGTGCTTTGGCGTATTGCCAACTATCTCTCGCAAATCAGCGAGCAGGGCATTTGTCTGAGGTATGTGTGCTAGTCGCTCGCGGTAGTTGTCATAGTCGTTATACACCACCGTCGCGTCAGGGCGCAGACATTTCGTTATATGGGACAGCAAACCGCTGCCACCGAACAAATCCACAAACACTGTTTTGTCGTTGAACTGGGGCAGAATCTTGATATACTCCTTTGCAAACATGCGCTTCTGTCCGACAAAAGGCAGAGGTGCTGCCATGTGCATTTTCCCTCTCATACGTTCAGTTCAAATTTTATATTATCCTCACCAGCGAGAAGTCGTGCAGTGGGCTTTATGTTGTTTTCATAGATGTGTACATTCGCCAGGTTCAGCGTGATAGACTTTAGTGGCAAGTCTATCTGTCGAGCCATCAGATAAAGGTGGTAAATGTCTGAAGGCAGTCCGAGGTTTGCATCGGAGCTGCGCTGATACGCCGACACCACCAATGCACCGTTCTCCACCTGAAATTGCACAAGACTCAGGCACGGTGCCTGGTTACTCTCTGCGTCCGTCGCTCCGAGGAACAGTACATAGTTCTTGCTGTTGCGTTTCTCCTTGTTGATGCGCCTAATAAGTGGCGGCAGTTTCTCCATATAGGTCGGGTAACTGTTCACCAATGTCTGACCACAATAGTTCCACCACGAGATGCCTGCTTCACGGTATCGTTCCACGCTACGCTCACCCTGCATAAAAAGCTTCAGCTCTTCCTTCAGCTTCTTTCTCGCTATACCGTGGCTCTCGAATATGTCGAGCAAATCAGCCGGTGTGAGCGTCAGCTGCTCGTTGAGCAAGTATTTTATCTTGCCTTTTTTGTTCTGTTGGTTTTTGCCTTCAGCAAGCACCTTCCCCAATAATAAATAGTATTTGTTCATCGTATTTTATTTTCGATACGGCAAAGTTACCACGCTTCCGCATCAAAAAGTAACACCACGAGCAAATCACGCTGCAAGCATGTTGCAGTACATTACAAGCACCTTATATTTTACCCCCCCCGAACATTTGGGCGTTACACTCTTGCCCATATCGATTGATGAGCGTGTACACCTTACGCTCACTAACATGGTAGCGATCAGCAAGCGTTGCCACAATATACGAGACCTTTTCGTCATCATCTAACATCACCCGATAGTCGTTGTACAAGTCTATATACTCCACATCCTTGATGCGTATTCCTGCCTGTTGTAGCTTTTTTAATAGCTCACGGTTAAAATTCAAAATCTCAAACACCTTCATTTCCAACAAAATTATATACCTTTGTATCGCCAATCATTTATAACACAAAAAAACACGAGAGTGCAGCAGGAGGCATACAGCCCCCGGTTGCGCACTCTCGTGGTGTTGTGTTAATAAATGATTGGCGTCTATATTAACAGGCCGGGGGCTTTTTTTACATCCTCCCCCGAAGGGATTTTTTAAGCATTGTACTTGTCTACATATTTAGCTATCATACTCAGTATAATCATAATATTTTTCTTTTTAATTTAACATTCAACATTGAACCCCAGTTTCTTTGGATAACCACTCTTGTAGTCATACCTCATAGCATCCTCCACACTCAGCAATCTTCTCTATCACGCTGCTCATCCTGGGCTTGTAGAAAAATATCTCAACCCAGTAGTCACAAAGAGGCAGTTCTTTTTCCTCTCCCGTCTCTTCATTCTTTTTTGTCTGTATCTTCTTCGCCCATGCAATATGATACATATATTCGCTTTTCTTTTCAAATACCTTGAAATCAGCGGTTTTTCCAAATGATTTTACCATAATTTACTTGTTTTTAGTCGTATAGTGAATAGATGGGGAAAGCGTTCGTTTGTACTGTTCTATTTCTTTCAGAAGGAGATCTTTTGCTCATACTGAAGCTCCATGCGCTATTAGGGCCCATCTGTGTAGAAGTCCAATATGCTCCACTTTCGGACGGTGATGAAACATTATTAATATAATTCAATTTTACACCAATATTGTAGAAGTTTTCCTGTATTTCTTTGGCTTCACCTACCGACATGAGGTAGCCTTTTTTCCCGTTTTTAAAGATGTAATCATTACAGGCCCTGGCAGCAATATAGGGATTTTCATCCGCCATCATAATGGCTGCCGTATTCGCTGCACCAGCAAAGTCGTTAAATGCGTCGAGATAATCTGTGGTATTCTTACATCCATCAATAAGATTAGTTTTTTTACTCCATATCCTGTTAAAGAATAACGTAGCCGCTATTACAATAGCTACCTTATTTGTTACGAGCAGTACACCTACAATATCGGTTTTAGATAAGCCAGCCTCTTCACAAGCAGTAGGTGATTCATAAAGTCTGTCGTTTTTATCAATGATAAATGTACCAGTCTCAAGAGCCTTATACGTAAATGTCACCTCTCTGTTATACAGTGGCGACGGCACGTATGTCAATGCCTTTGGCTTCATATACATCTTCACTGTACCAACCTCTATCGTCACATCTCTATCACACATCACCTTAACGCTTATCGGGCTACCCTGCCAAGTCTCTTTGGTATATACAATTCCTTTACCCCTCACAGTAACAGTCGCGCCAATCAGTCCAGTATCTGAATCCGATCTGTCGCTCACTAATTTAATGACAACAGTCTCCCTCATGTCGTTCTTTTTTAGATACCCCTTCTGCTGCAGCCAACTCTCGTCTACACCGCCGCCGGCATTGCCAACCATATCCTCTACCTCCTTTTTAGTGTAGTAGCTGCTGAGAGCCGTTGTCGGCACATACTCTGTATGCTTATGCCCCGTAAGCGCATAATTGTCGTGTGTGTGGCTAACAGCTGCATACTCGGTATGCTTGTGAGTTGTCAAGGCATAATTGCTGTGAGTATGGCCAACCGCTGCATACTCCGTGTGCTTATGCCCCTTCAGAGCATAAGCGCTGTGCGTGTGCGAGCTGACATCACCCGTCAGCACATTCTCTATGGCTTCCTTCGTCAGCGTATACTGCGACGACACCGACATGCCGCTGTCCTTGTATGCCCCGCTCGCCTCGTCCCAAAGCCACCACGATGCGTTTTTGATGATCGGCGACTTGCCCTTCTCGCCCCTCTCGCCCTGAGGTCCTTGCGCGCCCGTAGCACCCCGCGGTCCGGTTGCGCCCGTAGCCCCGGTCTCGCCCTTCACGCCCTGCACTCCTTGCGGACCCTGCGCGCCCGCAGCACCTCTCTCGCCCTTGTCGCCCTTCACGAGGATGCCCGTCTTCCGGTAAGCCTTTGTCGCCTTATTCCACTCGTACACATAGTTATCAGCACCGATTTTCACCGGATGGCTGGCGGTGTCATTGGCGTTGTCAATCGCCGCCGACACCTCATTAATCCTCGCCACCTGCTGCGCCCACTCCTCGCGCGTGCCGCTGAAGCCGTTAGCCTTCGCCACGTCATAGGCATCAGTGCCTTTAAACTGTGCGCCTTCAGTGCGCATACATATACTCGTGCCGTCGCCCTGCTGGCGTATCAGCAGCAGCGTGTCACCATCTTTTACGCCCTCAGCCTTCTGAAGCTTCGTAACGTCTACAATTTCATAATCTGCCATATCATATGATCTTTTATTGTTTATAGTCTTACAACTCCAACGCCATCGTGCCGTCCCACGTGCCGCGCTGTGTAAACATGCCGCCACCGTACACCTGCAGTCTAATAGTGTCAGGTTTTACCAGCGTGGTGGTTGACGATAGCGACTGCTTTAGCCAACCGCCGAAATATAGCCTTGGCAGGCTTATAGTCTCGTTTTCTTCAAGCATCAAGATACGGTCTTGCATATTGCTCTGTGTCTTTACGTCAAAGGGGATAAACTCACCTATAGCGACATTATTTAGTCGGCCGTTAACGGCAAGATTCTTATCCGACGTGAAGTAGCAGCCGTCTGCTGCTTTAGCAAGAGCCTGCGTCGTCAGACCGCGGTCGGCATTCTTATCGGCCACCACCTGCCCGTTCACACGTGGGGCTGAATACAAGTGCAAGAATACAGCCTTATTACTGCTCACGCCGAGATTGCTGCTCACCAGCACACCGCTCTGCCCGAACCCTTCGCGCCCGAACAGCAGGCGGTCGTTGTTAGAGCCTTTAGCGCACAAATACTTGAGGTCATAGCTGCCCATGCTGCTCTTGCATTGTAGCTCGTAGGTATAAGGAGATGTCAGCGCCGTATTAGTCACCGGGTAGAATTGCTGTGCACTTATCGCCGCTGCCTGTGTCTTTATCGTGCTCATACCAGCCGGACCGAGGTCATAAAGCAAGTTGCCGGCATTGTCGTAATACTCCATCACGGCATACCCCTCAGCATTGACACCGAAGCGGATATTCGGCGCGTTAGCTCTGCCGTATACACTTATCATACCGTCAGCAATCTTGACTACCGCCTCCTCGCCTTTTGTCTCAAGCCGCTCGGCTTTGACAAGCGACGTATTTAGGCCGTCAGCGGTAAACACCGCCATCGTCTTGCCGTTATTCGCGCGAAACTCAGCAGTGTCAGCCGTCATCGTGATTTTACGATGCACAAGGTCAATACCAGTGTCAAGCAGCTTGCCAGCCAACGACTTGTCCTCGACAAAATCGGTCTTCGTCGCACGATACTCAGTCACCGTAGCGCCGTATTCGAGCTTGGGCTGAGAGACATACATATCAGTGCCTTTGTTGCAGCGTATCAACACTCGGCTCGGCAAATTACCGCCAACAACACGCCAGTGCACCCAGTATCGTTTCCATACATAGTCCTCTTTGAATGTCACACCAGCATTACCGTTGGCTGCCGTGTGTTGGTTAGGCCCGTTTACTCTGTCCAGCACCTCGACAAACACCTTCTCTGTAGTGTCGCTTTTGTAGAAGTAAGCAGTAAACTGACCGCCCTTATTGCCCTTTGCCATAAACGAGAGCATATAGTCCTGACCCTGCTTTACCACATCAGCGCCTAATCCCCATTCCAGCATATCAATAAAATTGACATTAGTTGCTGCTCTAATGTCAGTATTCAGCGTCGTGAACCCCTTATATGACTGTCTGTTTATCTCATCGTCGCTGTTGTCACGAGGATGCAGAGCGCTATAGCTGCCGGCTCTTACCGTCAAATTGCCGCCTTGCACCAGCGTATCAGTATTATCCAGCAGATTGCCACCGATATAGTCATAGTCCCCGGTCGACATAGACCAGCCGATGCCGTCGCCCTCGACCAGCATAGGTTGACAAAACCAGGCATTAGTCGTAACTCCTTCCGTCTTGTTGTTAACCCAGAAATTACACTCGATGAAGTCGTATGTCGTATTACCAGTATTAAAGGTAACTGAACATAACTGCCACTCATTTGCTTTATTGATTTTGAATGTGTCAGAAAATCCATTACCTGTGCGTGGCGCACCCGTAGCCTTTGCAGCCCAGCATATTTCAATGCGAGCGATAACATCAATTCTGTCACATTTCATCCAACAAGATGCCGTATAAGTCTTGTTCTTCTCTATTTTGATGCACTTTGTAAGGTCTGGGGTAACACCCCACCAAAACACTCCGCAATAATGGTTAGGCGCAGTCCCAATCACATGAGCACAATTCACCCCGCCAATCCCGTTCAGCATCTCAATACCACCACCTTCTTGGGTGCCAATTCTCACTCCTTCACCCTGCCGTCTCAGCGCACTCCCCACAAGCAGATTCTTCCTGCCCACAGCCGTCTGCGACACCTTCAGCGCAATATTACGTGCCGTCTGCTCAATCTTCGAGTCATACTGCTTCAGCTCGCCTTGCATGCCTTTGACATCGTTGCTAATCTCCGAATACTTCGACGACAGACTCTCCGACGTGATAGTCAGCTCGCTCCACACCGCCGACACATTCACATTCACCGTCAGCGTAGCATAGTAATAACTGTTGTTCGTCGTGCAATGAATCCTCACCGTAGCCGTAGCCGTAGTGCGGGGAATATACCGCTTAGTGCTGCCCACCATATACTCGTCGCGCGTTATAGAGTCAATCACAATGCGCATTCTCGACGTGCCCCCATCAGCGATATGCGCCGAGCAGCCCATCATGTCAACAACCTCATATCCGTCACACTCGCCGACGATAGACACACCCTCACGCTCAATCCTCACATCAGCCTTCACCTTCTCCCCCGAGCAGTCGACACGAGGGTTGCCGCTACCGTCCTTCACCGTGTCCACCGTCAGCACCGACGGATTGATCACCACCACGGCAGCATCCTTGCCGTCCCAGCCGTCAGCACCATCAGCACCAGGCTTGCCGTCCGTTCCAGGCTCACCGTCAACACCCTGCTCGCCGTCGCTCACCACAGCAATGTCACACTCCGCCAGCAGCTTCGCATCCTTGAGCGTATAAGCCTTAATCTTCAGCGACTTCACGTTGTACAGACCCCTCGTGTGCACATCAGTCAGAGCCATAGTCTCCACGTTGCCGTCCTGCCACACCACCTCAGCCATATATTTCACGTCGCTGCTGCTCAGCAGCTCTGTCGTATTGCCCACACGCTTCACCGTCTCAGCCCCGATCACCTCCGGAGTCGTCGACCGTGTAGCCGTATGCCTTACAATGCACTGGCAGCTCGGCACGACAGAGTACATCACCACATACGGCTCCACGATGTTGTCCACGCTGTCCGTGAACAGCTTGAACCTCCGCGCATTCAGCAGCACCTGCTCCGGCGAAATCACACACGTCACCTCCTTCCACTGATACGGATTCCTGACCGGCTGCCCCGCGCTGTCCTTCTTGCCAGTCTCCCACAGCGCACCAATCTGGTGATACATAGTGATAGCAGGAGCCGTCTTCGAAGCATTATCCTCAGTCGAAGTCGACAGCTTAATCACATTGCCGTGACTCTTCCACCGTATTTGGTCGCCCACCTGCACAATCACATCGCCCTCGGCAGGAGCATCCGGCTCACCGTCGTTCACCGCCTCATAACCGTAGAACACCCTCTGCGCAATCACGTTGCCCCCGTCGTCATCAGTCCTGCCCTTCTCCTGCTTGGCAAACAGCTCAGCCATCGACACCAGCTCGCCGTCATACGCCGTAGCCACAGCCACACCGCCCCAGCGCAGCACCCTGCCCGTCTCGTCAGCCAGCACCCTCACGCCCTTGTTCGGCAGCATAGCCTCGCCACCCTCAAACTCCCGCACGTTCGACAGAATCACATAGTCATACAGCTTCTCGTCCTCCAACGTCTCCTGACCCACACCAATCACCATGCGCCAATAGTAGCGGTTCTGCAGACTCTCCGACTCGACAGCCTTCACGTTAAAGGTCTGGCACAGCGCCATCATGCCCACATGCCACCAGTTCATAGTCCTCGTAGTGCCGTCATCAGCCAGAGCGTAGCACTTGTAAGCAATCACCTTCTTGCCCGCAGCGTCAAACACATAAGTCACCTTCGCAATCGTCGACCCCGCATTCGAGAAGACGGTAGTGCCACCCGAATACGACACCTTGCGCACCTCCGCACTCGCCGCAAAAAACTTAGCGCGCGCCACGAGATAATCCACGTACATGTGACTCTTGCCGTCATCGCCCATGTACAGGTCGAAGCCCTGAGCGCCAACCATAACGCGGTCGGCAGGCGTAGACTTGGCGTCATGCACACGGTCCACCACAACGTCGCTCAGCTTTGCCCCGCCCTTAGCGTCAAGCCCCATCTCGCCGTCGCCCAGCTTCAGCCCATCCATAAAGCGTATCAATCCCTGCGCCGTATCATTATTCTTGCAGCTCAGAAACTCCTGCATACTGCGTTTCGCCGAAAACAGATTATTATCCGTAGGCTGAGTCGAGTCCCACGAGCGTATCACGTCCGGCAGAGCCGCACCCTCCGTCCTCGACTTGGTGTAGTTCTTCAGCTCACCTATGCTGTCGTTCACCTTCTCAAGCGCACCGGTCTGCAGGGCGTCGCTGATTTCCAGATCCATCTGGCTTGGCAGGTTCACCTTGCGTGTTATCTTCGTTATACGGCTTTGTCTGTAGCCCTTGTCCGCGAAATACTTTTCGCTCACCAGCCTTACACGCCTGCCTACATACAGCACGGCGTTATTCTCCTCCATCCACACGTGGTCGGTCGGGGCTTTATATACGCTTATGTCCTGCCAGTGCTCCGCGTTGTATTTTTCCACGGCTGCCATAAGCTCCTCCTCTGCCTTCCGGTAGTACTCCTCTGGCATCCTCACGTTCCACAGTATATAGTGGTCGCCTGCTTTCGGCACAAGTTTTCCGCCCGGCACCTGAGTGTTGTCTGCATACGGCCAGATTGTAATTATCTCAAACTCGCGTGTCTTGCTGTCGAAGTTCACCTCAAAATAGTGATCGTCCGACGCACCCAGTCCGGCAAGCTCGCCGTCCGCAAACGATACTCGCTTCTTCTCGCCTGCCAGCTCATACTCGTTCGGGTCGAAGCTTAGCGTCTCGTCCTTAAAGTAGTATACGGTGAATGTCTTTCCGTCATCGCCCTTTACTTCCTCGCTCCGCACCGAGCTCACCTCACCCGTGCGTCGTGGATATATGCCGCTGAATGCGTCCTTCTCGTAGTGGTCATATACGCCATACTCGTCTGTGTGCACTTCTACATACTGCTTGCCGCCTGGCAGCATCAGACGGCTGTGCCCGTACTTCTCCGCGTCTATGTTACGGCTGCTGCCTATTGCGAACAGTCGCGTGTAGAATTTGCTGCTGTTGCCGGTCTCACGCTCCAGGCTCGTCAGTCCCTTGCCGTAGCCCAGCTCTATCTCTTCGCCGTGCTCACATCTGCACACGTTCACCGTCTGGCCTTCCACCCACCACTCGGCTCCGCCGCCCACCTTCTCGGCTATCTCCTTCAGAGCCTCGTCGCAGTATTTACCCTCGTAGTCTATCACTATCAGCTCCTGACCGTCCACACGGCCCACCTTCCAGTCCGTCGTGTGTCCCATGCCGTTGTTTATACACTTCACCACCATTGCCACATGATCCCTCGCCGTGGCGGTCAGCGTGAACACGGGCTCGGCATTGCCGTCCGTCGTCTCCAGCACCAGGAAGCGTTTTATCATGCTCTCTATGCCGTACAGCTTCACGTCATACGTCCACTCGCCCTCGCTCTTCTGCGCTGGCACATATCGCTCCGTCAGCCAGTAGCGCTCGCCTTCAAAGTCCACATAGTCATTCACATCGAGCGCTATGTGCTCGTAATGTGTGAACGAGAGCGACAGAACGTTGTCGCTCTGCACGCCCTTCTGCTGAGTGCTGCTCTCACCCGCAGATATTTCCGCCCGGGCTTTGCCCGATTTGTCGTATATCGTTATTATCATACTCCGATGCTGTTTTAATGCTGTTTTAATGTTTTTTGAACGATGTTTGAACGATGTTTCGATGGCGTTATATTATAGGCACCGGCTCACGGAATTTCACCTTGAACTTTCCGGCATGCACTCCCTCTTTCCATAGATACGTCAGCGGCGTGAACTTCGGGCTTTCCGTGTATTTCACGTGTAGCGTTATGTTCAGCTGCACGAATCCTATGTCCAGCCAGCCGTTTTTGCCCTGCTTCAGAAAGTTGATGAACGAGAGGTATTTCTGCAGCCAACCCGCCTTCGTGCTGTTGTACATCGCAAAGTTCAGTGTCACGTCTCTCGGCTCGTTTCGTGGGGTCAGCGTCGCCGAGTATTTCTCGCCCTGCTCCTCGCGTATGTTCACGGCTATGTCCTTCTTCGTCTTGCTCGGCGTCAGTATCGCGGTCAGGTTGTCCATGCCGCCGCGCTTGTCCTCAACAAGGAACACGCCGTACTCTTTCCAGATGTCTGTGCCGTTCACCAGCACCAGCCCTCCAAGTATCTTGTCCATATCATTTCACTTTTAGTCCGTCCCTTACTATTTTTCTTATCTCTTCCTTTATCTCGCCCAGGTGCTCGGCGCTCGTGCCCGTATTCTCGGCTATACGTGCCAGGTGGCTCTCGGCTACGCTCATGCGCTCTGCCACCGTCTCCAGCCTTTCGTCCATACTCGACCAGTGCTGCAGCCCGCTCACAAACATACCCTCCAGCTTTGTGCCCTGCTCCTGCGTCATGGCGCTGAATCCTCCTGCCTTCGCGCTCTGGCTCGTACCGCTCGCATCCTCGTAGCCCGTCACCTTCGCCCACTCGTCCCTGCGCTTCAGGCCTTCAGCCACAATCTCGTCATAACGGCGGTTGAAGTCCTCGATGTCCTTCTCCGTCAGTTCTCCGTTCTTCTCCGAGATGGTCTTGGCCCAGTCGTCGTACAGCTTCTTCAGTTTGCCGTTCACCAGGTCTTCCATCGAATAGCTCAGCAGGGCCTTCTGCATGTCCGTGGCAAAACCCTCGGCAAAGTCCTTCGACCCTTTCTTCATGTCCATCAGGTTCGACATGAAGCTGTCCTTCATGCTCTCAAAGCTTATCTGCGTCACCGTCTCGCGCCAGCTGTCCGTCAGTTCTTCCAGTTTGCCCGCCTGCGCGGCATAGTCCTGCAGCTTGTCCAGCACCTTGGCGCCGTAGCCTCCCTTGCCGGTTTTCTTTATATACTCGGCTATATCCACATTGCCCAGCAGCTTCTTCATTTCCTCGGGGCTTAGGCTCCAGATGCTGCCGTTGAAGTCGCCCTTCACGTTCTGCTTTATCCATTCCGTCTGCTCGCCCGTGAATCCCTTCCAGTAGTGTTTCCAGCTACGGTGCTTGTTCCAGTAGCCGGCCTGCGCATAGGCCATGCCCAGATAGTTGGCATTTGTCTCCTTCTGGTTGCGCTTTGCCTGCTCGTAGGCGTCGGTGGCTTTCTGACCGTAGCTCTTCTCCATCACGTCCGTCAGGTCTTCAATGGCATTCTGCAGCAGTTCTGTACGCATGGTCAGCGTCTCTATCGTTTTCTTCACCTCCTTCTGGTTGCCGTTCAGCCCGAATATGTTGCCTGCGCCAAACCAGCTGCCTATACCGCTTATCACTCCCTGCACGATGTTTCCCACGTCCTTCACCACGTCTACGATTATCATCGGCAGATCCGCCAACACCTGGTTTATCGTGTCGCTCACACGACCCATCAGATCGTTGATGAAGCCTCTCGGGTCGTCGCCCAATGCGTCAAGTATCTGGAGTATGGCTCCAACGATGCCGCCCACCTTGCCACCCAGTTCCCCCAGCGACTTGCCTATGCCGTCCGAACCTTTCGAGAGCGAGGTGATAAGCTTCGTCATGCCGTTCGCAAAACCGTACAGCGAGCCGTTCGACATCTCGTTCAGGTAGCCGGTGAAGTTCTTTATGCCTTGCGCAGCGGCGTTGGTGTTGTCCGTCAGGGTCTTCCGCGCCTTGTCGCTGGCTTCCTGCGCATCGGTCTGCGACGCTGCCGTCGTCTCCACCTTCCCCTGCGCTATGTCCACAGCCTTCTGCGCCATTTCTTTCGATGCGTCGTCCGTCGCCTCGGCCAGCTTTTGCTGTGCACGTTCCAGTTCGGCCACTGCCTGCGTGTGCGCGTCTGTCTTCTCGCGTAGGGTTCGCACGCTCTCCTGATACGTCCTCACATTCTCGGCTATCGTGTCCCATATCTTGAAGTTGAACGCACTGGTGCTTTCCCCACCTGTCTCTTGCTTCAATTTGGCTTGCAAGTCGGTGTAGGTCTTTTTGTTTTCTGCCGACAAAGCCTTGAACTCTGCCGTCTTCATATACTCCTCCACCTTGCCCAGTGTCTCTCTTGCCACGTCTTTCAGCACATTGCCCACACCATCAAAGGTTGCACCCCAATCTATGTTCATGGCAAGGCTCTTGGCATCAGCTTGGCCCATGGCGGCGTCTCGTTGCTTTTCCAGGGCTTTCACCTTCCACTTCTTTTCCTCCGCAGTGCCGGCTCCCTCATTCGCCTCCTTTATCTTCTCGGCATATTCCTTGGCTATGGCATACTTTTGCTCTTGTATGGTTCCATACTCCTTCAAATAGTCTGTCATGGCAAGCAATTCCTCCTTCAACGCTTCCTTGTTGGCATCCTCGATGGCTTTGCTTCGGCTTTTCTCGTTCAGGGCGTTAGCCTGGTTCAAGGCATCCGTCTGTTCCTTGGTCAGCCCATTCGCCTCTGTCGCAATGCCTGCTTTCTTGTTGTCGCGTTTCCATGCCGTCTCTTGCTTGTCGATTGCGTCCTTCTGTGCCTGGTAGTCGTTTTCTATCTGGCGGAGCTTCTTCTCCAAGCCTTCTTGCATGGTGTCAATTTCTTCTTTGTCATTCTTGCGTTGCAGCGCCACAAGTTCCTGACCCACCTTTTCCTTCACCTGCTTACGGCGTTCTTCAGCCGCTTCGGCCTTGGCTGCATCCTTTTTTGCCCTATCGCTGTCTTTGTCTGTACCGGCTTTGCGCGAATCATATTCCTTCTTGGCAAGTTCTGTCTTTTCTTTCAGCTCCTTTGCCTTCTTGTCATATTCTTCCTTGGTCAGGTTGTTTGAGCCGTTTCTGACGAAATCGTTATATTCCTTCAAGGCTGCCTGGTAAGCCTTCTTGTCGGCTGCACCCCAATCGCTGCTCGATCTTCTCGGCTCGTTACGGCGGTTTCGTTCTGATCTCAGTTTGTTCAACTGATATTGCAGTTCATCCATGGTGTAAGTGCCACGGATGTTTTTGCCGTCATTCGTGGTATAGCCATACTTCCTCCCCGACATCTTCATCCGGGCCATTAGGTTCTCACGCTCCTTTATCTGTTTCTGCAGGTCGTTGTTGCTGACACCGGTGAGGTGCTCAAAGTAGGCATTCACAGCGTCCTTGCGCACCTGCTTGTTAAGGTTCTGTTGCCTTTGTTGCAGACTCTTGAGCTCGGCTTCCTCAGCACGGCTCAAACCGCCAACTCTGTGATACGAACCGTAACTCATTTTCCACCGCTCTGTCTTCTGCTTGGCTTCAAGTTCTTGTATGCGCTTGTTCACGTTGCCCAGCTCGTTCTTGGGCTTGGCTATGCTTTGCCCTGCTTCCAGCTCTGCAATCTCCTGCTTTATTTTCTTGATGTTTTTCAGCTTCTCATACTCTGTGTCATATTTGGCAAAGATAGCAGGGTATTTCTGTTCGAGTCTGTTCAATGCCTCACGTCTGGTGTCGGTGCTGAGTGCTTCGTCTCCTGCTATGGAACACAGTTCTTCCATCTTGCGTTTGTGCTCTTCCTCAGCCTCAATGACCTTTTGTTTTTGCGCCTCATAGTCTTCATCGGCTGCTTGCATCAGTTCTGTTTCCGTCTTCATGGAAACCATTACGGCGATAACACTTGCAATCGCAGTGGCTACCAATACGTATGGGTTGCTGAGCATTGTGGCGTTAAGCAGCTTCTGCGCTTTCTCCACCATGACAATCCAACCGTAGTGAATGGCTTCCGCTGCGGTCATGCCACCAATACCAACCGTTATGAGACTGTGGACTGCTGCCACCGTCATGCAAGCCGTGCGGTATGTTCCATAAGTGGCAACCAATCCCATCAGCACACGCCCCATTTGCTCATAATGCTCCACCATATAGGTCACACCGCTAAGTGTTGTATTGATAACGCCCTCGCTTTGTTTGCCCATGCCGTTGAACATGCTGGCTATGGCATCCTCGATGTTGCTTATCTGGCCTGTAATGGTCTTGCTCTGTTCCTCCATCAAGCCACCGAACTTGCTGCCTTCGCCAGTAAGGTTTTCTATTACCTTCTGCACTTCTGGAAATCCTACCCTGCCGGCTTCTACCAGGTCTTTCACCTTGCTTTCTGCCACGCCAAACACCTTGGCAAGTTCCTGGATCATCGGAATGCCACGACCCGTGAACTGGTTCAAGTCTTGGGTGTATAGTCTGCCCTGGGCCATTGTCGTGCCATACAGATACACAAGATCGTTCAATGGCATGCTTAGTCCTGCCGCGATGTCGCCCAGTCGGGTCAACGTCTCATTCACGTTCTCTGCCTCCATGCCGTATGCCAGTAGCTGCTTTGCACCTTGTGCCACGCCCTCCAGGTCAAAGGGGGTTATGGCTGCCGTACGCACAAGTTGGGCCATCAGGGCTTCTGCCTTGTCTGCACTGCCAAGCATGGTGTTGAAGGCCACCTCCAACTGCTGGAACTGGCCTCTGACGTTAGCAACCTCCGAGACTATCCCTTTCATCGAGAAGGCCATGCCAAGCCCCATGAGCGACTGTTTCAGTCTGTCGCTCATGTTCTCCAATCCGCTCAAGCCTTTCTTCGCTTCAGCGGTGCTACCCTTCAAGGCATCCATTTTCTTGTTTACCCTGTCAAGTCCACCGCTGATGCGGTCTAAGAGTTCTATTTCTATTGCTACCGTCTTGCTCATTTCAGTTTACTTTGAAAAAATCCTACAATGTCGTCGGCTTCCTCTTCGGCACTTCTTTCGTCCTTGGGCTTGCCGTTCTTCTTCTTGCTTACATAATGTGGGGCATCGCTCAGCATCATAATCAGGGTCTGGTAGTTCACACCGTTCAGTATGTAGTCTACGCTCCAACCCGTCTCGCTTGCTATCTGCCACACAAAACCGAAAGGGCTATGGGAGCCTTCATAGTCGCTCGTTAACTCCCTTTCTTCTTTTGGCTCTTCCTCAGCTTCATCGGATTCACCGCTTCTGCCGATTTGATAATATCTATAAAACTGTCTGTCCCCATCAGCCCGACAAATTTCTTTATCACGCCGACAAGATACTTGTTTTCCATCCAGTTCCTCACAGCCCATGCCGTCAGCCCTACTAACAAATTTCGGCTTATCCAGCCACGGCAAAGGGTGTAAGCTATCATGCGGCTGATTTTCTTGCCATGATCGGCTACGAACCTCATTTCTTCCTCCTTCGAGAAATGCCACATTTCTTCACTCGTCACGCCCATTGCCAGCCATTCCCTCGCTATTCTTATTTGGCCTGCCAAAGTTGGTCGGCGCATGGTCACACGTAGATGGAACGACTTTTTGAAAAAAGGAAGGTGCCATTCCTTCAAGGGCACTGAAAGACCAGTGTCCAATAAAGCTTCCGCACCTTCCTTTTCTATTTGTCTGATGGTCTTCTCATCCATACACTATTGCTTTCCTGTACCTCCTGCCTTTGTGTCCGACACTTCGTAGGGGGCGCTGTTGTCTGACGGAGCGTTCACCGTCAGCTGGCACTCTATCTTCGACACCTCCGTCAGCGTCAGCTTGCCGCCGAGGTTGGCCATGAGCGTCGCGCTCGGTATCGTCACCGTCTGGCCGCTCTTCAGCACTATCTCACACTTGCCGCGCAGTTCCACAAGGTCGGTCGGGGCTTTCCAGCCAGTATACGCACCAGTCGAACCTACAAGCGTTCCGCCCAGCACCAGCTGGAGGTTCTCATAGTCCAGCTGTATCAGGTTGAACGTCGGAGCTATCGTGCCGTTCTTCGTCACAAGCGTCAGAACCGGAGCGCCTACTACCTGCTCCGCCTCTACGTCCACTTTCTCAGGCTTAGAGCCGCCCCAGTCCCAGCTGCCCTTCTCTATATAGCCCATAGTCTTCTCACCAAACTTCACGGCGCCTATGCCGTACATGAATTTCTTCGATTCTGCCATATCTTTCTCGTTTTTATTGTTGATACTATGCCGGTCGCCACTCCGACGATAAAGGCGAAGAGGAGCATCGTCCACCCGTTCGAACGCCGTTTTTCCTCCGTTCTGACAGTATTCCAATGCCCGTCCAATGCATTCTTGCTGAGCGACAGCTGGCGTTCCAGGTACTCACATTGACGTTGCAGACTGTCACACGTCGCGTACACCACGATGGTGCCGCCTTTTTTCTGTACCGTTGCGCTGGCGCGTCCCGTCTTAGCCCTATACTCTGCCTTTTCCGGCAGGTTAGTCAGTTCCGCCAGACTTATCTCCAGCTTCGCTTCCTCCTGAGGTACGGACTCCGTCCACGTCTGGCGCAACTCGCTCCGCAGGCTGTCCGCGAGTACGTGTCTCACGCTTTCCTCCCGAGCTTCGCTCGCCTTTCGGCAAGTCCCGCAGCCCGACAAGAACAGGACAGTCATCATGATGCTTGCAACTGTTAGCGGCATCAATCGTCTTCCTGAGCCGTGCCATCTCACGTTTCGTCGCTTCAAGCGTTCTTCTCGTCTCATTCAGTTCTTCTTTCAGTGGTTTCACAATGTTCTCTACCAAGATACGGGTGGCATGCTCTGCGTTGTCCATACGCACCGTCTCGGCATCGGCTTCTGCCTTCATCGATTCCGCTTTCGCTTTCCTTATCGTGTCACGCAGCGTGCTTATTGCTACTATCGTAGCCACCAGACCGCCACCGAGCACCACGTTCAGAACTTCGCTGATATTCATGCCATCCATTTTTTTTACTTTTGGTATATTCCTATCGATCGTAGCCACGCTGCCACGTCAAAGCTCGGACAAGCCTTCTTCACACCCGGAAGCTCGCCATGGCCCACTATCCTTATCTGAGGAAATCTCTCGTGGAAGTCCCTCACATACGCCGTCATCGCCTTCAGCTGTGCCTCTGTGCGCGTGTCCTTGGCTGTCTTGCCGTCCTTCGACACACCGCCCACATAAACCACATGGCGGCTCACCGTGTTGTAGCCCTTCGCGCCGTTTGTCACCTCCCATGGGTCCACCTCAGCGTCCTCGTTGTTCCCCACAAGTCGCTCCACTTTACCGTCAAGGTGAATCATGTCGGTATAGCCAACTTGCTTCCAGCCATGACCACCCTTCTTTACTGGGTCGGTGTGCCAGTGGCGAATTTCGCCACTGGTCACCTCACGGCCCTCAGGCGTGGCGGTACAGTGCAGCACTAAGTATTTCATCCCTGCCATACTCGATTTTTCACTTTTCACTCTTCACTCTTCACTTATCCGGCCTTGTAGTCGCTCCTCATCACCACGCCCGCATCTTCCTTCTTGGGCATGCACACGAAGTAGTGGCGGAAGTTCACCTCGTTACGCTGATACTCTGGGTTGTTCTCTGCCGGGCTCCAGTACATCTTCGTCGAGCCGGTAGCCTTGAACACACGCGGAGTGTAGAATGCAAACGAGCAGTGGAAGTCGCCTGCCGTACCGCCCTTGTCGCCCACGGCCTTCTTCGTTCCGGCTGCAGCATAATAGGGAGTGTTCTCAAATTCGTATATGTCGAAGCCGTACAGCTTGCCCACCTTGCCCGTGTTGCGGTCTATGTTATACTGCTCCTTGAAGGTCTGGTCTGCTGCCAGGAGGTCGTTCACATGGTCCGTACACAGCACCAGGCGGCGGTTTGTGGTCGGCACACCCAGCTTGTCCATCGCTGCCTTCATGGCGAGCACGTCCTTCACCGTCATCTTCAGGCGGTCAGTCGCTCCGTCCTTCTCGCCAGTGGTCTTCAGCACCGGAGTCTTCTCTGCGTTCGACTTCGCACACAGAGCATGCGCTGCCTTCGCAAACTTGGCGTCGTTGATGGCGTTCGAGTGGCTCTCCTTCACACGCGCTATCTTGTCGTAGCTTATGCTGTACAGCTCGTCGTCGGTAATCGGAGTCACCTTTGTCTGGAACTTGTCAAGCTTCACAGCTATGTCCTTGTCGTCAAGCGCCTGCAGTGGGATAGGGTAGGTCGTATTGTTCACAAGCACCTCCGGGTCTACGCCTACATCCACCAGGTGTATCACGTCGTTGTCCACGATGCTCGAATTGTCCGGTATGCCGTCAAGCCAAGTACCAGCCACAAAACCGCGCAAACTCTTCACCATCTCGCCCGTCCATATCTCCTTGCACACTCCTACACGCAGCGCGCCCTGGGCTGTCTCGCCGCCCAGTAGCACGCCCACACAGTTCATGCCCACAGCTCCAGCTATCGGCGACACACCCATTGCAGCAGCCAGCATGCCACCAGTCACACAGTTGAAAAGCACTGCCATTAACAGTGTCATTAATCTCTTCTTTTCCATTTTTTTCTTTTTTATCGGTTTTTACTTTTCACTTAACTATTGGATTCTTCACTCTTCGTTCTTCACTCTTCCCTTAAAGCTCGCACTCCATGCCATACTCCGCCTTGTACAGACGCTTATACTCCTCCGGCTGCTCCTTGCGCAGTGCCAGCAGTTCGCCCTGCGGCACATCGCTCAGCTTCTTGTATGCAGCTGTTCCCTCTGGAGCTGTTCCGCCCCGGTGGCCTATGACAGCACTCAGTTTCATCTGTGGCGACATGGCTGAGATTATGCGCTCCAGCTTCTCCTGGCCTATCTCCTTGCCGAGGTTGACGAACTCCTCCTTCTTCTCTGCGCCGATACGCTTCTCGCCCACGGCTTTCTCCACGACGGCTGTGATACTGGCGAGTGTCAGCGTCTCCTTCTCCTTACGCAGGGTCTCGTTCTCTTGCTTGGCGGCGGTCAGCTCTCTTATCTTCGCTGCAATCTCCACCTCTGTTGCCGTTTCCGGCAGCCCCAACTGTAGGGCATACTGTTTCTGTTCCATTTGTTTTTGTTTTTTATTGTTGTTCAACATTGGCAACGGGCATTCGCTGTCCTTGCCGAGAGTAATCTTCTTGCCGTCCTTCTGCAGCACGATGGCGTCGTCATTTGAGCCCACGTCCACTAAGCTCACCTCAAACAGCTTGCTCTTCGTTATCGTTGGGCACGTCTGACCCTGCACAAGCAGTGCCGCGTCCTCGCTCGTCTCTAATATGTCAAGTCCGGCGCTCACCATCTTCAGGCTGCCAAACTCCCATTGCTTCTTGCACCTTACCGACAGCTCCGAGGCCTCGTCAAACATCAGTTCGCCCGTCACCTCGCCGTCATCCACTTTCAGATCCTTCACATAGCCTATCACGTTGCCGCGCTCGTGCATATACAGCAGCACCGGGTTGCGCTTATACTGTCCCACGTCCATCCCGGCGGTCATCACTCGTGTGCCGTAGCTGTTCAGCCGGTCGTTGGTTATTCTTACGCGTTTCGCTTTATTCATATCGTTTCGCTTTTTTCCTGCAATATTACTAACTCCTTTTCCTACCGCCAAAAAACTGTGCAATCCTTGCACACTTCTATGCAACCATTGCACACTTTTTTGCACAGCCACCGAAATCATCCCACTTTTGCATAAAAAAACTTTATTAATATGACAAAGGCAGAAATTGAAAAAAAGAAATCACTGGCACGCACGCTCTATCTCTCCGGAATGGAGCAGCAGGACATTGCCGACAAGGTCGATGTCTCGCGCGTCACCATATCCAAGTGGTGCACAGCCGAGGGATGGAAGGAGGCGCGCGCCGCCAAGAACATCACCCGTCCCGAACTCGTCAACAAGCTCCTCCTAACCATCGACGCGCTCATCACGCAAGTCAACTCATCCAACGACCCGCAGCTCATTGCCGGACTCAGCGACAAGCTCGCCAAGCTCTCGGCGGTCATCGAGAAGCTCGACAAGAAGGCCAACGTCGTCGACGCCATCGAGGTGTTCATGGCATTCTCCAAGTGGCTCGAGTTCCGCTCGCAGACCGACCCCGACGTCACACCCGAGCTTATGCGCGTCATCAACAAGTACCAGGACATGTACATCACCGAGCAGATGGGCATAAAGTAATCCCTCATCACCACCAAAACACCCCCAAACACCCCAACCCCCTCCCCCAAGGCTTAGAAAGGCCTAAGAAGGCCCAGTAAGGCCCATCCCCCAAGCCCATCCCCCAATTTTTAATTTCTCACTCCCCATTATGACAGCAGCAGACAAGAAAAAAGCATACGACCAGTGGAAAGAGCGTTGCCGCCAGGTGCAAGCCATCACCGACACCTCACTCCTCAAAAGCGAAACGCCAAAAGAAAGAAACAATCGCATCAAGCGATTGCTCAACAACTACGCAGCCTTCTGCGAGTATTACTTCCCCCATTTCCTACAATTGCGCGACAAGACCACCGGCAACGTCCTGCGCACCATTCACAACGCACCCTTTCACAACGAGGCTGCGCGCAAGGTACGCTCCACACCCGACCTCAAGGCGGTCTTCATGTGGCCGCGTGGACATGCCAAGTCCACCCACCTCGATGTCTTCATCCCCCTATGGTTGATGTTCCAGCCCAAAAGGCTCATCAATTTCATGGTCGTCGTCGGAAAGTCCGAAGACAATGCCGACCGACTCCTTGGCGACATCCAGGCCGAGCTCGAATACAACCAGAGGCTCATCGCCGACTTCGGACAGCAGAAGAACGACGGCTGCTGGCAGGAGGGCGAGTTCAAGACAAAGAGCGGGGTGAAGTTCCTTGCCTGCGGTCGTGGACAGTCGCCTCGTGGTCTGCGCGACCGTGAGGCGCGACCCGACTACATCGTCATCGACGACCTCGACGACGACCAGCTCTGTCGCAACGACAAACTCGTACACGACCTCACCGACTGGGTCAAGGAGGCGCTCTTCGGTGCCCTCGATGTCGGTCGTGGACGCTTCATTATGGTCGGCAACCTCATCAGCAAGAACTCCGTGCTCTACAACATCTCACACACCAAGGGTGTCTTCCTCTCAAAGGTCACGGCTGTCGATCCTGGCGGCGAGCCGGTCTGGAGCGAGAAGTGGACCAAGCAAGAGGCGCAGGCCTACCGCGACTTCGTGGGCTATCGGGCATGGGAGAAGGAGATGATGCACAACCCCATCGTCGACGGCACTATCTTCCGCGCTGAATGGATACGCTACAAGCGTCTGCCTAAACTCTCTAAGTACGACATGCTCGTGTGCTACACCGACCCGTCGTTCAAGTCCACCACGGCCAACGACTACAAGGCTTCCCGACTGTGGGGTAAAATCGGTTCCGAACTCCACCTCATCGACACCTTCGTGCGTCAGGCTACCGTCAGCGAGATGGTACGGTGGCTTTACGACCTCTACGAGCGCACCCGCGACATCGCACCCGTTCAGTTCTTCATGGAGGCCAACTTCATGCAAGATGTCATTCTCGACGAGTTTGCCGTCGAGGGCGAACAGCGCGGCTACCAGCTCCCCATCATGCCCGACAAGCGAAAGAAGCCCGAAAAGATTCAGCGCATCGAGGCGGTCAGCCCCCTTTGGGAGCGTGGCTTCGTCTTCTACAACGAGGCGCTCAAGGACTCGTCCGACATGCAGGTAGGCATCGAACAGACGCTGGCGCTCGAACGGGGCAGCCGTGTGCACGACGATGCGCCCGATGCCGACGAGGGCGCAATATGGATGCTTCAGCGCTGCTCAAGGCAGAGCATCTGCAAACCCATTTTCGGCAAACGACAAACTGACAAAAACATCTGGTAATTTTTTTTTACAAATAGAAAGGAGACTCAACACATGTTCATCACACAAGAAGACTACCGGGTCGTCATCGGCGAAAACGCTCTCAAGGTCGTTTCGCAAGCTTCGCAGGAGATTCGCGACAATGCCGAACTCGAAGCCTGCGAGGAGATTGCCGGCTACCTACGGCCCAAATACGACACAGAGACGATCTTCGCTGCTCAAGGCGACGAGCGAAACAGACTCGTCGTCATGTACGCTGCCGACATCGCGCTCTATCACATGACGGCTGCCATGCCGCAGAAGATGGGCAGCGAGATACGTAAGGAGCGGTACGAACGCGCCATCAAGTGGCTCGAAGGCGTGCAGGCTGGCAAAATCATACCCGACCTGCCGCTCGACATCGACACCGACGGAACGCCCTCCGGCGACCTTCTCATTTTCGGATCACAACAACAGTTACATCACAATTGGTAAAAACTATGAACATTAAAAACATATTCAGCGGCATCCTCACGCCGTCAGGCCACAACGTGCTGCACACAAAATACGGCGACTTCAACCTCGCCAAGGCTTCCGACCGCAAGCGCGTGGGCAAGATGATCATCGAGCTGCAACGCACAACCGATGCGCTCACACGAAAGGACATCGCCGACTGGCACAACGCATGGCAGATGGCTATCAATGTCGACAACCCTAACCGCTCACGACTCTACGACATCTATCGCGACATCGACATCGACCTCCACCTCTCTGGATGCGTAGCCCAGCGCGTAGGCTTCGTCATGGCGAAGTCCTTCAAGCTCGTCGATGCCAAGGGCAACATCAACGACCAGGCGCTCCACCTCTTCGACCAGGCTTGGTTCAAGCAGTTGCTGAAATACGCACTCGAAGCCAATCTATGGGGGCATTCTCTCATCGAACTCGGCGACGTCACCACCGATGGCGACGGATGCCCGTGCTACACCGATGTCAAGCTCATACCGCGCAAGCACGTCATTCCCGAGTACGGACGTGTCATTCAGCAGCTCGGCCAAGACTGGACTTCCGGCATCGACTACCGCACCGCTCCTTTCACCGACTGGCTCATCGAAGCCGGACGGCCCGACGACCTCGGACTCTACCTCAAGGCGGCCACACAGACCATTCCTAAGAAGAATATGCTCGCCTTTTGGGACTCATTCGGCGAAATCTTCGGCATGCCTATGCGTATAGCACGCACCACATCGCGCGACCCTAAGGAAATGAGCCGTCTCGAACAGATGCTCAAGGGTGCCGGAGCAAGCCAGTACATGGTGGCAGGACAGGACACCGAAATCGAATTCGTCGAGAGCGGAAAGGGCGACGCGTTCAACGTCTACGACAAGCGCATCGACCGTGCCAACTCCGAACTCTCCAAGCTCATCATCGGACAGACCATGACCATCGAGGACGGCAGCAGCCTTTCACAGTCGCAGACTCACCTTGAGGTCTTCCAAAACCTCGTCGACAGCGACTGCACCATGCTCCGCGACATCGTCAACAACCAGCTCCTTCCGCGCATGCTCAAACACGGATTCCCAGTCAAGGGTCTCCGCTTCGAGTGGGACAACGCTGTCGACTACACCCCAGAGCAGCAGGTAGCATACGAGACCATGATCGCCGACCGCTACGAAGTCGACCCTGCCTACTTCGCCGACAAATACAGTATGCCAGTAGGCGAACGACGCAACACCCCCACACCCACAACACCCACCTCCCTCACCAAAGGCTCAGAAAGACCCAAGAAGGCCCAGCAAGGCCCATCCCCTACACCCCCCGCACCCCCTTTTTTCGACTAAGCCCCAGCGACTACCTGGGGCTACACCGACGATATGCCGAAATATTAGCCTATGACACCGGTCTGTCTTCCTTATGCCTCAGCAAAAAGGAAGAAGAAATTGATGCTATTGCCAAGAAATGGGCAAGCGTTATCAGTAACAAGTATGTGAGAGAAGACGCTGAAGAGGCTGCGCGAATTGCACTTAGGCATGGCATCAAGGAGTTACCGGAGTTGCGTGAGGTAGATTTGGGGGGAAGGAAACGATTCCATGGCTTGACTCGTGCAAATTTCCACCCTGCTATATGCGAGGGAGCACCCAATATCATCAATGTGAATAAACGTGCTTATAAAACATGGGTAAAAGATACCGAGGATGCAATCCGTGGGGGATGGCATGCCCAAAGCAACACTATCTTACACGAATTGGGACACTATATCGACTTTTGCAACGACCCCGATTATTTTCGCTCAGTAGAACACGAATGGAAAATGGATAAAGCAGACAAGGAACTTATCAAAAAGCAACTTTCAGAGTATTCCCTTACCAATCGTGCTGAGTTTGAGGCTGAACTGAATGCAGCGATCATGAGGGGGAAGGTTCTACCAAAAGAGGTGCTTTCTTATTCTCACATGAATAATGTTAATACGGAACTTGCAAAAAGTTTGCTTAGTTTGGGGGCTGGTGAAGACGTTTGTCTGCCAAGCGAAGATATTAGCAAGGGTTTCAAGGACGCTATGAAGGTTGTCTTCAATCAGAAAGGTAGTTCTTTCTCTATCGACATCATGGCTGATAAAAATGTTCAAAGCTTGATAGAGGCTCATGCAACTGTCCTCGACCGCAACTTGCAACGCGTGGAAATGTCCGACATCATGCGCCAACGGCTCCAACGCTCCAACTACATCTTCTCCGGCATCAAGACCTTCCACGAACTCAACGAGGCGTTCCCTTCATTGCTCGACGAGAACGGCAATCGAAAGCCGTTTGAACGCTTTTTGAACGACGTTCAGAAGATCAACGACACATACAACCGGGGCTACCTCCGTGCCGAGTACAATTTCGTACAGTCCTCTGCCCAGATGGCAGCCAAGTGGGAGCAGTTCGCCGAAGACGGCGACCGCTACAACCTACAGTACCGCACGGCGGGCGACAGCAAGGTGCGTCCCGAACACGCTGCGCTCAACGGCGTGACGCTCCCCCCATCCGATCCATTCTGGCAGACCTACTATCCTCCCAACGGATGGAACTGCCGATGCACAGTAGTCCAGGTGCGAAAGTCCAAATACCCCGTCACTCCCCACGACGAGGCAATGAAAAGAGGCGAAGAAGCCTTGCAAAACGACACAAAGGGCATCTTCCATTTCAACCCCGGCATACAGCAAAAGACCATGCCCGATTACAACCCCTACACTATTCGTCGGTGCCGTGACTGCGACATAGCTAAGGGGAAAATCAAGTTGGCAAGGTTTGTTCCTGAGAATGAGTTGTGTGCAGCGTGCAAGTTAGTAAGGAGCATTGAACAGAATAAAATTGATACAGAGGTCAGTCGTTCCAAAATTAACACAGCCAAAAAATCTTTGGTAAATTGGTATAAAGAAAATTTGCCAGTTGGGACTCTCGGAAAATTCATGGCAAAACGATTTGAAGTTAGTGCGTCAGATGGGACAAATATTATCATCAAGCGTTCCTTCTACGATGAGTCAATCAGCAAGTATCAGGACGACCCAATGTATCCTCTTAAACTTGAATATGCAAAGAAAGCCCACGAACTCATAAAAACTGCAACACTCGTAGACCCAAATGAAAAAAGCATTGACCACCCTGGCGCATACTTTAAGGTTTACGAGATTGTTGATGATTGCTATAAGGTTGAAATGAAAGTAAAATGCAATAGGGATGGAAATTACATGCACATTCTACGAGTATATAAAAAAAGCAATGATCCGTCACCTTCCTCGTGTGTCTCGCGATAAACGCGGACGGAGGATAACTTGATACATTGCTTTTTGCAAAGATAACAACTATTTCCAAATAAAACAACAATTATGAAAGAAAAAATCAAAAAAAACAAATCCCCACCCCCACAACACCCACCCCCTAACCAAAGGCTCAGAAAGGCCCAAAGAGGCCCAGCAAGGCCCATCACCCACAAACCCCACAAATATTATGAAACAATCCATCATGATCGACGGCATCGAGATTCAATACGCCATCGAGACCAAAGACATTTTCGCAGTCCTCGGCTCTGCCTTCATTTACCGACCCGTCACCTTCCTCGACACCATACGAATCATATATAGAGGGCTGCAGCGCAATTGTGGCTACTCTTTCGACGAGTTCCAGGCGGCCGTCATGAAGGGCAATATCTACCCATCAAAAAAGAGGGGACATTATCCCCTCTCTGTTGCCACTCTGCGCATTCGAAACAGAGTCAAGTCCATCAATAAGCAGTTCCTGCAGTCACGCACGCCTCGTTAGTCACAACCGTTTCAGAGCTACATACTGGTACACCTCGATGCTCTCTACTATCTCCTCGTGGTTATGGTTCGTCACGCTCTGCACAAGGTCAAGCTCACCGAAGCTCTCTCCCTCAAGGTTCGCCAGGCGGCGGTGTATCTTGTCCGGAAGGTCAAACACCGCCAAGGCGTCTTCCTTGCACTCACTTCCCGCGCTCGCGTCGCCTGCCCAGTCTGTCACTATATGCAGCGTCAGACGTGGTTCTGCCCGATATTCCACACCGTTCACTATCGGCTTCCAGTCTATCTGCCCGAACTCAACAAACACAGCCGGACGTTCCCAACTCTCTTCCTGCTCTATAAACTCCACGTTGCGGTTCCACAAGTCTATATGCTTTATCTCGGCTATCGCACCAAGCTCCCTGCATAGCAGCTCATAAAGTTCCTTTCTCATTTTCGTCTTATTTCAAATTCCGTATTGAAGTATTCTGTTATGTTCGCTTCCACTATCTCCCTCACTGCCTTTTCTACCTCTGGCGACTCTCCCAAGAATCTGCGCCTCGGTATCTTTATGCTCTTGCCTTCTTTCATCAGGGCCATGTGCTTCCAGAACTCTGCCTCCGTGCTCAGCCTCACAGTGCGCTTGTCGTTCCGTCGCTCGCCGTTCTTCTTGCGCCCGAACGCTCCCGTCGCCTCATAATACTTGTGCCAGAAGTAGCCCTTCATCTTCTTCGTCACCTTTATCTCGCCACCGTCGTTGTGGATGGCTGCATAAGGCAGGTCCGTGTAGAACGTTATGCTCGTATCAGTCGTGCGGCTGCTGATGCTCCGTCGCAGCTGACCCGTGTCTATCAGTATCGGCCCGTCAGGCCGTATCGCACTGCTCCTGCGCTGCCATGCCTCGCTGAAGAAGGCCTGACGCTCAAAGTTCTTGTCAAACTCATCACTCAGTTCCACCCTAATATCCGACAGGATATTGCGGATAATTTTCTGTACATCCTTGTTCATCGTCATCAAATTTTAGAAACATCTGCACCTCCTTTGGCACGTCATTCTTAGCATCGCAAGAGGCATTTATAAGGTTATAGAACGTACGCTCGCATATACCATAAACAGGATACACATACCGCCGCCATATCTCGCGGTTGCTCAGTCCGCTCCTGGCATGTTGGTCGTATATCCTATTTATGTCCCTTACCCGTTTCTGATAGCTCGCGCCACGCCTCTTTACCATACCCAGTTTCTACCCCTTTTATTACACTTTTTGTATAATTCGCAAATATAAACCTTTATCCTTAAACCGCAAGCAAAAAGCCACCCAAATCACAACGATTTAGGTGGCTTCCCTCAATTCAATCTCTCTCCAAAGGCTCAGAGAGGCCTAAAAAGGCCCAGAAAGGCTTACGCCCACCAAGCCCCAGCAAGGCCCAGTTGCCCCACCAAGCCACAATCACTTCGGATTGTAAGGACGGATGTCATAAGTAGTACGGGTACTCACTGTCACCCTACCCGTACCCTCGCATTGGTCACATGTACAAAACACGCCACTCACACGGTCTACCAGCCTCCCGGTGCCGTAGCAACGGCGGCATACCGCCACCTTTGCCTTCTTCTCTACTTCCCGTATCATTTCCTTTTCACTTTTCACTTTTCACTTAAAGTCTGCAGAAGCTCGGCTCTATACGCGTCCACACTCCCGTCTCTGCGTTGCGCTTCGAGAAGTAATAGTTCGTCGCCGTGTTCTGCACCACATTGGCCTCCTTGAACAGCTGCATAATCTCCGCATACTCCCCGTCAAACTTGTCCTCAAGCTCATACAGCTTCGATATGCTCTTGTAGTCCAGGTCGCCCGTCTTGTTGCGTTCCAGCAGCGTCATCGCCATCTGGTACATCGGGTCTTCCACGCCCTTCTCGCTCGCCTCCATGTAGCGCTTCAGGTAGTCCACAAGCCGCTCCGCTGCAAGGTCTGCACGCTCGTCAAAACCCTTCACCTTGTTAAACTTCACCTCAAGCTTGAAGTCCCCGTCCGTGATCGTGTAGCTCTGCTGCCCGTCGTTCTTCACAGCACCATACTCCCGCATCACCTTAGTGAAAGCCGTCACCTCGCCGTCAAGCCATTTCTTGAAGCCGCTCACAGTCTGCTCCACATCGTTCACACGAGTCAGCACGTCATACATAAACTCACCCCGCAGAGCCTCATAAGTCTCACGCTTAGCCACGCGGTCGTTCTTCGCCTCACTCTGAAGCTGTGCAAGCAGCGCTGCTCTCTGTTCCTTACTCATGCCTTTCAGCAATTCCAAATTCTCGTTCTTTGTTTCCATTGTCTTACTGTTTTTAATTTTTTTTAGTTTTCCTCTCGGCTTTCAACATAATCTTTTATCATGTCAAAATCACACTCATCAAGCAAGTCAAAGATGTAAGGTTTTGCACGCTCTACTATTGCATGCATACTCGCATACTCAATATTACTCGAAATAAACTCGCATTTCTCTGTTCTGCCAAGCCAGCCGAACATCTGTTCCATTTTTTCTTTTGTGGTCATAATTGTTTTTTTTTAGTTATCTTTCTTACGATTCATTGTACGCAACTTAGTGTTGAGGATACTCAGCTCTTCTGTGTCCAGGAAGCGGAAAGCCTTGCCCGCTATACGTTTGTCCTCGCAGAAGCGGTCCACGGCTTTCCAGTCTGCCGTGTTCACACCCCACAGCTGCATCTGGTGCAGCACGCCGCTACGCGCCTTGCGCTTCTCCTTCAGCAGAGCGGCACGCCGTTCGTCGTAGCCCGCCACACGCTCCATTTCCCTGCACATCAGGTCATACTCCTTGTACGTCATCTGCCGCAAGTGCTCAGTACGATTGCCCGTAAACTGTCTCACAAGCGTCTCCTTGTCAGCACCAGGCAGCCGCTTCAGCAGACCGTAAAACCGTCCGTAGTTATCTATGTTGTTCATAAGCTGCCTCCTTCTCTTTCCATTTCATCCACGACTCACGAGCCACGGCAAGCGTCGTCGGAATGTCCCATGCCAGTCCGTCATCAGGAACCAACGGCACGTTGTTGTAGCACAAATAAACCTCGCCGTTAAACTCGCGAGCCTGAATACGCTCTTCACTCTCTCTCACTAAGGCAGCAGCCCTCAGCGCCGCCTGCTTCTTTCTGCGAGCCTCACGCTTTGCGCTCAGCCACGCCTTGATGTCTTCCAAAATCTTCATTTTCTTTCCCTTTCTTTTTTCTCTTTCACTTTTTCACTCGCTTTCCACTTGATGGTCACTTCGGCGTCCATCTTGCCGCTCCCCTTACACACCGGGCAAGGAGTCCACACCTCGCCAAGACGCGGGTCACCGCCAAAACCGCCCTCGCCATAGCAATACCTGCAAGTGTGCCCACGGCTCACTATACGCTCCTCAAGACCCCCATACAGCGGAGCCTCAAGAAATATCATCTGATTCTTACTGCTCATAATTTCTTGCGTTTATAAGTTATTTTTTCATACTGGTGCCACTGACATATCCGAGCCGCAAACATCAGGTCCGTCGTCTCCAACACCACACGACCCTTTGTCTTCTGGCTACGGTGCACAGTCAAGTCACACCCCCAGTTGTTCTCTATCCATTCGCCCATCACACTCTCCGCCTGACTCTTAGTCAGCAGAATGTAGATAGTATCTCCCTCCTTATAATCCATCATAATTCAAAAATCAAAAATTCAGACACTCCCTATCCCATCACCCCAAAGGCTCAGAAAGGCCCAGTAATGCCCATAAATTAGCAAAGGCTCAGTCGGCCCAGTAAGGCCCAGTAAGGCTTATACCACCCAAAGCCCCAGAACCTACCTATCCCCCTCAACCTTCCTTTTCCCAATACTCCTCGGCTCTTTCTGCCCATATCGTATAATACCCCTTGTCCCCGAAATATCGCCCCTTCGAGAATGCCCTATACCCCTCCACCCATATCTTAAGCGTCGCATCATACATCACGCTCTCCGCTGTACGACCCTTCGGCTTCGTGCCGCTTGCCTGGCTTATTATCACAAGCAGCTTGTTGGGATGCCGGGCCTTGAAAGCCAGATAGTCCTCAAAGCTCATGCCCGTATACTGGTAGGAGTCTATCACCACCGTGTCGGGGCTTTTCCTTTTCTGCAGCCGCTTGTCAAGGTCTTCCATGCTCTCGGCATCCAGCAGCACCATTCGGCGTGCCACGTCCTGCATCCCGGCTCGTATAAAGGCGTTCTTCATCGTCAGGCTCGAACCTTCCTCCAGACTGTCATAAGCCACTCGCCCGAATCGGCATAACTCCTTGCACAGCTTCAGCACAAAACTCGTCTTGCCGCTTCCGCTCCTGCCCCACACGAACCACACTCCGTTCCGCTCAGGCTCGCCGAACGCCTCGCGCCACTCGTCGCTCAACTTGTAGGTCTGCTTCTTCATCGCAAGCAGCTCGCTCACGCTTATCGCTCTTTTCATATCGTTTGAATGTTATTTGAACACCGTTCAAGCACCCATCATCTTCACTCTATGGATGCCCTTCTTCACTCTCCTCAGGTCGAAGTCATACTGCTCAGCGTCCTTCACCACCTCAGCTATCTTCTTGCGGTCGGTCAGTCCGTTCGCCACGCAGATCGCATAAACGTCGTTCGCACTTGTCTGCTCCAGCTCGAAGAACTTGCGTCCTATCCTGGAGTGTATCTCGTTATAGCCTTTCTTGTCATAACGCAGTCCCATCTTCATCCTGCGCTTGATATAAGAGGTCGAGAAGAACACGATGCCGCATTTGTCCTCAAGCCTGTTATACAGGTCTATGAAGTAGTGGAACACCCTTTCCGTCAGCTTGTCAGCCTCGTCAAACAGCAGCACCGGGTTCTCCGTCTGTATCAGCGCGCCGATGATTGCGTCAAGCATATCTCTTATCGTCATGCCGTCAGTCCTCAAGCCTACCTTCTTCGCAATGTCGCGTATAAAGTCGCTGCGCTTCATGTCTTCCGAGCACAGAACGTAGTAGGCACCGCTGTGCTCACGCTCGTAAAGCCTCGCAGCCGTGGTCTTGCCGCATCCGGCTTCACCCACCACCCAAGTCACGTTCTTCCACTCCTGGGCGTCACTCATCGCGTAGGCCATCTCCTTCGCAGCTGTCGTGTCCACAGTCTGCCACTCACCCGGCGCCTGGCTGCCCACCTGCGACGCTATCTTCTTCCACATCTCGTCGCTGATGTTCTCCCACTTGCCGCTCAGTATAGAGCTCACCGTTCCCGCACTCGTGCCGTCCAGACTCGCCGCAGCCTTGTTCTGGCTCGGATATTTCATCACATAGAGGCGCAGGGCCTCGCGTATCTGTTCTTTCTGTTTCTCGTTCATATCGTTTGTTTTTATTGATTCTACAGTTTTGATGCAATCTTCTTCTCCATCGGAAGCGGTATTCTCGGCGTGTCGCCATCATCACCGCCCTCCATCACGTCCAGCCAGTCGTCAAGGCTCAGCGATTTCGTGTGTCTTCCCAGCTGGTACTGCTCAGGAGGCTGCGAGTAACGCTCCATTCTGTGCTCTATCTGCCGCTGCACCGCAGCGTTCGCACCCTTCAGCTTCGGCGAGTTCAGACCCTGCTGCTCCGCGTCCATACCGTGCTCCGCAGCTATCGTCCTGCCCTCCACAGTCCGCTCTATGCGGTCCTGAAGGTTCGCCTCCTGCTCCTGCCTGATAAACTTCGCATCCTCCGTCTCCTGCTGGTCTTGCAGTGCTCGGTGTATCACCACATATGGCTCTGCCGTCCGCTCAAAGCGCAGCGAGCCGTCAGCGCCCTTCGTGTAGAGTCTTATGCTCGCAAAGTCGTATGGGTCATAAGCCACCACAAACCTCTCGTAGGTGTGCTTCCGTCGCCAGGCATGATCCGGAACACCAGGTGTACTGAACACCTCGTACTGGCGTTTCTCGCCCTTCACCGTCACCTGCAGGCCCTGGTCCGTGAACGTCGCCATGCGTTTCGTAAACACCCAGAACATGTCCACCATGTCGTGCAGCGTCACTTCCTGGGTTTCCTCGTTCACGCTCTTCTCATACATGTATATCCTACGCTCGCCGGTGGCAGGGTGCACACCCTCGTTCCATTCCTTACGGGCTGCAGCATAGGCATCTTTCAGCTCCTCCAGAGTGTACAGACTGTCCTTGTTGGCTTCGATAAACTCAACGTTCGGGCGGCTCGACGCCTTCTTCGCCGTCACGTTCTGACCCGTGAAGCGCCAGTCCTTGTGCAGCACCTGAGCCTGAAACCGTCCGAACACGCTCTCTATCGTCTTCGACTCGCCGTTGTAGGGCTGTGTCGGTCTGTGTACGCGGCAAATCTTCCCGATAAAACCGTCCGAGTCCAGCTTCTTGTGGCCGCCCTGGTTGTCATAAACAATCTCATAAGGCTTGTGTCCGCTCTTCTGGATTGCCATGCGGTAGGCGTGATATTGAGCCTCATAGTCCTCTGTGTCGCTGATGCAGTAGCCCAGAAGCACCTCGCTCATCGCGTCGATCACCTCATACACCTGGGTCGTCCTCACCTTGCCCTGCTCGTCCCTATAGTAAAGGTTCAGCTTCGTGCCGTCACCATACCATAGCGTGTCCCTGCGTGTCGGAAGTGCCGTCTTGTGCTTTCTGCCGTAACGCTGACGGGCTGCCTGCTCGCCATATACGGCGTCATACCACAGTGGCTCCACCTGCGGACTGTTCAGCCATTTCTTCATACCACTCAGGCTTCTTATCGGCTTCCAGCCTCTTTCCTCGGCTATCTCGTTTGCCTTTTCAAACAGCTGCGCGTCGGTATACACCGGCACCTTGCTGCGCTTCAAAGCCACAATCAGTTTCAGAAAGTCACCGGTTATCTTCAATGCCGACGAGTTGCCCAGCTTGCCGCTCACCACGCTCTGGTAGCCATCGGACTTCCAAGCCTTCAGTCGCGTCTTCAGTCGCGCCAATGTGCCCGGAAGCGTGTGTCCGTAGCTCTCGCGCATACGTTCCGCGCTGTCAAGTATCAAGTCCCACGCACCCGACATCGGAGCGTTCAGACTGCTGCGGATGGCCTGGCGTCTTGCCGCCATCTTCTCCAGCTCGCCAAGCACCGAGGCGTTGATGGTATATTCCTCTATCATCTTCTCCGTCAGGTGGCGCTCCTGCCCGTCCTTGTCAGTATAGGTGTAAGCCTCATACCACTCACGAGCCTTCGCGTCAAGCTTCACGTTCTGTTTCATCATAGCTTCTCGCATCATCTTCTCAGGGTCGCCGTACAGCCCAACAAACCGCCGTCTGTACTTCTCCGGAATACTGCTCCACACATACAGTGCCTGAGTCCCCTCGCCGCCGCCACGCCTCGCACAAGCAATGTTGCTCCTGCATACGTTCTGACGCAAGGTGCTCGCCTTCATCACCGGCTCAACACCACCGGTCAGCTCGGCAAACGTCACGCACAATATCTTGTTGTAGTACTCCATTTCCTTTTGTCTTTGTTTTCCTTCTTGCGGTTCTCTCCTTACGCAGTGGCGCAGCACATGGCTTCCACCTTCTCCTGCACGGTCTTGATGTCTGTCAGCAGAGCGTGCTCGATGCGTTCCACCACGTCGCCTTTCTCGTCCTTCAACTCCAGTACGCCCGTGTTCTTGTCGCCTTCCCACATCCAGCCGTTCTCAAAATACTGTCTCATCACGCCGTCTGCGTCATGCACCACCTCGCTCGCAGGAGCCGTCACCAACTCAAAACCGCCACGCTGAACGGCAAGGCTGCGTATCTTCTTTGCCAGGTCGCTCTGACCCTTCACCGGGTGAAAGTTCAATGCGTAGCTCACCATCTCCTTCGTCACACCGAAGGCCTTTGCCAAAAACTCCCGCTGGGAGCGGGTTACTGTTATCACTCTTTTCATTGTCCTCTGTTTTTAGTTCGTTATTACTTTTGTTCGTGGAGTGTAGGGGAGTCGAACCCCATGCAAGCTGTCCTACGCGCTTCGCTTTCGCTTATTCCAAATTTCCGGCTCGCAGCATCCGTGCCACTCCTGCGGTCTTTCCCGCCGTCATCCGAGGCTCACGGTCTTTCCCGTCGTCATCCGAGGCTCACGGGCTTTCCCGTCGTCATCCGAGGCTCACCCAATACCCAACGGCCCAGAAAGGCTCAGTCAGGCCCAGTAAGGCACATCCCATCCAATCTCCCTCCAATCTTCTTACCCTCGGCTATCCTTTCATATTCTTTAATTGCAAAAATTCGTTATTCTCGGCCTTTTTCACTATCTTTGGCCGCGCGTTTAATCTTAAACACGCTGCAAAGATATAGATTATTTTCTACACTGCAAACTTTTTGCGCTAAAAATTTTCTACAATGGAGAGTATTTCCGACAGAATAGCCCTAATAATAAAGGAAGAGGGCATCAGTATAAGGGCATTTGAGCAACTTATAGGCTGCTCTAATGGAGTGATTTCCAAGTGTATAAACAAGGGAACGGATATTTCGAGCCTATGGGTGTCGAAAATTATCGAAACATTTTCCAAAGTTGACCCTAAATGGCTTCTAACTGGCGAAGGTCCCATGCTCTCGCAACCTACACCACCTACACCACCTACACCACCTACAAAACCTACATCACACCCCTCAACCCCTGGCATCCCCCTAATCCCCCTCGATGCTGTCGCCGGTTTCCCTGCCGAAAGTGGCGGTGGGGTACGCCTGGAGGACTGCGAGCGCTATGTCATACCGGAGTTCGAGAACAAAGGGGCAAACTTCCTTATCCGGGTGTCTGGCGACTCCATGGTGCCGCTATATTATAGTGGCGACCTCCTCGCTTGTCGCAAAATCACAGACATCCGCTTCTTCCAATGGGGTACCGTCTATGTCCTCGAAACGAGCCAGGGGGTACTCGTCAAACGCGTGCAGGAAAGCGTAGATCATGCCGACAGCATTCTATGCGTGTCGGAAAACAGCAGTGTTCATCACCCTTTCCTCCTCCCACGCGACGACATACGCAGCCTGAGCACCATCGTCGGACTCGTCCGCCTTGTCTGATACTCACGTCACACGCATCACGCACACGCTCCACACCGCAAAACGTGTCGCGCACGCACATACATAGGTATAATAGGGTAGCAAAGCAGCCAAAACCCCGATAAACAGGGCGTTCCCGACATTCCGCAAAGGTTTAGAACATGTCAAAACGTGGGATTATCCCCACCCCCTAAACGCCCGAAAATGACATCAATCACAATTTATTCGGAGTTATATAGGGGGTCAATCACTTGTTTTCCATGTTAAAACTGTCACCCCAAATGTCACACCAAGTTGAACATTTCGTTTTTCCTTGTCACACCAAACGTCACCCCAAGTGTCACCCCAAACCCTAAAAACGCCATTTTTCGCCCCTCTCAGGAGCAGTCAGAACGCAAAAACGGCTTGACCACTGTTCAAATCAGTGTTCAAGCCGTTCAAATGCCAATAAATCAGCGTTTTAGCCGTTTAAACCATCCTCTTATCCGTTTAAACCATCCTTATTCCTTCTCCTTATCCGCTCTGGGTCCTCTTATCAGTTCTCCCTGCCGGATCATAGCCTTTTTATTGAGTATAACACCTCCATCAGCCAGTCCGGCGTGCAGCAGCGAGCTTTTCTTTATACCCACCTCATCCTCTGTCAAAACCGTAAAAATCGCCGATATTGAGCCGAAGTAGTAGTTCTTCCGCCCATGTATCAAATGCACATGTATAACCTTTGTCATAACCGTTCCTTTCTGTTTCTTAAAATGTTCGTTTTCGCTTGCAAATATACCAAATAATAACTATTTGGAAGAATTTACAAGCATAAAAAGCAAGAAACAAGCAAAATAAAAGGCATGGCCGCAGCCACACCATCCTTCATTCAATCACCACCTAAACAAGCCGTTTTAAGCCCCACCAGCGCCCATTTCCATGTCCAGACGATAAAGCACCCACATGAGCAGCCATACGCGCCCAGAAGCCCACGAAATGCCCCATACAGCCCATCAACCACCCAACACAACCCACACAACAACCTTCAATATAACATTCCACACCGCCATGTAAAGCAATCTCCCTCAAACACCGTTCAAATCCCCCTCAAATGTAAACCAAATGTAAACCCAATATAACGTTTCGTTTTTCCCTCCCATTTCACTCATCCTCTCCAAACTCTTTGTAAATCAACACTTTCCCCGATTTTTCTCTCACTCCACTTTTATACGTTTCGTTTTATCCCCCTTATAACCTCCAAATTACTCGCCCAATGTAAGCGTATCCGCGATGCTAGTATATACACGTCAAAAAAATATCGCTCAAGCTT
>OIZO01000169.1_pt1 | contig 52391 bp, 36 predicted proteins | sample 1588551 | NCBI WGS metagenome assembly OIZO01 (sample SAMN03283271) | human gut metagenome | biome: human-associated habitat; material: feces | host: Homo sapiens | place: Peru | collected 2012
ACAACAATAACTAAATTTCTAACAGGTTTATCAGACAAATAAAATGTATATTCATTCCAGTCTAAAGATATATAACAAGTATTAAAAAAACTTGTTACACATAAGTATGTAATAATTATCCCAAAAACTAATAAACTAACATTTTCATACAATAAGTTTAAAACTTTTCTCATTTGTTGTATGCTCTTTCTACTAAACCAAATAATTTCAAATGAAGCAAGAAGAAGATTAATCTTTGTTTAAAATTAAAATCCTTTTCCTTCTTAACATCACAATACCAATTAGGATATTGTTCTTCTAAATGCTCAATATTCTTCTTATAATAATCAATTCTAGTTGCCTTATCATTAATCTCTTTAATACGAAGAGTTGTCATAACCAAACAGTTTTCAAAATATAAACCTCTTACTTCATAAGCACCTAGTTGCAACTTTTCCTTAACCATAGAAATAGCCTTATAAATATCAAAGATTCTAATATCAGCCTTATGAGTAATCGAACCTTCTCTTTGAACATAATAATATAAAGGCTTATAAACATGAGCCATATTATTTGCCTGGGCAATCCATGTTGGAATCACAGCCAAATCCTCATACCACATGCCCTTAAAGAATCTCTTATCTCTCATAAAAGAAGCCTTATATAATTTATTATTCGCACTATTATTAGAGAATATAATTTCTTTATTATCTCTATAATTAGAAACGCCCTTATAATTAGAGCCCCAAGAATATTCTAAAGAACCATTATCATAAACATAGTACATATCAAAACATACGATATCACTATCATACTCTTTACCCATCATATATGTTAGTTCTAATAATTCTTCATGAATATAGTCATCACTATCGATGAAACATAGATATTCACCACTAGCCTTTTCAATACCAAAGTTTCTTGCATCGCTCAATCCACCATTTTCCTTATCAAAAAATCTAAAACGTGGATCATTGCCTACAACCTTTTTAGCTACTTCAATCGAATTATCCTTAGTACCATCATTGATTACCAAACATTCAAAATCAGTAAAAGTTTGATTCTGAATTGACAATAAACATTTCTCAATGTATTTTTCTACATTATATACAGGAACTATAACACTTACTTTCATCTTATTTAGCCCCCATTAAATCCTTCAACATTGTTTTTTCAAATAAACCACTCAATAAGAAAGCACATTTTAATTTAGATAAAGTACCATCTTTTGGATAATTATTCATAACATCTTTCTTATGTCTGATTAAAGTCTTATATATATTCCAATATTCATTGAAATACTTTAACTTAGCACTATCAGCACCATGTTCAACAAGTTGACTCAACGCATATCTAAATTGAATATATGTTCTTGCATATAACATCTTATTATTGCCATCATGAGCATAATTAAATAGCTCACTCATAATTACATAATGATCATAGAAAGTCTTATCCTTAAAAGTAGACATACTATTACCTGGTCTATCGATTAAATAGTATGATAAGGCATCTTTAATATAGATTGCCTTTTCAGCATTCTCTAACGCATAAGTATATAAAAGTAAATCAGTAAAACTTACCTTGTGAGGTAACTTAATACCCTTACAAATACTTGTCTTGTATAGTTTGGCATGAGGACTTGGATCTAGATAATAGAAACTAGTTAAATCAGTATATACTTTATCAAATTCAGTATTGATATTTACTGAATGAATTACTGAATCAGTATAAATCTTTTCTTCATTGTCGTTATAAACAAGATACTTACAACCAACAACCATATCAACACCATTCTTAGTTAAAGTATTTACCAACACTTCTACCGCATCATCACTTAGCCAATCATCAGGATCACATACCATGAAATATTCTGATTCAATACGAGCTATAGCTGTTTCTAGAACACTGCCATAGCCACCATTTTCTTTTTCAATAAACTTAACTCTTTTATCTTTTTCAGCATACTTTAAAACAATTTCCTTACTATTATCTGGCGAACCATCAGAAACAGCTAAAATTTCAATATCAGAAAAAGTTTGTCTTGTCAGTGAATCAAGACACTTGCTTACATATTTTTCTACATTGTAGATAGGGACAATAATACTTACTTTACTCATTTTGTTAGATACCTGTGCCAAAAAGACATTGTGGCTTTATTATTAGTTCTTAAGAAGATTACATTCTTCTTACCTAAAGTCTTTATATATTTATTATGCATATAGTCTGGGAAATATTCTTTCACAAAACCAAATGCCTTTTCCATCAGTTCCTTATAATGTTCTGTTCTTAAGAATCTAAAAGCACCATAGACTAAGAAATGTTCAATAAACAAATATTCTAGTTCATCATAGAATTCTTCATATTTTTTTCTTCCCTTAAAATCCTTGATTACACTCTCAAAGATTGTAAAGATGTCATACATCTTATCATTATATGAAGAACCAAGTATTGAAGTGTTTCTTTGTAGGTAGTGATAACCAACGTTGTTATAACAGCCAACGCTCTTAATACTAGAAAAGAACTTAAGAGTAACCGGTATGTCCTCATACCATAGGCCTACTGGATACTTACATTCTAATTTATCAAACAACGATTTGCGATACATCTTATTCCAAGAAAATAATGGAGATAAGAATAAACTCTTAATATCATTATCACTTACTCTATTTAATCCTTCTTTTATAAAGGGTTCTTTTGAATTATCTTCCCAAACATATTCAAGATCCGCTACTACTAAATCATGATTACCCTTATAAGCTAGTTCTAACATATTATTATAAGTATCATATTCAATATAGTCATCACTATCTAAGAAAGTTATATACTCTCCACTAGCATATTTAATTCCATAGTTTCTCGCATCACTTAGACCACCATTTTCTTTAATATATGATTTAACAATTAAAGGATAATCCTTAACATATTTATCAATTATTAATTGACTATTATCCTTAGTACCATCATTTACTACTATTACTTCGTAGTCATCTATTTCTTGGTTAACTAAAGAATCTAGACACTTATCTAGATACTTTTCAACATTATATACAGGTACTATAACAGATAACTTTTTCATCATTAAACATTATATCAATAAAGACTTTCTATTTTTCCCTTTTAATAACAACAATAAGAGCTGCAAGTCCAATAAAGCTTAAAATTAAACCAGTCTTAAAATAAGGTGACATAAAGTTCATTTCTATATCGTTATGTCCAGCGTTTAATTCCAAACCAATGAAACCACCATTAACAGATATTGGTGTAACTTTTTCTCCATTAACTTTGATATTCCAACCCTTATTATTTGGAATAGGTATTAACAAGATATTATCGTTATCTAAATCAATATTAGCCTTAAAGTAATTCTTATATCTTTCAGTAATATTTAATTTAACTTCACTTATATCTTTATACTTAGATATATCAATTGTTTCATCATCGACCAAGATATAGTCATAAAAATCTTTTGTATCATTAAAATCTTTTGTGTATTTTAGTTTACTTGAAGTATAACCAAAACCCTTATAGTTTAAGTTCTTATATACCATTAAGTAATCTAAATTATAAGCATATTCAAATTCTAATTCTTTAGGTAATTCATCTTCCTTATATACAATATAATACTTAACACCTAACATGGTATTTGCGTATGGATCATCACATTCTAATACCCAACCCATACTTAAAGAATTAGATATAATAGTGGATTTACTAAGTTTTGAAAATGTTTCTGTTTTATAGTCGTACATAGAATTATAAGTTGAAGTAGACATAAAACCATAAACTAAGGATTTATTTTGGTTTAATATCTCAGGCGGATTGTTATTCTTGTAATTATGATAATAACGGTATTCATCTTCATCTAAAGTTTTAAAATAATTAATATCTTCGTTCTTAATAACATCATTTAATATAAAGCCTCCACCTACAGTTGTATTAATATAGAAATTGCAAGATAAAAACGCAACCAACTCCAAAATAGATAGTATCATGGCGATGCTTTTTTTAATATCAAAAGCGATAATCATTATTATGTTCAATATTATGCAAGCATAGATTATATTTAAATTAGTTCTTACATTCCAATAATCAATATAATTTCTTTTATACATTAAATACAATTGAATTATTAATCCAAGCATATAGACAACACAGATAATCGTGGATTTTTTTCTATCACATTTCTCTAAACCCATTGCCGCTAGAACAAGAATATAAAGTTCCACTAGAAAAGTCCACCTTAATGAAGGTTCCGAGAATCCGTGCATAAAAGATGACAATGGTCTATAACCTACACATAGAACTAATACAATTAAAAGAACTAATTCATTTTTATTTTCTTTTCTTGTAACAAAATCAACACATGACAACAAAGGTACCAATGTAATGAATAAAGAGTAAGAGTTTTCGTGACAACTATTACTAGTTTTAAAAATCGTATCAAGGGCCCAGGGGATATATATTGTTAATGAAGACCATAATCCTGCATAAACATTTCTTTGCCAAAACAAATCATTTGTTTCATTAACACCTACTCTTGAATTATTAAAAATGTATATCATAGAAGGCAATGTAATCATAGAACCAATCATAAAGCCAACAATTAAATAGCCGAATAAAGAGAAAAAATCTATCAAGATATTTTTAAATGATTTCTTAAATTTAATTTCGATCATTATCGAAATCATAAATAAGAAAATTAATGTTGGAAACATCAAGTAAGAACTTTGTAAAAACAGTATAGATGAGGCAATTATAAATATAATTGGCTTATTATCTTTAAAATAATTTAATAATCCAATAAACAATAGTGGTAGGAATGCGTAGAATCGATAAAACATATAATTTTCTACAAATTGGAATGCTTGCCCACCAAATGCATACACGAGCGGGATGTATACTAGCGTTGAAATTTTGCATATTCTGCATTTTTTAAAAGTATATACATCAAACTTGCTGCGATATAAACACAAATAATAATTTCTACAATTAAACCAATTTCAATTTTATTTCTAAACAATAATAATAGCGGTAAAAATATGTCTCCTGTGCAGTAATAACCCATAGCACTATAAAAATCTGTGCCAAGATACATATTCCAAGAATACATCGGCAATCCCTTACCTTTTATGAATTCAATTACCAAATCAATCCATTCTTTGTAAAAGATATTATATTGAAACCACTGGTCATTTCCTAATATGAATGGCTTTTTTAATACAAATGCAAATAAAAAATAGAACAATACTATTAAAACACTAATTATTGAATATATACATAAAAGTGGTTTGTTTTGTTTAAAATATTTTGTAAATCGACTGTTCATAAATTATTTCTTTCTATCAGAATATCTTCTTTCTTCAGCAACTTTTCTTAAATGCTTGCCATATTCTGATTTACCATAACTATCTGCAGACTTTAGTAGTTGTTCCTTACTAGTCCAGCCATTCTTATAAGCAATCTCTTCGATAACACTTATACCCACTCCTTGCAAGTTTTGAACTGTTCTTACAAAATTACACGCTTCAGCTAAAGAATCCATAGTACCAGTGTCTAACCATGTATATCCTCTGCCGAAGATTTCAACATTCAAACTATTATTCTCTAAATACATTTGATTTAAAGTAGTAATTTCAAATTCTCCAATTAATGAAGGTTTTACTTCCTTTGCCATATTACTTACGCCCTTTTGTTGATTGGCTAAAGAATCTAGACACTTATCTAGATACTTTTCAACATTGTATACAGGGACAATAACAGATAGCTTTTTCATCATTAAACATTATATCAATAAAGCTTATTGATTATTCTCCGTCTTGTTTCTTAGCATAGTAATCTCCAGTAACCACTTTTTTACCAATTTCAAATCGTTTCTTTACGCTATTTATAATTTCTTTATAATTGTCTGTTTCACCATTAAAGAAATCGATGCCGCCAGTTTCTGCATTATAGTAAAAATCATCAGTTAGTATGCTTCCATCCATAAAAGGAACTTCGTGTTTATTATCGCCCAATAAATCAACCCCCATTACAAAAGCATTTGTATAATCCAATCCAAACAAATTACACAATGTGGGATAAATATCAAAAGTTGAACCTAAAGTATGATTGGTTTGAGCCTCGGCATCCCCACTTGGATCATAAATAATAAATGGCACTCTATATTTTTCATAACCATATTCACCACTATAGATAACCTCTTGTTTTGCGTTATCATCAGTGATGCCATATGGATAATGATCACCATAAACAGCGATTATAGTATCATTTAATATTCCTTTATCTTCCAAATCAATCAATAACTGTTGAAGACCTTTATCTAAATTCATTTGGCTTGCTAAATAATGTTTTGTCTCCTCAGATAATCCACTAAATCTAGGATTATTGTTTAATTCATTTAGATTGTAATCATTCTCATCTCTATATACATAAGGCATATGTCCACTGGCACTAATTATAAAATCATAAAATTTTTCATCAGTATTTGTTCTATTTAAAGAATAGTTCATTAAAACGGAATCTTCTATCCAGTTTTGTCCAACTTGAAAATAAAGTGGATAAGGAATGCTTAATGTCTCAATACCATAAAATGTATCAAATCCTAAAGATTGATGAAAGGTTTCTCTATTATAATATGATGCATAAGATGAATGAAAACTATCAACATTATATCCATTATTCTTGAATAGATTTGCTAAGCTATATGGATAAGCATTTGATCCATATGTATAACAAGTAACTCCAGCCAAAGACGGTAACATAGAAGTTTGACTTATAAATTCACTATCACTTGTTGAACCTTGATATAAAGGAGCATAATAGTTATCAAAATAGAACCCTTCGTTTGCTATTTTATACAAAGTAGGTGTTATCTCTTCGTCAATCGGAAAATTATTTAAAGATTCAGCCAATACCAAAACAAGATTCTTATCCTTATACACACCTGTATATTTATTAACATTTGTATTTATATATGATTCTTCAACATAAGCATCTATCTCATTGATATCTTCAATGCTCAAAACATTATTTTCATTTTTCTTTATTTCGTGTTTAATATCATTAAATATGTAATCATAAATGCCAAATCTATCACAGTATCGTTTACTAGAAGATATTGTCTCTCTTAAATACATATCATTGTTCCAATTATTCCAACCATCATTTATAATTTCTTTTTCCAACTTTTTATTCATTCCGAAAATTATCAGATTAAACATTGCTATACACAAAATAACAATTAGTAGTTGTTTTTTATATGAAAAAGAGTCGCTAGTATTTTTAAGAACAATTATCAAAGTTATAAATATAAGCAATACTAAAAATATAAGAAAAGACTTAAAATCAACTTTTGCTCCTACTTCTCCAGCAACTTGAGGTAACTCTCCAAGGATGTTAATTTTGCTAATTCTAAAAAATGATGAAAAGAAATTATCATGAATTTCTTGTGCAAAACTATATATAGATATAATCAAGATAAATATAATTTCAATAATTCTTCTTGGTTTAGATTTTAACAACATTAACAAACCATCAAATAATATGATGTAGGCTAAATCAAATATGAAAGGTTGTTTACTTAAATCAAAACCAACATATAATCTTAATAATAACTCTATAAACAATAGTGCAATAGAAAATAATAAGATATCGATATTTTCCCTAATAATTCTTTTCATTTCTTTTTTCCTTTGATAATATTCATATTTTTCTATCGGAATATCTTCTTTCTTCGGCAACTTTTCTTAAATGCTTGCCATATTCTGATTTACCATAACTATCTGCAGACTTTAGTAGTTGTTCCTTATCAATCCAACCATTCTTATAAGCGATTTCTTCAATAACACTAATACCAACACCTTGTAAATTTTGAATCGTTCTTACAAAGTTACAAGCTTCAGCCAAAGAATCCATTGTACCAGTATCTAACCATGTATAACCTCTACCAAAGATTTCAACATTTAATTCGTCTTTGTCTAAAAACAATTGATTCAATGTGGTAATTTCTAATTCGCCTCTAGAAGACGGCTTTACTTCCTTTGCCATCTCGCTAACACCCTTAGGATAGAAATATAAACCAGTTACCGCATAATTAGATTTAGGATTACTTGGTTTTTCTTCAATAGATAAGGCTTTACCATTTTCATCAAATTCAACAACGCCAAATCTCTCAGGATCATTAACATAATAACCGAAGACAGTAGCCATACCATTCTCGGCTTTTTCTCTAGCTCCTACTAGCAAATTAGAAAAACCATTTCCATAGAAAATATTATCACCAAGAACCATTGCACAACTGTCATCACCAATGAATTCTTCACCGATTATAAACGCTTGAGTTAAACCATCAGGGCTTTCTTGAACAGCATACTTTAGACTTAAACCAAAATATTTACCATCACCTAATAAAGCCTCAAATCTTGGTGTATCAACAGGTGTAGAAATAATCAAAATATCTCTTATACCAGACAACATCAAAGTACTAAGTGGATAGTAAATCATAGGCTTATCATATATAGGCAACAATTGTTTACTTGTAACTTTAGTTAGCGGATAAAGTCTAGTTCCACTTCCTCCTGCAAGAATAATACCCTTCATATCACTGTTCTCCTTCGTAATAAAATATTATCTTATCTGCACTTTGTGGCAATTTATAATAGTCTTTAAATGTTTCAAAATGATAAGTATCACCAATTTCGATATCAGCCCCATGCACTGTATAAACAGGGAATCTAGGAATCCAAGCTTCCTCTACTTCTGAATGTTGTTGGTAATACTTAATAATTTCTAGTCTTTCGTTTTGCTTAATACCAACTAAACGATATTTATAAATATATTCTCTTGTTCTATCTGCAATTATTAAAACCAACACAATTAATATAATAGTTTTAATATGATGTTTATTAATGTTAACAAAATCTAATACAAGTATAGAAACAACAATCAAATAATAGACAGTATAAATAGCACTTCTAGATCCATAAATCGGTGAATATAGCATTACTAATGCATTACATCCTGCAAACATCAACATAAATAACGCTTTATACTTTCTATAGTCATTATCTAAATATGTAAACAACACATAAAAGGCATTAATAATATATACTGGCCAGAAGATAGATGAATAGATTGAATTAGGAATAATCAATTTATCTGTAAAGACAAAAGAAAATACAGTTATAACACCAACGTTCAATATTAATAAAGGAACTATTTTATTTAACTTATTCTTTTTCCTTGAGAAACAAATCAATAAAATTAAACAAATAGAAAACAACGCAATCGCATAATTATTTTGAATAAAAGTCATATTCAAGAAATTTGGATAACCATTAGACAACTTTTCTAACAATGTCATCTTAGCCCATGTGGCATGTTCACCATTTAATCGACTTGCACTACCTGGAGACATTCTCATAATCACAAAACTTAAAATACTAAATAATAGATTTGGTATTAAATACTTAAGCGCTTTTCTTTTATTAAAGAAAGCATATCCAAGTACGAATACAATTCCAACTATCATAGTAGCCGCAATGTTTTCCATCATTAGGCCAATAATAAATAAGAATAAATTATCAACGATCGCAAAAGTAATTAGCTTCCAGTCATAGACCTCATTCTTTAAAAGATTATCAACAACCACAAAATAAAGTAATGATAAAAATAGTGGAATTATATAAGTAGTACCCATAATCCAAGAATACGTTTCCATTCTTAAATTATCATCAACACTTAACATGATAGCTAATATTAATAAACTACACATGATTGGCTTGTTTTTTATATAGGCTAATTTATAGATACAAATAAAGATACCCATGAACAACAAAGGATTTACAATATTCCATATCCATTTATTACAAGGAACCACCATTCCCCATAATTCACTAAAGAAACGTCCTGACCAAGAATTATAAAAGTCCAATGCAGTCTTGATAGGAGTACCCATACTCCCATTAAGTGCATAGCCCCAATCATCGCCAGCTAGAGGTGTCTTGTAGGTAATATATGCGAAAAGCATCAATACGAATATTGATGCTAGTATATAGAAATTCTTCTTTTTAAATAAGTTACTCATCCTATAAATTATAATTAACTTTCAAACCAATTTTCAACATCTTCAACTCCAAGCACTATATAATCATCATCAACATACAAAATTTCGGACTTATCGTATGCAAATGGATTGTAATTATATTCATCACACGTAGATGGGCTTACTATTATAGCAGCCTTACCTTTAGGAATATTCTCGAAATGAGATTTTGATTGTAACCACTTACTGGCTCCTTTATCTATAAAGTTATCAATAACCCATGATTCTACAAATCCGTTTGATAATTCTGTAATAACATTACCGCCTTCCCAGAATTCACCAATACACTTTGTATACCCTTTTTCTTTTAATAATTCAGATACATATATTTGATTTTCGTAGTTTCGTTGAGGATTCTTTATAAATAACGAGCAAGTATTGATACTACCAATAACTATGCAAATAAATAATAAAGTAAATATCAAGTTTTTATAACGATTTTTGTCAAAACTATCTAAACCAACCTGAAAGCCAGCTATCATTAATCCTGTTGACGGCAAAAAATAACTTGAATTTTCATAGTGAAAAAATGAAAACATCATAAGTGGAATAGCTATAGACATTAAGCTAGTAATCACAATAATTTGTTTCTTTAATTCCGTTGTTTTTAACATCTTAATTTCTTTAAAAATTAAGTAAATAACACAAAACAAAAGAATAATACCAGTCAAACTCATTAATCCATTCAAAGAGAACAATGCTACTTTTGCTTCTTTAAGAAAACTAGTCGGATAACCCCACATCATTAGAAAATCACTAATAATTGTATTGATTTTATTTATTGAGAACTCCTCCCAATATTGTAAGTTTTGATTCGCATAGCTATAAATTCTACTTAAATACAAAGAATTAGCAACATATCCTAAAGATGAACTTGCACAAGAAATAAGTGAAACAGAGAATAATCTCTTGATATCAAGTGGAACATTGCCGCCTTCAAAGGTATATAAATAAATCAACAATAAACTCGACAATAGTAGAGGAATTAAAAGATTCAATAGCCCTCTTACGCTTTGGAGTCCAATCAAAAACGAAAGAAACACGATAAATAACAACGTAATCTTTTTCTTGTTTTCGATACTATATTTAAATATCAAGCCTGCACAAAAATTGTATAGGATTATCCAAATTAGATAGAAACCATCAAATACACCGTGCCACATGTACCAAAAGCCAAACGGCATCATTGTTATCATCCCAAACCATATGCTTCTTTTGCTTTTAAGTATTGAAACTAAATAAATATAAGATAGGCCTGTAAACAGAATCAAGATAGATTGGCTAAGTATTCTAACCAACCTCCAATTGTTTGGAAACAATAATAAGAATATTCTAAATAATTGAGCATTTCCAAATATTCTTAATTCAGTTGAATAATACCAATTTTTGCTAAGTAGAACACCTTCGGTGTTAAGTTGTTTTGCTAGGACCATTTCAGAAGCCATATCCGAATCTAAATATGCCTCCCCATATTTGTAGTCAAACATAACAACCACAAGCCAAATTAATATGAACAATATTTTTTCTTTGTGCTTTTTTACAAAATTCATATTAATCCCTCTTATATAAATCTCTTGTATACACTTTATCTGCCACATCATCTAAACAAGAATCATATCTATTCGCAATAATCGCGTTAGATTGTTTCTTAAACTTTTTTAAATTATTAACTACCTTAGATCCAAAGAAAGTTTCTCCATCCTCTAAAGTTGGTTCATAGATAATAACAGTAGCACCCTTAGCTTTAATTCTTTTCATAACACCTTGAATAGAAGATTGTCTAAAGTTATCAGAATTAGATTTCATAGTTAAACGATAGACACCAACAACTACATCGTGTTCCTTATCAGCACTATATTCTTCACTATTACCATAAGCGCCAGCCTTATCTAATACTCTATCCGCAATAAAATCTTTTCTTGTTCTATTTGATTCAACAATAGCTTCAATTAGATTTTCAGGAACATCCTTAAAGTTAGCCAACAATTGTTTAGTATCCTTAGGTAAACAATAGCCACCATAACCAAATGATGGATTATTATAATGAGTGCCAATTCTTGGATCCAAACATACACCATCGATAATTTCCTTAGTATTTAAGTTCTTAGACTCAGCATAAGTATCCAATTCATTAAAATAAGATACTCTTAAAGCTAAATATGTATTAGAGAACAATTTAACTGCTTCAGCTTCTGTAAAGCCCATAAATAAAGTATTAATATCTTTCTTCAAAGCCCCATCTTTTAATAAATAAGAGAACTTAACTGCAGCATCCTTAGTCTTTTCATCACAACCTACAATGATTCTACTTGGATATAAGTTATCATATAAAGCCTTTGATTCTCTTAAGAATTCAGGAGAGAACATAATATGATCATTGTTCTTTTCTTTTCTAATACGCTCTGCGTAACCTACAGGAACTGTTGACTTAATAACGATATAAGCATTTGGATTATATTCCATTACTAAATCAATTACCTTCTCTACTGCACTAGTATCAAAATAATTTCGTTTAGGATCATAATTTGTAGGAGCAGCTACAATTACATATTCAGCATCACTATATGCTTCCTTAGCATCTAATGTGGCCTTTAAATTTAATTCTTTAGTAGCTAAATATTCCTCAATATAATCATCCTGAATTGGAGACTTCTTATTATTGATCATATCAACCTTCTCAGGAATAATATCAACTGCAGTTACTTTATTATGTTGAGCTAATAAAACAGCCAATGATAAACCAACATAACCAGTACCAGCTACTGCTATCTTACAAGGCTCTTTTACCAATCTTTCTTTTTCAATAACTTCTTTTTCAAACAAGTCATCAAAATCAAAGTTTAAAACTTCACCCAACTTTTCTAATTGTTCAATAGTAGGTAAATAATCAGCGTTCTCTATACGAGACAACATCGCTCTATTGATTTGACTTAATTCACTTAATCTATTTTGTGTAATATTTAATTCACTTCTTTTTTCCTTAACAATCTTAGCCAATAATTCCTTAGATATCTTTTTCATGCCATTCACCTCATACTAATGATATTTTAGATAACATATTTATGCAAGTATTTTATTATATTTATGTACAAATGTTGTTTTAAGCGACACATATAAATAAAATAAAGATAGACATCTGTCTACCCTTAATCTTTGTAAAAATCCTTAATCATATCACAAACATATTCAATGTTTTCTTTACCTAGTTTGTAATACATAGGAAGTCTTAATAATCTTTCAAATTCTTTTGTTGTGTATTTATCTTCACCAGACATTCTACCAACTCTTAAACCTTCTGGCGCACTATGTAGTGGAACATAGTGGAAAGCACTACCCACACCTTTTTCTCTTAAGAAAGATTGTAAGGCACTTCTTTCTTCTAAATTCTTAGTCTTAATATAGAACATATGACCATTATGGACAACACCTTCAGGAATATATGGTAAATCAATCTTGCCTGTTTCCTTAAGTGGTGTTAATAATTCATAGTAATAATTAAAACTATCAATTCTATCTTGTCTCATTTCATCCATGATTAATAATTGTGGATATAAATAAGCAGCCAAGATATCGCTAGGTAAATAACTAGAACCCTTATCAACCCAAGTGTACTTATCTACTTGGCCATTAAAGAATTGAGTTCTATTTGTACCTTTTTCTCTAATGATGTCACATCTATCTAACAATGCAGGGTTATTAATAGAAACAGCACCACCTTCACCCATAGAATAATTTTTAGTTTCATGGAAAGAATAACAACCAACATCACCAAAAGTACCTAAATACTTTCCATGATATGTGGCGTTAACTACTTGAGCAGCGTCTTCTAATAAGTACAAGTTATGTCTTTTTGCGATATCACAAATCTTTTCCATGTCACAGCCAACACCAGCATAATGAACAACCATGATAGCCTTTGTCTTATCGGTAATAGCAGCTTCAATTAAATTAGCATCGATATTCATGGTCTTTGGATCAATGTCCACAAATACTGGAACACCACCAAAAATTACAATCGCATTGGCTGTGCTTGAGAAAGTATAAGATGGAACAATTACTTCATCTCCAGGACCAATATCAACTAACATACAAGCCATTTCTAGTGCACTTGTACCAGAAGTTGTTAAATGAACCTTTAAAGAACCAAACTTCTTAGCTAATATTTCCTCATCTAACTTTGTATATTTATTATCACCAGCAATCTCACCTGATTGCATTACTTCTAAAACATATTTGTCAGTACCTTCAATATAAGGTGGAACATTAAACTTAATCATAGTAACCTCTTTTCCTTTTGTGTATTATACACCTAACATATAATAAAGAATAACATAGTGGACAAACGAGTAAGCATCCCAAGATACCTTCAAATCGCCACTTTCTTTATTCAATTTATAATACTGTTCATTAAAGATATAATCTTCAATTCCTATTTTTTTCCAGTATTCATAAACATAATCATCATAGCCGATAATGAACAAACCATCATCCTTATTTAATGCGTCAACAAGCTTTAAATAGGCTTCTTCACCGCCATCTAAGAAACCTAGGTGATCAAATTTCAATCTAAAACCATTAAGATTTTCTCTATTAAATTCAACCCCTTCATTGAATTGTTCAACAACCGCAATAGTTAATTTATCCTTATCCACAACACCCGTTTTTACTTCCAAATGTTTCAATGTATTCGGCTCCACAAACAAACATAAAAGACCTAAAATAATCATATTCTGATAGATATAATTATTAAATTTATCTATTACCAACATCAATGTCAATGTGGTTCCAAAATACAAATAAGAAGCCATATAACGATCAAACGATGCAAGGTATGGAGCCTCATCCACTGTGAAAGCTAAAGTATATAGGATTAACATAGCAATTGAATAACCGATAGCACCAATCAAATATGTACCAGCCAAGAAATAACCATCTTTCTTAAATCTGAACGCAACAAACATAATTAACATCATTAAACCGACATATACAAAATAGCTCATTTTAAATGGATGTAAAATAAGTGGTCTATGTAACAAATTACTACAATAATTTCTAAAAGCCGTATATTTCCATTCCAGGCCTTCAGGTGCGTTGCCTTTAATGATATTAAAGAAATCATTAATACTTAATTCGCCAATCTTAAATTGAGCATCGATTTGATACAACTTAACAACATAACTCCACGATATATAGAATAAAACAGGGATAATTACTAAAAAGAATATTCCCTTAAGCATCATCTTTAAATCTAATTTTTTATCAATAAAAGTTACTTTAAAGAAGGCATAAATAAGGATAATCAAATAGAACACCAATCCCATTTGTTTCATTAGAATAAAAGTTACACAAACTAAAGTTAAATATGTAAACCTAAATAAACCCCAACCTTCTTCCTTATAAGTTAAATAAATACCATATGTACAGAATAGTGCTAAACACCAGTCAACATAAATTGAATTATAAACAAAAGCATAATCACTAGCGGTCTCTGTTTTATCTAATGTTAAACCGACTAAGATAATTGATATAAAGATTAATAAAGACTTTAACCAATCCCTTTTCTTTAAGTTGCTAAACACTGGAAGTAACATCGAAAACATAAAAGTTTCTAAAGCGATATACGCAAAAGGTTCATGAAACTTAAAGCCATTAAAGCCTTGGAATAATACTTCTAATAAAGTGAAGAAAGGTGGATAATCCTTATGCATAATAAGTCTAGATGCATCTTGTGTATAGAAACCATCTAGTCTCAATGTTTCCTTTAACATAGGTCCCCAGTGAGTAAACTCATCACAATTACCAAAACCAGTATATTTATATAAGAAGAAACAATAGATACTAAAGATTACAAAGTAAAGTAAACCATATGTAAAATAATTATTTTTAAATTCTAATAGTTTATCATTTTTCTTCTTAACAAATAAATAAATCAACAAAACATAAAACAGCAACACAAAAAGCCACGATAGGTAATAACCATAGCTAATATGATTTATATAACCAAATGGATACAACATCAATGTCCCAAGAATCATTGAAAGAGTTAAAACAATTTCAAATTTTCTATTAAAGACAAGCGTTAATAATCCACTAATTGATAGTAACCAAAATAAAGATAAAATATAATACATTAATCTTCCTTATATTTAGACATCACATCATTCATATGACATTCAAATAAATATCTCTTTTGATTCTTAATCGCATCCAAGATAATACCAACACTTAATAGTAAGAATGAATTAATCATTAAAGCTGCAGCCAATACTGCACTAGGTACTTTTGTAATATAAGCTGTCTTAATAAATTCATCAATAACAGGAATACCAACAACAAGTCCTAAGATAAAGATAATCAACGATAAGCAACCAAAGAATAAGAATGGTCTATTATCTTTAAATAGATTAAAAAGAGTTAATAATACTTTATAACCATCAGAGAAAGTATTTAGTTTAGACTCAGACCCTTCTGGTCTATCTCTATATGTAATAGGTACATTAACCACTTGCATATTGTTAGTTAATGCGAAAATAGTCATTTCTGTTTCAATTTGGAAACCATCTGACATAACTGGCATGCACTTAACAAACTTCTTAGAGAATGATCTATAGCCTGTCATAATATCATTCAAATCAGACTTAAATAAGAAGTTAATTAAACCCTTAACTAAACTATTACCAAAGTTATGGAAAGGTCTCTTATTCTCTGTATAGTAAGTAGAAGATAAGCGATCGCCAATTACCATATCAGCCTTGCCTTCAAGCACTGGAGTAATTAAACTCTCTACTTCTTCGGCAGGATAAGTATCATCACCATCAACCATAATATAAACATCGGCTTCAATATCTCTAAACATTGAACGAACTACTGCACCCTTTCCTTGTCTATATTCATCTTTCACAATAGCGCCAGCCTTAAGAGCTAATTCCTTGGTTCTATCCTTTGAATTATTGTTATATACATAGATATCTGCATTAGGTAATACATGCTTAAAATCGCTAACAGTCTTTTCAACGGTTAACTCTTCGTTATAACAAGGTATTAATACAGCTACTTTTTTATCTTTCATATTCAATTCCCACCTGTTTATCTATTATATCTTACTTTATTCTTTCTTTTTAAAACACCATAAGCCACAACACCAATAATACTTAATATAGATATAACCAATGTTGCCTTTTGAACAACTGTTCCCTCATATAAAACCTTATATGTATGTTCTCCAATTTCAGCTTCAATCAATACTTCTCTAGTTAAGGGACTATAAGTTATGTTTTTATGCACCCAAGCACCATCAATGAATTCATAAGCTCTATAACCCTTATAATAAGAAAGGGGCAATAATAATTCTAAATCTTCTCGATTATCGCAAGTAAATTCTAGTTTTGAATACGCTCTATCATATTCTTTTATATAATCTATAAATTCTTCATTTTCATCAATATACTTAATCGATAATGAATCATTGTTGTAGTTTTTGTATTCTGTATAAGGAAGATACTCTGCGCCACCTAATTCATCATGATTATAATCAAGATTATATTTAAAGTTAGTTACTGAATTAATCTCATCAACTGTTGCATTATTATTAAGATAATATTCACCATCATTAATCATTTTAATATTAGTGATGACAACATTTGATAATAAAAATATTGAAGATATCATTATCAATATATTTCTATATTTAAAATCCTTTAACACATAGATTGAAACTATTATAGTTAGAGGAAATATAACGATATACAATCTAAAATAGAATTGCATAACATTCAATAATTCACCAGGTAGTATTCCTAATATTATTAGATAACACATTAGAGTATAAACAACAATTATAGTAATATATCTATTCTTCTTAACAAAGATATATCCAAGACTAAATAGTATAAATAAAGCACCGATAGAAGGTATAAATTTATATGATAGACTATTAAAAACATCACCGACACTTTGTATTGTGCTACTTATATTGTTATATTGGCTGTTAACACTTAACCAAAATGTTTGACTATGCATCTGTTCTAACATTGGTAATAAGTACCAAGCACACAATAATAAAGCTAAGATTGTTCCTTTAAAAATTGTAATGATTGTTTTCTTAATTAAAGAAAAGTCTTTTTTATTTATAATAACGAAAACAACAATCATCCAAAAAAAGAAGATTCCATATAATAACGAACTAATTAAGTGACTTTGTACCAACAATGAAAATGAGATACCTAGGAAAATAAAACAGTCTTCATGTTTAACTAAGATTTTATATATTGCATATAGCACAAGAGGAACAAAAGTCATTGCCACTACTTCACCCAAAGCACCTCTTACAAAAATATTCATCAAATGATAGTTACATGTTAAATATAAGAAAGTAGCTAATAAAGATAACTTTCTATCGTTAGTTTCCTTTTTAATAATTAAATACACAAAGATATTACCTAATGTTGTATAAAATAAAATACAAAGCTTATAACACCATATAGCACTTAAACCAAAGTGATATAAAATACCAAAAGGATACAAAAACAAATCACAATAAAATAGGGGACTTGCATAGCCAAAACCATAATTGGCATAAGGATATATCTTAGGCAATATTTGTCCTTCTTCAAAGGCATTAGCTAAACCAACAAATCTATTTAAATGAAAGGTTAGATCGTGAGATAGATTTACCACTATCTTGGAATCAAAAAAACTAAATAGACACACAAATGTCATCAATACACATATTGAAATGTCTATAGCCGTTTTCTTTTTCATTTCATCAAACCAATCTTATACAATAATCCAAAAATGTTCGCATTCATATAATAAGTACTCTTAGTAATTAAACTGAAGTACTTGTTTTTCTTACCACCATTTTTTAAATACTTATTATCTTTAAAAGCGGGGTATGTACTTGTTAAATAATTCCAACCCTTATCTAAAGTTTCTTTCTTAACTTGTTTATCCATGATTCGACAAGCTCTTAAATAAGAACTGCCCAAGAAAAATCTAATTGTTAGATATTCAAGTTCAGGCTTATATTCTTCATACGCATTCTTCTCTACATAAAAGTCTTTTAAACCCTTAAACACTTCAATCATATCATTGATATTGATATTAAAAGTATGCGTAATAGAACCTTTTATTTGATAATAATCCACAAAAGATTCATCGACATAAGCCACCTTATCCATATAATAAGCAAGTCTTATTAGTACAGATGTATCCTCATATCTAAGTCCAGTAGGAAACTTAATATCAGTATCTAAAAACCACTTGGTTCTATAAATCTTATTCCATAAAGTAGAAAACATCTTTTCGATGATTTCATGTTTATCTTTATATCCAATATCTTTAGCTTCTTTTCTTTTTCCATCTTCATAAACCCATGTAAAATTGGACATACAGATATCCTTATCCCCAATAGCCGATAACATCTTTTCAGCCATGTCTTCTTTTACATAGTCATCGCTATCTAAAAAACCAAAGAATTCTGTTTCTACTTTACTAATGCCAAAGTTTCTCGCATCAGAAATACCACCATTTTCTTTATAGAAATAATGAATATTGCTTTCGGAATAAGCCTTAACAACACTCTCAGTATTATCGATAGAACCATCATTAACCACAATAATATCTACTTCTACAGTTTGTTTAAGTAAAGAATCAATAGCTCTTTTAATAGTCTTCTCACCATTATAAACAGGCACAATAATACTTAATCTATTCATATGAATCCTTCTTAGTATTTTGAATCAAATAAGCACACAATAAAGTCATAAACATATTGGTAGTGAATTGGTCTAAACCATGTCCCGATAGATATGAAGTTACTATACCTAATGATAAAGACATAAGAGTTACAATATTAAACATTGTCCATTTTTTATATTTAACACTTATTAAAAATTTATAAACAACATATAGTAATAGACAAATCCAAGGCCCCATAATCAAAGGGAAACCTAAATATCCAAATGAATAAGCCTGTAACAAGAAGTCTTGCTCAATATTAATTCCTCCCCACATAAACAAGCTATAGGTTAAACCTGTTAACTTTTGAGGAGTTGTCAAATATTGCCACTTATAGTTATAGAAAATCTTTTCTACCTGTCTTGCATTAGCTCTATCTTCTAATTCATAATCAAAAATCAAATCAACCCAAAATTTTGGATCAACATGATAGTCATACCAATATTCATAATAAACCGATTGAGTAACACCCATTAAAAACTTATATTGTTCGAACATATAAACATAGTAGTCCACCCAAGCAGGAGAAAATGGTTCAAAGCCTTCAGCACCTTCTTCAATACCCTTACGATAACCTTCTCTAATAGAATCATCCATCTTTAATGTTGAATAATCGGCAGCATCAAATTGTTGGTTTTGATAAGCGGGACAATAAGGAATAATACCTGCATTCATTAATGTTAATAACACACAAAAAACTGCAAACCACTTATTAAAAGTTCCTGTCTTAATAATTTTTGTAAAGACATGAATGATTAAGACGGTAACAGGAATCAATAAAGCGCAATAAGCGGCTACACGTGTACCTAAAATCATCATAGTCAAACTATCAAAAACGATTAAGATACCGATAAATGTTTTTTTCTTTTTATCCTCTTCTCTTAAAAAGAAATAATACATTAAAGGTAAAACCATTGTAAGCAAGATTCCAATTGTATTCCCTTCTTTAAAAAAGAATTTTGTTGCGTAATTTCTTGGATGATGCACAGTAGCATCAAAAGGAAACGAAAACCAATCGACAACATTACCAGCCATTTCGGTACCATAAGTGGTTTTTCCTACCATTAACAAATTTGATATTACAATCGGCACTGACACAAAAAACGACATACAAATTAAAATGTTTTCAATTATTCTTTCCTTTAAATCATAAAATTGATAAGCGTATATAAAACATAAAGGAATTAATAAAGTCGCAATATAAAAAACTTCATCATATACGGTGAAATAATATAGATTAGTTAAATGAATATGGTCTTGGATATAAAAACCCACCATACAGTGTGGAATAAAATAAGCGATTAGCAATATTAAATATATACAAGAAAAAGTAATTACTCGTTTTTTGTTCTTTTCACATAATAAGAAAACACCAAAAACAAGTAGGGGATATATCACGAAGTTTACCAAAGTAGTTAATCTAAAAGGAAGGCTATCTGTAAATAAATAGTCCAACTCATAAAAAGGGTGCAACGCAATTAGCACAAAAATTAAACTAAATAGTTTTTCTTTAGTTAATAACTTTTTTAACATCTTAAGCCTTTTTAAAAACAATCTTATTAATAGTATTCACAACTGTAGGTTCTTTTAATATATATAACATAAACGCATATACAAGCATTCCACTTAGTGCTTGTAAAGCATTAGAATAGATCTTAGCACCAAAGATTGTACCTACAAAATAAATAACAACACCCATCACAAAAGCACTAATAATACTCTTAACAGTAGTATCGAAAGCACTTAATTTGATTTCATCCTTCATATATAACCATTGAACTAGGGTAACTGTAAATTCAGCACAAACACTACCAATACAAGCACCAACAGCTGCCCATCTTGGAATCGTATATAAATTAATAGCCATATTAACTACGGCACCCGCAATAATTGATTTCGTATACTTAGCAGTATTATTGGTAGGTACTAGATATTGAATACCAAAGACATTTGATAAAGAGATAAAGATAATAATTGGACTTAATAATCTAACCAACAAAATCATATCGTTAGCTTGTTTAGGTGTATACCAAGGATAGAAGAATTCAGATACAACTTCTAAAGCTACAAAAATTGGTAAAGATAAGATAATAGCTAACTTAAATGTTGTATTAATATAGCCGCTTACTTCATCCTTGTTACTACTCTTGTTAAAGACGTTAGCGATTCTTGGCATAACAACGGCGCCAATAGAAGTAACAAAATATAAGAACATCTTAACAAAGCTTTGAGATGTCTTATATAAATTTAATTGTCCCTTATCATCAACAAAAGTTCCAAGTAATGTTTGATCTAATAGGGTATATACATTAATCGCAATAGTAGGCACAAACAACGCGAATGTTCCTGCGAAATGTTTCTTGTAAGCATCTTTAATACTAAATGGTACCTTATCAATATGCTTCTTTAAACCAAAGAAAGTAGCGATTTGACCTAAGAAATCAGTACCAGAATTAATCAATGTAAAAATCCATAAATCACTCGGTGTCTTAACAAAAGAGAAAATCAATAAAACACCAACTAACTTAACGATAATATTTCTAATAGATACAATTTTAAAGTCTTCAACACCATAATAGAACCACGAAATATCAAAGGCACTAGATAGCATTGATAGACAAATTAAGTAGTAGATAATCTTATAATCTTTCACAAAGAATACTGTGTATCCTAAGTAAAGAACAGTCACAATCATCATATTGATAAATTGCATAGATAGAATTTCAAAGAAATTTCTACTTAGCTCTTCACGATTATCTCTTACCTTGGCAATCTCTCTATTACCATAGGTATTAACACCTAATACGCCAAGCAAAATAAACCACTGTGAAATATTACTTGCAAAGTCATTGATACCCAAAGTGCTTTCACCAATATGGGCATAAGTGTACTTAACAAGGAAGAATGGCAAAAATAGCTTAACAATTTGATAAGCTATGTTGTATATGTAATTTTTAACTAGTTTTTTATCCATAAATATAATTATACTTTAATATCTTATTTTTTTTCTACTTCCCTTGAGAAACAGCTTGGTACACACAAAAGACACCACATCAATGGCATGAGGGTTCTAAATTCTAAAGAAGGATGAGTAAAAGAATGCTCCCTAAGCACGAAGTACCAAATTAGAGGTAATAGAGCCACGATTATTAAATTAAGCGCTTTATAAATGTTAAATTTTAATTTTTTATTCTTAAATGTACAAGCAACATTAGTAACTACTGTTAATACGAATAATAAAAATGTAATCTTATTATTAATATAATCAAAATTAACTAATGTCGTGTCACACAAATTAACTTTTACATCATAGGCAATATCACTTGATCTAAATACGATTGCCTTATATGCATCTAAAAATATATTTTCTCTCAACACAAGCGAAGCTAATACCCACTTCATGAACCACATGCCGCCATATCCAACAAACCACATAATAATGTTTTTAATAACCATTGACGGTTTAATATCTTTATCTAAAAGAGTTAATATAATCAAATTAATCCCTAATGCTACAATCGGATATGTCAATAAATCAAGATATGAGGTGAAAATTCCAATTATTAAGAAGAAATAGTCTAATAAGTTCTTCTTTTTAAGGTAATCATATTTATATAAAAGTATGCTTCCAAAAAATAGAGCTATATTAAATACCTGTGATAGTTGTAATGAATAAGGCAACACAAAACACGCAAAAACCAAGTATACAATAAAGAAATTAATAGTATTCAATAAGCCTGTCTCACCCTTCAAAAGAGTCACAAAAACAAATAATAAACTTATATGTAACATAAATTGAATAAAACGAATCCACGAGTAGTTACAAATCATCAAAAGAGGCCTTAATAGAGTTATATAGCCATGCCAATATCTACTATAGGATTTTATACTGCATATAGCTTCCTTGTCATTATAATGTTCATAAAGATGAACTATTTGATTATCGCTCCAGTCAACTTGAAAGTGATTTATCCCAACTGCCTTATCAATGACTGAATAGCCTCCATAATCAAATGATGCACTATTTATCATTAATGCATCCGTATAATTATCCATTTCTGAAGCTTTTATACCTTCCACTTTTTCCGGGTATAAGCCTTCGTGTGTTAATAATATTGATGAGATGCTTGCATTGTTTTGAATGGGACTGTTAGGTAAATTAAATGACGCCGTCAACAATACAAAACCTATTAAAGAAGATATTATTAAGATCAACAACGTGTTTAACAACTTTTTCATAACATTAACTACTCCTCTAAAATATAAGCATAATAATCACTCTTATCAGGATAATATTCCAACATCTTATTATAGAAATATTCCTTCATCTCATCAGTATATTCTCCAACTTGTTCATAGACATATACTTTTATATTATCCTTCAACATAAATTCATTCACTTTTTCGAAATTAGAAGATGTTATTTCATCATGCATGATTGCATCACTAATGACTTTATACATATGTTGATAATCTTCATTTAAATATAAAATCGGTTTGCTCAAGACGAAGTATTTAATATTACCAAAATCTCTAGGGAAACCATCTCTAATATCAAATATATATGAAACCATATTAGGAAAATCAACATTAGGCAACAATACATTTCTAATTGCATCATCACAAAATTCATTATTCCCAGTGGCCACATAGGCATAAATGCCTTCATCTTTAGAAATACCGCATAAATAATCAGCCACATCATACAATCCTTCTTTATATGGATTAGGATTAGCCAATCTCTTTGCCGTAGTAAATCCAGGTATCCTAGTTGGGATAAATATAAATATTGTTTGGATAAGCAACAATAAAATAATCACTATATTAATATACTTAATAGTAATTTGTTCAAAACCATGTACAAATAAAAACAATATTGGTAAACAAATAATCAAGTAGTGATGTAAATCAAATGATTGAGTTATCCAAAACATCATTGTAGGAATAATCAACATAATAAATAATTGAATCAACAACATTTTATTATTAAATAATTTAATTGATCCAAACAAAGAAACAACACAAACAATAATTGAATAAAAATTAATAACTGCGAGCAGTTTGCCAGAATGATTATAGTAGGCATATGCTTCAGCATTGTTTGTAAGCATTACATTCTGTACGAAACCATTAAAAAATACCAACAAAATCACTAAAGCTAATAAACCTGATAAAACAAATTTAATCGCATTATTTAGGTACTTTTTGTTTTGATATGCATTATATATAGCCTTTATTAAATAAGCTAAATAAGCACCTACAAGTGCGTATAAATACCATCTTCTTTCAAACATCAACAACAAAGTTAATATATTTAGAATCAAAGTATCTACCCAATTGATTCTTTCAAAATCGGTAAATAAAATAATGATATAGAAAATTAATAATGGAAACAATCCCAAACAATCAACTCTACCATAGAACAGTGTTAACCATAATGGATAAAAACCAATAAATGTAAATACAGGAACTAGTTTATTATCAAAGTTTTTATAATACATTAATAATAACAAAACTATTGTAGGTAATAAGAAAATAATAAAGTTAATTACACAATAAAATGCATATGAATTATTAATCATCAATCCATAAAAATTAAACAACGATGGAAGATAACTATAATCACTATTATTAATGGTATTGAATACCTTTAAAAATAATTTAGAAGGCTCTTGCCAAAACATTTGAAGCATCTCTAAACTTTTAACATAATAGCCCACATTATCATACACATATACTGCATCTTTTTCAAAATGAAAGAAGACTAGTATACCCACAATACCAATCAACAAAATAATTAACAAATTAATTAAGATATTTTTAAAATTCTTCTTAAAAGTATATAAAAACTTGCTTTTTATAACATAAAAAAGCATCCCACAAACAAACAGGGGATATATCATTGTCGAAAGTAATCTATATATGTTGTTCATAATTAACCTTTCTTTGCCAAATATTTAAAAAAGAAAGAATCTTGATAATCATACGCAAAAAATTGATCAGAAATCATCTTAATACTATCTTCTCTATCATCTCCATTATAATGGGTATCACCAAAACTATAAATCTCATCTCTAATAATATATTCATGCCAATTTAAAGAATTATCGATACTTCTATATATTTCTGTAAAAGGAGTGTAAGCACCAATAATCAAAACAATTAGAGTTACATTTTTTAACATTTTATTATTATCACATAAACTTCTTATCACATAATACATAAGCATAAACAAAGCAGGTATAGAAGCTCTCATACAAAAGTTCAGACTTTCATCTTGAACAAAAGGAATTAATAATAAAGAAAACAAAGTCACATAATAATATTCATATTTGTTCTTACCAATCAACAAGAAATATATAATTACCTCAAGTAACATCAACATTAAATATGCCTTATAGCTATTATGAAAATACATAAAAGATATATGAAACGCATTAGTTCCTTTTTGACCACAGAAATAAAATGTTCCAAATATTATTAACATCAACAAACTAATCGAAACATTTTCAAAATTAATTGAACCCTTAATATCCTTAATAAGGATATAAAACATATATGGTAATAAACCAAACATAGCCCACGGAGAATAGGCAAAAGCCAATGCACATAAACCAATAGAATACTTATAGTCATCAATGTTTAACAAAATACTCATCAACAGCCAAATAGGCACTGATTGATTAAATATCCAAAATAATTGCGTTGTATTAGATGAATATTGATAGAAGAAATCTCCATACCACTCTATATGTTCGATTATAGGTAAATAATTATTTCTAATCACAAATCTAACAATGTCTAAACCGCTAAATAATATTAAAAGTATTAAAGCAATATACGAACATTTATTAAGTTTTCTATTTAAAAAATATAAAACCAGCAACAAACCTAATACAACATAAAAATACAATAGAAGGTTACTTATAAACCAACTAAGATTAAATATTTTAGAAATTAAAGCTATAGGCAACCAAAAGATATAGTAATAAGAAAAGGCAACTTTATCAGTACCTAATAAATTAACCACATAATCGGGTTCTAAGGACAAATCATAAATAACTGGCCAATCATAATTTATCAAATCCCTATATATTGCGTTTCTAGCCCAAAAATCATCATTTTGATAGGCAAATCCACCTATTCCTGATAAAAATACCCAAGCCATTATCAAAATTACAGCTATAATACAATAAACAATGTCTTTTTTATTAAATAAATCAATCTCTTTTCTAATTAAAGATAAGTATAGCTTATAGAAAAAGTAAACAAAAATTATTGAAAAAAGAATACCCCACAAGTTTAAGAAAGTATTAAAAAACACTAATATAGGGGCAAATAAATATGTTAAACCCAGAAAAACAAATATTCTATCAAACAACATGATTATCCTTTTTATCAAATAAAGAAACTAAACCACAAGCAGCATATGGAAGTAAATACATAAAGTATTGATAAAGATATATAGCTTTTACTTCCCAAAGAGTATGAAACAAGAAACCACCTATCACAATAATCATCACAATCATTGAATATAGATTTAAACATTTTCTCTTTTTAATCATAAATGCAAACAATCCAAGCGCAATAACACTAGACACACCATCCCAAAATATATTTAAAACATAATTGATTTTTCCACCAACAACATTTTTTACAAAATCACTATTATTCAACTCACGGAATTGATCAAACGTCTCATATTGAGGGTTAGCCCAAGAAGATAAAAATTTTTGACTATAAAAACGCAAAGCTACATTAGGCTTTTCTTTAAAGTTTTCTAGCACACCATCAATAAAAGTTTGTGCACGTTTTTCTGTAAATTCTGGCATATAGCCATTTTCAACATGATACACTTCAAACTCATTAAAGTAACCGCCAGGTCTTCTTTGATCATAATTCAAACCATATGCAAACCAACAAATAGTTGGCAATTTGGTATCACCATAGTCAATATCAGCTCTATTTCCCCAAAACTTTTGAAGACCACTTGTACCACCATAAGTGCCCAATAAAGTTAGCAGTAAAACAAATAATACTACTATTTTTTTGGTATTAATCACATATAAAATTAACAATATAGCTTCTGCAATTAGAATAATCAAACTATTTTCTTTAATTGAAATAGAACAAATAATGAATAAACTAGAAAAAATTAGATTGAATATCTTTGTGTTCTTAAAATAATCCAAGAGAAACATCACTGATAATAAGGCCATTGTATAAGATAGACAGTTTCCATATACAAAGAAACTATAAAATACAAATTGCATACTTCCAAACATTAACAAAACAAGGACACAGTTTATCAATCTATTATTAAAGATATTATTTGTAATTCTATACAAGGCAAAATATCCAATTAATACAAATATTAAATTAACAATTCTTATCGAATATAAAGCTTTTTCAACACCAAATAATTTAATATGAATAAAAAGATAAGTAACTAAACCCATATTATTTGGATAGACACTTATATATGATTTATAACTTAATGGAGCAAGATTACCAATCGCAATATTTTTTGCAGCTCTAAAACAATTATAGGCATCATCTATTTCCCTTAATTCAATGTCATTTACAAATATCCATGCAATACCAGCAACGAAAGATACCAATAAAAATATTGATAAAAGATACTTATCTTTAATATGGAAGAAGTCTTTTTTAATTAAATAATAAGTTAAAAATAATAAAACAAACAAAAATAGGATATTAACTATTGTTATTCCGTTATTGAACGAAACAAGATTACTAATCAATTCGTTTTCCATACGAACCGTAAAAAAGATGTTGCCAATTACATACAACAAAGTGAACGCTCCAAAGACAAACAACACTATTTTTTTTGAAAATATATTAATAAACTTTATCATCTTTATTGATCCTCATACTTTTAATTAAATAACCTAAGCATAAGCTTATAAACAACGATGTAGTTAACTCATCGAAAGTATGGCCACTTACATAAGAGCTGATATATCCTAAACATAAAGACATTAACGTGATTATATTAAGATAAGCCCATTTACCTTGTTTATAACCAAATAATAATTTAATACCACAATAAGCTAACAACAGAATCCATAATCCCATAATCAGGACAACACCAATAGGACCGTAACTATAGTATTGTTGAACAAAATCTCTCTCAATAAGAATGCCGCCTCTCATGAAAGTACCATATCCAAACCCAGTTAACTTTTGAGGCTTAGATAATTCATCCCATTTATATTTAGTAAATATAGTCTCTATTTGTCTACCATTTACTCTTTCTTCTAAATCGTAATCAAAAATTAAGTCTACCCAGAACTGAGGATCATGTTCATAACTATACCAAGTAGTGTAATAAATAGGAGGGGTAACATTCATTAGAAATTGATAATCCTCAAACATATATATATAAAAATCACGCCAAGAATCACTCCATTTTTCAAGCTTATTTGCATCCTTTAATAAATCTTTTCCTTCGGTTCTTTGTTTCTCATCACCCTTAATAAAAACATAATCATCTGCATCAATTAATTGATTTTGATAAGCAGGGCCATAAGGAATTATCAAAGCACTCATTAATGTTACTAGCAATAAGAAAACAACATAAACAATTTGTAGCTTTTCTTTTTTTAATAACATTAAAAGAATATAAATACACAACATCGCCACCGGTACTAGAGCACTACAATAAGTAGCTAATCTTGTTGATAAGATAATCATAGCCAAACTATGGATAAGGATTAATAGACCGATTAAAGTTTTCTTTATCTTATCTTTCTCTTTATAGAAAAAATAATAAAGAAATGGTAAAACCATCAACATTAAAATACCAATTGTATTTCCTTCTTCAAAAAAGAATTTTGTCGCATATCTTCTTGGGTGATGCCAAAATCTAGTAAATGGCAAAGAAAACCAACTTATAAAATTATCAATTGTATAACCAACATAAGTAGACTTACCAAAGACAAACAAATTAGAAATAAAGATTGGTAATGCAGTTACACAAGACAAAGTTATTGATACTTTCTTTAAAATATTTTCTTTAATATCTGAAAGATTAAAGACATAAATATAAACCAAAGGAATTAACAAAGTAATTGTATAGATAATCTCATCTTTAATGTTGAAATAGAAATTATCAGTTAAATGAATACTTCCTTGAATTATAATCGCATTTTTACAATGTATTAAGAAATAGACTCCAAACAAAATCGCATATATTCCAAACAAAATCCCTACTTTCTTTTTGTTTTTTTCATTAAGCCAAAAAGCAAGCATTACTAAAAGCGGTAATACTAAAAAATCAATTATAGTTGTTAATCTTGGAATAGGAAGTTTATCACCAATAAGATAATCTAATTCTATTATTGGATGTAGAGCAACAATTATAAACACAAATGTAAATAAGTTTTCTTTTTTTAATATCTTTTTCATCTAAAGAATTATATCATTCACATTCTTTTTAATCATTAGTTCTATTTAACAACAGTGCGATTCCGTATGCCGCATATACCAATAGATACATATAGTATTGATACAAATAAATAGCCTTAACTTCCCATATAAAATGAAAGAAGAAACCACCAATTACTATGACTGCCGGTAACATTTGTTTCAAATTGATTTTTTTAAAATTCAATACTACAAACGATAAAACACCAATTGATGCCAAATTAGCTACAGTATCCCAAAAATAATTCAAACCAACATTTATTCTTCCACTAATCACATTTAAGACAAAATCGTTATTGTGTAATTCTCTATATTGATCAAAAGCCTCATATTGGGGATTAGCCCAAGATACAATGAATTTCTTTATATAATAAGTAATTCCTGCGACTGGATTCTTTTTAAAATGTTCTAAACACATATTTATAAATGTTTTAGCTTCAAGGCTTGTATACTCTGCCTTATAACCATTTTCAACATGAAATACTTCAAACTGATTAGTATAATGACCAGGGTTCCTTGGATCATAGTTCATACCATATGCAAGCCAACATATGGTAGGCAACTTCAATTCATCGTAGTTTACGCCTGCTTTATTTTCCCAATAATGTTGAACTCCTTTAGTTCCAACAAAAATTCCACTTAAAGATAAAACTAAAAATAATACGACTAATAATTTTTTATTATTAATAAAATCTAAAATTAGGTAGATTATTTCAGCAATTAAAATAATCAAACTGTTCATTTTTATCGAAATACTTAAAGCTATACATATTGCTGAAATGATTAAGTTTAACAATTTTCTTTTATCAAAATACTCTAATAACAGCCACACAGAAGACAACGATAAAGCATAAGACAAGCAGTTGCCGTAGATAAAAAAGGTATAGAAAACAAACTGCATGCTTCCAAACATCAACATTATCAAGACACAATTAAATATTCTATTATTTTTAAATACTAAAGTTCCTATCTTGTATAAAGAATAATAGCCTAGCAAGACAAACGACAAATTAACAATTCTAATTGAATATAAACAATTATATTCACCGAACAAATAAATATGTAACAAATCGTATGTTACCAATCCTAAGTTATTGGGATAATTACAAATATATGCACCTTGTTTTAGAGACGATAACGATCCTTTATAGATTGAGAGTGCAGCATTAAAACAATTATAAGCATCATCACGTTCCTTTAAAATAGGGTCATTTATGAAAATCCATATTAATCCTGTTATTAAACACAACAATAAAAATCCTAATAACAAATATTTCTCATTAATATTAAAAAAATTTTCCTTTATCAATAAATATAAAATAAACAAAAAACAAATCAATAAAACAATATTAAAAATATTTATGCCGATATTAATACTTTTTTCATAATAGCTAAGATTATTAATCCAATATGTAAACAATATATTACATATCGCATATAGCGCACAAAAGAAAGCGAAACAATATTTAACAATGTCATTAGATATTTTAAAAAATAATTTTTTCATACTATCCTCTCAAATAGAATACATCGTATTGACTTGTACTATATTCGCTCTTTCTATAGCCACATTCTTCCACATAAGAAGATAACTGAATATATTGATTATCATCATCATGAAAGAAAGTATTTGAATTAACAATCAATATATCATAATCACAATCATCCAAATATTTCTTTAAATTTTCATAATCAGCCACATCGCCCTTTGGCCAGAAATTATCATAGGAACTATCATGAGGAAAGAAAATTAGATACAATGCGTAAGTCGTATCATCATATTTTTGATAATCATATCTTTTTTCCTTGCCAAACAAATATGATGCATCCTTAATAAACGGACCCATAAAGAAAGTTTGGTTAATAATTTTTGGACTCTTGATATTATAATCATCAATCATTTGTCTAATATTTCTAATCAGCTCTAACTCACTATTTTCTATCTTATATATAGAATTATAATCATCATCCGGAATAAAAGTTTCGTGATAATACATTGGGATTTGAATAGTAGATAACACGATAGATACTACCAAAACAATGATAGTACCAATCTTCTTAACACCCTTACTTTCTTCTAATAAATAATTAATAAAATATAGAATCGTAAAGTTGTTAATAATAATGTCATAAGTACGATAATAAACCCAGTTTATCTTATTCATAAAACTACAAGTGAATGGATTATAAATAACTATTATCAAAACCCAACAAAGGATAGAAAACTTTGATTTTCTATTTTTAATTAGATAATAAAACATAGTAATCAATATTAAAGGATTAAATAAATAATGTCTAAGATCATTAAACATGAAATAGTCAAAAGACATATCAGCTATTTCGCTATAATTATTAAGGAACGCATTAAAATCAAGTAAATTATGTGTAATTGTAAATGATAAAATCATCAGCAACAATGTTGCCAAGGCAATAGTTCCATACTTTACTTTGCCATTTCTAAATAGTTTGATAATAAAGTCATTTAAATACCATACAACAACAAATAGTAATAAAACGGCAAGAGGTATATACCACTTTTGTCCTAATTTTGTAATCAGGATATTAATAGTTGGCACAAAGCATACAACAACATAATCTTTAATTAAATTATCTTCACTATCGACAAGCGCAAAAAACAAACCAAATAAGAAAAATACTAACGCAAAAGTACCAGTAGAAGCAAAGGCACACATACCAATCATCAACATAAAACTAATAAATAAATCAGTTTTTTCTTTATTATTAAAATATCTAAATAAATAGATAGTACTTAAAGCATGAATTGGCATTCTAAAATTATTGCCTATAAACCCAAAAACATTGTTGTAGTATAGATTGCCCAAAAACAACACCAACAAACAAATAAATGATATATTCAATAACTTATTTTTACTGTTAATTTCTTTAATACAAATAATCGATGTCGCAATAAAGAACATTTCTTGTAAAATCTCAAAAACCCATACGATACCAGGTAATATTTCAAATGTAACTCCAACAAGTTTAAGCGCATTTTGTACGCCCCATAAGAAAACACCGATAAAATAATAATAAGATTGGAAAATATAAGTAATCCATTGAACATCAGTATTTGGATAAGTACCAAAATGAGGGTGTAATGAATTAAGCTCATGATTGCCAATATTAAAACTAATTGTATTAACATAATACAAGGTATCAAAACCATGAGGATCACCAAGAGTTCTGTTATATGAAATATATATTTCAAATGCTAATAACACAAAGAATAGAATATATAATTTATAATCAAATTTATAAGATATCTTCTTAATATTTTTGATTATTAAAATGACACTTATAACAAATAATAATATATATAAGAATGCTAAATGATAAAAATTCCCATTAAATGCCGTAATTGGCCAAGATACAACATATAATATAGCCATCGAAAAAGTTAGACCAATCACAAAAGAAAAATCTAGTGGTTCTTTCTTAATCTTCAAAAAGAATAAACGGCCAATTAATTCAAAATAAACAAGTAATACAAAAGGTAAAAGAAAATATATCATCTTAGCTCCTAACTACGACAAAGGAATAAACAATAACCATTAAAATATAAGTTGATATAATGTTGACTCACTATAATAATATCAATATTGTACTTATTTTTTCTATTTAATCTAAATAAATATGTAATCAATATTTCAAATAAAATCAACAACAAGCACAATCCATCGTTAATTTAATAAAATAATAATGAAAATAATAAAATCAGTATATTTCTATGTTTATTATTCTTGATAACAAGCATAGAAAAAATGAATATAGGTAAAAATATCAAGATAAAAGTCAATGAGTTCAGTTCCATTTTTTATGCTATTCCTTGTTTTTAATTTTATTTTTTCTCAATTTCATCACAAAGGGGATTAGACCATTGATTATCTTATACCTTAACATTGGGAAAGGTATCATCACGAAATTAAAAATATTCCAAAAAAAGAAATATAAAGACCACCCTTTTTCCATTTGATAACCCCAAGGTGTTTTATTCGCATATTTAATATACTGATCACTAAAACTATTTGTATTTCCTTCCCTCCAAGGTCTCTCTTCTCCTAAAAAATGAATAATAACCGGATTATTCAAAGAATCTTTGTAACTTTCTAAATCAACAAAACACTTTTCTCCTGCAATTTTATCTAAAACCTTGTAAGGATAGAATTTAAAAGAATTTACAAAATTATATTTAGGAGCTAAAGTATATATATTACCCTTTAAATATCCATTTATCGCATCTTGATCCGGTGCAAAAATCTTATCTTTATTGTTAATATAATACTCTACAATATTTGGAAATATATTGTCTTTTCGGCATTTTTTTAAATCTATCAATAGCACTCCAGAATTATAGTAAGGGTGATCTTTTAAACCCAAACCATTCTTTCTTTGTTTATCTACAGTAGGTTCAATGCAGGCTCCTATATAACAGTTTTCTAAATCTGTGTTATATAATTCGCTTAAACTATCAATTACGATAGTATCTCCATCTAAATATAATATTTTTTCTACATTAGAGGGTAAAATTTTATCACATACTAGTCTTCCAAGTATTACCGGCCTCCATCCAAGAGTGTCATAATTAGAATTGAAATATTTGCTTAAATCATTCAATTCATAAATTTTGATCTTTTGATTATATCTATCCACAAAATTAATCAAACTATTTTCGTTATCGCTAGTGACATTGTGTGTGAATACATGGAAAAAGATTTCTGTATTTATATTATTTTCACAAACAGAACATATACTAGCAGCAACCTGAGATATAAAGTTATTATCAAGAACATAAAGAATATTCATACTAGTTAATCTCCAAACTTAAATAGTTCATAATTATCATTGCTATAGATAGAATATCCATAACCGCATTCAGCAACCTTATATATTAAATACTGCCAGTTATTCTCGCTTTTATTATAGTACTCTTTACTCTTATCAACTATTAAAAAATCAATATTAGCTTCACTTAAATATAATCCTACATTATCATAATCAGCTTCAATCTCTTTACACACATCACCCAAATAAGCTGGTGGATAAAAGATTGAGTATACTTGTTTTTCTGCATTAGACCACTTGGGATTTATAAGTAATAATCTTCCATAAATAAATCTAGCATCTGGAATTATACTTTCAGTAAACAAATTTGTAGAAACAATATATGACGTTTTATCCACATATTTTACTTCTTCCCTTAATCGATTTAATACATCAAATTCATCATTGCTCATTTTCATAATATTATTATAGTTATCACCAGGAATAAAACTCTCATGATAATAGTTTGGGTTTATAAAGTCAGTTCTAGCAACAAACAGTATCAACAAAATAGTCATAGTCCCGGTATAAACATATTTATGATTAATTTTGTTATAGAACATTGATAAATATAATAAAACAGTAAATGGATTAATAATGATATCCAACGCACGATGATACACAATATTAAATTTATATATAATAGGGCAGTTAAACGGACTGAAAAAGATTACAAAAATTATAATAAAAGCTTTTATTAATTTGTTTTTATTCTCAAATATACTCACATATCCTAATAATAACCATATAAGCATTCTGTAAATTTTTTCACTCTTAGCTAAAAAACCATAATTATGAAAATAATTAATTGTCATATCAGCTACTTCACTATGATTATTAGTAAAAGCTCTAAAGTCAAATGGATTTTTAGTAACCATTAGCGACAAAGCTATAGTTAGGATGAAAAAGAAAGAAAATATTATCTTTTTAGTAAATTTTAATCTAGATAACTTAACTAAATAATTATTTAAATAAAATAGTAAAACACTAATTATTAATGAAATTATAAAACTATATAAAATTTTTAAAGACAAAACAACGCATATCAAATCCATCAATGGAACAAATAAAATAAGCGCATAATATTTAAACATATGGTCACTACTATCAACAAGCACAAAATACATCCCAAACAATAAGAAGATTATTGAAAATACACCAGATGAGGAGAATGCACAAGTTGCTAATAAGCAAATTGAAAATAAAATCCAATTCTTTTGGGTATCTTTATTAAATAGTTCATAAGCTATCATAATGGAATAAGCCATAGCAATTGTTCTAAATGAATTTCCATAGAAACCATATACATTGTTCCAATATAATTTGCCATAAAAGAAAACAAAAATAAACGCAAAAGTAATACTTAGTAATTTCTTATTTTTAGACAATAATTTTATAGAGTTGATGATTATTGATCCAAGAAAGAAATTAAATAATATTTGAAACACCCATATAATAGCTGAATAATTATTAACTATTGTTATATGTGATAGAATTCTCACAAACAAGAAAACAATACAAGATGCAAAATAATAATATGATTGGAAAGTATATTGTGCTGATTGTCCCGATGTATAACCCCCATAAAAGAAATCAGTAGTATTTAAACTTTTCTTTCCGATATTTGTAGAAATAAAATTTAAATAATATGTTGAATCAAAGCCACTAGTTTCACCAAGCGTTGTATTGTATGCGTAAAATAGCATAATAAATACAATAATTAACAATAGAATCCAAGCAAATATACTAAATTTCCACTTTATATTCTTTCTATTTTTTATAAATAAAAATATTGTTATAAGCACATATAACGCACACAAAGCCATTACCAACCAAAACGAACAGTTAGAAAATGTGAAAGCTCCTGTTGTTAAAAATAGAAACGCTAAAATTGACATTAACCCAAAAGGAAATGCCAAATCATATCTATCAAAATTCAAAAGATTAAGTACTAGTTGTCCACTTATTTCAAAATACACCACCAATAATAGAGTTAATAAAAAATACCAAATCATATTAATCCCTAATCTTTATCGTGTGTTAGATAACTCTCAATATAATATCTAGGTCTTTTCTTGGTTTCAATAAATGTCTTGCCAACATATTGTCCTATAACACCAAGGCACACAAGTTGTACACCACCAATAAACCAAATAGATGCAAATAGCGATGTCCATCCTTGAATTGTATGGCCACTAGCGTGTTGGATCAAAGAATAAATGACCGCAATTATAGCAATCAAGATTGCGATAAATCCTAAATATAGAATTAAAGTTAATGGTTTATCACTAAAAGAAGTAACCCCATTAAACGCAAAAGAAAGCATCTTCTTTAAAGGATATTTAGATTCACCCTTTAATCTAGGAGATCTCTTATAATAAACACAATCTGTTTTAAAACCAAGTTCTGGTGCTAATCCTCTTAAGAATAAATGGGTTTCAGAATATAAAGATAATTCATCTAAAGCCCTATTAGACATTAATCTAAAGTCGGCACTGTTATAAACGGTCTTAGCACCCATATAATTCATCATTTTATAGAAAGCTTCAGCAGTAAACTTTTTGAAACTCGAATCACTTGTTCTATCATTTCTTACACCATAGACAATATCACAGCCAGAGTAGTACTTCTCAACCATTTCTTCGATTACACCAACATCATCTTGTAAATCAGCATCAATTGAAATAGTTACATCTACTTCCTCTTTTACTTGCATCAAACCAGCTAATAAAGCATTTTGATGTCCTTTGTTACCAGCTAAATTTAAGCCATATACATATTCACTATTTTCATATGCATTCTTAATAACATTCCAAGTCTTATCCTTAGAACCATCATTAACATACAAAATAAAACTATTTGATTTAACAACTTCTCTTTTTACTAAGTCTTTCATTAAATCATTCAATACTTTATCAGTATCTGGTAGTGCTTCTTCCTCGTTATAACAAGGAACTACAATAGCTAATCTTTTAATCATTCTCTTTTTCCTTTTCTAAATCTTCAAGTTTCTTTTTCAATGTCGCTACTTCATAATTTAAATTAATTAAAATCTCATTATATTTGCTTAAAATAAAATAAATATAAAAAGTAATACAATATAGCAAAAATATCATAATCAAGAATACAGCATTAACAGGAATCTGTACCCCTATTAGATTTGAAACATGGTACACAATGTTTGGAAATAAAGAAAGGATAACCATGCCAATACCCCAAATAATCCAAACAACCGCAAAATGTATATTCATTTTGTTTTTAAGAACATTTCTTATAACTATAAACAAAACAAACAGGGAACCAACCAATAAACAAATTTGTAATACTTTACTCATGTAAGTTACCTCGCAAATAATATAGAAATCGAAACGCCAACCATAAATTTTATAGTTTTATATGGATTCACAAAATAACTACTGCCATTTTGTCTTTCCAACATTTCGACTTGGACTTCTTTCACCTTATAACCACCACTCAAAAGGTGGCATAACGCATCAGGTTCTGCATAAAAATTCATCTCTTTAGAAAACTCGCTAATAGTTTTTTTACCCAGGGCTCGCATACCGCTTGTAGGATCGCTTACTTTTATACCTGACTTCAATTCAATTAGGAAACAAAAAAATCTACTACCTATCATTCTTGGTGTAAGTGGTTTTTTGTTTTCAAGAAAACGACTGCCCACCACATAATCGTTACCTTTTTTTATCTCTTCAACCATTTTATTGATATATTTTGGTTGATGTTGCCCATCACCATCAATGCACACGACACAATCATAGTTATTATCATTTGCATACTTAAAGCCAACCCTAGTAACTCCTGCAATACCAAGATTATTAGGTAGATTTAAAACATTATAATTTTCTTCTTTACAAAGCTTTTGTGTATCATCGGTTGATTTATCATTAATTATTAAATAATCGTATTTATATCGTTTAACTTCTTCTATTAATGATTTTAAATTTTTTGATTCGTTAAAAGCAGGAATTATTACTATGGTTTTCATCTAAATAATTTTACTATTTTTGAATACATTTTACTAATTAAAGTATAATTAACTCATGTATACAAGAAACGATCATACTTTTGCGATTTGTGCATATAAAGAAAGTCCTTATTTAGAAGATTGTATTTTATCTTTGATTAGTCAAACTATTAAGCCAAATATCATCATGGAAACAAGCACTCCTAATGATTTTATTATAAGTACGGCAAATAAATACAATATCAAACTTTTTATCAATCCTGATGGCGGTTTAGCTAAGGATTGGAATTATGCTTATGATAGTTGTGATACCGAATTAGTTACAATAGCACATCAAGATGATATTTATGAACCTAATTATTTGGAATCAATATTAGAATATGCAAATACAACAACAAATCCAATTATTTTTTTTACCGATTATTATGAAATTAGAAACAATGAAAGAGTATCTAATAATTTAAATTTAAATATTAAAAGGATTATGAATCATCCTTTTACTAAAATTAACAATAGAAATAAGATCAAATTAAGACAGAGAATTTTAAGTTTTGGTGATTCGATATCTTGTCCTACTGTAACTTTAACAAAGAAAAAATGCGGTTATGCACCTTATGATTTGGATTTCAAATGTTCAGCAGATTATAAAACTTGGTCTAGATTATCAAATATCGAAGGAGAGTTTATTTACATTCCAAAAATACTTATGGGGCATAGAATTTACAGAGAATCTACAACTACAAAATCTTTGGAAAATAATATAAGGCAGCAAGAAGATGCCTCTATAATGGCTGAATACTGGCCTAAGCCTATCGCAAAGATTATTTATAAAATTTATTCAAATAGCGAAAAAAGCAATAATGTTTAAATTATTGCTTTTTAATTAATTTTTTTAAATCTATTTTGAAGCATATTATAAATAATGCGTAGTCTAGTACAAGACAAACAGTGCTCATAAGAATAAACATTAATAAATCACCCAATGGAAAAATCTTGCTTATTAATAAATTTGAGATAATTATAACAGCTGTGAATATTATTTTCTTTAAATTATTTATTTGAATTTGCTTGTGTGTGTTTATTAACAATTTTTTTGATGTAAATGGAATATAAATAACAAAATATAGCAAATAAGCTACAATACCACAAGCTAATATCAACTCGTTAGTAAATGTGAATAGGTTGTCACTTATTTTTAATAATAAAATATAGACTATTAGAGTAAAGCCAAAACCGATTCCTTTTACTTTTTCTTTAAGCAATGTTGTGATTGATGATGAATTTTCATAAGCTATAAAACTAATTAGCAATTGTAAACAAATCAAGAAAGTTAAAACAAACAATTTACTACTATCTTCATTAGGCAACCATAAGCTATATAATTGTTTGTTTAAACACATTATTAAGACTATTGGGATTATTATTAAACCAACAATTGCGTTTGTTGCCACGTTGACTTCGTTTTGATCATTGTTAATAACACCCCTAATCATAATTGGTTCTATCATTGATGAAATTGTATTTCCCAACAATAAGCACATAGTCATTATTGGTTGTACTAAGGATAAAACACTAGATTCTTCTATCGGCAACATTCTGTTGGCGATTATTAACTCCGAGTTAATAATCAATAAGTTACCTGAATTAGATATAATTGACCAAACACCCAAGTTAAAAATTTTTTTAAACTTTGATTTTGAAATCAGTTTCATATCTAATTTAATATCTCTCATTTCTTTAATAGAAACAAACACGCTAAATAACGACCTTATAATTGTTGAAAGGAAAATTATCAAACCCAAAGAAGAAAGACTTACGTTCTTTGATAAATAGATATATACCATCAATGTTCCTTTGACAAGACTTTCAATTATTAATGATATACCGTACAAGTCCATTCTGTTCTTAACGTAATAAGAAATATTGAATACAGCGCAAATGCCGTTGCATATGGTTGCTAAAAATATATATAGAAATAAAAGTTTCACATCATGTACTAGTTCGTTTGAAACATTTACAATCGATGTAAGATTAGAATAAAAAAACATTTCTACTAAAAAAATAAAAACACTAATTATTACACATGATAAAAAAGTTGTTGAATAATATTCTTTAGCTTCTTGTGTATTTTTATTTAGATAATTAACAATAACTAGTCGCGATGAAACGGTACTTGTTATTACAAATAATATTGAAAAATATGTTGAAAAATTTGTTGCAATCGGATAGTAAGAATAAGCTTCTTTTCCAACAAATTCGACAAAATATTGTGTGATAAAAAATGACACAAATACAGATACTGCAATTGATAAAAGATTAGCTACTATTGTTATCATCATTTTTTCATTACTTTTCATATCTACTATTTTATAATAATGTGTATGAACACTAAACTTAAATTAAATATTTTTACATTTGCACACTTCTTATATCTGTTTTGTTATATTTTTGAATATACATTCACATATGGATTTAAATACAATGTAGACATAGGCCTTTTAAAACAACTAGGTCTACTAATAATGTTTGCTTTATTCTTATATGATTTTATAAACAAGAATACAAGCCTAAAAACATTTATTTATACATTGTTGGCTATAACGCTAGGTTTTATCGTTACTTGCACATCAAAAAATTTTGATATACTACTACTTATTTTAGTTATTTTATCTATTAAAGACATAAATATAGATAAATTCCTTTTTAGAGATTTTATTATTAGAGGCGCTTTAGTTGCGATTGAATTCTTCTTTTTCTCGCAAAAAGCTCCAATTGAAATGTGGCAAGCGGAAAAGGTTACCATGGGTTTTACCCATGGTAATACAGCTGGTTCTGCTTTGATGATTCTTACTTTTGAATTATTATATTTAACTAGAAATAGCAAAAATATCTTGCCTTTTATCTTTTCTATAATTTTAACTTGTTTTAATTATTATGTTTGTAAAAGTAGAGCTAGTTGTATTGCGATGGCTTTAATAATCGTTTGCTTTATATTGCTAAAATTAAAACTTAATATCTTAAAATTCAAACCACTAAAGTTCTTAGCTAATAATTCAATCTTATTTTTTATTATGATTTCATTTGGATTGATTCACCTTTATAAAACAGGTTCTGATGTTGGATTAAAATTAGACTCTCTATTTTCTGGCAGAATGTTTTTAGCTGATCACTACTTAAATCTTTACAAAATTAATTTATTTGGAAATCAATTATCATATGCATCAACAACTGTAACAATTGGTGATCATATGGTTTATGTTTTGGATACTGCATTTGTTTGGCTTCTATTAACTTTTGGAATTATTGGTGTTTTATTTATAGCTTGGTTATTCTATAGAACTTTCAAAAAATTACTTGCTAATCAAAACTATTACATGGTTATTATCATGCTAGTTTTATTAGTTTATGGTTTGATGGAAACTATATTATTTAAATATTATTACAACCCATTATTAGCGGTTTTAACCATCGGTTTTTTTGCGGATGAAAAAGAAGATGAAAAACTATTTGTTCCTAATAATCATTTAGTTCTTTCTCTTTCCGTTATTTTTATATGCATATTTTTCTTTAGAAATATCATCATATCTAACTCTTATCAATTTTATATTGATAGTGTTTTAGCATCTTATAATCAACCGAAAATATTATTTGCTTTCTATAACAGAATGCATGATTTTAACTTTTCTTTATATGATTGGTCATTGGGTTTGGGTGCAAATATCTTCAATTTGATTAATCAAGGTTTCCTAAGTCCATTTAATTTTTTATCTTTGTTATTACCATCTAACTTGGTTATTTCTTTTTCTTTATATTTAAATTTCATTAAGCTATTAGTGTTAAGCAATTCTTTGTTATTGTGGTTTAACAAAATAAACAAGAATAATATTCATAATCTACTGTTCTCTCTAGTCTTATCTTTTTCTAGTTTAGTTCTAGGATTCTTTAGCACAAACAGTTTTGATTTTTATTGTTTATTCCCGTTAGTTCTATTCTTTTTAGAAAAAGCAATTCAAGATAGAAAATTCTTAGGATTATCTTTATCTATTTTTTTATGCGTTCTTGCTAACCCTTCTTTAAGTATATCTTTATTTATTGTTTTAATAATTTATTTGATTTATAAGAACGTTATTAATTCATTTAACCCGGGACAATTTGTTGTATTAACTATACTTATATTATTATCAATGGGATTAGCTTCGTTTGCTATCATTCCTTGTTTGGGATTTGGGAATACAAATACAATAAGTGATAGTTTTATTTCAATTTTCTTATCATTATTTACTCCTTTTAATTCATTAATTAATACTAATTATGTTTTATATACAAGTATCACTATCCTTGCTTTCTTACCTTGTATTTTTTATTCAGTAACTAAGGAATTAATAGCTAGAGTATCAACTATTATAATTTGTATTTTATTGTGCTTAGTATTAAAAAAATACTTTGTTTTGTACTTTGTTATATTATTTACATCTTCTTTAATTCTAAATTCGTTAGATTCTATAATTTTAAAGAAAAATAATATATTATTAATTAATTTTATAATTTGCCTTATTTTATGTTTTGTTTCATACATTTATGGAAAGGTAAATAATACGGAATTAAGTAGCTTATTAACATATACTCAATTATTATTATTAGTTTTATTGTCATTGTCTTTACTTATATATCGATCTATTTTATCTTTTTCTATAATTATGGAAGCATGTATATCTATCTTTTGTTTAATAAATCAATATCCATTATTGTTAAAAACAATAAATTACGATATTTCGGTTACTAATTCTATTAAAGATGAAGATAAGGGTTTTTATCGCATCATTGATGCAAATGTTGCAAATACTATTTATAAAGAAGATGCAACTGATTTTAACTTCAAATACAATTTTATTGATAATTGCAAACAAGTGTCTGGTTTCTCCACTAAAGATATTTCACTAAATCCTAACCAAGAAAAATTTATCGATTTAATGACAAAAACAGATGGCAGTACTTATAAAGGTTCGTCAAAAAACTATACTAGTCTATTCGATATAGCTGGTGCTAAGTATTGGATTTCAAATAATGAAACCAAGGGTGATAGCAATCCTTCATATTATGTAAATATGTTTGATAACTCACAATCTAATATCATCAACTTTAAAACAGGTATCATTAATGTTGGCGATAGCCCTGTGTCTGAAAATGGACAATACTCTGGTTCTTTAGATTCATATTTAGCTACTTTATCTATAAATCTACAAAATACCGACATAGAAGGTGATGTTTGTTATACAAGTTATTATAAATATGTAGGTTGGGAAGCGAATGACGATATTTCTAATTGGAAGAAAAACGGTGAAATTTCAGGTATTGAAGATTTTTCAAATTTCCTTGGAGGCATCAGAGTTGCTTTCACTGGTCAATTAGCTGAAAATTTTGATATTTATTATAGAATTAGTGATAATATTTACGGTTGGCATGATTGGGTTAAAAACGGTGAAAAAACTGGTTGTTATAACTATGGTGAAATAGATCGTATTCAAATAGATGCAAGACCTAAGGGGTCGATTGAACCTTGGAAACAATATTACATAAATAAATATTTTATTGAACTAGGATATGTTAATAATAACCTAATAAATGAGGATTATTTATTAACCTTATCTGATTTTGAAAAAGAGAAAATTTTAAGAAAATATGTCGCTACAAACACTACGGAAAATACATACTACGATTTCGATGATCACTTTATTAATATAAGCGATTATTTTGAGGAGCCTGATTTTACCTTTGAATTATCAGAGCCTATAAGCAACAACAAGACACTAGTTATTATTAATGGTGGTATCCCAATTGTCACTGTATATTTATATTATCAAGGTCAATATTTGCGTACTGAAAATTTCTATCAGTATGATTATTGTAATATCGATTTAAGAGAAGGAGAATTGGTGGACAAGATTGCGGTTTCATTCACCGATATTGATGAAACAGGATTTGGTGTTGTGATTGCCACTAAAGATTCTGAAGATTATACACTAGGTGCTTTATATAACGATAGAATTAATAATTCATTTACAAATATTGATTTTAAAAACGATTATATTTCTGCTGATATTAACATCAATAGCGATAACTCGTTTGTTTATACTTATATTCCATATGATGAAAATTGGCATGTATATGACAATGGTAATGAAATTTCTAAGATTAATTGTAATTTTGGATTTACAGGATTTAATCTAGACCAAGGAGAACATCATATAGAATTTAGATATTTTATTAATAATTCATCTTCAAATATTGTTTCTTTATGTAGTTTATTTGGAATTGTTGTTGTGAATTCAATACTATTTGTTTACAAAAAGAAGAAACAACATTAGATTTTAAACTTGCCACTTATATTGAATAAGTGGCTTTTTATGCATGGTGTGATTTTTGTATACCATCATCATTATATTAGTAAGTGTAAAAGGAGACATAGATATGAAAAACTTACATTACACTTACCGCATTAGGAAACTACATTGACATTAAAGAACTAACAGTTGGCGAAGAATTAATTCTAGAAAAAGACAAAGAAAATCAATATGATGATGAAGCTATCAAGGTAATGGGCACAAACCACAGCAAGAAAGGCTATGTAGCTAATTCCGTCCATACCAAATATAAAGGAACCAACTCAGCAGGATACATCTACAACATGTTTGATGATACATGTAAATGTGTTGTTAGATTTATTTATGACAAAGGAGCTATCACTGAAATAGAACATAACTAGCATCTTTTTAGCACCCATAGAATACAATTGGTTGTATCATTTTTATATGTTACAAATTAAGAATATTTCTAAAACTTACAAAACAGGAAACTTCATCCAAAAAGCACTTAATGAAGTTTCTTTAAACTTAAGAGACAACGAGTTTGTCGCCATACTTGGCCCATCAGGATCTGGTAAAACCACCTTGTTAAATATTATTGGTGGACTAGATAAATATGACACTGGTGATTTGATTATTAATGGTATCTCCACCAAAGACTACAAAGATAAACAATGGGACACTTATCGTAATCATACTATTGGTTTTATCTTTCAGTCTTATAATTTAATACCACACCAAACTATTCTATCTAATGTAGAACTAGCTTTAACTATTGCAGGTATTTCTAAGAAAGAAAAGACTAAGCTAGCACTAGATGCTTTAGAAAAAGTAGGTCTAAAGGAACAAGCTCATAAGAAACCTAATCAATTATCAGGCGGTCAGATGCAACGTGTTGCGATTGCGAGAGCTTTAGTAAACAATCCATCTATCGTCTTAGCAGATGAGCCAACAGGTGCTCTAGATACCAAGACATCAATACAAGTAATGGATCTATTAAAAGAAGTGGCAAAGGACAGATTGGTTGTTATGGTTACCCATAATCCAGAACTTGCTAAAGACTATGCTAATAGAATTGTTAACTTAAAAGATGGAGTTATTATCGATGATACTAATCCATATAAGGGACTTGAATCGGGCTCGAATCTGGGCTCGAACCTGGGCTCGAATCCGGGCTTGAATCCGGGCTCGAATCTCCCTCCGGCTCATATGTCTTTCTTAACAGCTCTATCATTATCATTTAATAACCTATTATCAAAGAAGGGTAGAACCATCCTAACAGCCTTTGCAGGTTCTATAGGTATCATTGGTATCTCTTTGATATTAGCTTTATCAACAGGCTTTCAAAACTATATCGATAAGATACAAGATGATACGATGTCATCTTATCCTTTAACCATCCAATCAGAAACAACTAATGTTTTTACCGCTTTATTACAAGCTCATGTACCAAATGACAAAGAAGAAGCTGATGATGGTCTAGTACATGAACAATTAATGATTTCATCGATGATGGATTCAGTAGGTTCTAATGATTTAAAAAGCTTTATTAGTTATTTAAATGATAATGAAGACTTATATAAAGATGATGTTAAAAAGATAAGTTATGCTTATTCTATTACACCCAGAATCTATACCAAGGATATTACCGATACTATCGTTCAACTAAATCCTAGTACTTTGATGTCTTCTATTTATTCTGATTCAGCAGCTTCACTTTTATCATCAATGTCAGCAGCTAATGCCATGGGTATATTTGTACAAAGTGATAAGGAAACATTAGAATCAAATACCAATCTAATAAAAGGACGCTATCCTGAAAAATACAACGAAGTCATGTTGGTCTTAAAAGATAAAGATAAGATTCCTGATTTATTAGTTTATTCTTTAGGCTTAAGAGACAACAAAGTATTAAATCAACTAGTAAACGATATTATGACCAATCATGAAAGTGACATTAAAGATGAGGCCAAGACTTTTACTTATGACGAACTTATTAATAGACAACTTAAACTAATAAATACTAGTGACTTATATCGTTATAACTATAAATATGATACTTATGAAGATATGTCTAATGATAAAGAATATCTAGAAGATGTCTACAATAAATCTGAAGACTTAATCATTACTGGTGTCGCTTATTGTAATGATAATTCATCTTTAACAGGCATTATCTATTATGATTCTTTAGTTGACCATGTGATTGATATAGCTAAGGATTCACCTCTAGTTAAGAAACAATTAAAGAATCCTGACACAGATGTTTTCTCAGGAAATAAGTTTGACGAAGACAAAGAAAAATCAGGTCTTAATTTCAATGATATGGTATCCATTGATCAAGATAAATTAAAGAATGCCTTTAAATTTAACTTAGACACATCAGCTATTAAAGATACTGATTATGCATCTATCATCTTAAATAATTCAAACGATATTAAAGAAACTATCACTTCTACAACCGATAGTTTTGTGGAGGTAATCAATAATACTTATAAGTCATTTGGAACTACTTTGATTGATTCTTATAATAAGATGTTCACTCAAACTGTAACTATCGCTACATCTTGTCCTAATGATAACTATGTAGATAATACAGACCCTAGTATGGGCTGTATCTTTAATGAAGGTGATGATTATGTAGAAATAAACGGTTATAAATATGTACCTAACAACTATATAAGCACATCTTATGTCTACTATGGTGAATACTCACCACTTGATCCAAATGTTAAGACTGTTGATTTCTTTATTAATACATTTGATTTAAATGGTGACTTCAACAACAGTATTGATACTATCTGTCAGAATCTAAAGGATAAGACCTATATCAATTTAACAAAGGATGATGTTAAAAATACTGCTTATGAGATGTTTAGAACTTATTTTGATGAAGTGAGGAAGAATGAGAACTTTGATTCAACAACTAATCTAATCAAAGTAGATGATTTAATCGATGTTGATACAGTAGAAAATACTGTCTTAACAAATAGTGCAAGCAGCATCTATGGACAAGCTTACAACAGTGCTAAAGATTTAATTAATATGTTAGCTGCTAAGAGTGTGGCAAGTGCTGTACAAGAATCTACAACGCCTCTTATAAAAGTATTTGAAGGAATGGATAAGGCTATTAGCTTTGATACAGAAGCCTTCGCTAGTGCTTTTAATTTCGATATGGACGAGGATGAATTATCTAGATTAATGTCATCAATGTTAACTAGTTCTAGTGCTTCATATAAGAACAATCTAATCAATCTTGGATATCAAGATAAAGAAGAACCAACTTCTATTTCATTCTATTTTAATGATTTTGAATCTAAGGATAATTTCTTAAATTTAATCGATGCTTATAATCAACAAGTAAAAGATGAAGATAAGGATATCTCTTATACTGATATGACAGGTCTATTAATGTCTTCAGTATCAACTATTATTAATGCAGTAACTTATGTATTAATTGCCTTTGTCTCAATTTCATTGATTGTATCTAGTATCATGATTGCAGTTATCACTTTAATCAGCGTCATGGAAAGAACTAAGGAAATAGGTATCTTAAGGGCAATGGGTGCTTCTAAACATAATGTTAGTTCTATCTTTAATGCTGAAACATTTATTATCGGTCTATTATCAGGCTTTATAGGAGTTGGTATATCATCACTATTAACCATCCCAATTAATAATCTAATTCATAAATTAACTGGTGTTTATGATATTAATGCCGTCTTAAATCTAAAACCAGCTCTAATCTTAGTATTAATATCAGTATTACTTACAATGTTGGCGGGCTTTATTCCAAGTAAAAAGGCTGCTAAACAAGATCCGGTTATTGCGTTAAGAAGTGAATAGAAATGCTTTTGTTTATCATAACTTGTTTGTGGCTAGAAATAGCCACTCTTAGTGTTATAGGTTTTATACATCACTTTTAGCCAATAATCCAAACCAATATTTGGTTGTTAATAGTAACCACTAGACTTTATCGATTGACTAGATATAGTTTTGTCTAGTAACTAGACAAAAAGTTGTCGAGTGACTAGACAAAATGTTGTCTAGTTTGTACAATATTGTCGAGGTGAGTATATGACAATTCCAGTTAATATTAAAGAATTAATTAATCAAAACGTTGTTGAGTCTAATAGGGTAGAGTTTAAGGAAAGTTATAATCCCGCAACCATTATTAGAACTATATGTGCTTTTGCGAATGATATTGATAATATCGGTGGTGGTTATATAGTTATTGGAGTGAAGGAAGAAAATGGTCATCCAGTATATCCATTAAAAGGCGTTGATATAAATGAAATTGATAATATTTTAAAGAAATTAAGAGAAAAGTGTCATTATATAGAGCCTTTATATGAGCCAGTAGTAGAGCCTTGTTTAGTAGATGATAAGTATGTAATTGTAATTTGGTGTCAAGGAGGTTATGGTAGACCTTATAAAGCACCTAAAGATGTAACTATTAAGGGATCTAACAAGTATTACTATATTAGAAAATTTTCTAGTAGTGTAATCGCTTCTAATGATGAAGAGAAGGAATTATTTTATGTTTCTAGCAATATTCCTTTTGATGATAGACCTAATTTATTAGCCGAAATAGATGATTTAGATTTAGGTCTAATGAGGGAACACCTTAAAGAAATAAATAGTTCTTTATATGAAAGATCTAAAGAAATGGATACCCTAAACTTGGCTAAAGATTTACAAATTGTAGGTGGTCCTGTTGAGCGCATTAAGCCTTTAAATGTTGGCTTATTGATGTTTTCTGAAAACATTGAGAAATATTTTAGATATGCACGAATAGAAGTGGTTGATATTCCAGATCCTACTGGAACAAATATGGTTGAGAAAGTATTTAAAGGTCCTATACAAAGACAATTAAAAGATGCTCTAGCATATATTAATAACTATGTTATAAAGCAACTAACGATAAAAGTTGAAGACCAAGCAGAGGCTATTCGTATTTCTAATTATCCATATAGGGCAATAGAAGAGATTCTATCTAACGCCGTGTATCATCGTTCTTATCAAATAAACGAACCAATCACAGTAAGAATTACTAATGAATCTATAGAAATAACCAGTTTCCCAGGTTTTGACAGAAGTATCAGTAATAAAGATATCGAAAAAGGCGAAATAAGATCGATGATGTATCGAAACCGTAGGATTGGTGATTTCTTAAAAGAATTAAGACTAATAGAGGGAAGAAACACAGGTTTTCCAAATGCTAAAAAAGCTTTAAAAGAAAACGGATCAGGCAATCTTAAATTCATTATGGATGAGGAAAGAAGATACTTGTCTGTTGTTATTCCAGTTCATGAAAGCTTTTTGACCAAAAAATGCAATTCTTATGAAGACAGAATTATAGATTTATTAAGAAAAGAACATCTTTCTTTAACTGAATTAGCTATTAAGATGGGTTATAAGGGAATAAGCGCTAAACTTAGGGATACCGTAAACAGTCTAATTAGACAAAAAAGAGTATTTTATGTTTTGGATGAAAACAATAAGAAGAAACTGAAAGCTAATTAAACCAACTCTAACATACAAGCTCTTATATTGATGGTCTATAAATAATATGTGGCTAGAAATAGCCATTTTATTATATGTATTAAAAAATATGAGCTGCCTCTATATAGAAGTAGCTCATATCCATAAAACACACAAGACAATTAGGTTATAGTTGCCTAAATAACATACACTTTATTTAATCTTAGCTGTCTCAATAATAAAACTAACACTACTTGTCATACCATCAAGCTTCCCTACAAAAGTATCATAATCCTTATCATTATTCTTTAACATCTTAATATTGTTCACAATATTCTTCATATCATCACCAGAGAACTTATTTAAATCATCAGAAGAATCATCGATTGCTTCGTTCATCTTATCACTAAATTCACTTATTGCCTTTGTCATATTAGGCATATTCTCATTTAACTTATTAATTACCGACTTTAGAGATAAACTACCATTAGCTATCTCATTCATACCACCAACTAGCAATTCCTTATTAGCACTTAATCCAACACATTCTTCTTTTATAGTTGTAGTATCAACATTTAAAGTATTAAAGCTACTTAAATCATTTTTAATATCATTAATATCGTTCTTTATATCGTTAAGCTTTTCTAGATCAACACCACTTAAATCAATCTTCTTTAAAGCCAATATTGCATTCTTAGTTTCCTCATCATTTATTTGATCCACATCAATCTTATCAATGTTTTCATTATTAGAATCAACATCATTTTTAATACTAATGATTAGATTTAAATTAACTTCAATTGAATCCAAGATACTTACACACATATTAACATTGTCTTTCAAATTTGAAACATTAGTATCCTTTAATAAGTCATCAAGAGAAGTTGCTAATAAGGAAATACCATCAATCATTGAACCTATTTGAGAAATATTATCATTATATTCTCTTATGCCCTTATCCAAACTATTAATCGCATCATTTAACTTATTAACTCCATCTTTTAGATTATTGCCCTCATCCTTTAACTTTTTAGAAGCATCCTTAATATCATCAATCTTTTCATTCAAATCACTCAAATCATTTAAAGAAGAACTTAACTTATTTAAATCATCATCCTCAATCTCTTTAAACAAGCCATTAGAAACAATAGTAGCTGTATAATCCAAAGTAAAATCTTCAACATCAGCTTCTATATAAGCACTATCATTTAATTTAATATCATCAAAAGTATCTACCTTATATAACATTAAACTATCTTTAAGACCAGGTTCTCCATACAACACCGCCATCTTTGTATCGCCTAGACTTAATAACTTACCATTTTCAACTTTGATATTAGAAAACCTATCACTAAGCATCATCGTAGTTAAACAAAGAAAAGGAACCTTTGTATTATTAATATAATCAACCACTATCTTTAAATGACCTGACTTATGTGCTAAATCT
>OIZO01000170.1_pt1 | contig 52160 bp, 51 predicted proteins | sample 1588551 | NCBI WGS metagenome assembly OIZO01 (sample SAMN03283271) | human gut metagenome | biome: human-associated habitat; material: feces | host: Homo sapiens | place: Peru | collected 2012
GATGATTCTTTTGAATGTTGATTTAGATACCGCAAAAGAAAAGTTAGCTAGTGCTAGTGGTTTTGTAAGAAAAGCAGTAGAACATGAATGAGCATTTTGATGTAGTTGTAATAGGCGGCGGTATAGCTGGTGTTGCGAGTGCTTTAAGTGCTGCTAGGGATAATAAAAAGGTAGCTTTAATTGAGAAACAGTGTGTTCTTGGTGGCTTAGCTACATCTGGTTTAATCGCTATTTATCTTCCTATATGTGATGGTCTTGGACATCAAGTTTCGTTTGGAATTAGCGAAGAACTTTTAAGATTGTCGATTCAAATGGGTTGTCAACGAAAATATCCAAAAGCTTGGCTTGAGGATGGAAACTTAAAAGAAAAGGCTAAACAACGTTTTGAAGCTCAATATAATCCCGATTACTTCGCTTTATTATTAGAAAAACTGTTATTGGAGAATAATGTAACTATTTATTATGATGCTTTGTTGACAGGGGCATCAATAAATAAGGGACTGATAAGTTCTATTAGTGTAGAGACGCTAGAGGGCGAAAAGACAATTTTTGGTGCTTCGTTTGTGGACTGTAGTGGCGATGCTAAGCTTGCATATTTGGTTAATGAGAAGACAAGGGTTTATCAGAAAGGTAATATCGTAGCTGGTTGGTATTATTACATGGAAGATGGCAAATTGTTGTTGAATAAGCTTGGTGTTGTTGAGAAGACTAATTCGATTGATTCTGATCGAAAGAGTGAAGAACCTTTAACTAAAAGTCGTTTCTTTGGTGGTTCATATGATGATCAAACTAGTTTTATATTAGAGTCGCATCAACAGACTTTATTGGATATCAATAATAGAAGGAAGCAGAATAGCGGTTTTGAAGTAACTACATTGTCTATGATGCCTGAAATGAGGATGACAAGGTGTGTTAACTCTTATAATGTACTTTTTGATGACATTAACAACAAACATACTGATAGTATAGGACTTATTGCGGATTGGCGAAGAAGGGGGTATGTCTATGAACTTCCCTTTAGAACAATAGAAACAAGCATAAATAATTTGTTTGTAGCAGGTAGATGTATCAATGTTAATGATGAAATGTGGGATATCACAAGAGCTATTCCTTGTTGTGCGGTTAGTGGCGAGGCTGCTGGTTTAGCTGCTAGCATGTTTGTTGATAATAAGAATGTAGATATTAAATTACTTCAAAGTAAATTAAAGAAAAATGGTCAAAAATTATTTATTGAAGAAATTGAATAATTCATACTAAAACGAAGAGATTTGATGTTTTATGTCAAATCTTTTTCTTTGTATATGATAATATATTACTAGTCCATAAAGAGAGGCGGAGAGACAAGCTCTATGAAACCTCAGCAACCACTAGATATAGATGGTGCTAATGCTTGTATGATGGGTTGAATGTGTTTTTATGCCCATCGGTCGATGGGTTTTTCTTCTCTTTTTGGCTAATAGGAGGAAAAATATATGTTTGAAAAAGTTAATCCATGTCATCCTGATAAGGTGGCAGATAGAATCGCAGGTGCTATTGTTGATTTGGCTTATACTAAGCAAGATAATCCAAAGATTGCGGTTGAAGTGTTGATTGGTCATGGTGATTGTCATATTATCATGGAAACTTCTTGTGCTTTTGAAAAGAAGGAAATTGAGAGTATTGTGGCAAGAATTGCTGGTAATGTAAGATGTGATGTTGTTTGTGCTGCTCAAGATGAACATCTAGCTGGTAATCAAAAGGATAAGGTAAGATGCGGTGATAATGGTATCTTTAAGGGCATGCCTGTTACTGCTGAACAAGTTAAATTGTCTAAGATTGCTAGAGATATTTATTCAAAATATCCAAGTGATGGTAAGTATGTGTTAAGTGGTGATCGTTTGATTATTTGCCAAAGTAGAGCGAGTAGCGATGAACTTCTTGAATTATATCCAAATAGTGAAGTAAATCCTTTAGGTGATTGGGATGGTGGCTACAATGTTGATAGTGGGGCTACTAATAGAAAATTAGGCAGTGACATGGGTGATGGTGTTACTGGTGGTGGTTTACATGGTAAGGATTTGTCTAAGGCTGATGTGAGCGTTAATATCTATGCACATTTAAAGGCTCAGGAACTAAATAAGCCAGTTACTTTGTGTTGTGCTATTGGTGATGAGTACATTGATGGTAGACCTTATAGTGAGATTGTAGAGATTGCTAAGAGTTATATAAATTCAGTTGGTGGCTTTGAAGAGTTTGCGAAGTGGGGTTTAATTTAATAATAATGTATAATACATATGTGGAGGAAGAAGATGAAAAAGATTTTAACTACACTTATGGCAACTTTAGCACTATTTACTTTAGTTGCATGTTCAAAGGGAAATGATGAAAAGTTTCCAACTGATTTAAATAAGCTTATGGATGCAGTTTACAAAGGACTAGATGATGAAGTTCCTTCAACTAGAAGAGAAAAGGTTACTGCTGATAATGTTGAGTATTATTTAGGTCTAAGTGAATGTAACTTTGAAGAGGCTTTAGCTAGTGAACCTGATATGAGTTCAATTGCTCATTCTGTGGTTCTTGTAAAGGCAAAAAGTGCAAGTGATATTGATGCGCTTAAGAAAGAGATTTCTGAAAAACTAAATCCTAATAAATGGGTTTGTGTTGGAGTTGCAGAAATCAAGATGGCATCACATGATAATATCTTACTTGTCGTAATGGATGATGAAGTTGGCGATAAGATGATTGAGAATTTTAATAACTTAAGCAAATAATAGTAATTAAAATAAAGCGAACTATTAAGGTTATAAGAACTTAAAAAGTTCGCTTTTTTATATGAAAAAAGTTACAAAAGTGAAAAAATTAATAAGTGTCAGTTGCAAGCACGTTTTTAATTAATTATATTTAAAGAGTAAGTGAGACTGACAGATATGGGATTAAGAGAAATTAGTTTAGCTAATAAACAAAGAGTAATTATTACAGCGCTTGATTATTTTATTGAAAAGGGGATTGAAAAATCTCGAGTTAGAGATATCGCTGAGGATAGTGGTCTAACTGAGAGGTCTGTTTTTCGATACTATAAAAACAAGGCGGAACTTGTTCTTGATGCGCTTATGTATCTTTGGAATTCTAGGATTGGGGAAATAAGTAATTATTTTGATAGCTTGGAAGTTGAAGGCTTATCGGGTAAGGAAAGATGTTTGAAGATACTAATAGCGTATGTAGATTTATTTATTTCTTCACGAAATGAACTAATTTTTGTTCAAGAAGCAGAGGTTTATTTGTATCGTATGAATTTACAAGACAAGATAAAGTTCGATCCATTAATTTCGCATACTGATAATGAAGGTCCTTTAAAGAAAGCTATCAAGAAGGGTATTGAGGATAAGACATTAAATGAATCTATGGATTTTGATTATTTCTATAGTAATTGTTTTGATGCTTTGTTGGGTCTTTTACAAAAGATGGCAACAGAAATTTACAGTATTGGTGAAGCTGATCAAAGAAAGCGTGCTGTTAGTCTTTGCGAAATGTTAGTTGAATATATCTCTAACTAAGTTTAAAAGGGGGAAGGTGACTTATGGGAAGTGAGAAACAAAAAAGAGTTGATATCTGTATTAGATGGATTATGTTTACCGCTAGTATTTGTGGTATGGGTTTAGTTTCGGCGTTGTTTCCAATAGAAGGAAATGTGCCACTTATTGTTGTTCCTAGTATTTTGGTTTTATTATTTTCAAAACCTGTCTTTTTTGAAAAATTAAAATTAACTACTTTGGTAACAATGCGTATTTTGATTGTTGTTGTAGCATTGAATCTATTTAATAAACAATTATATGTAAATATTATCTTGATTATGTTGATGGTTAATATCTTGGAAGCAACTTTAACCGATATTTTAAGATATAAAAAATATTTAAATGGAATTTCAGGTTTGGTGCTTACAGTGGCTGTGTGTGCATTATCAGGCACTTGGTCTTATGATGCAACAGTTGGAAACTTTTATATTGTAGGTGGTGCTGGTTTAGCAGCTAGCTTATGTTATATTGTTGCTTATACAATCTGGAACTGGATTTTCGTTACTAATGAATTCTCAAGTTCTGTGGCATTAATGCACGTTGGCTTCTTGTTGGCACCTATTATTGGTTGTGTTACAACTCTTTGGATGGGTTCTGCAGCTGGATTTGGTATGTGGTTACTTTTAAGAGCCAATACTTTGGCAATTGGTGGTTGGATGCAAATTGCTGCTAAGTCATGGTTTGAACAGCAATTCTATTCACCAAATTTTGAAAAGTTTGTTGGCTGGACTAAGAAAAACAGTGTCCAAGTTGTCTTTATGTTAATTAATCTAGTTTTATTAGGATATTGCATCTTTGCTAGTGTGAGTGCTGGTACATTTGCATTTCCAAGCTTATTTATTTAGGAGAGTGTTATGGAAAATTATGATGTTATTGTGATTGGAGCGGGTAATGGCGGTTTAGCTTGTGCTGCTACTTTGTCTGAAAAAGGAAAAAAGGTTATCGTGTTTGAGAAGCACAATATTCCTGGTGGCTGTGGAACAAGTTTTAGAAGAGGTCGTTTTGAATTTGAAGTTGCTCTTCATCAGTTGTCAAGTCTTGGAAGCAAGGAGAATCCTGGTGATTTGAGAAAGCAATTTAGAAGATATGGTATTGAAGATCAAATTAATTGGATTGAAATTAAGGACTTATATCGTGTTAATTTCAATGATGGTACTGGTGTTTCTTTACCAAGTGAAAAGGAAGAATGTGTCAAATTTTTAAGCAAACAATTCCCAAGTGAGAAGGAAAATATTAAGCGTTATTTTGATGTTGTTTATACTTTCTGTGATGAAGCGGCAAATTTTGCAGCTAAGTCAGCTGATAGTCAAGGTGAGCCTGGTTTATTAAAGAAACAAATAATGAAGATGGGTTTCCCAAAGATGTATCCTACTTTAGCTAAGTATGGTCTAAAGTCAACTGAAGAGGTTTTAAATGAATTCTTCAAGGATAAAAAGCTTCAATTAGCTTTATCTGCTTATTGGTGCTTCATGGGTGTAGCTCCAAGTAGATTCCCATTTTTTATCTTAGCTAAGTGTACTAGATTCTATATGGATGATAAGCCATATTATTTAGAAGGTACTTCTATGATGATGAATCAAGCTATCATGGAAGCGTCAATTAGAATGGGTGCTACAGTTAAATTGAATTGTGGTGTTAGTAAGATTTTAGTAAAAGATGGTAAGGCAATCGGCGTAATTGATGAATTTGGTAATGAATATCATGCTAAGAAGATTGTATCTAATATTTCACCACTTCATACATATGGTGCGTTAATGGATGAGAATGATGTTCCTAGTGATGCTAGAGAATATTTAAAGCCATATACAGTTGGTATTTCAGCAATTACATGTTTTATTGGGCTTGATTGTACACCTGAGAAAATTGGTTTTACTACATCGTTCACATTGAATTATAAGGAAATGGATCCTGATAAGGCATTTAAGGATGCATATAAATTGTTGCCTGAGAATGATGCTTTGGTTGCGACTTGTTATACAGTGGATGATCCATCTGTTTCTCCTGCTGGTACTTCAGTTATTACAGCTGGTACATTAAAGTATGGTGAAGAGTGGGAAAAATTGTCTCCTGAAGAATATTACAAGGCAAAGTATGAGGCAGGACGTAGAATTGTTGAAAGACTAGAGGAATTGTATCCAGGTATTACAGATCATATTGAGGAGATGGAAATTGCTACTCCGTTAACTCATATGCGTTATTTAAATCATCCAGGTGGTGCAATTTATGGTTATGAACAAGATTTGAATCAATCAGTTTTCTTCTTCCCTAATGAATCAAAATTAGAGAATTTAGAGTTCGCTAGTGGTTGGGTTAATGCCTGTGGTTTTGGTCCAAACTATTTATATGCAGATAAGATTGCTACAAAAATTGCTAAGGAGTTAGACTAATGAGTAAGAATATTAAAGAAACATTATTATCGACTTTAGTACATGGTGAAGAAACATTAGAGAATATTAAGGTTCTTCGTAAGGTTAGTAAAGATAATATTACAACTGAGAATCAAGCTGATAAATATATTGATCGTTTACATGCTAAAGAATTAAAGCTAGTAATTAACGAAATTATTGATACAAAGAAAGATGCTAAGATTTTTAGATTAACTTCTGAAAATGGTTATTTGCCTCCTTTTGAAGCTGGTCAATATATCAATATTTTTGTTGAAATTGATGGAGTAAGAGTGTCTAGACCTTATTCATTATCTAGTTCTCCACGTCAAAGAAGTTATTATGAGATCACAATTGCTGATATTAAAGATGGCTTTGTGTCAACATATATGTGTAATAACGCTAAGGTTGGTGATCATATTGGTTCAACTTCACCAGCTGGTGTCTTTAGATATCAACCAGTTTATCATTCTAAGAAGTCTTTATTCTTAGCAGGTGGTAGTGGTATTACACCATTCTTGTCAATGACACGTGAGATTTTAGATGCAAATCAAGATCGTGATGTTGTTATGTTGTATGGTGTAAATGATGAGAATAAGGCTTTATATGATGAGGAATTCTCTAATTATGCTAAGAATCATCCTAACTTCAAATACCATTTGGTAGTATCTGGCAAGGATAGTCAATACAAGGGTGAAAGAGGTTTTATTGATGCTAAATTGATTGAGCGTTTAGTGCCTGATTATAGTGAACGTACTGCTTATATTTGTGGTCCACAAATCATGAATAGTTTCTGTGATAAGGAGCTTAGATCTTTGGGTCTTAAGAATAAGAACATTAGACGTGAAATGTTTGGTGCTGCTAAAAATATTACAGAGGAAGCTGGTTGGCCAAGTGAATTAAGTGGAAATGAAGTATTTAATATCACAATTGGAGATAAGGTTATTCCAGCACGTGCAAATGAGAGTATTTTGGTTGCGTTAGAAAGAGCTAAAGTTAGAGTTAATGTATGTTGCAGAAGTGGTGAATGCAGCTTATGTAGAGTTAAGCTTGTTGATGGTAAGGTTTATTTGTCAAAGGGCGTATTGCTTAGAAAAGCTGATGAGAAGTTTGGTTATATTCATTCTTGTAAGGCTTATCCAATAAGTGATGTAACAATTAGCTTGTAATGGGTGAATATTTATGGGATTCTTTTTTCAAAACTATTCAGTTTTAAATATTATATGTTTCATTATTTTGATTTCTGGTCTTGTTTTTATTAACGAAATTACAAGACGTAACAGAATACTAAGCTATTTATTTTACATAATCGTGCCAATTTTACTGGTTATCGCGATTAAATTTAAAATTGTATCAAGCCCAAGTTCTGCAACGTGGTTTGGTGTTGTAAAGACTTTTAGCGCTCTTGCTGGAGTACTGGGTTTTATGGCTATTCGTTATTCAAAGAAAGTTGGTGCTAGTAAATTTGCGTCTATCTTCCCGGTAGCTATACTAGCTATCAATATTTGTGAAGCTATATTCCGTGATCTTGAGGTCTTTAATACTTATAAAGTTCAAGTTATTGATGAAGCAGGTGTCGTTATGCAAGGTGGTGTTTGGAATATCATGAATGCCGCAGCTGGTTTATTGCTTCTGTTGACTTTAACTGGATGGGTAGGCATTAAGGTTGCCAAGACTAAGTCTGAGGATATGGTATGGGCGGATCAATTGTGGTTTTGGATTATCGCGTATGATACATGGAATGTTGCATATTGTTATAACTGTATTTCTACACGTGCAATGTATGCCGGTGTTGCTTTGATTGCTTCTTGTACAATTGCTGAATTCTTTATTAAAAAGGGTATTTGGCTACAGCATAGAGCTCAAACATTGGCTATCTTTGGAATGTTTAGTTTAGCTTTTGACTATAATAGTCTTAGTGCATTTAATATTAATGCTACATATAACCCAAGTGCTTGGACAGTGTTGAGTGCTATCGCTCTTTTTACAAATTTAGCTGTATTTATTTATGAACTTTCTGTGATTGTTAAGTATAAGCGTAATCCTTTAAAGGAAGAGATGTATACACATTTAAAAGCTTATAAGAATAACTTAACTGCTAATAATTTAGATTAGGACTGATAATTTCAGTCCTTTATTTTGGTAAAATGACAATATGATATTCTCAAGTGTTAGTTTTTTATTTTATTTCTTACCGATAGTGATTATTCTATATTTTCTATTGCCTAAGAAATATCGTAATCTATTATTGTTTATAAGTAGTCTTTTCTTCTATTTTGTAGGAGAGAAACAATATTGTTTAATTTTATTGTTTTCATGTGTTTTTAATTATCAATATGCTAAAAGAATTAAAGATAAAAAGACTTTATGGTTTGGTGTAATTGTTAATTTATCGTTATTGATTTATTTTAAATATACTAATTTTATTGTCGATGATGTCTTGGGTTTAAATTTAGGTTTGCGTATTGTGTTACCTATTGGTATATCTTTCTTTACTTTCCAGGCAATCAGTTATTTGATTGATGTTTATAGAGGTGATGTAAAGGCTAGTAAGTCATTTATTAACTTTAGCACTTACTTAACTTTCTTTCCACAACTTATCGCAGGTCCTATCGTAAGATATGAGACTGTTAATAAAGAATTAATAGAAAGACATGAAAACGAAGATGATTGTGCTAAGGGCATTGTACGTTTTTGTGTAGGCTTATTTAAGAAAGTAGTAATCGCAGATACCTTAGGAAGTATTGTGAAATTACTTAGTGCTATCAAGGCTCGTTCAAGCTTGTCATATTTCTTAGAGATGATTAGTGCTACGATGCAACTATATTATGATTTTAGTGCTTATAGTGATATGGCTATTGGTATGGCCTTAATCTTTGGTTTTCATTTCTTAGAGAATTTTAATTATCCTTTGATTGCTACTTCAGTAAAAGACTTTTGGCGTAGATGGCATATATCGTTATCATCTTTCTTAAAGGATTATATTTATATTCCACTTGGTGGTAGTAGGTGTTCTAATTCAAGATATATCTTTAATTTGTTTGTAGTGTGGTTTTTAACAGGTTTCTGGCATGGTGCTGATTATAATTTCATTCTTTGGGGCCTATATTTTGGTTTAGTTCTTATAATTGAAAAGTTTGTGTTTAAAAGCTTTTTTGATAGACATAAGGTATTAGGATTTATTTATACTTTCTTGATTGTTAATATTTCTTTTGTGATTTTTAATCATTCTAATATTTTGGATGTTAAAAATTTCATGACTGGTTTATTCAACTTCAAATATCTAGTTGATAAGGATACTTTATTTTATTTAAAGAATTATGTAGTGTTCTTTATAGTGTGCATTATAGGCATTACACCATTATGTAAAAATATTTATTCAAGATTAAAGAATAAGGATTTGGCTAATATAGTACTGGTGGTCTTGTTATTGATTGTATCAACAGCTTATATTATTGATGCGACTTTTATGCCGTTTTTGTATTTTAGGTTTTAGTTTATGAAAAAGTTATTGATTATTGTATTTATATCTTTTATTAGCTTATTTGGATTTATAAGTCTTTTTAATAAGGAAGAAATATCAATTTATGAAAGAAGGAAGTTAAAGGCTTTTCCTAAAATAAAAGACAATAATAATTTCTTTGATGATTTAGATAAGTATTTAAGTGATCATTTTATCTTTAGACAAGACTTTAGGGAAGTTAAGGGATTTGTGAACTATAATCTTTTTAATATATCTATTAATAATAATGTGACTATCAAGGATGATTACTTGTTTGAGTTAAGTGAAGTGAATTATAAGTCTTTGGATAATATTGTAAGTAAGATTAATGATATTGTTTCTAGGTTTAATATAAGTGATTATGATGTGTTGTCTATTCCTTTGAAGAATCATTATGCTGGTTTGGATAGTACAAGTGATGATATAAATGATTATTTAAGTGGTAAATTAGATAATTATTATTCTTTAAAAGATGTATTATCACTATCAGATTATTATCGTACCGATATCCATATTAAGCAGGAATGTTTATCTGGTGTTGTAAGTAGGATACTTGAACTTTGTGAAATAGAGGAAAAAGATATTGATTATGTCTTGAATACATATGATAGGTTCTATGGTTCTTTATATGCCAAGATGGCTATAAGTATGAAGCCTGATACGATTACTTATTTAACTAATGATTTGTTGAATGGCGTGAAGGTAGAAAGTGTTGAAGATAAAGACTTATTGGATGTCTATAATGTGTCAGAACTTGAATCGCTTGATCCATATAGTGTTTATTTAAATGGTCCTAAGGCATATTTAAAGATTGTGAATAAGAATGTTGAGGATAGAAAACTGATTATTTTTAGAGATTCATATACATCTAGTATTGCGCCATTGTTGATTCCTTATTTTAGTGAAATAGAATTAATTGATCTAAGATATTACAGTAGTGATTTGCTTAATATTGATGGTGATTCTAAGGTTTTATTCATATTTGGAAGTGAAGTGTTAAATAATTCATTTAGTATCAAATAATATATTGATTTTTTTGACTATAATGGTATGATATTTTTGTTCATTAGTTCTTTTTTAGCTTTATATTAAGGCTTTTGGGAAATGATAGGTATGCCCATCTATTTTGATGGGCTTTATTTATTTGGTGGACAGAAAATTAGGAGGAGATTTTTCAAATGGAAAAACAAAGTGTTGGTAAGATTCTTCTTGGTAAGTGGGATACTAAGACAATTGTTGGTGTTGCGATTGGTGTTGCATTGTTTGGTGTCTTAATGGACTATGCTTCTATTAAGGTTTTCACAAACACAAACTTAACTTTAGCTATGATTGTTCCTGTTATCGTTGGTGGACTATTTGGACCTCTACCTGCAGCTTTAGCTTGTGGTTTAGGTAACTGTTTAGCTGACTTAATCGGTGGCTGGGGCATGTGGTTTGACTGGTCAATCGGTAATGCTTTCTTAGGTTTCTGTGTTGGTTGTTTAAAGTTATATGGTGCTGATATCGAAAACGGTAAGTTTGATGCTAAGCAAATGATTATCTATGTAATCGTTGCGGTTGTTGGTAATGCCTTAGCATTTGGTGTTGTTACACCTATTTTCTCTGCATTGTTATATCAATCAGAATTAACTATTACTTTCATTCAATCTTTAACAGGCGGTATTTCTAATACAATCGTACTTGTTGTTGCTGGTATTCCTATTCTTAAGGCATTAGCTGCAAGAAACGCAAAAGCTACAAACCTAACTAAAGAATAATTATGTTAAAAGAGCCTATAATTGAGTTCAAGGATTTTAGTTTTCGTTATAAATCTCAAAACGAAGCTACTTTAAAGAATATCAATTTAACTATCTACAAGGGAGAGAAGGTACTATTGTTAGGTCCTTCTGGTTGTGGTAAGTCAACTCTTGCTAATTGTATCAATGGAATTATTCCATTCTCTTTTAATGGTGAAATAAAGGGTTCATGTAAAATTGCTGGAGTAGAGTCATCTACTTCCAGCATTTTTAAATTAAGTTCGGTTGTTGGAACAGTATTACAAGATTCTGATGCCCAGTTTGTTGGTTTGTCGGTGGGCGAAGATATCGCATATGCTTTAGAAAATAATATGGTTCCAAGAAACGTGATGCTTAAGAAGGTTAAGGATGCGGCTACTATTGTTCATATGGAAGATTTCTTAGAGTCTGTTCCATATAATCTTTCTGGTGGTCAGAAACAAAGAGTTTCTCTTGCTGGTATCATGCATGATGATGTCCAAATTTTGTTGTTTGATGAGCCTTTGGCTGCATTAGATCCTCAAATGGGTAATCAAGCTATCGCTTTAATTGATGAGATTCAAAAGGAAAATGATAAGACAGTTTTAATTATTGAGCATCGTTTAGAGGATGTTTTATATAGACCTGTTAATCGTATTATTTTGATGTGTGATGGTGAGATTATCGCTGATACTACTCCTGATAAATTATTATGTAGTGAAAAGCTTAGAAAAGATGGCATTAGAGAGCCGCTTTATCTAAGTGCTTTGAATATGGCTTCTTGTAAGTTTAGTGAAGATGATCATCCAAGTGATATCTTCTCTATGAATCTTGATAAGTATAAGGATAAACTAGTTTCTTATTTTACTAGTGTTAAGACTAGTGATGTGAAAAAGAGCAATGAATGCTTACTAGAAGTAAAGAACGTTTCATATAAATATAAGAATCGTAATGTGAAGGTTCTTGATGATGTATCTTTTAAGGTCTATAAGGGCGAGAAGATTGCGATTGTTGGTAAGAATGGTGCTGGTAAGTCTACTATCGCTAAGATGTTGTGCGGGGTTATTAGACCACTTGAGGGTGAGATACTTTTAAATGGTGAGAATTATTTAAAGTATTCTATTAAGGAAATTGGTCAAAAGATTGGCTATGTTATGCAAAATCCTAATCAGATGCTTGTTAAGGATATCATCAAAGATGAGGTTTCTTTGGGACTAAAACTAAATGGCTATAGTGACGAAGAAATCGAAAAGAGAATTGAAGAGGCTTTAAAGATGTGTAACTTGTGGCCTATGCGTAATTGGCCAGTTGGTGTTGTAAGCTATGGTCAAAAGAAGAGAGTTACTATCGCTTCTATCTTAGCTATGAAGCCTGAGATTATTGTGCTTGATGAGCCTACTGCAGGACAAGATTATAAGGTATATACCGAGATTATGTCATTCTTAGAGGAATTAAATAGGGACTATGGTATTACTATCTTGTTTATTACTCATGATATGCACTTGGCTATTGAATATACTGATAGGGCTATCGTGTTTGCGGAAGGAAAATGTGTTGGTGATGATTCTGTTTATAAGATCTTGTCTAATAATGAGATTATTGAGATGGCTAATCTTAAACAAACTTCACTTTATACTTTGGCAAAGAGAATTGGTGTTAAGCCAGAACTTATGATTGATTCGTTTATTAGCGAGGAAAGGAGAAGAAGACATGAATCATAGTGATATTATTAATCTTACTCCTGGTTCGACTTTTCTTCATCGTTTGACAGGTACTACTAAGGTTAGACTTTTTATTGTGTTAATTGTTTATGTAATGATGTCTTTTGATTTCCGTTTGATTGCACCATTATTTGTGATTGCACTAATTGGTCTTATTTCTTTAAAACCTAAGTGGAAGACTTTGAAGGTTATTATTATCATTGTTGTGTTGATGAATGTCTTTAATATCTTCTTATTCTGGTTGGCTGATCCTCATTATGGTTTATCACTAACAAACGATGATACAGTCTTGTTTGCGTTTAATAGTTATTTAGTGGTTACAAGGGGTACTCTATGGTATCTAGGAGTTAGACTTTTGAAGATGCTTACTTCTTTCTTGGTTTCTATGTGTTTTATTATTTCAATTACGCCAAGTGAGATGGCTGCCGGTTTAACTTCTATTGGTCTTCCTTATAAGTTTGGTTCTATTGTTGAGATTGCCTTTAGATATATTCCTGATATTTCTAGAGACTATGAGAATATCTCAATCTCTATGCAGTGTCGTGGTCTAGAGCTAGATAAGAAGAAGGCTTCTCCTTTTGAACGTTTGAAACAAACCGTTATGATTTTAATTCCTTTGGTTATCACATCTTTTGATAGAGTTAATGATATTGCCAATGCGATGGATTTAAGAGGTTTTGGTAAGCATAAGAAGAGAACTTATTATGCTGAGCATGAGATTATTAAGGGTGAGAAGATTTTTATTGCCTTCTATCTTATTGTGTTTGCGTTTGTAATTTTCTATTCTATTTATTCTAGAGTAGTTACTTTCCCTACTAAGATGTGGATTTATTGGTAATTATATGGATTATAAGAAAATATTTGATGATAATCTTGAAACTTTAAGGTCTTTATTGAAGATTAATTCTATTTATGATGAGAAGACTATAGATGATGAAAATCCTTATGGAAAGGGTTGCAAAGAAGCTTTGGATTTCATGAAGGACTTAGCTATAAAAGATGGTTTTATAGTTAAGGATTATGATAATAAGGCTATTTCTATCAGCTATGTTGATAATGAAGATGAAAGAATTGATGTAGTTAGTCACTTGGATGTTGTCAGCGTTGATGATAAGTGGTCATATGATCCTTTTGGTGCTGTGATTAAAGATGGTAAACTTTATGGTCGTGGTAGCGAAGATATGAAGACTGCTGCTTTCTTGTCTTATTTAGTTTTGAGAGAATTAAGAAATAAGTATCCTAATACAAATAGAGAGATTAGGGTAGTATTCGGTAGCGATGAAGAGCGTACGATGGATGATATGCGTCATTATTGTTCGCTGGTTAAGAAACCATTGTTTGCGTTTTCGCCTGATGGTACTTTCCCTATGGTTATTGGTGAAAAGGGCGCTTTGATGTGGACAATAAGTGGCGATTATGATGGTGTTATCGAGTCACTTGATGGTGGTATCCAGTGCAATGTGGTGCCTCCTTATGTTAACTGTACTCTTAAGGATGATAGGTATACTGAAAAGTTAAGAGAGTATTTCTTAGATAAGAAGGCAAATGTAACTAGTGTTAATGGTAAGACTGTTATTCATGTAGATGGTGTGGCAGTGCATTGTTCAAGATGTTTTGATGGTGTTAATGCGATTAATGTCTTGTTGAAGGGTTTAGCTGAGATTTGTGAAGATGAAATGTGTAAGAATCTTTATGATATCTTGGGTGAGGACTATGGTGCTGGTTTAGATTTTAAGGTTGATGAGGTGTTTGATACTTGTTTGACTGTTAACTTAGGCCGTTTAATTATTAAAGATGGTAAGATTGATGGTCAGGTTGATGCAAGATACCCTGCTACTTTAACAAGCGCTGAGTTGACTAAGAAATTTAAAGAAAAGGCTATGTTTAATGTTTCTTTGGATTATGATGATCCTCCAACTTTGAATAGTTTTGATGATCCTTATATCAAGGAAATGTTAGATGTTTATGATGGTGTTATGCATGATGGTTTAAAGCCTTATGTGTCAGGTGGTGTATCTTATTCTAAGGTGTTTAAGCATTGTGTAACCTTTGGTATGAATATGCCTAATAAAGAAAACTTAGCTCATCAGGTTGATGAATATGTGGAACTTGATGATTGTGTTAAGGCTTTGGAAATTTATTACAAGACTTTTGAAAGATTTATTGAAATGGAGATTTAATTTATGAAGAAGATGTTGGTGTTCCAAACGGACTTCACTTATGCAGAAGGTGCTGTTCCTTCAATGTTGGGTGTTGTTAAGAGTGTTGATTTAGATATTGAGTGTATTACAGCTACACATCAAATTCCTCAATATGATACTTATTCTGCATCATTCAGATTGTATCAATATATTGATTTCTGGCCAAAGGGCACTATTTTTGTGTCTGTTGTTGACCCAGGCGTTGGTACAGCTAGAAGGGCTTGTGTTGCCAAGACTAAGAATGGTTATTTCATCGTTACTCCAGATAATGGTAGTTTGACTCATGTTTATAACAAGTGGGGCATTGAGGAAGTAAGAGAGATTGATGAGACTGTTAATAGACTTCATCGTGATGATAATGGTTATGTTTCTATTTTCCATGGCCGTGATTTATTTGGTTATTGTGCAGCTAAGTTAGCTAGTGGCAAGATTAGTTTTGAGGAAGTTGGACCTACTTATCCAGTTGAAGAGATTGTTAGACATGATATTCACAAGGCACAAATTGTTGATGGTAAGTTAGAGGGTACTTTTGAGATTAATGATCCTAACTTTGGTAATCTTTGGACTAATATCCCATTGGATTTATTTAAGGAAATGGGTTTTAAGATGGGTGACAATGTTAAGACTACTATTTATTTAAATGATGAGGTAGTTTATAGTTGGAATCTTCCTTATTATGATTCATTCGGTAAGGCCCCTGCTAAGTCTATTATGATTTATAACAATGAATTAAATAATATGGCTTTAGCTGAGGTAGTTGGTAATTTATGTAAGAATTATGATTTAGATTTTAGAAAGGGTTATAAGTTGGTATTTGAACATGAATAATTTATTAGTATTTCAAACAGATTTCGGTTTGGATGATGGCGCTATTAGTGCTATGGAAGGTGTTTCTTTTGGTGTTTCTCAAAGTTTGAATATTCGTCATTTGACTCATAATATTCCTCAATACAATATCTTTGATGCGTCTTATAGACTTTTCCAAGCAATTGGTTACTGGCCAGAAGGAACAGTGTTTGTATCAGTTATTGACCCAGGTGTTGGTAGTGCTCGTAAGTCAGTTGTTGCGAAGACTAAGACAGGTCAATATATTGTTACTCCAGATAATGGTACTTTGACTCATATTAATAAGTTTGTTGGTATTGAGGAAGTAAGAGAGATTGAAGAAAGAGTTAATCGTTTAAAGAATTCTGAATTATCTTATACTTTCCATGGTCGTGATGTTTATGCTTATACTGGTGCTCGACTTGCTTCTAATACTATTGATATGGAAGGTGTTGGTCCAAAGCTTAATGTTGAGGATATTGTTGAATTAGAACTTTATGGTTGCAAAGAGATTGAAAATGGTGTTAAGGGTCAAATTGATATTCTTGATGTTCGTTTTGGTTCATTATGGACTTCTATCCCATATGAAGAATTCAAGAAGTGTGGATTTAAGTTTGGTGATAATGTCCTAGTAAAGATTTATAACAGAGATGTTTGTGTTTATACAAATACAATCAACTATGGCAAGTCTTTTGCGGATGTACCAATTTCAACTCCTATTATTTATATGAACTCTTCTTATCATATCGCTGTTGCGATTAACCAAGGCTCATTTGCCAAGGCATATAACATTGGTGTTGGTAGTGATTGGAAGATCACTATGCAAAAGAGTATTTAATTAATACTGTTAGTTAATTAAATTGAATCGGTTGTCTGTGTAATATGGGCAACCTTTTTTATCCACTTTTCCACATTGACAATGGCAAAAATATGGGAATATGTTGGGAATAAAAGTTCATGTTTCCTTTCTATAATCACCTTACAAGCGAGGTATAAAGATATGGAAAATGAAGTTATAGTATTTAAAAATGGAGAATTAGAATTAGAAGTAAATGTAAGTGATGATAGGGAGAATATATGGTTATCTAAACAACAGATGGCAGAGCTTTTTCAAAGGGATAGAACGGTGATATCTAAGCATCTTAAGAATTTTTTTGATGAGGGCGAATTGTTGGAAAATAAAAACACGTTAATTTTGAGTATAGTTCAACTACCGAGGATTTCTCAGTAGTTCAAAATAAAAGAGCTATCAATTGACAGCTCCTTGTAGGTTAGGTGTAATCATATATGATTTGCCGTGTTTCTTGTATAGATAAGTAGATACAAACATTGTAGTTAGTTCTGCAAGTGGCATTGTTAACCAAACACCAGTTACTTCCATGAATATAGGCAGTACTAGGATATAAATAACTACAAGTACTAATGATCTAAGTGTTGATACAATGGCTGATAATAGGCCGTTGCCTAGGGCTGTGAAGTAGCCTGAGATAAAGACGTTGAAGCCAATGAATAAGAATATTGGGTTAAATATCTTTAGGCCATACCATGTTATGTCAAATACATGTCCGTTTTCTACGAAGATATGAATGATGTCTTTACCAAAGATGTATGAGATGGCGGTGATTATTATTGCGGTAATAATAATGCTCATGAAACTATATCTAGTTGTTTCGTTTATTTTGTCATAGTCTTTAGATCCAATGTTATAGCTAACGATTGGTGCTGCACCTACTGCGATTCCCATGTAGAAGGAAATAAAGAAGTAGTAGATGTTCATAATGATTGTTACAGCTGCCACGCCATCTTCTTGGAAATATTTAAAAATTATAATATTGAATAAGAATGTTGTGATGCCAGTTGATAGTTCTGTTAACATTTCGCTACTTCCGTTTGTGCATGATTTAAGTAAAACATTCCAATCTATCTTGGGTTTAGTGAATTTAATGTTACTAAATTTAAGGAAATATACTAATCCTATAAGCATGCTTATTGAGATTGATGATAGGGTGCCAAAGGCTGCACCTATGGTTCCTAAATTGAATATGGCAACTAGTATATAATCGAATACCACATTTAATACAAGACCAATAGATGACATGATCATGCCAATGTCAGATCTTCCATCGGTTCTTACAAGATATTCAAAGAATAGTTTAAAGGACATAGGGATGCTTCCTAAGAAAATTACAAGGGCATATGGTAGTACGTGTTCTAATAGTTTTTCGCTACTTCCAAGGAAGATACAAATGGGTTTTAAGAATACGACACCAAAGATGGTGAATAGTGTAGATAACAACAATAGTACGATGTTGATGAAGGCAAAGATTTCGTTGGCTTCTTGTTGCTTCTTTTGACCAAGTTTTTCACCTATAATAGCTCCAGATCCTGTTGCTAACATGACAGATGTTCCAAAGATTATACAGGTTATTGGGATTACGATGTTGATGCCAGCTAGAGCATCTGAGTTAACGTATTTAGATACAAAGAAACCATCGATGGCAGTATAGAATGATAAGAATATCATTGTTAGTACCGAGGGTACTAGGTATTTTAGAAATTGAGGGTAGCTCATTTTATTTTCAAAACAGTTCATATTTTCTCCTGATTTAACAATATCTAATACTAAACTATATAGTAAGTATATAGTCAAGAAGTTTTTTAAAAAATGTGTTGTCAACACCTAAAATGATGAAACTATATTTAATGAAAATCCTATTCATAATTTTGTTTACAATTTTGTAAGTTAGCCTATCCTTTTGTTGTTTCGGTCATTATAATTGTAATGGTTGAACATTCAACTATAATCTAAACCATAGGAGAAACTTATTATGAATCAAATAAAAAAGCGTAAGGGCAATTTGGTAGCTTATGACCCTGAGAAGATAAGAGTAGCTATCACTAGTGCTAATCATGATATTAAGAAGAAGGCTTCTGATGCAGAAATTGAAGTAATCTTTGAGGCGGCTAAAAATGAGGTTGAGGAGCTTTTAACTAATCATAATGTTTCTGTAGAGGAGATTAACGATGTCGTTGAAAGAGCGATGATGAAATATGATTGTTACGAGTTAGCTAAACAATTTATCGAATATCGTTATCGTCATAAATTAATTAGAGAATCAAATACAACTGATGAATCTATTTTTGAATTGATTAATGGTAAGTCAGAGTATTGGAATGAAGAGAATTCAAATAAGAATGCAAGACTTGTTACTACACAACGTGACTATATTGCGGGTATTGTGAATACAGATATTGCTAGAAGATTTTTACTACCAAAGGATGTGGTTAAGGCTCATGATGAGGGTATCATCCATGAACATGATATGGATTATCTAGCGGATTTCGCAAGACATAATTGTGAACTTATCAATCTTGAGGATATGCTTCAAAATGGTACTGTTTTAAATGGTGTAATGATTGAAAAGCCACATCGTTTTATTACAGCAAGTACTATTGCAACTCAAATCATGACTGCGGTTAGCGCTTCTAGTTATGGTGGTTTAACAGTTACTTTGACTCATTTAGCACCTTTTGTAAGATCTAGTTTCTATAGACATTACAAGTTCTTTGTAAAGGAAGTGCTTGAACAAGAATTGAATGCGTTGATTAACGAAGATACAAGAATGGATAGTGATGTTTATGCATCTATTCCTGCTGCCTTAGATTATGCGACTAAGCAAATTAAGAAGGAAGTTGAAGATGGTGTTCAAACTTTCAATTATCAAATTAATTCAATGTCTTCAACAAATGGTCAATCACCTTTCTGTTCAGTATTTATGTATCTAAATGAAACTGATGAATATAAAGATGAATTAGCTATGATTATCGAGGAATTTTTGAAACAAAGAATTCAAGGTTTAAAGAATGAAAAGGGTATTTATGTTACTCAAGCCTTCCCTAAATTGTTATATGTATTAGAAGAAGATAATATTACCGAAGGTTCTAGATATTGGTATTTAACAGAATTAAGTGCCAAGTGTTCTGCTAAGCGTTTAGTTCCAGACTATGTTTCTGAGAAGATGATGAAGAGTCTTAAGATTAATAAGTTTGGTGTTGGCGATTGTTATGGTCCTATGGGTTGTAGATCTTTCTTAACTCCAGATAGAATTGAGGGTAATCCTGCAAATGCCTTAAATTATGATCCAAATAAGGGTAAGTATTGGGGTAGATTCAATATGGGTGTATGTACAGTGAATCTATTTGATGCGGCTTTAAGTTCTAATCGTAATGAGGGTGAGTTTTGGAAACTATTGGATGATAGATGTGAATTATGTCATACAGGTTTGAAGGTTAGAATTAATAGATTGGCTAGTGCTACAAGCGATGTGGCTCCAATTTTGTGGCAACATGGTGCTTTGGCAAGACTACAACCCCATGAGAAGTTAGAAAAGTTAGTATATGGTGGTTATTCTACTGCTTCACTTGGTTATGCAGCTTTATATGAGTGCGTTAAGTATATGACAGGCTTGAATCTTACTGATAAAGAGGGTGAGGCTTTCGGTATGCGTGTCATGAATTTCTTGAATGATAAGTGTGCTAAGTGGAAGAAGGAAGAGAATATTGATTATTCTGTTTATGGTACGCCTCTTGAGACTACTACTTATAAGTTTGCGAAGATGGCTAAGAAGAAGTTTGGCGATGATGTGTTTGTAAAACTTGATGGTCATGATAGAGATTATGTGACTAATTCAAGTCATACTCCTGTTTTCCAAAATATTGATGCGTTTGATAAGTTGGATATTGATGGTAAGTTCCAAGAATTATCTCCAGGTGGTAATGTAATTTATATTGAGACACCTAATCTTCAAAATAATATCGAGGCAATCTTAGAAGTAATCAAATATATGTATGATCATACTATGTATGGTGAATTAAATACTAAGTCTGATTATTGTATGAATTGTGGCTATGATGGTGAGATTATGGTTGTTGAGGATGAAAAGACTCATAAGTTAGTTTGGGAATGTCCAAATTGTAAGAACCGTGATCAAAACAAGATGCAGGTAACAAGACGTACTTGTGGTTATCTAGGTTCTCATTATTGGAATCAAGGTAGAACTGATGAGATTAGATCTAGGGTACTACATTTAGATAATGTATGTGAATAATGTTGAAAGTCGCTGGCTATGCTGGTGATTTTTTCTTATTGTCTTTATACCCCATAAATTCTATATGGGGTATAAAGGGTATAACAACTAAAGACTGTACCGAATAGTGGAAACTGATTTGTATAAATATCAGGTAAATTAATGGTACCTCTTTATAATTATTAAGTGTGCTCCCAATAAAACTATATACTTTTTGGTGCAATAAGATAGATCGGAAGTAATTTTTATTAAAAAGAATAATATTGGTCTAAAATGGATATATGAGATATGCACAAATAAGAAAAAAAGATATTGCGAATGGACCTGGCATTCGTGTGAGTATATTTGTACAAGGATGCCATTTTCATTGTAAGAATTGTTTTAATAGTGATACTTGGGATTTTAATGGTGGCCAAGAATTTAAACAAGAAGATTTAGATAGATTATTAGAATATGGCGAAGATGTCCATGTCTGCGGTTTATCTGTTTTGGGTGGTGAACCATTGAATGAGAGTAATGTTGATGGTGTTGTAGAGATTTGTAAGGCTTTTAGAGAAAAGTTTCCAGATAAGTCTATATGGCTTTGGAGTGGCTATACTTATGAAAACCTTAATGATAACCAACGAAGAGTACTAGATTATTTAGATGTCTTGGTTGATGGTCAATTTGTTGATGAATTAAAGGACTTTAGATTAAAGTATCGTGGTTCTAGTAATCAAAGAGTAATTGATGTTAAGAAAAGTAGTGTGAATAATATAGTTTCAATGATATAACCCTTCAATAATGGAACTTTTGAAGCAAAATTACCCTTCAAAAGTGGAACATTTTGCGTTTAGAAGGTCTTCAATAATGGAACATACACAATTATGTATGTGTTAAAAGCTAGTAAAATAGGACTAAAAATGAATTTTATGAATTGTTAGAGTTTTGTTGGCTCTAATGAGGTTTAAAAGTGTGTTAGAATTGTGCTATGGAGACTCTTGTTACATTATCAAAAATAGATAGATTAGATAGATACACCAAGAATGACGTTGATGGTCTTTTATTTGGTGGTCCTTTAAGCTTGCGTTTTAATTATTCTTTAAGCGAAATTAATACAATCAATGAGTATTGTCTTAAAGAAGGCTTAAAGAGATATATTGCGCTTGATGCCTTTATCAGTGAAAATGATAAGGCTGTAGTGAATGATTATTTTAGTTTTTTAAAGAATTTGGATGTTGATGGTATATATTTTACTGACTTAGGCATCATTAATGTTGCCAGTTCTTTTAAAATGGGAGACAAATTAATCTATGACCCAGATACTTTATTAACTAATAGTTTGGATATTAACTTCTTCTTACGCCAGGGTATTGGTACTGTTTTGGCTAGGGAATTGAGTTTAGATGAGGTTAAAAGGATCTTAACAAATAATCATGGTAGATGTGATATGCAAGTGTTTGGTCATCTTAAGATGTCTTATTCTAAGCGTCATTTTATGACTAATTACTTTAATTATTTAGGAGTAGAAAAAGATATATTAGGAAAGCGTAATATTACATTAGTTGAAGAGAATCGTAATTATCGTTTGCCTATTTTAGAGGATGAATACGGTACTCGTATTTATTCTGATTATATCTTTTTGATGTATAAAGAATTTGTAGATTTAAAACCTTTATTAAAAAGAGCTATTATCGATGATACTTTTATTGAAGATACTAATTTAATTTTTGCGATTTTAAGAGACGTAAAAAGAGTTAGTAATGTGAATGCAGTATTTTTAGAAGAGAATATTTTAAGTAAATACGATAATTATCAATTTTTTAATGGATACTTATCAAATAAAACAAGTAAGGTAAAGGAGGATGACAATGAATAAAATTGAATTATTGGCTCCTGCTAAGGACTTGTTTAAGGCTAAGATAGCAGTTGACTATGGTGCTGATGCCATTTATTTAGGTGGTAAATGTTTTTCTTTGCGTTCTCGCGCTTCTAATTTTGAAAATGAGGATATTAAAGAAATTGTAGAATATGCCCATAGTAAGGGTGTAAAAGTATATATTACTGTTAATATCGTTTTCCATGATGATGATTTTGTGGGAATTAAAGAATATTTAGCTTATTTAGATGAAATTGGTGTTGATGCGATTATTGTGTCTTCTTTGTTTATTGTGAATTATGTTAAGAAACATCATCCAAGAATGGAAGCACATATTTCAACTCAAATGTCTTCAATTAATAGTGATGCGGTAAGCGTTTTGAAGATGTATGGGGCAGATCGCGTGGTACTTGGCAGAGAAGTTTCAATGGATGAAATCAAACTTATCAGTTCTGTTTCTTCTTTACCACTTGAAGTGTTTATTCATGGTGGTATGTGCTCAAATTATTCAGGTCGTTGTGTTTTGAGCAATCGTATGACTAATAGAGATGCGAATAGAGGCGGTTGTGCTCATAGTTGTCGTTGGAAATATCATGTTTATGAAGGTGATACTTTAATTAGTGATCCAGAATGTCCTTTGTCTATGTCTTCTAAAGATTTAAGGGCAGCTGACTATGTTGAAGAGATGATTAAGTGTGGTGTGGCGTCTTTAAAGATTGAAGGACGCATGAAATCTGAGTATTATATTGCCCAGGTAGTAAAGACTTATCGTATGCTTATAGATGAAGTATATGAAAAGGGTCATTTAGAAGAGGATAGACTTGCCTACTACAATAATGAATTGACTAAGGCAGAGAATCGTTTGAGTGATTCGGGTTTCTTGAGTGGTAAATGTGATGATTCTAAACACTTATATGGTGTCAATGGCAGTGGGGTTACCCATGATTATGTAGGTCTTGTGAAGGCTTATGACAAGAACCGCTCCTTGGCTTTAGTTGAAGTTAAGAATATGTTTGATATAAATGATACTTTGGAAGTCTTTGGTCCAAGTGTTAATAATGAAAGATTTAAGAATACAGTGATGTTTGATGATGAGTGGAATTTCTTAAATGAAGCTCATAAGCCATGTCAACTTGTGGTTATTCGTATGCCTTTTGAGGTTAGTAAGAATGATATGATTAGAAAGGTCAATGATGATTGTTGAGGGGGCTATCGCTGTTAAGACTTGTATCCAAGGTGGAAAGCGCACTGTTTATAGGGTATATATAGACAAGGCCAAGAGAACTAAGGATTTTAATTATATTAGAAGATTGTGTGAATCTAAGGATATTAGTGTTCATGAATTAGAACGTTCTTCTTTCGATAAATTTGAAGTAGGTAAGACCTTTGGTGGTATTGTAGCTGAAGTAAGTGATAGAAGAAGTGATGAACTAGGCGATGGTGATGCCTTCTATATTGATGGTATTGAAGATCCTTTTAACATTGGATATATGTTAAGAACCATCTATGCCTTGGGCGTTTCTAATGTAATTTTAAAGGCTAGGGATTATTCTAAGTTAGATGCTCAAATCATTAAATCTAGTGCTGGTGCTTATGAACTATTAAATATTAGGTATGTAGATGATGAGTATGCATATCTTAAGTCTTTAAAGAAGAATTATCATCTTTATTCTTTATATAGGGGTGATGATTCTAAGAATATCTTTAAAGTTAGATTTGATTTTAAATGTTTATTCTTAATCGGTGGTGAAAAAAGAGGTATCTCATCTAAGTTATTATCTTTAGTGGATACTGGTTTATATATTCCTTATGGGAATGATTTTAGAAATAGTTTGAATGCAGCTAGTGCTGTTAGTGTTGTCTCAACACTTTTATATGGACAAAGAAATGATTGAATCGTTAGAAAATAAAAAGGTAAAAGATTGGACGCGTCTTCATTTAAAGAAGTATCGTGATCATAATTATTTAATTCTTGATAAAGAAGTTCTTTTGGAGGCTTATAAACAAGGATATTTAGATACTTTGATTTATTGTGGTCAAAGGCCTTTTGACTTTGATAAGGCTTATGAGGTATCTAGAGTTGTTTTAAATAAGATTTCTAAAAGAGATGACCTTGACTATATTGGAGTTGGCAAGGAAATAGAGGAAAAAAGAGCATATTGTTCAAGAATAATGATGTTGGATGAACTTTCTGATCCTTTAAATATTGGTAGAATCATGGAGTGTGCATATTTATTTGGTTTTGATACTATTCTTTTAAGTGAAAATTGTGCTGATATTTATCATCCTAAGTGTTTAAGTGCTTCTAAGGGTGCTATTTATCATTTAAATATCTTTAGAGGGAATTTAGTTGAACAAATAAAGGATTTAAAAGAAAAGGGCTATATTATTTATGCCACTGGTTTAAAAGAAAATAGTTTGTTTCTTGATGAAGTAAACAAAAGCCCTAAGATGGCTTTCGTGCTTGGCAATGAAGGATCTGGTGTATCAAAGGAAGTCTTTATAAGCGTCGATGAGACTGTTAAGATTCAGATGCATAATATCGATTCTTTAAATGTTGCCATGGCTGGTTCTATTATCATGTATCGTTTTTTAGTATAGAATCTTAAAGTTCTTTTCTTGTTTACATGGTATTTTTTTAAGATAATAGTCTTCGATTCTAATGAAGTTTCTAACTTTGAAGCCATCTACGCTTAGGTAGTTTCCTTGTTTTAACATTTTACTAATGAAGGTCATTATTTTGTCTTCATCACCTTGTATCTCAACCTCGACGTTACCATTGTCGAGGTTTTTTGCGCTTCCTGTTAGATCTAATTCAGTTGCGATTCTTTGACAAGTGTAGCGAAAGCCTACTCCTTGTACCTGTCCTTTAAAAATAATCAAGTATCTTTCCATAAAATTATTATAACTATGAAATATTGTTTCAGGGATTATTAAATTAATAAGTATTAAATTAGTTGAATGTTCAACCATTTGTTATAATGAATACGCTATGGAAAGACTAATGAATGTGGATCCAATGATTTTGAATCGTTGTAACCAAAAATATTATGACAAGGTATTATCTAAATACGATATTTCTTATACTCAAATGTTTATATTGATGGCAATCTATGAACATAAGGGGCTTTCGATGAATGAATTGGCTGTTATTGGTGCTTATGACAAAGGGACTATTACTAAGGCTATTCAGAAGTTAGAACAGTTGGGTTATGTGGAGATGACTTTGAGTAGTGAGGATAAGCGTTTGAAGTTGTTGAATACAACGCCAAAGTGTGATCATATTATGCCTGAACTGTATATGATTAGACAGGGTTGGCAGGATTATTTGTTTAAGGATATTAGCAGGGAAGATTATTTAACTTATGTTAGTGTTGTTGAAAGACTTAATAATAAGGCTAAGGAATATCCTCATTATGAGAATGATTTAAATATTCATATCTATGGTCTTCAAAAGCTTACCTTATTAGATTATCCAGGCAAGATGGCAGCTACTTTGTTTACTGGTGGTTGTAACTTTAGATGCCCATTTTGTCATAATCGTTCACTTGTTTTCTTGAATGAACAAGAAGGTGAGATTGATCAAAAGTTGATCTTTGAGTATTTAGAGAAAAGAAAGAATGTATTAGATGGTGTTTGTATAAGCGGTGGTGAGCCTTTATTACAAGAGGGTATCAAAGACTTATGTAGACAAATTAAGGACTTGGGTTTGATGATTAAGTTAGATACAAATGGCTATTGTTTCGACTTATTGAAAGAATTGGTTGAAGAGGGTTTAGTAGATTATGTAGCTATGGATATTAAGAATACCAAGGATAAATATAGCTTCACTTGCGGTTTAAATGATATGGACTTAAGTGGTATAGAGAAAAGTGTTGAGTATCTAAAGTCTAATGTGGTTGACTATGAATTTAGGACTACAATTGTCAAAGAATTCCATGAGGATTTAGATCTTGAATCATTAGGTAAATGGTTAAAGGGTGCTAAAAGATATTATCTACAGAATTTTGAAAACAGAGAAAGTTGTATCCAAAGTGGTTTGAATAGTTTGGATGAAAGTAGGTTGAAAGAATACCAAGAGGTATTGAGTAAATATATTGATAATGTATATGTAAGAGGAATTCAGGAGGACTAACATGTATAAGGTGATTAAAAGAGATGGCAAGGAAGTTGATTTTAATGTAAATAAGATTTCTAATGCGATTGGTAAGGCTTTTGCGGCAGTTGGTAGAGACTTTCATCCAAGTGTGGTTGAACTATTGGCGCTTAGAACTTGTGCTGATTTTGAGACTAAAGTAAAAGATGGCAAGGTTTATGTAGAAGATATTCAAGATAGTGTTGAAAAGGTATTGTCTGAGAGCAATTATGCTGATGTGGCTAAGGCTTATATTCTTTATCGCAAACAAAGAGAAAAGGCACGTAATTTGTCAGAGACTATGCTAGATTATAAGAAGTTAGTTAATTCTTATGTTGATTCAATTGACTGGCGTGTTAAAGAGAATTCGACAGTTACTTATTCGGTTGGTGGCTTAATTCTTTCAAATTCTGGTGCAATTACTGCTAACTATTGGTTGAGTGAAATTTATCCAAATGAAATAGCTAATGCCCATCGTAATTGTGATATTCATATTCATGATTTGAGCATGCTTACAGGATATTGCGCTGGTTGGTCACTTAGACAACTGATTCAAGAAGGATTAGGTGGTATTAAGGGCAAGATTACATCTGCTCCTGCAAAGCACTTGTCAACTTTGTGTAATCAAATGGTAAATTTCTTGGGTATTATGCAAAATGAGTGGGCTGGTGCACAGGCTTTCTCTTCTTTTGATACTTATTTGGCGCCTTTTGTAAGAGAAGATAATTTATCTTATAAGCAAGTTAAACAATGCATCCAATCTTTTGTCTATGGTGTTAATACACCTTCTCGTTGGGGTACGCAAGCACCTTTCTCTAATATCACCTTAGACTGGACAGTTCCTGAGGATATGGCTGAACAATTCTGTTTGGTTGGTGGTGAAGAACTTCCATATACTTATAAAGAGTGTCAAAAAGAGATGGATATGATTAATAAGGCCTTTATTGAGGTAATGTTGGATGGTGATGCCAATGGTAGAGGTTTCCAATATCCAATTCCTACTTATTCAATTACTAAGGAATTTGATTTCTCGGAGACTGAGAATAATAAATTATTGTTTGGAATGACTGCTAAGTATGGTACTCCATATTTCTCTAACTATGTAAATTCTGATATGAAGCCAAGTGATATTAGATCAATGTGTTGTCGTTTAAGATTGGACTTAAGAGAATTAAGAAAGAAATCAGGAGGCTATTTCGGTTCTGGTGAGTCAACAGGTTCTGTTGGTGTGGTTACTGTTAATATGCCTCGTATTGCCTATTTAGCTAAAGACAGAGAAGACTTCTATAATCGTTTGGATAAGATTATGGATATCTCAGCTAAGTCTTTAAAGATTAAAAGAGAAGTTATTACTAAGTTATTAGAGAATGGCTTATATCCATATACATTAAGATATTTGGGCACATTTAAGAATCATTTCTCTACTATTGGTTTAGTTGGCATGAATGAGGCTTGTTTAAATGCTAATTGGATAAAAGCTGATTTGACTGAAGAAATTGCTCAAGATTTTACTGAAGAAGTATTGAATCATATGCGTGAGCGTTTGGTTATTTATCAAGAGATGTATGGCGATTTATACAACTTGGAAGCTACTCCTGCGGAGTCTACGGCTTATCGTTTGGCAAAGCACGATAAGAAGGAATATAAGGATATTATTACAGCAAATGATGATTCTAAGGTTCCATATTATACAAACTCTTCACATTTACCAGTAAGCTTTACTGATGATGTATTTAGAGCTTTAGATATTGAGGATAGATTCCAGAATTTATATACTTCAGGTACTGTTTTCCATACTTTCTTAGGTGAGAAGCTTCCTGATTGGAGAGCTGCTGCAAGTCTTGTTAAGAAGATTGCGACTAATTATAAGTTACCTTACTATACTATCTCTCCAACTTATTCTATTTGTGAGGATCACGGTTATATTACAGGTGAGGTTTATACTTGTCCAATTTGTGGTAAGAAGACTGAAGTTTGGTCTCGTATTACTGGCTATTATCGTCCTATTTCTAACTGGAATGATGGTAAGGCTCAAGAGTTTAAGGATCGTGTAGAGTATCTTCCTAGTGATTCTACTGTTTTAAAGGCTAAGGAAGTAAAAGAAGAGATTGTTAAGGAAGAACCAAAACACGAGTATAAGCCAAGTGAGTTAACAATTTTTGTGCAGGATCATTGTCCTAAGTGCAAGGGTGCCCAGCAGAGATTGAAGTTAAAGGGTATTAATTATAATGTGGTTAATTGTAGTGTAGATACAAAGTTAGCTAGAGAATTAGGGGTAGTAGAAACACCTACAATTATTGATACTGATGGCAAGTGGTATGCTGGTGCCAATGCGGTAGTTGATTATTTAAAAGATCATGAGTGATATTTATGATTTAGTGATAGTAGGAGGAGGTCCTGCGGGACTTGCTTCTGCCATCTATGGTCTAAGAAATGGCCATAGTGTAGCGGTTATTGAAAGAGATGTCTTTGGCGGACAGATTACAAGTTCGCCAAGTGTTTTAAATATCCCAGGTTTTAATAAAATCAGTGGTGATGAGTATGGTGATCTATTGTTAGAACAGGTTAGTAACTTGGGTGGTGAACTTGTTTTTGATGAATGCGTTAAAGTGTCACCAGGTGATGTTATTACTGTTAACTTAAAAGATACAGGTGATATTCTTTGTAAAAGTTTAATATTGGCAACCGGTAGTGTTCATCGTCGTTTAAATGTTGAACATGAGGAAGAACTGATTGGCAAGCATGTACATTTTTGTGCTGTATGTGATGCCGGTTTATATAAAGATAAGACAGTAGCTTTGGTAGGTGGGGGTAATTCGGCTTTAGTTGAGGCTGATATCTTAGCTAATATCTGTAAGAAAGTGATTATCTTACAAGATTTAAGTGAATTTACTGGTGAAGTATCTTTGATTAAGCAATTAGAGAGCCATGATAATATCACTACTTATTTTAATTCTAAGGATATTAAGTATCTGGTGGATGATAAGTTTAGGGGCGTTAGTTCTAATGGCAAGGAAATATTATGCGATGGTGTTTTCTTGGCTATTGGCTTAGTTCCTGATAATAAGTATTTTAAGGATTTGTTAGACTTGGATGATAGAGGATATTTTATCGCTGATGAGAATGGCTATACAAAATATGATAATATTTTTGTGGCAGGTGATTGTCGTCAAAAGATGTTAAGACAGGTAGTTACTGCCTGTGGCGATGGTGCTAATTGTGCCATTAATGCCAGTAGATATTTAAGAGGTGTGAAATGAATTTAGTTGAATTTTTAAATAATAGTCCTAGTAGCTATAATGCGATTGATAGTATTAAGAAAATTTTAGATGAGAATCATTATGCAGAACTTGATGAAAGAGATGCATATGCTTTAGATAAGGGTGGCAAGTATTACATCATTAGAAATGGTTCTAGTGTTATGGCCTTTAATGTTGGCAATAACTTAGAGAATCCTTCTTTACAATTAACTGCTTCTCATTCTGATTGTCCATCTTTTGTGTTGAAGCCAAATTGTTGTAGCTATGAGGGTGGTTATTTTAAGTTGAATACCGAGGTATATGGTGGTGTTACTTTCTATTCTTGGTTAGATAGACCACTTAGTATTGCTGGTAGAATTATTTATAGAGAAGATGGAAGTGTTAAGTCATGTTCTTATAAGTATGATAAGCCATTCTGTTTAATTCCATCTGTTGCGATTCATATGAATAGGGAAGTTAATACTAACTTAAACTTAAATCCACAAGTTGATATGCTTCCTATGGTGTCATTAGAAAAGGGTGATATTTTAAGTTTCTTAAAGGAAGATAGTGGTAAGGATGTGTTAAGTTATGATTTGTTCTTGTATCCTGTGAATAGTGCTTATTTATGGGGCAAGAATGATGAATTTATTACAGGTAATCATTTAGATGATCTTCAATGTGCTTATAACTGTTTAGTTGGTTTTATTGATAGTTTCAACGATAATAACATTAATGTATATTGTTGTTTCGATAATGAAGAGATTGGTTCAAGTACAAGACAGGGTGCTGATTCTGATTTCTTGTTTACTAATTTAAATAGAATTTGTAACTCATTGAACATTGATTATTATAGATTGTTGGCAAGAGGTTTTATGTTGTCTTGTGATAATGCTCATGCCTTGCATCCAAATCATAATGAGAAGCATGATGCCTTGAATCGTCCTTCAATGAATAGGGGCATCGTCATTAAACACGAGACTAGGGCTTATACAAGTGATGGTTTAAGTATTGGCTACTTAAAGGATTTATTGGAGCGTCATGATATTCCTTATCAATACTTCGCAAATAGAAGTGATAGTAGGGGTGGCAGTACTTTGGGTAATATTTCTAATAATCATAGTTCGATGTTGTCGGTTGATGTTGGTCTAGCTCAATTGGCGATGCATTCATGTGTGGAGACAGCTGGTAATTTGGATAATGATTATATGGTAGAGGCGGTTAAGGCCTTCTATAGCGAAAGTTTAATTAAGTAAAAAGAAAGAAGAGTTTAGGCTCTTCTTTCGTCTATATAGGTTTTGATTCTAGAAACTGCTTCTTTGATATTTACAAGCGAAGTAGCTAAGTTAACTCTAACATAGCTGCCATAGTCTTTTGAGAATGAGACACCAGAATTTACAAGAATGTTGCATTCTTTTTCAAGTACTTCAGCTACATTAGCTTCTTTAATTGATTTAGAGAAATCAGGGAAGATTAGGTATGAGCCTTCAAGTTCAGGCATGTCGCAATAATCTTTCATTTCTTCTTTGAAGTATAGATAGTTTTCATAGATTGTATTAGTGAAACCATCTAGCCATTCTTTACCGTACTTATAACAGTAATAAGAAGCTAAGCCATTGAAGGCGTTAGGATCTTGGATGTCATGGTAGGCTTGGTATTCATCAATTTTCTTTAGCCATTCCTTGTTTGGACATACGATATGTGAATGCTGGAATAGGGCTAATGAGAAGGTTTTTGATTCAGCATTTAGAGTAATAATGTCATTTTCATATTCTTTTAAAGCTAAGCTTGGAAGAAATTTGTATCCTGGCATGATTAGTTCTGAGTGAACCTCATCAGATACAACGATGACATTGTGTCTATGTGTAATTTCAAATAGCTTCTCTAATTCTTCTTTTGTCCAGATTCTTCCTACTGGGTTACATGGAGAGCATAGAATCATTAATTTAACATCGTTTTCAACTATTTTCTTTTCGATGTCTTCATAGTCCATTTCAAAGTGGTAGTTGTCGTTGATAAGAGGTGATTCAACTAATGTTCTTTTGGTGTTATCGATTGCGTAGAAGAAGTGATGGTAGATTGGTGTTGTCATCAAAATAGCATCACCTTCATTAGTTAGTGAACAAATAACATGTGTTAAACCATCAATGGCACCTTTAGAGAATCTAATCCATTCTTTTTTGTAGGTAATGTTAGATTGTTTTTCATTCCACTTAATATAAGCGTCAAAGTAATCTTCTGGTAAGAATGAATAACCATAACTTCCGTGCCTAATTCTTTCAACTAGCTTATCAATTACGATTTGTGGTTCCTTAAAGTCAGCGTCCGCAATCCATAAAGGTAGTTTACCTTTAACGTTGGGCTTGTCCCATTTGACACTGTTGGTTCCTTCTCTTTTTACGTAGTACTTTTCTGTAAATTCTTGTGCGTTCATTTTTCCCCCTAGTATTGAATTTTATTAAATACTTCGTTTGCGCGTTCTTCATCAAGTAGTGTTTTGATGATTAGATGGGCAAACTCAAATTCACCACCTAGTCCAATGCCAGTGATGATGTTTCCTTCTTTGATCGCTTTTTCTTTTGCGGGTTTTAGTCCACATTCAAAGCCTGGGTAGCAAGTAAAGCGTTCTTGCTTAAGAAGACCTTTGTGATTAAGTATGGATGGTGCTGCACATATTGCACAAATTAATTTGTTGTTTTCCATGAAATAATCGATTATCTTATTTACTCTTGAATCGTTTTCTAGATTCAAGGTGCCAGGCATGCCACCGGGTAATATTATCGCATTATAATCTTGATAATTAAAGTCGTCGATGTGAATATCTGTTCTAAATGAAACATTATGTGATGATGTTATTTCGTTTTCTAGTCCTACTAGTTTAACGTCGATGCCACTTCTATAAAGTAGGTCGTAAACAAGTAATGCCTCACATTCTTCTAGCCCTGGGGCACATATAATTCCAACTTTCATAAAAATACCTCTCTTTTTTATTATAAAATTAAAGGTATGAAGAAGATAATGTATTTGTATGAAAATTGTAAAATGCCTCTTAGAACTGCTTTCTTTGGGTTTATGTTGATGGCGTTTGGTTTTTTAATTAAGAATGAAAATGTTAATATTTTTTATACTTTCACAAACACTTATTTATTGATGTTTGCGGATGGTTGTGCTTTATTAGGTCAGACAATTGTATCTAATTTGCCTTTGATTTTTATGATTTATCTTGTTTGTAAGAAGGCAAATAGTGGTATTCCAATTCTATTAGCTTTAGTTGGTTATTTTAGTTTCTTGATTACGATGACTTTGTTTGTACCACAAAATTTATCTAGTATCGCTTATACAACAAATTCAGGTATAAATGCGATGATTAATATTAATGGCAATGCTAAGTATCCACTTGAAACAGGTATGATTGGTGCTTTTGTGGTTGCTTTTATTACAAGATTTTCATATATCAGAAGTAGACATCGTTCTAGTCATAGCTTATTAGGTTTTTTACATAAGGACTCAGCTGCTTTGATATACAATGTGGTACTTTGTACAGCAACCGGTATGTTGTTTTCTTATGTTGGTCCTTTATTCTATACATATTTTGCCAAGGGCATTGTTTATATTTCAAAAAACTTGGATGATCCTTATAAGATGCTAATTTATGGTTTCTTAGATCAAACAATGTCGATATTAGGATTGTCTAATGCGATTAGATACCCATTCTGGTTTACATCTCTTGGGGGATCGTTTCAAACATTGTCGGGGCAAAGCATTGTGGGTGATGTGAATATTTGGCAATATGTTAAGGACAGCGTAACTACTTATACTGGTGCTGGTAGATTTATCACACCTTATTATGTGATTAATCTGTTTATGGTGCCAGCTTGTTATTTGGGAATTTATTTATCTTTTACAGATAAGGAAACAAAGATTAAGATGTTGTTGCCACTAATTCTTATAAGTTTAATTTCAATTGTATGTGGTTCACCACTTCCATTGATGTTGTTTTTGTTGTTTACAAGTCCACTATTGTTGCTCGGCTTTGTGTTTATAGCTGCTTGTGTATATGGCTATTTTACATATGCGGGTGTTTATTTAGGCTCTTCTATTAGTAACTATTCAACTATTACGGCCTTACCTGGTAGTTTCCCTGATTTTATTATTAATATTAGAAGCATTAATCATTATGATGCGATTATTTCGATTATTATGGTTGGCGTTATTTGTTTTGTGTTGGTATTAGCTTTATGTATTCTTTATTATCGTCATTTGTGTTATATGGTGGTTAATCCAACTAAGGATGAGAAGACAATTAAAGATATTATTGAAAAGTTAGGCGGTTTGGATAATATCGAAGGTGCTAGTTCAGGTTTGTTGGAGGTTAATTTTAATCTTGTAGATATTGAAAATATTAATACAGAAGAATTGTCTACTTTAGCAGTTCCTAAGATTTTTGAGACAAAGACCGGTGTTACCTTAAAAATGGGCTCTAGCAGTTATATTATTGCGAAATATGTTAATAAATATATTAGTGAAAAGGATGTTAAAGTAGAGTCTATTGAGGTTGAATAATTGTTTGACAAACAGTATCAGATTTAATAGAATATTAAAGTAATTCGATTAAAGAAAGGTGGCTCGTATGAAAAGAACTTATCAGCCTAGTAAAAGAAAGCACCAAAATACTTGTGGCTTTAGAGCTCGTATGAAAACTGTTGGTGGTCGTAAGGTTATCAATAGACGTCGCGCTAAAGGTAGAAAGGTATTATCTGCTTAATTAAAGCCACACTTACGTGGCTTTTTTAAAACTTATGATTAAAAAATATAGAGTTAGGAAAAACGAGGATTTTTCCAAAATTATTAAAAAGAGAAAAAGTGTAGCTGATCAAAGCTTTATCGTTTATTATTACAAGAAACAAGAGCCACATTCTAGAGTGGGCATTTCTGTTTCTAAGAAACTGGGAAATGCGGTTGAGCGTAATAAAATTAAACGTCAAGTTAGGATGATGTTCGCTAATATTTATGACTTTGATAATAGTCCAAGCGATCTTGTAGTGATTATAAGAAAGGGCTATTTAGAGAAAAGTTTCAGTGATAATCAAAACAATTTGGAAAAGCTTATTAAAAAAGCTATAATTATTTAGTATTAGCGAGGAGTTTTTGTGTATATGAATAAAAAGAAACTAACAATTGTATTAAGTTCCTTATTCTTACTACTTTTTTTGAGTGGTTGTAGTAATAGTAGCGAATTAATTTCATTGTCTACACCAATTAGTGATGTTAAGGCTGATGGCTTCTTAACTGTAATTTTGACTTATCCTTTAGCTCAAGCCATTAACTACTTAAGTGTTCATGTGGGTGTTTTCTGGGCAATCACAATTGTTACTTTAGTATTGAATGCGATTATCTTGGCGTTAACATTTAAGTCAAATGTTGCGATGCAAAAGATGCAAGAGGTACAACCTGAGATTCAAAAGATTCAATTAAAATATGAGGGTAGAACTGATTCAGCTAGCCAACAAAAAGCTGCTATGGAGATGCAAAAGGTTTATGCTAAGTATAACATTAACCCTATGACTTCAATGTTGGCTACGTTCATTCAATTCCCTATTTTGATTTCAATGTATGCTGCTGTTAGAAGAAGTGCTGAAGTTAAGAATGGTTCTTTCTTTGGTTATTCTCTAGATTTAACACCAAGAGAAGCCTTTGTGGAACATGCTTGGATTTTAATTGTTATTTTCGTATTAATGATTGTCTTCCAATTATTGTCTGTAAGTATAGTAAGATGGTTGGCTAATTCTAGAGCTAAGAAGGAAGCTGAGAAGCACCATAAGCACTATGAAAAACCAAAAGATAACACTACTTTCATGACTTATGGTATGACTGCCTTTATCGGCGTGATTATGTTGTCATGGCCAACTGCATTGTCTTTATATTACTGTATCTATTCTGTAATCAATATTGTAAAGTCTATCGTTATTGATAAGATGTCTCATAAGGACTAGAAGGGAACAATATGAAACAATATACTGGTAAGACATTAGATGATGTTTTAAATACTATTACAAGTTCAACAGGTTGTGAGCTTAAGGATGTTTCTTATGAAGTAATTAGTGAAGAGAAGCATTTATTCGGTATCGGTAATAGTGTTACTGTTGAAGCTTATACACCTAATGATATTAAAGAATTCATTTTTGATTACTTAGGTGCTTATTTTACTGAATTGAATCAAGGTGTTTCTATTGAAATAATTATTGAGAAGCAAGCTGATGAAACTAACTTATATAGGGTTGTTTTAGATGCTGAAAATAATGCGATTATCATTGGTAAGAATGGTCAAACTTTAAGAGCTATTTCTAACGTTTTAAAGGCTGCAGTTAATGCTACTTTCAAGAAGCGTATCAATGTTATTATTGATGTTAATCATTATAAGGAAGACCGTTATCGTAAGGTAAAAGCTATTGCCAATAGAGTAGCTAAGGAAGTTGCGAAGAGTCATGTAGATGCAGAACTTGATCCAATGCCTAATGATGAGAGAAAGGTTATTCATCAATATCTTCAAGATTTCAAGCATGTCGAAACTTGTTCAATCGGTGAGGGCAACAAGAGACATCTTGTCATCAAATATAAAGAAGGAGAGTAAAGTTCGTATTTACGAACTTTTTATTTTATATGTTCACATTAATTCAAAAATTATTTATTCCAAATTATAAGGATACTAAAGATAAGACAGTAAGAGAAAGATATGGCGTTGTCATGTCGATCTTTTGTATTGTCTGTAACTGTATTTTAGTTGTCTTTAAATTAATTGTTTCTTTTATTTCTAATAGCTTATCTATTAGAGCTGATGCCCTAAATAACTTATCAGATATGGGTTCTAATATTGCCTCATTATTAGGTTTTAAGGTCGCTAGCAAGCACCCTGATAGTGAACATCCATATGGTCATGGTCGTGCTGAATATGTATCTGGTTTAATCATTGGTTTTTTGATCGTGGTTGCTGGCTTAACTTCGTTGGCTGATTCTATCAAGTCTATCTTTAATAAAGCCGATATGTCTTTTAATTACATTGCGGTAATTGTTGTATTATTCTCAATTTTGGTTAAATTGGTAATGGGTTATACAAACAAGAAGGCTGGTAAGTTGATTCAATCAGAAACACTAGAGGCTACAAGTCAGGATAGTTTTAATGATGCATTATTGACTGCTACCACTTTAATTTCATTATTGGTATATAAATTCTTTAGCTTGAATATTGATGCCTATGTAGGTAGTTTTGTGAATATTATTGTAACCATCTCAGGTATTAAGATATCAGCTGATTTAATCAGCATCTTGATTGGTAAGTCTCCTGATAAGGAACTTATTAAGGAGATTAAAAAGACGGTTATGGATAATCCTGAGGTAATTGGTATTCATGATATGATTTTCCATGACTATGGTCCTGGTAGTCGTTTTGTGACTTTACATGCTGAAGTAGATGCATCTAAGGATTTTGTTTATCTACATGATTGTATCGATAATATCGAAAATATGATTCTTGGTAAGTATGGGGTTTTGGCTACTATTCATATGGATCCAGTTGTTTTGAATGATGAAGAACTTAATAAATATAAGAAATTAGTTTTAAAGGTAATCAAGGAAATGAATCCTGAGTATAGTATTCATGATTTTAGAATTATTAAGGGTCCTTCACATACGAATTTAGTGTTTGATTTATTGCTTCCGGTTGATGATAACAGGGAACATAGTGAAATTCGAAAAGAATTAAATGAAAAAGTTAGGGCAGTTAACCCTAACTTGAATTTAAGTATTAAGATTGAACACGGCTTTATCGCTTAAGCATCATGATATTTAAGTCAGTTGGCTTAGATATACCTGGTACATTACCACTTTCACTGTATTGCCAGATAGTGAAGTTGTGTTGTGTTTCTGGCTTATGGTAGAATTGGGCAAACCATAAAGGATATTTGTCTAACAATTCTTGATCATATAGTTCTAAAAGTGGTGTGTTTCCATACAACATCACTTGATATTTATTTTCTAATATTTCAAAGAAGGCTTTGGCGTTGTCACTTACTTGTTGTTTAGTAAGCTTATTGGCACGGCCTTCTTTACTTTCTACGGTTTCGAAGTCATAGACTACTGGAAGTTGTATTTGTTTATTTTGTAGTTCTTTTTGTACAAACAGAGCTTCTTCTTGGGCTTCTTTTACAGTAGTGGCTTGTGAGAAGAAATAAACACCTACTTTTATGCCTTCATCTTGGGCACTAAGATAATTTTGTTCAAAAAGTTCATCTTTATAGATACCACCCTCAGTATAACCACGCCAGCCAATTCTAATGAAGGCAAATTCAACACCACTTTCCTTTACTTCTTTCCAATTGATACTTTCATTATGTTCAGATACATCTATTCCTATAATGCTAGTATAAGTATCATCTTTGTATGTGTAGTATTCTTTTGAAGTATCAAACTTTTCTATTTCATATTGTCCACACTTTTCAATAAAAATAGGTTCTATTTCATCTTTATCTAAGATGGCTATAAGACAAATTAGAAAAATTATTAAAACTGATAGTACAGGTATTAGCTTGTTCTTCTTTTTCTTTCTTCTTTTCTTAGACATACAATTTTTCCAACTTCACAATGCCATCTAAATTTGATAATAGGTATTCCTTATCATCGTGAGTGAAGAAGTTGAATAAAACTTCACCATTTCCCTCGTATGTTTCTAATAATTCTTTGAAGTATTCGCTAGTTTCCATGTAATTCTTATTGCCATATAGTTCAAAGATAGTAACAAAACGATCTTCACTGACATTAAAATCATAGACAGCTGTCTTATTAAAATCTTTTAGATAGTTTTTTAAATCAGGACTATTGAAGAAGTATCTGATGATGTCATAGTTGTCTTCTTTGGTAGCTGATACGGCTACGACTTTGATATATAGGACAACATCAAGTGGTAATATCGCCATATCTTCTTCGCTTGGTTTAAATTCACTCATTTGTTTAAGTGTCATATTGTTAACTAACATTCTATTTCTCCCTTATATTTTCTATTTGCCAATCAATTGGGCTTAAGTTGTTTTTAATTAAATATTCATTAGTCTTAGAAAATGGTTTTGAGCCAAAGAAACCATTATAGGCACTAAGTGGTGATGGGTGGGCTGATTCTAAGATTAAATGATTAGGATTAGTAATCAATTTAGTCTTGTTTCTAGCGTTTCTTCCCCATAGGATATATACCATATGTTCCTTGTTGTTAAGACTTGAAATGATCGCATCAGTAAGAATTTCCCAACCTCTTCCTTTATGAGAATTAGCTTTATGAGCTTCTACGGTTAAGACTGTGTTTAATAAAAGTACTCCTTGTTTAGCCCACTTTATAAGATAACCATTATCTGGTATGTATGTGTTTAAATCACTATTTAATTCTTTATAGATGTTTAATAGTGATAGTGGTATTTGAATACCTTTGTTTACAGAGAAGGCTAGGCCATGGGCCTGGTTTTCTTCATGATAGGGGTCTTGTCCTAGTATTAAAACTTTTACTTCATTATATGGAGTGATTCTTAAGGCATTATAAATGTCTTTTGCGGGTGGAAAGATTGTTTGGTTTGAATACTCATTATTAAGAAATATTCTTAGGTTTTTATAATAATCTTTCTCAAATTCTTTTTCTAGGATTGTGTCCCAATCGTTGCCAATAAGTTTCATATATTTATTGTAAATGAGATTTGGGAATTTTTTATGCTAGCTTGATATATTCTTTTTAAAAATGAAGTAAAATAACTTTATGGCAAATGAAAATATTGTGATAAAAGGGGCACGTGTTAATAATCTAAAGAATATAGATATAACACTTCCTAGAAATAAGTTGATTGTAATGACTGGTTTATCAGGTTCTGGTAAGACTTCATTGGCTTTTGATACGATTTATGCAGAAGGACAAAGAAGGTATGTGGAGTCTTTATCATCATACGCAAGACAATTCTTGGGTGGCATTGAGAAGCCTGATGTGGATTTGATAGAAGGTTTATCACCATCGATTGCGATTGATCAAAAGACTACTTCTAATAATCCAAGGTCTACTGTTGGTACAATTACGGAAATCTATGATTATTTAAGACTTTTGTATGCAAGGTGTGGAGAAAGCTATTGTCCTAATCATCATGTTTTGATTAAGGCAATGTCTACAAGCAAGATGGTGGAAAAGGTGATGGAATATCCATTATCTAGTAGAATTGAAATCTTGGCTAATGTGGTGACTAATCGTAAGGGCACTTTTAAGGACTTGTTCGAGAAGTTAAAGAATGATGGTTTCTTAAGATTATATGTTGATAATGAATTAAGAAGTTTGGATGAAGATATTGTCTTGGATAAAAATAAGCGCCATGATATTGATGTAGTGGTTGATAGAATTGTTGTTAAGGAGAATATTGAGACTAGATTAAATGATTCGATTGAATTAGCTTTAAAGTTAGCTGATGGTACTTGCATCATTAAGTGTGGTGATAAGAGAGAATTATTATCAAGTAATTATGCTTGTCCTGATTGTGGTTTTACAGTGCCTAAGCTAGAGCCTAGACTTTTCTCATTTAATTCACCACTTGGTGCTTGCGATATGTGTAAGGGCTTGGGAATTGTGACTGAGGTGGATGTTGACTATTTGATTCCTGATAAGTCTAAGAGTATTAATGAAGGTGGTATTCGTTATTATAAGAATATTGTGGATACACCTAATCTTGAGTGGCAAAACTTTAATGCGTTATTGAAAGCTTATAAGATTGACAGGGATAAGCCTCTTGGTGATTTTACTAAGAAGGAAATGGAGATCATCTTATATGGTTCTGATAAGCCTATTAAGTATGATGTGGTATCAAGTGGTGGTACTAAGTATTCTAAGAATGATTATATCGAGGGTGTTAAGTCTTTGATTGAAAGAAGATATGTAGAGACTACTTCTAAGATGTCAAAGGAATGGTATTTCTCTTATATGGCTGAGTCTACTTGTCCTAAGTGCCATGGCGCTCGTTTAAATGATGCGGTTTTGTCAGTTAGAATCAATGGCTTAAATATCTATGAGTTTACAAAGATGGCTATTGTGGATGCTTATGACTTTGTGTCTAATTTAAAATTAAGCAAGTCACAGATGGAAATAGCTAGATTGCTGTTGGTGGAACTTAAGTCAAGATTGAAGTTTTTGATTGATGTAGGTCTTGATTATTTAACACTAGATCGTATTGCCGGTTCTTTATCGGGTGGTGAGGCTCAAAGAATTCGATTGGCAACTCAGATTGGTTCTAGTTTGACAGGTGTTTTGTATGTTTTGGATGAACCTTCTATTGGTTTGCATCAAAGGGATAATGATAAGCTTATCGCTACACTTAAGCGTATGAGAGATTTGGGTAATACGGTTATTGTGGTTGAACATGATGATGAGACGATGATGGCTGCTGATTATATTGTGGATATTGGTCCTGGTGCTGGTAAGGATGGTGGTGAGGTGATGTTCTTTGGGACTCCTGAAGAGATTCTTACTTCTGATAAATCTTTGACTGGTATGTATCTAAGTGGCCGTAAGAAGATTAATGTGCCCGCTACTAGAAGAAAAGGTAATGGTAAGGCTATTAAGGTCTTTGGGGCAAGTGAGCATAATCTTAAGAATATTGATGTTACTTTCCCACTAGGCAAGTTTATTTGTGTTACTGGTGTTAGTGGTTCTGGTAAGTCAACGCTTGTTAATGAGATATTGACTAAGGGCGTTCAAAAGTCTTTGGATAGGGTGAGAATTAAGCCTGGTGCTCATAAAAAGATTACTGGCTTGGATAATATTGATAAGATTGTTTCTATTTCTCAAGATCCAATTGGTAGAACACCTAGGTCAAATCCGGCAACTTATACTGGCGTGTTTGATGATATTAGAGACTTGTTTGCGTCTTGTCCTGATGCGAAAGAAAGGGGCTTTGACAAGGGCCGTTTCTCTTTCAATGTAGCAAGTGGTAGATGTGAATGTTGTCAGGGCGATGGTGTAAAGAAGATTAGTATGTTGTTTGTGCCAGATGTTTATGTTGAGTGTGAGGAGTGTCATGGTAAGCGTTACAACAAGGAGACTTTAGAGGTTTACTATAAGGGTAAGAATATCTATGATGTCTTGAAGATGTCGGTTAAGGAAGCTTTGGAGTTTTTCACAAATCATCCTAAGATTAAGAATAAGTTACAAACTTTATATGATGTAGGTTTGGGTTATATTGAATTAGGACAAAGCGCAACTACTTTATCAGGTGGTGAGGCACAACGTGTTAAGCTAGCTAGTGAACTTTCTAAGAAGGCTACTGGTAAGACTTTGTATGTTTTGGATGAGCCTACTACTGGTTTGCATATGGAGGATGTTGCTAAGCTTATTAAGATTATTGATCGTATTGTGGATAATGGTGATACGGTTGTGGTTATTGAACATAATCTTGATGTGATTAAGTGTGCAGACTATATAATTGATTTAGGTAAGGAAGGTGGAGCCAAGGGTGGTGAATTGCTAGTTTCTGGTACGCCTGAAGAGGTATGTGATTGTAAGGATAGCTATACAGGTATCTATTTAAGGAAAGTGTTGGGTATATAATGGCTGATTTAAATAAAAAGGTAGAAGTTAGGAAGATTAAGGAATTCTTTAATCTTAATCAAGTATGTGGTAATGATGAGTCTTTAGATAGGTGGACGATTGCACCAGATATTAATAGACCTGGTTTGGAGTTGTCTGGTTATAAGGATGATTTTGAATTAAAGAGAGTGGTTATTATTGGTACTAAGGAACAAAATTATTTGAAGACCTTAGACTATGATACCCAGCTTGATCGTTTTGATTTTTTAACTGATGCATATACACCATGCATTATTGTGACTAATGGTTTTAAGACACCTGCTGCTTTGTTGGAAGTAGCTACTAGGAAGAATTTCCCAGTGTTCGAGTTTCCTGGTATGACTTATGAGTTGTCTACTGATTTGATTTCTTTCTTGTCTAGTCGTTTGGCTGAGTCTGATGTAGTTTTTGCAGGATTGATGTCAATTTATGGCATTGGTGTCATGATTATGGGTGATAGTGGCATTGGTAAGTCAGAACTTGAGATGGATTTGATTAAGAGGGGTCATATTTTTGTGGCTGATGATTTGGTCGAGGTTTCTAAGGTTAATAAGACTATCTATGGTACAGCTCCTAAGAATCTAAAGAGAATGTTGGAGGTAAGAGGAATTGGTATCGTTAATGTTAATATCATGTTTGGTGGTCATTGTTTCCTTGAGAAGTGTCATGTGGATTTTGTGATTAAGTTGGTTAACAGGGATCAATATTTAAGGTCTAATTGTGATAGATTGAATCCAAATGAGAAGACTATTAATCTTTTGGGTATTGAGAAGAATTTGTTGGAGATTCCGGTTACTGAGGGTAAGTCGATGTCAACTATTGTAGAGACAGCTGTTACTAACTATATTATGAAGAAGCAGGGTGTTGATACAAATGAAGAGTTTAAGAATGCAATCTTTAATGAGATTTTAGATAAGAGGTAGAATATGCAGTTTTTTCCAAGTCGTACAACTTTTTTAGCGATTGGTAATGTGACAATACAGTGGTATGCCGTTTTAATTGTTTCGGGAGCTTTCTTGGCTTATTATTTCGCTAAGAGAAATTTAAGAGAATATCGTAATATTGATGTGAATGATTTCTTTGATACTTTGTTTATGACTATTTTATGGACCGGTATCATTGGGGCTAGACTTTGGTATTGTGTCTTTAATAATTTTAGTTTTTATTTTAGCCATCCTATTAATATTATTCGTATCTGGGATGGTGGTTTGGCTTTCCATGGCGGTTTTGTCTTTGGTTTAATTGCGGCAATTATGGTTTGTAGGAAGTATAATGCACCTTTTATTAAGGTGGCTGATTCTATTGTTCCTACTGTTTTATTGGCTCAGGGTATTGGTAGATGGGGCAATTTTGTCAATCAAGAGTGTCATGGAGTTGAGGTTAGTGAGTCTTATTTTGATGGTATTCTATTCTTTTTAAAGGATGGTATGCATATAAATGGTCATTATTATGTACCTTCTTTCTTTTATGAGTCTGTATTATGTATCTTGGGTTTTATTTTGATTAACTTTGTTTTGCGTAAAACAGCTACTAAAAGAGGTCAATTAACCGGTGCCTATTTGATTTGGTATGGTATTGTAAGATTCTTTATTGAGGCTGGAAGAACCGATTCATTATTTATGGGCAGTTTAAAAACAGCTCAAGTGACTTCGATTTTATTCGTGATAGCTGGATTACTTTTATATTTTGGATTGTATGATCGTTTATTTTATGAAAAGCCAACAATTGTGTTTGATTTAGATGGTACTATTCAGGATTCTACAGAGGCGATTATTAAGTCTTATAAGGCTACTTTTAAGAAGTATGGTAATGAGAATGATTTTACTGCCGATAAGCAAGTTGAGGTTTTGGGTCCACCTTTGAATGATATGTTTAAGAAGTATTTTCCTGATTTGAATACTGATGAGCTTGTTGATTATTATCGTAGTGTTAATAAGGAAGAATTGAAGAAGTCTTTAAAGCCGATGCCTAATGCCTTAGATGTTTTAAATAAACTAAAGGATGATGGTTATCATTTGGCTATTCTTACAACACGTACTAAACCTTCTGTTGAGGAGTGCTTAAAGATTTGCGGTTTTGATGGCTTGTTTGATGTGGTCTTGTCTTTTGAGGATGTAAGTGCTACAAAGCCAGATCCTGAGGGTTTGTTTATTATTACTAAGAAGTATAAATTGAATAGTGCAGATCTTATTATGGTTGGTGATTCTAAGGCTGATGTCTTGGCTGGCAAGGCTTTTGGGGCTTATACGGTGGCTTATATTAATAATGAAGCGAAGGCTAAGGAAGTTAAGGCTTTAAGTCCTAATGCCTGTGTTGATAATTTAGTTGAGCTTTTAGATATTTTAAAGAATAACCATTATTTTACTTATAATGGCAAATAGTTTAATTGAATGTGCTTTATGGCACATTCTTTTATATAATTGTTAAAGATAAACAGGAGGAAATTATGTTAACTGTATTTGATCATCCATTGATTACACATAAGTTGGCTTTGATGAGAGATAAGGCAACTTCTACTAAGGATTTTGCGCAACAATTAAGTGAAATCGCTTCTTTAATGGCTTTCGAGGTTTCTAGAGACCTACCTACTCAACCTAAGGATGTTGAGACACCTATGGGTATTTGTCATACCGCTGAGCTTGCTAAGGATGTTGTGTTGGTTCCAATTCTAAGAGCTGGTTTGGGTATGGTTGATGGTATCAGAGATTTAATCCCTACCGCAAAGGTTGGTTTCTTAGGTCTATATCGTAATGAAGAGACTTTAGAGCCAGTTGAGTATTTCGCTAAGTTCCCTAAGATGGATGATGCGAATGTTATGGTTTTAGATCCAATGTTGGCTACAGGTGGTAGTGCTATTGCGGCTCTTGATATTGTTAAGAAAAGAGGGGCTAAGAATATTAAGCTTGTATGTCTTGTTGGGGCGCCTGAGGGTGTTAAGGCTGTTGAGGCTGCTCATCCTGATGTAGATATTTATTTGGCTGCACTTGATGAAAAACTAAATGAAATCGGATATATCGTTCCAGGTCTTGGTGATGCTGGTGATAGAATCTTCGGTACTAAATAATTAGACTTCATATTGAAGTCTTTTTATTTCGTCTTGTTTATGCTAATATTTAATTGAAATACGGCAATTTTATAGAATCGCCGTATTTCAATTAAATATGAAAGACTATGAATTGAATTGTGAACAACTTTTTATTTCTAATGAACAACTCAAGGAAGTTGGTTTTTCGCAATATAAGATTAATAATTTGGTTAATGATGGTTTTATAGAAAAGATTAATCGTAAATATTATGAGAATCTTCATTATGATGGTGAGGATTTTGATTTCTATTATGTCCATCCATATATTCCTAGTGGCGTGATTTGTCTTATGAGTGCTGCAACTTTTTATGGACTAACAACTTATATTCCAGATGTTGTTGATGTTGCCGTGTATAGAAAAACAAAGGTTAATGAATTGCCTGAGTATCCTGATGTTAAGTTATATTATTTTTCTAAGGAAAGATATGGACTTGGTATTAAGGAGATTAATGAGAATGGGAATGTTTTTAAAATATATGATGTGGAAAAAACAGTAGTCGATATAATTTCTTATCGTGAAAAAATTGGTATTGAGGAAGTAAAGAAGGTTTTGAGAAACTATTTAAAGAGAAATGATAGAGATATAAATAAATTGATTAGATATTCAAAAATAGTGAAATGTGATAAAGTACTTAGAACTTATTTGGAGGTGTTGGTTTGATAAATGCGAATTCAATAAAAGATAGACTTAAAAATTTAGCCAAACAAGATGGCAGTACAATGCAAGAAAAACTAGTAACCTACGCTATAGAAAGAACTATTTATAGATTATCTATTTCACCTTACAATGAACGCTTTACATTAAAGGGTGGCATATTTCTTTACGCACTTTTTGATAAACAATTTTCTAGAGTAACAAGAGATATAGATTTATTAGGGCAGTATATTTCAAATGATATTAATGAAATTTCAAATGTATTTAGGGAAATATTTAGCATTTCGTGTGATGATGCATTGATGTTTGATTTGAATTCTCTATCGGTAGATAGCATTACGGAATTTAAAGAATATCATGGTGTTAATGTGAATATTATTGCTTTTTTAGATAGAACAAAAATTCCAGTATCGATTGATGTTGGCTTTGGCGATATTGTATATCCAAATAGGATAAAGATGGAATTTCCGTCGTTACTGTCAATGGAAGAACCAATTGTTTATGCATATTCGTTATATTCTGCTATAGCTGAAAAGTTTGAGGCTATTGTATCTTTGGGGTATATAAATAGTAGGTATAAAGATTATTACGATATATATGTATTAGCGAGCGAATTCAATTTATCAGGAGAACTTTTAAAAGAAGCGGTAGTTGAAACATTCTCTCATAGAAATACAGGTTTCAAAGATATGGTTGTTTTTGAAAAAACATTTATTAATGATTCACTAAGAGAAAGTAGATGGAATGCGTTTATTAAAAAGAAGAAAGCTATGATAAATTTGACATTTAAAGAAACTATGTCGACTATAGAAATTTTATTAGAACCAATTGTTGATTCAATAAATAACAACACAGAGTTTTTGTTAAATTGGGATAGTTTAAATAAAAAATGGAAGTAGCTTAGTTAGCTAAGCACTTCCTCATAGACTCTTAGTACATTCTTATAACAAATCTTTTCTATTTCTTCATTAGAGTATCCATGTTCCTTTAGGGCGTCTATTAACATGTACATTTGGGAACAATCACTCATTTCATTTCTTTTCTTGATGCCATCAAAGTCACTGCCTAGGCCAATGTTGTCAATGCAACCTAGTTCTTTGATGTGGTCGATGTGTTTGATGATGTTTTCAACACTACCATTACTGTCGTTACTTATGAAGTCTTCGCAGAAGTTCATGCCCATTACACCATTGTTTTTGTGTAGTTTTAAAATCATTTCATCACTTAGGTTGCGGGCAACATCACAAATGGCTCTTGAGTTTGAGTGTGATGCTACTATTGGTTTTGTTGAAAGTTCAAGCACATCTTCAAAGCCCTTGTCTCCTAAATGAGATACATCAATTATTATTCCTAGTTCATTACACTTTTTGACGTATTCTTTGCCAAAGGGTGTTAATCCATCAATTGTGTTTAATGTTCTTAACATTTGATAACGATCAGGATTTGGGGTAAAGTTTGGACTTCCGATACTGTTTTTAAAGTTCCAAGTAAGGGCAATCATTCTAACACCTAGTCGATAATATAGTTCTAGGATGTCTAGGTCATCGTTGATGACATCTCCTTCTTCAAGTGTTAACATAGCTGACATTAGTTTGTTTTCTTCAATGTCTTTGTATGAAAATACTTGTTTAATTAGATCTTTATTGGCTTCTATTTCTTTATAGAACTTGTTAATGTTCTTTAGTACATAGGGTACTCTATCTTTTACTTTGTCATAGTTTGTGAAGATGGCGAAGTTTTGTAGAAGATAGTTACTTTGTTTCATTTTGATTAGGTCAATATCTAAATCGTTGTTTCTTAGATGAGTATTTTCATCTAGTGATAAGAGTGTGTCACAGTGCATGTCTACTATATACATAATTGGTAGCTCCTTTTTTATGATTATATGATAATATTTTAGATGGAAAGAGGGTAAAAAAGATGAATAAAAAACCTGTTGTTCTAGTTGTTATGGATGGTGTTGGTGAGAGCGATAACACAAAGGGTAATGCTGTTGCTAATGCTTATACTCCTACATTAGATTATTTAAAGGCTAATAGTCCTTGGACTAAGATTAAGGCTCACGGCACAGCTGTAGGTCTACCTAGTGATGATGATATGGGTAACTCTGAGGTTGGTCATAATGCGATTGGTTGTGGTCAAGTTTATTCACAGGGTGCTAAGCTTGTTAATGAGTCAATTGAGAGTGGTTCAATTTATCAAAGCGAAACTTGGAAGAAGTTAATCGAGAATGCTAAGGGTCATACTTTACATTTCTTGGGTTTACTTTCTGATGGCAATGTTCACTCAAATATCAAGCATGTTAAGGCTATGATTACTGAGGCTAAGAAAGAGGGAATAAATCGCGTTAGAGTTCATTGTTTAATGGATGGTAGAGATGTTCCTGATACTAGTGGCCTTATTTATATTAATGATTTAGAAGAACATATGGCTTCTTTAAATGATGACACATTTGACGCAAAGATTGCTTCAGGTGGTGGCAGAATGTATATCACAATGGACCGTTATGAGGCTGATTGGGATATGGTTAGAAGAGGTTGGGACGTTCATGTTGCTGGTATTGGCAGAAAGTTCAATAGTGCTACAGAGGCTATTGAGACTTATCGTCAAGAAGGTGGCTATGATGATCAAAATCTTCCTGAGTTTGTTATTTGTGAAAATGATGTACCAGTAGGTACTATTGAGGATCATGATTCAGTTATTTTCTTCAATTTCAGAGGTGATAGAGCTCTAGAAATCTCTCGTGCATTTGATAATAATGGTTACAAGTTCACTAAGAGCAAGGAAGTTGATGTAATGTATGCTGGTATGCTTGAATATGATGGTGACTTACATATTCCTACAAATTATTTAGTTAATCCACCTGAGATTAAGGATACAATGTCAGAATATTTTGTTAAGTATGGGGTTCCTACTTATGCGATTTCTGAGACTCAAAAGTTTGGTCATGTTACTTATTTCTGGAATGGCAATAGAAGTGAGAAGTTTGATGAGAACTTGGAAACTTGGGTTGAGATTAAGTCTGACTTATGTCCGTTTGATCAAAGACCTTGGATGAAGTCTTCTGATATTACTGATAAGCTTGTTGAGGCTATTGATTCTAAGAAGTATACTTTCTTAAGAACTAATTATCCAAATGGTGATATGGTTGGTCATACTGGTGATTATGAAGCTACTATTATTGGTGTTGAGTCAGTTGACTTGAATCTAAGAAGAGTAATGGAGGCTTGTAAGCGTAATGATTGCATCCTTCTTGTTACTGCTGACCATGGTAATGCGGATGAAATGTATCAGAAACAAAAGAAGGAGACTGATCCACTTCAACCTAAGACTTCTCATACTTTAAATAAGGTTCCTTTCATTATCTACAATGCTGATGATGTAACTATTAAAGATGGAGAATATGGTTTAAGTAATATCGCAGCTACTGTCTTCAAACTATTGGGTTTAGAAGCTCCAGAGTGCTGGGATAAGCCAATGATCTAAAATAAATATGGTTCCCTAAAGGAACCATATTTTCATAAAGAAAAAGATAATCAAGTGATTATCTTACTAGTGAGCTAACAATCTTTCCAAGTGATAAGATGTTGTTAGCTTTTTTATTTAGTTTACGTACTTTATTAATAGACTTACGAATACTTCTCTTTTTCTTTTTAATGTCGAAGAAGTCTTTAGTAATGGCTTTAATAAGGGAAATTGTTCCAAATATCTTTAGGAAGAAAGGAATGCTTGTAGTAGCTGTATATTCAACTTTTGTAAGTTTTTCTTGTGTTTCTACAAGTTTAGTATCAATTCTTTCTTGTGTTTCTAATAGTTTAGAACTTGAGTTAGCTAGGACAATTAATTTCTTAAACATCATAATAAGGATAATTAGGATAATGATTGCCAATAAGCAATAGATGTATTTAATGTAAGAATTATATACTGTTAAAAATGATAGTGTGTCCATATGCTTATTTTACCACCTTTTGAATAATTTCTTTGCCAATGCATGTAGGAACTAGCACTCTTGTGATTTCAACTATCTTATTATTGATGTTTTCATCTTTTAATACATAAGTGAATGTAACGTTTTCATCATAGTCAGCGTCTAACTTTAGTGTATTGGCCATTAAAATGGGATTTACTTTGTTGGCAATTTCATAAGATAAGACAATTTGGTACTTGTTGTAGGGAATATCATCCATGATGGTAGCTTGTTTCAAGGCTTCACTTACACTATTACCATAGGCTCTTATAAGGCCACCAGCACCTAGTTTAATGCCACCAAAGTATCTTACTACTAGAGCACAGGTGTTGTTTAGATTGTTTTTAACTAGAACGTTTAAGATTGGTGCTCCTGCCGTACCGCTTGGTTCGCCATCGTCACTGCTTCTTTTAATATCACCAATTGCTAGTGCTGAACATACATGAGTAGCATCATAGTGCTTCTTTTTTATTTCTTTTAGATAGTCTTTATAGTCCTGTTCATCTTTAACTGGTTTTAAGTAGGTTATGAATCTACTTTTTTCAATTACGATGGTGTTGACTGTTTCTTGTTTTACGTACATAAATTTATTATACAGATTTTGTGCTAAAATATTAAGCATGCGAACTTTAGAAGAAGTATTGAAGGATCTTGAAGAGGCTGAAAAGGAATTTCAAGAGAAGTGTGATGTCTATGGTATCAAGGATGATACTAAGAAGAAGAAAGATGAAGAATCAAAGGATGAAACTAGTGTTGACTAGTTTTTTTCTTATTCGGAATTTCTCTTTTGTGGTGTATTTGAAAAATACCATAAAAAAATAGGAAAGCAAAGAATATTTGCGTAAAAAAAACAGAGATGTAAAAAGCTAATTGCTTGTTAATTTAGCGAATATAGATAAAAATAATAATTGTAAGGAGGAAGGAATATGCAATTAGGTCAGGCGATTGCACAAATCAGAAAGGAACGAGGGCTGACACAAGAAGCTTTTGCAAAAATGTTAAGTGTAACAAGGCAGACAGTTTCGAATTGGGAGAACGAGAAGAGTTATCCGGATTTATCTACATTAGTAAAGATTAGTGATGAGTTCAATGTTTCTCTTGATGTTTTGCTGAAAGGAGATTTACGTATGGTAAAAAAAATTGATAAGAAGATAAAAAAACAGCCATTCTATATAGGCATTATAATTGGTTTGGCCGTTATCGTTGTTGCTTTATTTTCCTTTATTTATATTAATAACAAAAGGCTTAGTGATACTACGAAAAGCTATGCAGATTGGAGCTTAAACTCTGTGAGAGCAATAGAAATACATGACTATCAGAATGAGAAAGTGATAGCTACATATGAAGATGAAAGTAGTATAGATAAAGTCAATGCTATTTTAGATGTTGAAAATTGGGAGAAAGTAAAGAATATAGATAAAGACATTAAACCTATATATACAGTAGAATTATATTACAATACTACGAAGCAAGACACACGCAATGATATAAAAGAAATTACCATTTATAGTGATGGAAAATATGCTTCATTTTTTACTACTTCACCAGGAGGCGTTAAACAAAAC